>FUFK010047064.1_pt1 | contig 34948 bp, 17 predicted proteins | sample 1021851 | NCBI WGS metagenome assembly FUFK01 (sample SAMEA51879418, study PRJEB19060) | metagenome | reverse complement strand
TGTGACCGAGACATTTCATGTACTTTTGACTATATTAAGTCTATACAATGGAGTTTTGATATAGAAGAATGACTCAGCAAGAGATATCTGACTGCCTCTATGCTCTCAAATCCCAAATTGAGGCACTTGAGGTTCGCCTTAACAGTATGGAGCTTCTTATGAAGCGACCTGGTAAGGAAAATTATGAAAAATTAGTAGACGTAGTACTCGAACATGACCGAAAACTCAACAAACTTGAGCGACTCTAAAATTTATCACATCTATTGGGAAGATAGATGCATTATGAGAGCATTAGATGAAGATACTTTCCAAGAAACTTGGGAAAATCTAATGTGGACTTATAATACCGAACTAAATTACGTAGAAATTACCGTCTCGGAGGACGGAGATCTCGCAATTACCGAAAGTTCGTACTGAAAAGCAAAAAATCGCGTCGTTGCATCCGCACGACGAACTAAATAATTGAAAAAACGACCATGGAAGCAGAATTTCTAATGTTGGAAGGCGAATTTACGATTCGTCAGGGCACAGAATTGAAACATTATACGAAAATTGCGGATATTCCCGAAAAATTTGACCATGTAATTAAATTTATGCCCAAATTACCCGAAACTCCTCATGATCTGGACGATCATATCGAGATGGATAAGTTTACAGACTACTTGAAGTTGCTTCAAGCAAGAGAACAGAAGTGAGTGTAAGTATAACTCCAGACGAAGTAACAGGTTTGCCCGATATAACTCGACCAAACTTCACTATGAACACCTCAGTGAGTGCTACAGCAAGTGCGAGTAGTCCAAATCAAGCTGCTGTAACTAACGTGAGTGCCACTGTACAGGGTTCTCAACCCAATTTAACGATAACGCCAGGTACAACAAGCGTTTCAATCAGTGGGACGCTATCAGATCCCTTTAATGACGTGTTTACATACGTAGAACCTGGTCAAACTAACCTTAACTCCACTCCAATACAAGTAGAAGGTACAGATAACATGCCTTCTGGTAAGGTTATGTACGATCTGAACCAAGATGGCAGTGCTTATGTCTCTGAGTTCTTTGATATCACAGTTCAATGGGAGTCAGGACCCGCAGGGAACTTAGTAGCACAGACTCCCGCAACCTTCACTCTCGAATTGAAGATATATAATGAGTGGGAAGGTATACGTTCCTTTATTTCAAATTATTATTAATCAAATGCCCGCAGTAACAAGAGTCGGAGACGCAGATGTAGCCCATTGTTCTGGAATGTCTAGAGCACAGGGTTCAGGTAACGTCTTTGCTAACGGTATTCCTATTTCTCGTCAAGGAGATAAGAATACAGTTCATTTAAAACCTGGTAATCCATGTCCACCTCATTCTGCTTCTATAAGTAGTGGAAGTTCTACAGTCTTTGTAAATGGCAAAGGTTGTGGTAGAGTAGGAGACGGATTAAGCGGTTGTACATCAGTCGCAGCAGGATCATCAAACGTATTCGCAGGATAACAAAAATTATGGCAGTAACATGGAACACTGGAAACAGTATTGAATCGAAACCAAAGAAAACAAGACAGGGAAAAGGACAACATTCCAAATTCTCTGCTACATCCCGAAATAAAGCGAGGAAAAAGTATCGTGGCCAAGGCAAATAGAATTGTAGACGGAAAAAGGAACGCAAATGTGCCCGTAGATATGTCAGATCACTTCTACGACCATGGAAATGAGTATTGTAGGTACTTAATTACCGATCCTCGTAGTGATAGACCAAGAAAAAAGAGAAAACCCTTTGAAAACGTGTCTAAATAAACATTGAGGTTAAAGACATAGGTATAAGGCGTGAATAATGCCCTTCCAAGTCGAGCGTTTAGGGATTTTGATCTAACTTTTAGAAAAAATCCTATAACTAACGACGTAAATACACTAAAAAATGAAGTAGCAATCAAAGAAGCGGTAAAGAACATCGTTCGTTACAACTTTTATGAGAAACCATTCCTTCCGAACTACGGTGGGAACATTACTGGTGCTTTATTTGAGTTGTATGCTGAAGGAGAATCATCTCTTATAGAATCTCAGATCAAAAATATCATAAACCTCTATGAACCACGTGTTGTGTGTTATAGAGTCAAGTCAAAATTCGATGAACGTTTTAATGACTTAGCAGTAGAGATATACTATTTGATCACAGGACTACCTAATGTAATAGACAACTTAGAAGTTATACTTAAACGATAATGGCACTTACAAAAGTCAACTCGTTAGAGTTTAACGAGATCAAAGCACAATTAAAGGCATATTTACGAGGACAAGCAGAATTTTCCGATTATGACTTTGAAGGATCCTCGTTATCCGTACTATTAGACGTACTTGCTTATAATAGTTACTACTCTGCGGTTAATGCTAACCTAGCAATCAACGAAAACTTCTTAGACACTGCAGTTCTAAGAGAAAACGTAGTAAAGTTAGCTAAACTGATAGGATATACCCCAAGAAGTGCTAGAAGTGCCCGTGCGACCTTTACAGTGGTCATACAGACGGTATATGGCACAGGGTCTAATGGTAGAGGATACCCAGAATCAGTACAAATCAACAAAGGGGTCTTTGCTTCGTTCGTAGGAGAGGATGGAGACAACTTTGTATTCTCCATACCTAAAGATTTGATCGTATCTGTCAATACCCTAGATGGTAAAGCGACATTTACGGGTGTAGAGACATTTGAAGGAATATTCATCACTGATACTTTCGTAAAAACAGAGTCAGAGAGACAAAGGTTCATTTTAGGCAACCTTAATGCTGACACTTCCGCTATGAGTGTGGAAGTAACACGTGGAACTATCACTGATGCATATTTGATGGCAACAGATATAACAGCAGTAAACAATATTAGTAAAATTTACTTCTTAGAGGAGTCAGAGAGTAAGAGACCTGAGTTAGTCTTTGGTGATGGTGTACTTGGTGAGTCATTAGTCAATGGAGATGTGATTGAGGTCACTTACCCAACTTCTACTGGAGGAGCTTCTAATGGATTGACTGGATTCTCGTTTGCGGGGACTGTAAAGGACTCTCGTAACACTCCAATCACCTCTGGCATCACTTTGACCTTAACAGCACGTCCTGATGGTGGTGCTTTTGCGGAAACTATTGATAGTATCAAGTATTCTGCTCCTAAGTTCTATTCTAGTTTTGGTAGAGCAGTGACTACTAAGGATTATGAGGCAATTATCCCTCAGATCTATCCTAACGTCCAATCTATCGTTGCTTTTGGTGGTGAAGAGGCAGATCCACCAGAATACGGTAAAGTAATCGTTGTAATCAAACCAAAGAACGCAGATCGTCTGTCTATTTCCGAAAAAGACGCAGTACAGAAGAAAATACGTTCTTATTCAGTGGGTGCGGTGGAACCAAAGATCATGGATCCATCTGTTCTGTATATTGACCTTGTTTCTTACGTTTATTTCAACCCAAACACTACAAGAAGGGATCAGAACCAAATTAAGTTAGTTGTTTACCGCACATTAGAGACATTGAACACTTCTGCCGAGTTTAATAAATTTGGTGGTAAGTTTAAGTACTCCAAAATGCAAAAAGTGATTGATGATGCGGAACCATCCATTACATCAAACATCACGAAGGTGAAAATGCGTAAAAACGTAACTATCTCTCTTAGTCAGAGATTTAATTACAAGATTTGCTTCGGAAACAGAATTAACGCACAATTAGATACACCAACCTTACAAACAAACGGTTTTAAACGTGCGGATGGTGGAAATCAAGTATTTTACTTGAATGATGATGGATTAGGAACCATACGTCTGTATTACGTAAACACAGATGGTTCAAAACAGTATATTGGTGGTAACTGGGGTATTATTGACTATACCGCAGGAGAAGTTACTATCAACGACCTTATTATTACTGAAGTAGTCAACTCTACTGACAATATCATGCAGTTCTCTGTAGTTCCCGAATCTAATGACTTAGTTTCGCTCAGAGAGACCTATCTGACACTAGGTATAGATAATCTAGTGGTAAATGTAATAGATGATGAAATTTCCAGTGGTTCAAACACTTCTGGAACAGGTGTNGTACCAGAATCAAGTTATAGTTAGTAATGCCAGCTGAACAGTCGTCGTGGAAAGTTGCGTCGTGGGTCACACCTCAAACTGAGGTTACAGTTGACCCGATTGATGCTTCGGTTTCGCCAGAATCGAGAACTAAAGTATCTGATAGAATTGAGGAGCAGATTCCTCAGTTTATCAGAGAGGACTATCCTGACTTCATACAATTCATCAAATATTATTATCAAGCACTGGAGTTAAAAGGTAACCCAGTTGATGTAATACAGAACCTAGATGAATATTATAACATAGACCGCCTAAACGACCTCGTAGAGACGACTACAGCGTCCTCTGGGATCGAAACTGATGCTACAGTCATAGACGTAAGTAATACTAGAGATTTTCCAAAAGAAGGTCTCTTAATGATAGACGAAGAGATCATATACTATAAAAATAAATCCCAAACACAATTTAAGGACTGTGTTAGAGGTTTTCATGCTACTACTAAGGTAGGTACACTTAAGGAGTACACATTTAGTGAGTCTGTAGCTGCTTACCACAACTTTGGGTCTACTGTTGTTAACCTCAACAACCTTTTACCTCTATTCTTACTACAGAGGTTCAGAGATCAGTTTGCTGAGTCATTCCCAAGCAAGTTTGCTCCACAGATACAACAATCAACAGTTACTAAGCGTCTTAAGGACTTTTATGCTGCTAAGGGTACATCAAGGTCGTTTAAGTACTTGATGAGAGTGCTCTTTGGTGTAGAGTCAGTTATTGAGTACCCCAAAGACAGAATATTCAAACCTAGTGACGCATTTTACACTGTAAGAGAGATTATTCGTGCTACAGCGATAAGCGGAAACCCCGTAGAACTTACAGGACAAGTATTATACCAAGAGAACGATCCAAACGACCCAAATGTAAATTCCGCACGTATATACGTAAAATCCGTAGTTGAGGTGTTTACTGAAGACGGAAAGATCTACGAATTGGATGTTGACACGGAAAATGGAGCAGGAAGTTTCACAACTCCGTATAAAACACTCCTTGGTGAAGATCTAAGCTCTGATTTGGGAGATAATGTCGTAACAGTCGATTCTACTATCGGATGGCCAGAAACAAACGGCTCTATTCGTATAGATGGTGAGATTATCAACTATACGGACAAAACAGTCACCCAGTTCTTAGGATGTACCCGTGCGAGAGAGAATACAGTCAATGCACCCCATATTGCAGGATCTGAGGTTACATCTTCTTATGAAATCTATGGAGAGAGCAATGTAGACGGATCTAGGATCAGTTTAACAGTATTTGGCGGTACAAGAGGAATAGACATTGTAGATGGCGGTAAATATTACTTACAGGACTCAAAAGTCACAACACCCGCAGCACCAGGCTTCGATTCACTAGATCCCATCTATCCAAGCTTCATATACAACGCAAAGAAGTTATTAAACGGAACTTCTATAGTTTTGAACGTTCCAGAGAGCGATGGTAGTGTTGTAGCGGATATTACGACTGAACAAGAGCATGGATTGAANAGAGAAGACACTATTGTCATATTGAACGCTCCAGAGGACGTATATAACGCAACATTCAGTGTTCTTGGTGTAATTAACAATTTTACCTTCAGTATCGTAATTCCTACCACTCCTATCCGTGGAGTAGACGTAACATTCCTAATTACACGGGAATATGCGAAATCTACGTCATCTGACACATCTATACGTCTAAAATTACAGCATACACCATCTGACGTACAAAATGTCTACAGATCTGCTGAACACGCTATTGTAGCGTCACCAGGTGTGCCTGGTCATGAAATAGGACCTTTCCACGCTGATGACCTAGATCCTGGCAACCAGAGGTATCTAAAACGCATTCCTCTTCAAACAATCACCAAATCCAACAAAACTGCGACTCCTGTGGGTCAAGTTGCTATTGGTGTGAATGGTGTACCGTTTTTCTCTTATAAATCGAATGATACAAAATTATTCGGTGGTGTAAAGTCAATATCCGTAATAAATGCGGGATCTGGTTATGATATCACCAATCCACCGATTGTAGAGTTTGAACCACTCCANNCAAGAGATACAGCGTACTTCCTTAACCAAAGAATTAGAAATAGTCTAGGATACAGATATAAAAACTTAGGAAGCGGTAAAACCGCAGAAATAGGACAAGAACCTACACATACCACTTCAGATCCAGTACAAGACGGAGCTTGCCTCTGGGAGTTCGAGGGAATCTCTGCTGAAGCAACTGTAAGCGTATCTGGTTCACTATTTGCGGTAAACGTAGATAATGGTGGATCTGGTTACACAACAGCTCCTACAATCGCTATTGTCGGTGGTAATCCTACAGTTGAGGCATCTGCGACTGCTACAATCACAGCAGGAGTCGTTACTGCTATATCTGTCTCCGCACCAGGCGAAGGATACGAATCTGTACCTACAGTGGTTATATCTGGTGGTGGAGGAGAAGGTGCGTCTGCTACAGCGGTTGTTCGTGGTGGATTGGAAGCTGAAGGTATAACAATCACAAATGCGGGTACAAACTATAACGAAAGACCAAATATCACTCTAGTGTCTGGATCTGGTGCTGTTGCTTACCCATCTATTGTAAATGGCAGAATCGTATCTATTATCTTGACATTTGGTGGTAGTAACTACTATGGTGCTCCTGACGTTGTTATTAGTGGTGATGGAGTCGGTGCGGTTGCGTTTGCGACTATAAACTCTAATACTCAGCAAGTTACCAACATTACCGTGACAAATGGCGGTATAGGTTATACTTCAGGTAAGACAACTGTCGATATCGTGTATCCTGGCTCTGGAGCTACATTCCAAGTCGAATTACCCGTATTGACCAAGAACTTAGCTGCTAGTGCGGATGAGATTGGAGATCCACTCTTTATATCACCAAAACAGGCAGATACGAACAATGGTATCTCTATGAAGGGTGCTAACTTCGGAATCTACGGTGGAGAGTATGGATACCTCTATAATCCGAAGAAAATGCGTTTCTTGCTTGGAGATAACGTAAGTGACACAACATACGCAGAATTAAACCCAACAAGGCATTCACCAATCATAGGATGGGCATTTGACGGACATCCTATCTACGGACCTTACGCATACGTAGATAGAGAGAATAAGAACCCATATAACGAGTTGAAGCAGATGATCAGCTCATATCGCATCAGACAGCAAAGAGATGCGTTAGTTGGTAACGATTTGGCACAAATCGACAAGATGGGAACATATATCGAAGATTATGAATATGTTGAAGGATTAGGCGACTTAGATCAGTATAATGGTAGATTCTGCGTAACTCCCGAATATCCATCTGGTGTATACGCATATTTCTGTACATTAGACGGAAGTACGGGTAATCCTAAGTTTCCTTACTTTATAGGTCCTAATTACTACTCTGAGGCAGATTCAGTCAACTGGAAAGGAAATGGACTCCAAAGAAACTTTACAGAAGACGCAGTTCGTTATAAGCGTCCATATATCGCTACAGACGAAGCATTAGTTAGAAGAAAGAATAAAGGCAATCCTATTGAGTATATCCTTGCTTTAGAGGACGCAACTACTCCTATTGTTCTAGAGAACGATGATTCCTTCATTGGGTTCGTAGATGTCGGTATTGGTTACTTTGATTACTTCCCAACCATCAGAGGTGGATTTGTTGACTCATTATTCGTATCTGCGACAAATAGATACTTCTCAAGTGGATTAGACCAATATCTGATTGAAGGTCCTGGTTTTAACTACAAAGTTAACGATAGACTCATATTTGACGAAACAGGCACTGGAGGAAGCGGTATATCCGCTAGAGTCTCTAAAGTGTCTGGTACGGACACTAATGCCATCGCATATGCTGTAAACTCGACTACAGACATAATTACAGGAACTATTACTACAGGATCAGCACATTACCTAAAAATAGGCGATACTGTAGATATTGCGATTGGTGACAACGAATATACCCGTGAACTTGATGTAAAGATTATAAACGACAAATATCACTTTAAATATTTTGATGTAACTAATTTCTTCATTAGTTCGCCTGGTAGAGTTGTACAAGCAAATATTACCATATCTGGTGGTACAGGACTTACAAACGGAACTTATAACAGTATTCCTCTAATAGGCGGTACAGGACAAAATGCTAGTGCTAATATTACAGTAAGCGGTAATACAGTCACAGCAGTCGCATTTGTCAATGAAGGTAAAGGATATACCGATGGAGACGTACTAACTGCTAACATCACTAATATTGGTGGTACAGGTCAGAACTTCTCTGTAGACATTGGTAATGTCAAGAAGACAGGTGGATTAGTACAAGACCTATGGACATTCATGGCTGGTAGTGGTGGTACACCTGGCACATATACTAAAGTACCTCTTGTCAATACATCAGCTCCATCAGGTGAGGGTGCTGAGTTTACTATTGTTGTTAATGAGAGTGGTGAGGTGTCATCTGTCACTCTTACTAAGGAAGGAAAGGGATATTACAATAATGAACAGTTAGACCCAGTTGCTATTACCGATATTGGTAGTGTAAACGGATTCTACTTAACACCTAACTCTATTAACCAAGAATTTACTGTTAGAGGTAGTGCTGCCCATCAGTTGACTATAGGTGATGAGGTTGTTATTACAGGAACTAACCCATCAGACTATGATGGTACACATACAGTTACAGGAACAAGCACAGGAAGAAAATTCCAGTTCAAGAAAGCAGTTGGTATAGTTACTGACACTGCTATTCCTACAGCAACTGAGGTGTACTGTAAAGAACCTAAGTTAGATCTAATTAATGGTCACCTTTACAAGTTTAATACATCCCATTCATCTAATGCTGACAGAAGACTAGAATTTACGTTTGATAAAGAAAATACTAACGTCTTCACATATAAGAACGTTGTAGATGCTGAGAATGATCCAGTTACAGGAGAACAGAACTCTGTTACTATATCGTTGAACGATGTACCTGGCACTCTATTCTACTTTGATATTAATGGAAATGTCGATGGTAGTTACCTAAGTGTAGTCAATGACCCATTCTTAGGAGCAAACACAGTATCAGCAATTCCTACTACGACAACTATTGAGTTCATACTGGCAAGAGAACCAGAGAACAATTATACGGTAGCAAATGAAATATCTTACAGTACAGACTCTATATTCCCTTCAGGTGGTATTGCTTCTGTTAATATCGGTGATCCTGGCAGAAACTATTCTACTCTACCTCAGTTTAGTGGTGTAGAGAGATCAGGTGGTGGTGCTACAGCATTTGCCACTATCTCAGGTAAACTAGAAGACGTAGCTGTTATTGATGCGGGTATAGGTTATAACGGTGCTAACCCACCATCTGTTATCTGCTCAATGCCTGATTTTGTTGATTTGACACTAGACAACATATTCGGTGACTTTAACAAAGGTGACATAGTTATATCTAAGACTATTCTAGATGGTGACACTGCTAGAGGAAAAGTAATCAGCTGGAACCCAAATACATCTACACTTAGAGTACAACCTCTACGTAACAACCTAGTGGGTGCTGCTAGTCGTGGATTCTTAATGTTTACTGTTGGTAATGCTAACAGTAATAGGTTATTCGCAGGATCAAACCAAGCAACTATAACAGCAATATCAGGTGAGCAAGCAAATGTTGCTGCTATCGTTCCACAGTCAGGTCCTGAGATAGGAACTATAAGTAATATAGCTATAAATGGTGATGGAGGTAGTAATTACCGTACTGCCCCAGAAATCTTTATTGATGATCCTTTCTACGGTGGTGTAGCTACCCTTAGTGTTAATAGTCAGAATACATCTGCTAATTTCACACCAGGTACATACACTGTATCACAAGAATCCGTAGCACCTACAGGTGGACAGGGTGTTTCAATACAGGTTATCATTGATGCGTCTAATAATGACGTACAAAGTGCTACTGTACTATCAGGTGGAGCAAACTATTCGCTAGGTGACCTTATCACCATTCGTGGTGAAGATATTACTGGTGGTAGTTCTTCTGACGACTTTGTTCTTAGAGTTGACTCACTTGACTTCGTACGTAAAGCAGTTACATCAACAACTATAGATGCTTCTATTGATGAAGTCATCATACAGAACTCTGGTTCTGGTTTCTTATCTGCTCCTGATGTTCTTATATCTGGTGGTACAGGTATAGGAGCTGTTCTAAGAGCAGAGGTGTTAGATGAGACTGTCAGTCGGATTGTGATAGAGAATGCGGGAACTAGATTCCAGAATCCTCCTATTATTACAATTAAACAGGGTACAGGTAACGGTGCTTCGATATTACTCAAGTCTTCTGATCTAGGTAAGATCATTGGTCTTGGTGGAGATAATATCACGTACAATTACAGTCATGATAGAACACTCAAACCAAGCGTTAATACTAACTATAATTTACAACTCACAAGAACTCAAATCGTTGACTTCTTCACTGTTACAAACGGTGGTGGATCCTTCGTTACCAAACCAACAATCGAACTCGTTGGTGGAGGTGGAAGCGGTGCCGTTATGGATGCTATTATTGACAACGAAGTTATTCAGGCAATTACAGTAGCAAATCCAGGTAAAGGTTTCTCTAGCACCCCTGCTGTAAGAGCACGTATCACACACTCATTCGTTCCACTACAATCTAATAGCACACTTAACTTCCCATACGATACTAAGATTCCTGTAGGTACAGAAGTACAGTTGTTAGAGGTTGATGGTACATTACCTCCTCCTCTTGTAGCGAATACAACTTACTTTGCTATAGCACCTACACTTGCTAACGGTCTTGCCAGTAACCAACTTAAAATGGCAGCTACATTGGGTGATGCTTTAGATGGAACANCAATAACAATTACAGGTCAACCTTCTATTGGTAATGGTGGAACAGCAACCTTTAACTTAACTACCACTGACTTAGGAGATCAGATCACTGTAACCATGACACCTGGCTCTTTTGCTGTTGGTGAGAAACTATATCAAGGTGCTTCTACAGATTCATTCTCTGCTCTAGGTACAGTCAAAGCATGGGATCCTAAAGGTAGAGTCTTATCAGTAGAGGTAGAACTAGGAGAGTTTGCTCTTAATCAACCAGTATTCGGTTTACAGTCTAACGCATTTGGAGAAATACATGACTTTGACAGATCAGTCGCTAACTTTACTGTATCACCTATTGCCACTGCTACTGCTGAGTTTAAGCGTACTACTGGTATACTTGATCTTAACGATCAGCGTCTATATGATAGTGACAGATACCAAGAGTTCTCATATGTTGTCAACTCACCTATCAATGTTAAAGACTGGAAGAATCAGTTTAAGAACTCTGCTCACCCAGCTGGATTCAAGGTATTAGGTACACAGGTTGTATCACAAGCAGCATTTAAGAGATATCAACGTAGATCATATTACAACCCTGCTAACCCAGATACTTACAACTGGTGGGAGCAGAGATTTGGTGATGAGAATAAGTCATTTAATGGTACAACGTTCTTCGTACCTAAACCATCTGCGTCTAACACAGGTAAGTTATCTCGTATTGANAACTTTGTACTTGGTAAACCAGATTATACAGCAACAGTCCCAACTAACATACAGGTTGTCGGTAAACAGTTACTTGACGTTAGAAAGATCCTATCTGCTGTTGTTGACAAGTTAGATCCTATTAATAAGAGAACTATTACCTTTGATGGTACAGATTCTAATGTTGTTGATGTATCAAATGAGCAGATCACATTCAATAATCACGGATTATTAACTGGTCAGCAAGTTACATACAACGTACAGGGTGATAGATTCCAAGATGCCCGTAATTTAATCCTAGGCAACTTAGACTATATCATTTCTACTACTATCACATGGTTAGAGCAAAGTTTCCCTAACTTAACTGATGGAACTAAACCTGACTACAGTCGTGAGAAGTGTTCTAGAGACTTACGTCTTGTAGTTATCGCATGGTGTAATGATTTACGTTATGGTGGCAACAAGTTCTCTGTAGATGCTGCTGAATCTTACATTGATGGCGGTACTATAGTGTATATCGACGGTGAGACTGTTGAGACTATAGCTGCTATACAGTATGCTAGAGACCTAGCCATAGAAGCAATACAAAATTTATTACCTTATACAGATGTCACGATTACACAGGATCCTGGCGGATGTGCAGATGTACAATCAGCGATCATGGTTCTTGCCCAGATTGTTTGGGATGCTATTGACAATCCTGGCAATGTACCTACTGCTAACGTCGGCAACTATCCTAATATCCGACTTGGTATAAGTCTAACAGGACTTCCAGTTGGAAAATACTTTGTCAATCGCATAGATGACAACACATTTACTCTATCTGAAACATCAGGTGGATCTCCTGTAGATATTACAGCATTATCTACAGACTCACAGCATCAACTCACTGTAGAGTTTGATGATGTCAATACACAGTTCCAGTTAAGAACTAGAGGTACAGCAACTGTACCTACAAATAAGAATCAGTTGATGGTTACTATCAACGGTATTGTACAGAACCCTTCATCCTATACATTGTCAGGTAGTACGATAACATTCCTTGAAGCTCCTATGAGAGACTCAACAGTTATCATCATGTACTTTAGAAGATCTGATATATCTACAAACTTCCAGTTAGATCAGTTTGGTGATGTTATCACTGCCCTGAATACAACTGATGGAATATATCAAGGTACAGGCTATACTGCGGGTACATACAACAACGTTCCATTCACTAACAAATTATCAGACGGATCGGGGGCAACTGGTAACATAGTTGTAACAAATGTACTTGATAGTGCTTCTATCGTTCAGAATAACAAATTTGGTGATGCTAGAACTCTAATTGACAACAACGCAGGAATCATAGCAGATATCGCTGTGGGACTGATGAATGAGTTTGGTACACCNACAGACAACAAGGTAGCAGACGCAGCAAACCTCATCTTGATGAACAAGGATTTCATCGCTAGAGAAGCGGTGGATAGAATGCATCTCGATATACCATACACTATAGCTAACAAGAGACACTTTGATGCCTATAACTTGATTATGGCAAACAAAGACTTCCTTGTATGGGAAGCATACCACCTATTCAAGACTATTGACTATCCTGGTTACCAACATGCTCAAGGATACACAGAGCAAGACTGTAGAGATGACCTCATGGACATCTTGGAAGCAATAGCATTTAACTTACTATTTGGTGCTAATAATAAGGTATATGATGCTGCCTACTATTACACATCAGCATATAGTTCTGGTAGTGTAATACAAGGTGAAGAACAGCAGACTATTGCTGCTGTCAATCAGATGAAAGGTCTGATGGACAAGGTAATCTTAAATGAAACAGTATCAGTCGCAGGAGATCATGGTTATGAACAATACTTTGAAGATGTTACTTACGTATACGACGGTTGTGCTAGTGCTAAGTCCACTATCTCTACGCTTGTTGATATTGTTATTACTGCTATCAATACTGACTTGATGGTACATGTCACTAAGACAGAACCAACTCTATTTGTAGAACCAACAGGAAATGATGAGGACTGTGTTGATGATGTAAGAGATGTATTAGAAGCAGTTTCTATCAATGCTAAGTTTGGTGGTAACCATAAGGTATATGATGCTGCCAAGTACTATGTTGATGGTGCTCATGTAGCAGGTGAAGAAATTCATACCATTTATGCCTTCCGTGAGGCTGACAAGATAGCTAGACAGGTCATTGCTAATGAAGCAGTGACTGTAGTAGGCGATCATGGCGAAGTACAGAAGTATGATGGTGGTATTACTAGATCTGATAACAAGTGTGCTAGTGCTAGAGCAACTATACACACTCTAATGAATATCGTAGAGGTAGCAGTGGATACAAACACTATGGATGCCTTTACAAGGACTGCTCCTACTGGATTTAACTCACCTGGTCTAGGTGACGGACAATGTAAGTCTGATACAAGAGATGTATTGAACGCAGTTGCTACTAACGTGGCATTCGGTGGTAACCATACTCTATATGACACATTGAACATGTACTTTGTAGGTAATCATGTGTCAGGAGAGGAAGCAGAGACCCTTTATGTGTTTGAAGAAGCACGTCAGATGGTATTGAAGGCAATACAACAGGAAACATTCGAGACATACCCAGAACTTAATCTTACAACCAAGACACAGTATAAAGATCCTACAATTACAGCATATGAGAGCACTGATGCTTCTACACACAACGTAACTAACGCTGTATACACTGCTACATCTGGACAGGTAGAGTTGACAATCGGATCTCATACCTTAGAAGTAGGAACACGAGTCAAACTTGATGATATGTCATTGACATTCAAGTGTGCTCAAGATGGTAGTGTTACACATCACAAATATCCTAGATCTACTGATTGGGCATATCGTAAGTCACTTCCTATACTCTCTAAGACATCTACTACAATTACATTGTACGTTGGAGAGTCTCCTACTGTTAACTATCAGATCACAGGTGCTACTTATGACCCTGCTACTGGTGATATGGACATGGAAGTCTATAACACACAGTTTAACGTATCTGCTGCTACCTATAATGCCAATACAGGTTCTATGACAGTGAACATTGGTTCACATAGCATGGAGATCGGTGAACATATCATGTTTAGACCTAACTCATTGTCATTTACATGCTCAATGGACGGTAACAATGATGTGAAGACATATCCTAGACTAGGAAAGGATCCATTCTATGATAANGCACTCAAGATTATTGCTAAAGACACTAATACAATCACAGTCAACGTAGGACCTAGTCCTTTAGTCAATCACACTGTCACAGGTTCTAATTATGAACCAACTACAGGTGTTGCTGAGTTGACTATCGGTAATCATATCCTTAAGGTGGGTGACACCATTACAATCACAGACAATTCTCTTACATATCAGTGTGCTCTTGACTCATATACAACTGATCACACATATCCAAGATCTAGTGACCCTGCTAGTGGAGATGCTCTAGCGATCACTGCTGTAAGTGACACTTCAATCACTGTAAATGTTGGAACATCATCTAACACTACAGCACATAGATGGAAGCCAGGTTATGTTGCTACTGATGCTGTACAGAGTGGTGGTGGACATACTCATACCTTCGTAAGTGCTGCTTCTGGTGCTGTTGTTATACCTCATGGACTAAGATCTGAGAGAACACTCACTATAGACAGTGCTGACTACAATCCTACTACAGGTATCATGACTGTAACCTGTGAGGATCATGGTTTGACACCTACAGATGAGATTATCATAGATGACAACTCAATTATCTTTACATGTGACGAAGATAGTCATGCTAGTGACCATGCTTATCCTAGAGGCAGTGATCCTATCAGTGAACTATGGCAACCTATTACAGATGTAACTAGAAATACATTTAAAGTACAAGTATTAAACACAGCTCCATCTACTAACACAACTGCTCACATATTCAAGGCAGTAGTAGCATATAATTTACATGTTAGAGGTACAACTCTTAAGATTGCTGATGGTGGAATCACATTTACTTGTGATGCTGCTGTTGGAACTCACACATTCGTATCTGGTACTACAAATGGTATCACAGCTGGTGGTGGAGCATCAGGAACATTCACAGCAGCGACAGGAACAACCTATGATCCACTCACAGGTCTTATGGAAGTGGAGATTGGTACACATAGTTTGACCACATCTAACACAGTAACCTTTGCTGATAATTCAGTTACATTTACTTGTGATGCTGATAACCACGCAACTAACCACGCATATCCTAGATCAAGTGACCCTGCATCTGGACAAACATTGGCAATATCAGCAGTATCATCCACAACTATCACAGTTGATGTTGGTATAGCAGGAAGCACAAGTTCCACTCACTCATATCCACGTACAGATATAATCAACCACACTGTAACAGGTGCTGTATACACTCCTGCTGACGGTGACATGGTAGTTACTGTAGTTGGACACTCTATGAGAANNGGTGACTANGTTAAGTTTGACGATGACTCATTGACATTCACATGTGCTGAAGATGGCAATGGTTCTAACCACACATACCCACGTTCTAGTGACCCAGTGTCAGGTAAGTGGTTAAGAATTAGAAATGTCACTGCNGACACATTCAAAGTTAGAGTATTAGACTTCATACCTTCTACAAATACAACAACTCACACATTTGTATCTGCCACATCAAATGGATTGAAGCAGAAGAAGGATCAGGCATATGATCAACCATTAAGTATTGTGAGATCTTCTATTGACAGGATTACAGTTAACGTTGGTATTGCTGCTACTAATGCTTCAACACATGTATACTCATCATCTCTCAGCAATGCTATTACAGTTGGTGGTAACTACACTCATACATTCTTGAGTGCTACTACAGGTGCTGTGAAGCAAGGTTATGGAACTAGAGAGGCGTGTACTCCACAGCAAGCAGCTGTTGATACTTTGATGGATCTAGCATACACAGCCTTGAGTCAAGGTAACTTTAGTGGTATTACACGTACAGTCGGTAATCATGGTGATGGTTATGAGACTGCTCCTACTGTTGTTATCACAGGTGGATCACCATCTACAGAAGGAACTTATGTACCACAATTATCAGCGAGGGGTTATGTCAAGTCAATCGGAATTATCGCAGGAGGTGTTGGATACACCAACGTACCGACTGTCAAGATCACCTCTAACTCTGGTTTTAATGCTTCTGCCACTGCCACTGTGTCTGGTGGGGCTGTCACTGGTATTACAGTCGATGAAGGTGGATTTGGATATAACGATGTCACTGTTGAGATTATTGCGAATCCTGCCGACACAATAACTACAACTGCTAGAGCAGCAGCGATTGTGGGTAGACACCTAGAGGGAATAGTTGTACAAGAGACTGGAGTTGGTTATCAGTCAACACCTACCCTATCACTCACAGGTGGTAGTCCAAGCACAGCAGCGGGCACACAGAGTGCTCCTGTAGCAAGAACTACAGGTGCTGTGACAAGTGTAACTCTAGTCAATGGTGGAGATAATTATAAGAATACAGACGTACTTGGTGTAGACCCTGCTGACGTAGGTGGAACAGTAACTAACTCATTCCAAGTTGAGGTAGAGACAGTTACATTTAATGGAGTAACAACTGCGTTCCCTGCTACTGTGGGTGGATCAGGATACACACTTCCTGCTAATGACAGGTTCTTATTATTCTTGAACTCACACATACAGGAGTTAGGTTCTTCTTATAGTTACAGTGGCACACCATCTACAATTAACTTTACTGAGGCACCAAAAGGTAATATGGACTTCTACTGTTTCTATGTGGGACAGTTACAGGATATGGATTCCATAGCACCATTCATGAACGGTACGAAGAAGACATTTATACTTAAGAAGAATGATCAACCATTCTCACTAGAATCAGATTCTAATGAAGTCATCCCTGCTAACAACCTTGTGATGTTCTTGAATGGTGTGTATCAGGAACCTGAAGTAGCATATACTCTAGATGGTTCTATACTTACATTCAGTGAAGCACCTAGAGCAAATAGTGAGGTATTGATCTATATCTACACTGGTTCTAATCTTGACATTGTAACGGAGGATACATTCTCTGCTCTTGATCCTGGCGACCTATTACAGGTACAGTCAGAAGGAGACATCAGAAGACTTGCTACTATTGCTAGTTCTTCCTCCTTAGATACATATGAATATACAGGTCTAAGACCACAGGTTGCTGAGTTCTCTGCTACTGTCGTAAATGGCAGAGTTGTACAGGTCACTATAGTTGATCCTGGCTCTAACTATGAGGTTGCTCCATTCCTAATCTTTAGTGGTGGAGGTGGATCTGGAGCATTTGCTGAGACTATTATTGAGCAAGGTAGTGGTAAAGTTATAGGTGTAATCAACCTACAAGGTGGTTCTAACTATAATACTGCTCCTGCTGTGACACCTTATCATCCACTTGCTCTAGAAAGGACTCAGAGAGACAGAGCGATCTCTAATGGTGTATTCTTATACACTACTCAGTTGACTGGTCAGATTGGCGTACAGACTGCTACTATACCTGTTCTAGACGCATACTATAATAATGGTATTGGATTCCCAACCAACGGAGAACTAATACTACCATATTATAATACGACTACTGAGACATGGGGTGCTGAAAGAATCTTATATGGTTCTGTAGATTACGCTACTAACGAATTTACTGTTACAACCAACGGTAGAGGATATAAGAACTCTGGAACTCAACTAGGATTTGGTTATGCTAACGGTCCTACAGCAGGAAACTTCAATGCTGTAAATCAGACCGTCACTATAACAATGGGTGCTAATCATTATCTCCAGACTGGTATGGAGAGATTTATCAGATTTACATCTGCGATTGCTCCTTATCCATCAGATTCCTTAAATGGAACTTATAAAATTACAAGAATATCTGATACCACATTCAGTATTCAGATACCAGTATCTTTGACAGCATCGGGTACAATGGAGATCCTCCCAACTATCCGTGTTTATACAGTATAAATAACCTATAAAGCCCTATACTAATGGCACTTGTAACCGATAAATTTAGAATTTACGCAGCCGAAGCGTTTCGCAACACTTTGGGCAGCTCTGGATCGGACGCAAATAAAGTGTATTTGTTTGTTGGACGAGCTAAAGCATGGGGTTCACCTGATTCCCCTCCAACTAACGAACCGATTGATAGTTTTACATATCATCGTTTAACATATGCGGATTCAGTTGCGTTTAAGAGAGTAGATATTACTGATACATCTCTCGTTGTACCTAGAGTGGATTGGATAGATCCCACAGAGACTACTGGTGGTACTGGTCGTACATATTCAATGTACAAACCTGACTATAGTCCTGCTAAGACCACTGCTAATGGTGCTACTCGTCTATATGACTCAAACTTCTATGTGATGAACTCTGACTTCAACGTGTACAAGTGTTTGTATAACGGTCAGTCTCCCACATATCCTAGAGGTAGACCTTCATTGGTTGAACCAACAGGAACATCAACAACAGTTATTGAAACCAACGACTCATCTGAGTACAAGTATCGTTGGAAGTATATGTATACTATTGATGCTGATAATATTCTAAAATTTGTTACTACAGAGTTTATACCTGTACTTGAGAATAGTTTAGTACAGGCTGCTGCTGGACCTGGTTCTATTGATACAGTTGTTATCGAGAACTCAGGACAGGGATATAATAATGATACCTACACCAACGTACCTATTCGTGGTGACTGGGAAATAAATGGTGGTACTCAAGGTTTTTGTTCTGTGACTGTAGAGTCTGGATCTGTTACTAACGTAACTGTCACTAACTCTGGTTCTAACTACAGTTTCGCAACAATAGATGTAGGATTGATTCCTAACATCGGTTCTGGTGGATCGGGTGCTGTTCTCGATATCATCATTCCTCCTAACGGTGGACATGGTAAGGATGCTACAAGAGAGATTGGTGCTTACCGTCTCATGTTTGCTTCTAAACTAGAAACATCAACAGCATTTGTAGATTTCCCAACTGACCTTACATTCCGTAGAGTTGGTTTGGTTCTTAATCCATATGACTACAACACTACCTCTATTTCAGATCAGAATACAAGGTCTGCTGTAAAAGCATTGATCTTCCCTCAGTCTGGTACAGGTACACCTAGTGGAACATTTTCACCTGGCACAACTATCACTCAATCCACAACAGGTGCGAAAGGATATGTTGTCTCCTACGATTCTAATACCAAGGTTCTAAGATACTATCAAGATTCTAATGATGGTGTCACAGCTGGTAACATCGTGGAGTTCTCAGGTAACTATGAAATTACATCTTCTGATATTGTAACTGCTACACCTGATCAAAACTTTGGTACATCTTCAGTGCCATTGACTCAGATCACTATCGGTGTTTCTGTCTATGAATTAGGACTGTCATTCATTCAAGGATATGCTAACGGGGAAGTTGAAATCAACTCTGGAGAAATCCTCTACATAGACAATAGGAACCCAATAACAAGATCTGCGGATCAAAACGAAGAGCTCAAAGTAGTAATTGAATTCTAATGGCACAGAATACTAACCTGAATATATCTCCTTATTTCGACGATTTCGATGAGGATAAGGGATTTCTAAAAGTATTATTTAAACCTGGCTTTCCAGTACAGGCAAGAGAACTTACTACCCTCCAGTCACTGCTACAAAACCAAATTGATACATTTGGTCAAGGTGTCTATAAGGAAGGTAGTATGGTGGTACCTGGCGGTATCACGCTGAATAGAAATTATCCAGTAGTATTAGTTCAAAATAATTATCTTAACTTACCTGTAGAATTATACAGAGAATCACTTAATGGCAAGGTTGTGAAGGGTGCCACTTCAAACATCCGTGCTAGAATCAACTTCTCTATCAGTTCTACTACATCTACTCGTGGTTATGTGTCATTCTTTGTGACATACTTGACAAAAGCAGATGACAATGAAACCAGTGTATTCCAAGCTGGTGAGATATTAACTTGTGAAGAAGATATAACATACAGTACATCTACTATCGTAGCTGGTACACCTCTAGCCCAGTTATTAAACTCAAATAGTACAGCAGTAGGTTCTACAGCAAACGTAGGTAAAGGTGTATACTTTGTTCGTGGATACTTTGTACCTGTAGCAGAGCAGACACTTGTACTAGACCAGTATTCTAACAACCCATCATATAAGGTTGGTTTAAAGGTAGAAGAAAGAATTATAACTGCTGACGAAGATGCTACTCTATATGATAATGCCATAGGTAGTACAAACTTCTCAGCACCAGGTGCCGATAGATTTAAAATCAATCTATCTCTAATTAAAAAGAACTTAGCAGACCCTAACTCTGCTGACTTTATTGAATTACTACGTACCAATGTTGGTAAGATTGAGAACAAGGTAGAACGTAGTGATCTAGGATTTATTAATGATGTATTAGCAACTAGAACTAAGGAAGAGTCTGGTGACTATTATGTCAAGAGATTTAGCATAGACGTAAGAGAGAATCTTAACGACGCATTTAATAATGGTGTATACACAGCAGATCAGATCACACAAGATGGCAATACTCCTGTAGAGGAGCATCTAGCCGTACAGATCTCACCAGGTACAGCATACGTTTCAGGATATAGAACAGAAAAGTTAGCTAACACATTTAAGGACGTAGTTAAACCAAGAACGTTCTCTGCTGCTGACTCACAGTCTATATCATCTGACTTTGGTAACTCTGTATTGATTAACAATCTATATGGCGGTGTTGAGTTATATGATACAGTTCTTTTATATGATAGAAAAACCTCTAGTGGATCTTCTACTGGTACTGCTGTAGGACAGGCAAGAGTATTTGGATTCTCATTTGACACAGGTGTCAGAGATACTACATCTACTGTCTATCAGATGAACTTAGCAGACATTGATCTGTTTACTACACTAGGATTTACAGGTAGTGTTACTTGGGTATCTGGTAAGAAGTATGTTGGTATGTCATCAGGTGCTACAGGATACTCTAGAACAAATGGTGGTGCTTCTACTGCTTCATTCGAGGGTGTTACTGGTTCCTTTATAGATGGAGAGAATATTGCTCTAGACGAATTACCTAGTTCATCTATAGGCACTATTAATAGTGTTACTGACTATCAATTTACTGACTGTAAGTCATTCCACAAGACTGGTTTTAGTGCTAACCTAATACTTGATCTACAATCAACTGTTGCTGCTAACGCACCTGTATTAAGTGGTACATCTGGCAACGCAACTGCTACTCTAACTGCTACACTGTCTAACTTTGTATCTCAGTTAAGAGTAAATGATATACTTGCTATATCTAACAACAACTTGGCTCATGAAGTTAGAGTCACAGCAATCAACTCTGCTACTCAAATAACTATAGCAAGAGTCACATCAAATAATTTATCTAATGGAGCAATCAGTGGAAACCTTACCTTACTCAGAGGACAAATTAGGGAAGCTCAAAAGAGAACACTTATATCGCCTATTCCGAAGGATGCTGTTAAGTCAACTTCCACTAATTCTTCTGGTACTGCTGTTGCCCCTCTTGGGTACTTCAGAAAGTCCTACGCAGTCTCCGTCACAGGGGGAGCGTTCTCGCTTTCAGCAGGATCAAACCTTACCTTCAGAGATGTTACCGACGGAGACGATTTCCAAGTTATTGCTACAGGTGGAACAAATGCGGGAACGTCATACACAGTAGGCAATGGTATAGCTACTACATCTAATCCTGGCGACGCTAGTGCTTCTATTACTGGACTAAACTCTGGTACAACTTCTGCTATTGTAATTGCTACAGTTTACTCAAGCAATAGAACTGCTAAGGCAAAGACAACTCAACGCATGAAGGTGTTGAGAATAGATCATACTACTGGTTCATCAGCTAATGGTTTGACACAGACCACAGCAGGATATGGACATAGACTAGAAGACAAACAAATCTCTCTTGGTTGCCCTGACGTATTCAAACTCAAGGCAGTATATGAGTCAGCTGATGATGCTGATCCAGAAATTCCTAATCTTGGATACAGTAACCTTATTGGTAATTTTGAGACAGGACAAATTTTAACAGGTGCTTCATCAGGTGCTAAGGCACAGGTTGTATCATTCAATAGCACTACAGTATTCTATGTCATGTTAAATGACAATAGTTTCGCAGGAGATGAGGGCATATCTACACCTACTGCTAGTGGTAAGATCACTGTAGGAACAATTAGACAGGGTAGTAACAATATCACATCATCCTATGAATTAGAGGATGGACAAAGAGAGCAGTATTATGATTACTCTCGTATTGTAAGGAAGGCAGGATACGCAGCTCCTACACGTAGAATCTTAGTTATCTTTGATAGATTCCAAACCACATCAGGAGATGGATTCTATAGTGTTGACTCATACTCATTTGAGGACTATAAGGAGATACCTACCTTTGGTGTAATCCCTCTAAGGAATGGTTTAGATTTCCGTCCTATGGTTCCTGATCTTCTTGCTAATGCGGGTACTAGACAATCACCATACACACTTACTGCTACTGAGTTCTTTAACTTCAGTGATAGATCATTTACAGGTAACGAAGTAGGTATACCTGGTCAGGCAGATACTACAATCCTATCTTACGAATATTACTTGGGTAGAATTGATAAGGTTGGTATTAATAAGGATTCTAAAATTGTTATATTGAAAGGTGAACCATCAGAAAATCCTGTAGAACCAGCTGACCCAGAAGATGCTATGCTTTTGGCTACAATCGAAATCAGACCATATGTGTTTGATGTAGATACAGATATTACTATTACACAGACAAACTATAAGAGATATACGTTTAGAGATATACAGACACTAGAGACTCGTATTAAGACTCTTGAGTATTATACACAGTTATCATTGTTAGAAGCTGAGACTGCTACCTTTGCTGTTCGTGATAGTAATGGTATGGATAGATTCAAGAATGGATTTATCGTTGACAACTTCGCATCACTATCAACAAGTGATACATTCCACCCCGACTACAGAGTATCAGTTGACTTTGAAGAAGGACATCTACGTCCATCACACTATACAACTAACTTACCTCTTATTGTTAGTTCTACATCTCAGAATATACAGCAGACAGGTGATCTAGTTACATTGCCATACAGTGATGTGGTATTGGTTGACCAACCATATGCTTCTGCTCTTGAGAATGTAAACCCATTTAACGTATTCACATTTATTGGTGACATTAAGTTGACTCCTGCCTCAGATGACTGGGTAGACACTAAATCTCTTTCTGCTATCCAAGGTCCTGTGGTTGAAGGTAACTACATGACAAGTCTACGTGACTTTAACGCTGATCAGAATGGTCTATCACCTATCCAGTGGGGATCATGGCAAACTACATGGTCAGGTAGAGTTGAGCAGACTAGACAGGTAACAACTGGTAAAGGTAAGCGTCGTAGAACAAGAACTGAAGTATTCACAAGAATTAGAACTGACCAAACAAGATCTGGTATTAGACATAAGATTACACCTGTTATCGAACAGCAGAGTTTAGGTAACAAGGTTGTATCTGTGGAACACATACAGAACATGCGTTCCAGAAACATTGAGTTTGAGGGTCAGAAACTTAAGCCTAAGACAAGATTCTATCCATTCTTTGATGGTGTAGATGTCAAGGCATTTGTTACACCAAAACTCCTAGAGGTAACTAAGAACCCTAATGATGATGCTGAAACAAACAGTACACCATTCCAAGTTGGTGAAACTGTAAAGGGTCTTACTTCAGGTGCCACATTGCGTATCCTAGAACCTAATGATAACTACACAGTCAACCCATACACAAACGTCAATATAGCGTCGGTCTCAGACTACACAGCAAACCTCGGCTGGATTAACATTGACACTGGTGCTCTTGCTGCTCAAGCTCTCGGAGCATATGCAGGCAACCCAATCCCGAATGAAATCCTTGTTGGACAAAGTTCAGGTGCTAGGGCAAAAGTTAAAGAGAGAAAATTAGTTACAGATCCATCTGGATTCCTAAAAGGTACATTCTTCATACCCGATCCAAGTAAGGCAACTAACCCTAAGTTTAAGACAGGTACACGTATCTTCCGTCTATCTGATACTGTTAATGACTCACAGGTATCAGGTGAGTCTGAGTCATCAGCACAGACAGAATACGCTGCTACAGGTATACTACAGACTACACAGGAGACTATTATATCTGTACGTAACGCACAGATTGATGAGCAGAGATTTACTGAAGAGAGAACCCTATGGTCTGACCCACTAGCACAGACATTCTTGATTCAAGATGAGAACTTAGTTGGTGGTGTATTCTTAACTAAGATTGATTTATTCTTCCAACAGAAAGATTTTGAGATTCCAGTTGCTATTGACATCCGTACTGTAGAAAATGGTACACCTACACAGAATATCGTTCCATTCTCTAAGGTAATTAAGAAGGCAGTTGATGTAGTTACATCACCTGATGCTTCTACACCTACAACATTTGTATTTGAGTCACCTGTATTCATAGGACATCAACAGGAACATGCTATCGTTGTCACATCTGACTCAAACCAGTATAAGGTATTCATCTCACTTCTAGGTGAAGATGCCATTGATGCTGCTCACGCAGGAGAGAAGATCTCTGAGCAACCATACATCGGTGTTCTATTCAAATCACAGAACGCATCTACATGGACACCATCACAGTTTGAAGACTTGATGTTCAAGATTTACAGAGCAGACTTTACTCTACCTACAACTCTCAATCCTTCTAGATTAGTTCTTAATAACGCAACACTAGAAGAGAACAATGGTGGATTTATAAGTGCTCTACCAAATGCTATTGCTACCACAGATAATCAAACCTACATTGATGTATTCCATGGCAACCATGGTATGCAATCATCTTCTAACTACGTTATTGTAGATGGTGTAAGGTCTGAGGTGGGTGACACTACACTTAAAGTTGCTCTTGCTTCTTCAGGTGTATCTCAGATCACATTGACTAACGCAGCTAACTTCCATATCTGTATTGGAGGTAACGCTGCTGACGCAGCAGGATTGACATCCTCTAACATAGGACCTGGTCAGGCTGCTCCTGCTGTATCAGATACTAATCCTGGCTTTATCAAGATTCATGATGAGATTATAGCGTATGAGAAGATCAACGCAGGATCTCCTGATTGGGTACTTGACATTGTTGGACACAATGCAGGTTCAGTAAGTGGTAGAAACTGGGATCCAGTAACTAACTCAGGTGCTGCTAGTGGAGTAGCACATGAAATTGGTGATCCAGTGGAATGCTATAACTTAGCGGGAATACCTCTCACTAAGATAAATGGTACTCATCATACATCTACATTTGGTGGATTGACTACATTGAACAGTCCTCACAAATATAGACTCAATATCACAGGGGTCAAGGCACATAAGACACTGACAGCTGGTGGAGACAATGTTTCCATATCACAGAATATACCATGGGATGTTCTTACTCCTTCAATTCAGACTCAGGTACAACCTGGCTGTAGCATTAGTGCTAGAGCTTTGGCAACATCTGGTACATCAGCAGGACCTTTCCCAGCTGGTTACAGTCCTGAGATCTCATTTGTTAAAGACACAACTTATAGAGATGTCACACTCAATGACATCAACTACTTCCTTGCTACTAAGATCATTGCTTCTAAGCAAAATGAAATTAGTAACATGTCAGGTGGTAAATCACTAGACTTAGAGTTAAACTATTTCTCTGACTCTACACACCTATCTCCAGTAGTAGACACACAACGTATGAGTGTTACAACTACTGCGAACCTCATCAACAATGCTACTCCTACAGCAGGAGTCGGTGATGAGAACGCTGCTATATACATCACTAGACTCGCTAGATTGGATAACTCCGCTACTGGTGTCAAAGTGGCAATGGCAGCAAATAACTTTGAGTTCTCCGAGATACAGGTAATGTACAAGTTAGTTCCAGTAGGTTATACAGGTGACACTGATGACTTGAACTTTGAGTTCTTTAACACGGATGGTCGTCCCGACAATGGCAGAATGGTTCCACAAAATGACCCATTTGTCTTTGGAGATTATGAGTATACTCTAGACGATGCTCCTGCTTATGATGGATTCCAACTTAAAATAGTTCTTAAGAACTACAATCAACCATACATTCCAAGAGTCAAAGACCTAAGAATCATTGCGTTAGCATAATGGAAGACTTTGAGGCAATCGCCAGAGAACGAGAAAAAGAGATTAATCGTCGACGAGAAATCGACCCAAGAGACGAAAAAGGTTTACTAAAAGTAGAGGATCATAAACACCTAGGAAGAGATCCAGAAAGCAATGCTATTGTCAATACGGATCGTGCTGCGTACGAGGCATATATTAAAGCCCGTGCTGAAGCTAGTAAGAAGCGTGATGAAGTTTTAGATCTCAAAGATGAGATTACGGAACTCAAGTCTATGCTTCAAGTTCTAGTGGAAAAAAGCAATAAATAACTCTGAGATAAATACTCTTTAGGGAAAATTTTATACCATGGCATCTGCGGTATCCAACTTACTCGTATATCAAGGTTCCGATTTCAATATTGACTTCACAGTTGAGAACGATAACGGGACAGAATTCGATATGACTGGATATACTGTAGCATCAATGATCAAGAAGCATTATACAAGTAGTTCTTCTATCACAGTTACAGCAGCAGTCATGACACCCGTTACAGCGGGTCGTGTACAGCTTTCACTAAATGCGGTTCAGACTACAGCAATGAAGGCTGGACGGTATGTATATGATGTCGTAATAACTTCTCCCTCTGGTCTAAAGACAAGAGTGTTAGAAGGAACAGTAAGCGTACTTGAGGGGGTCACACTTTAATGGCAAGGTTAAGATTTGGAGATCAGTCAATTCCAAGAGTAACCCGTGTCGCCACAGGCGGTGGGGGTGGTAACGTTGGTGCATTAGCTGACGTTGACTTAACTGATACAAGCTCAGGTGGTTTACAAGACGGTAGTGTTTTAGTATACAAACAAAGTATAGCTAAGTTCATACCAACTACAGTATTAAACAACATAACGATTAACGGGGGTACATTCTAATGGCATCAAAGCTACTGATCAAAAGAAGTACGGGAACAGCAGCACCAGGTACCATTGAATTTGGTGAATTAGCTCTTACCGTAGGTGCAGGAACACAGGCAAACTTAGGAGACAGAATATTTGTTGGAGATAACAATTCTGCTGCTCAGGTTGTAGGTGGTAAGTATTATACAGACATGATGGATCAGGTACATGGCGTACTGACAGCAGATTCAACCATCATTGTAGATAGTAATAGTAAAATAGATCAACTCTTGGTTGATGACGTTCAGATCAACTCGAACGTAATTGACACAAGCACANNAGACACAGACCTAATCATCGGTGCTAATGGCACTGGTAAGGTTGTATTCCAAGATGGACAGGAAGTAGAGTTCGGTACATCTGGAGACCTTGAGTTAGTCTGGGACGACTCTGACGGTGACTTACAAGTCAGAAGAGTGTCAGGTGGTAACGCTGCTGCTTCAGTTCTTATACAGGACGATATCCCCCTAAAGTTCGGTACAGGAAATGACGCACGTGTATATTATGATGAGACAACTACAGACAAACTAAGATGGGCTGGTGCTGATCAGCAGTATGACACAGGTGTTCAGGTAACATTTGCTGACACTACTACAGCGTCCAACTCCACAACTGCTGCTGTGATGGTATCAGGTGGTTTGGCAGTTGGTGCTAAGGCATGGATCAAAGACTTAAATGTTGATGACGATGCTATCATCGGTACTGCTAACACTGACACATTAACAGTCAACTCAACAACTACATTTGAGAATGGTGTTACATTCAATGGTACACAAACAGTTTCTGGTACTATCAACCAGACTGGTGAGTTTACTATTGACCAGTTAAAGATGGATGCCAACGTCCTCTCTACTACCTCTGGTACAGAGATGATCATTGACCCATTCCCAGCTGGTGGTGATGCTGAAGGTTTAGTTATTATTAAAGGTGACCTACAGATTGATGGTACAACAACTACAGTTAACAGTGCTTCAATGTCTGTTAATGATCCTACAATCGAGTTAGGTGATCCTACAACTGTATTAACATTGACTGCTTCTGCTACATCAGGTGCTACAGTTCTTACTGTGGACAGAGTGGTAGGATTAAATGTTGGTGATGATATCACTGGAACAAACATAGCAAACTCAACAAATATTCAATCTATTGACACAGGTGCTAAAACGATCACTCTAGATCAGGCAATCACTGGTAACATAGATAGTGGTGGGACTATTACTGCTGTAAGAGATGCTAGTGANGGACTAGACAGAGGTGTTAAAGTTCACTACCACACAGGTAGTGCTGCTCAGTTTGGTTTCTTTGGTTATGATCGCACTGGAGGTGCTGATGGAGCTGGTGCTTGGACATTCATTGAGAATGCTACAGACACTGGTACAGTCTTCGGTGTAACAGGTAACCGTGGTACAGTCGTACTTGGTGACCTAGAACTAGATACTGACCTCGAAGTACAATATGGTGGTACAGGTGTTTCAACCTTTACTCAGTATGGTATTCCTTATGGTGACGGTACAAATCCATTAGCCGTAACTGCTGCTGCTAACATGGCATCACCTGGTACAGGCACTGACGCAACAACTTCATTCCAAGTTCTAACTGTAACAGCAGGAGGCGTTCCTGTATGGTCAGACACTTTAGATGGAGGCGTTTTCTAACACTGAAAACCCATGAACGTAAACATTATTATTTCCACATTACAACGTAAAGTTTCTGAACTGACATTATCTAACATTATGCTTGAAGCGAAGATACTGGACTTGACAAACCCAGTTAAATAGTATACAAGATCAATCATCAGAGAATGCTATAAATGGCAACGAGGATCAAACTAAAGAGTTCGATAACTCCCAACTCGACACCGACAACAAGTGATCTAGTCGATAAGGAAGTCGCGATTAATATCGCGGATAAAAAACTCTTTGTAAACAATTCAGGTTCTATCGTAGAGATAGGTAACGCGGCTCCAAACACCGCTAGTGTTACTGCGTCTATGCTAGCGTCTGATATTACTAANGGTCCTAGTAATCATCTATTCGTTGCTAAAGTTGGTACAGACTCTGCGACATTAGCAGGAGGAGCAGCAAGAGGTAAGCATTCTTCAACTCCATTCCTTACAATCAAATATGCTTTAGCCGCTGCTCAGGCAGGAGATACAGTTAACATAGCAGCTGGTGAGTATCAAGAAGAATTTCCACTAACAGTTCCAGACGGAGTGGCAGTTAGAGGAGCAGGATTAAGAGCGACACAGATATATCCAACAACAGCAACAAACGATCTTAACTGTTTTGTATTGAACGGTGACACCACCGTATCAGAACTGACTGTTAAGGACATGTTCTACAACAGTAGTAACGACACAGGTTATGCCTTCGTTGCTGCTAACAACTGGAACTCAGAAAGAAGTGCTTATGTACAGAGAGTTACAGTCCTAAACAAAGGATCAACCACATCTGCTAGTGACCCCTATGGATTCGATGCAGGGGACGCAGGACGTGGTGCTAAATTAGATGGTGCTATTGCTAACGCAAACACACTAGAGACATCAGTATTATTCAACGAAGCAACATTCATCGTACCCAACTCAGTTGGTATACTCTTAACTAACGGTGTTCGTTGTGAATGGCAGAACTCCTTTATATACTTTGCTAACGAAGGTATTAAGGGTGTACAGGGTGCTACAGGTAAGCATGGCACTGGATCAGTAAGATTAAAACTATCAGGTGTCTCTGGTAGTTTCGATGCGAGTGAAGAGATATATGAATTAGAGAACCAGTTTAGATCTGGTACTTATGCTTTATCTTCTAATGTCGTAACAGTTACGAGGACGAGTCATGGTTTATCTACGAATGACCGCGTATACTGTGACTTTGTTGGGGGCAGTGCTACTGATGGTTTCTATCAGGTAACAGGAGCACCTACAGCAGATACATTTACCTTTGCTCATTCAGGGGGTAATACATCTGGTAACGTCACATATAAGAAAGCGGTAGGTTATGGAGCTATCACATCCAATGATGGTTCTTACATATACCTTAACGGAAAAGGTGAAGGACAGTTTACTACAGCACTAGAGGAAGGTAAGACTCTTACACCTCAAGCTGACGCGAGACTGGATACTTCTATCAAGAAATTTGGAACTTCGTCACTAGAACTTGATGGTACTGGTGACTTTGTTAGTATTGAGACTGAAGAAGATTTTGGTTTTGGTACAGCAAACTTTGCTTTAGAAGCATTTGTTTATGCTNNNTCTACTACTGGAACTTCTACAATCTTTGACTTCAGAACATCTGATTCTGATGTCGCTCCTAGATTATATCAGACAGGTGGTACACTTAAATTTGGTACTGATACTACAGAACATCTAAGTGGAGGTACATTATCCCTCAACACTTGGCATCACGTTGCTCTAGCACGTTACAACGGTACTACAAAGATATATTTGGATGGTACCTCAGTTACAGGAGCAGGAGGAGATACAGATAATAGAGACTATGGTAGCACCAAACCACTAAACATTGGTTCTAGTCATGGTTCAGTCGGTGGTGACTTCTTTACTGGACGTATAGATGAGGTAAGAGTCAGTCACGGTACAGCAAGATTTACAGGTAACTTCAGTGCTCCAACTGGAGAATATGGTGTTGATGTTAATACAGTTCTTTTAATACACTTCAACGGTACAGACCAAGCAAGTACATTTACTGACACTCCTTCTCCAAAGGATGTTCGTTCTAACAACTTTGACTCTGCTACAGGTATAGCACTTGTTGACTACAGTGAGTTTGGTTGTGAACTTAAATCTATAGCATCTGCTAACATCTACGGTATTAAAGGTGCTGTAGCAGATGGTAACGGTTGTAAACTGATTCTATCAGCACACAACTTCATGTACATTGGTGCGGGTAAAGACTTTACCAATGACGCATCACTAGCAAACCAAGCTAACGAAGTCGTAGAAACTAACGGTGGTAGAGTATTCTACTCATCTACTGACCAGAAGGGTGACTTCAGAGTTGGTGACGTATTCTTAGTTGACCAAGAAACTGGTAACGTTAATTTCCAGTCAACATCTTCTACACAGCAAGCAACCAGTATCGGATTATCTGACTCTACTGGTACTACAAACATCTTCCCTGCTTATATTGAGACAGGTAATATAAGACTAGCGGGTAACACTTTCTCTACTACAAGTGGTGCTCTACTAATTGACCCTGCGGGTAACGAAGACATTACATTTAATGGTGAGGTAATATTTAACGAGAACGCATACTTTGACATCAACAAGGTAGGTAGTTTCAACACTGCTGAGACTGGTTCTATTGACATCAACCTCGGAGGCATACAAAGAAGAGGTGGATTCAACGCTTATGGACTATTATCCGATACGAACCTTCTCATCTCTACTGAGAAGTTATCAACAGTCACTGTTAATAATACAGGTGATGGATATACTGGCGGTTCATCGACAGTAACACTTGACACTAACCCTGCTGTTAACGGTACCGCAGTTGCTACTATCGACACCAATGATGGTGCTGTAAAGACTATTACTGTAACTCAGAAGGGACAACTTTATACTGACCCTCCTGTTATAGAATTTACTGATGGTACTACTAACCCTTCTGCTACAGCAGTTCTTGAGCAGTATGGTGTAATTAACAGAATTGACATTGCTGATGGTGGTGCTGACTATTCCTCAACACCAACTGCTACTGTTGATGCTCCTGCTACATTCAGTTTTAATACATTCTCTGACATCTCAGGAAGCACAATTAGTATTCCTGACAATCCATTTACTAATGGACTAAGACTTGTTTATAGCACTGCTTCTGGTTCAGAGAACACAAACTTAGTTGATGGTAATACTTATTATGTTGTTAACTCAGTTGGTAACTCTTTTGGATTAGCTAACTCACAAGGTGGATCTGCTATATCTCTATCACAATCTGCCGATGATACCTCAGCTGAGTCACATTCACTTACTGGTGTTACTGCCACTGTAACTCTTACTCAATCTGGTGGTGAGATAACAGGCATCACTATTAATGATCAAGGTACATTATATGATGGCAACTCTCTTCCTAGCATCACAATAGATGAGGCAGGACAGACAACTCATGCCACACTTACAGTATTCTGTGGTAGATCTCTATCTTCCATCTCTATTGGATCTAGAGGTAGTGGATATACATCTGCTCCAACTGTAACTGTTTCTGCTTCTCCTAGTGACAGCACAGGTTCTGGTGCTCAAGCAACAGCAACTATTGGTTTCCCAGTCAACGCAGTCAATATAACAAACGTTGGTGCGGGTTATAACTTTGAACCAACCATACTTATTGAAGGTGGTAATCCTGTTAACGATGCTGTATTAGCAGCTAAGTTCAGTAANAGAAATGCTAGACTAACTGAGATTGAGATAACAGGTAATGGTGTTGGTTACGACACTGCTCCTACTCTAACACTTATTGGTGGAGCTGGTGGAGACGCAGCTGTAGGATTAAATATTCAGTCGTTAACAGGTAATATAACAAACAATGGTAGTGGTTATACACAAGGTACATATCAAGGTGTAAACTTTAGTTTCGTAAGTGGTGGTACTGAACCATCACAGGCTGCTACTGCTGACTTCTCAGTACCAGGTTGGACATTAAATGTAACTCAGGCAGGATCAGGATATACAGACGGACAGTATGATGGTATCGCAGCATATAACGTACCAGTTCAGACATATACAGTTACAGTAATATCAAATCCTGGCACACCTCCTCCTGATGATGTGTTTGTCATCAATGGCAGTACACAGGCATCTCTTACTATGGTCGAGGGTAATACCTACCGTTTCGATCAGAGTGATTCTTCTAACAGTGGTCATCCACTACTCATGGGTAGAGAAGATGGTGGAACCTTAAACAATGACATCGTTTCAGTACCAGTAGGAACACCTGGTACAGCAGGAGCATTTACTGATGTTATATTAAGACCTGGCGTAGCAGGAGAGACAGCAGATTATATTTGCTCTCAGCATGCGGGAATGGGTGCTTCTGTAACCATTAACAGTGGTTCAGCAGGAAACTATGGTACAGGAATGTCATTAGACGTAACTGTATCTGGTGGTTCAATAACAGAGGTCAAGAGTAATTCACAGGGTGAAAATTATAACGTAGGAAACACAGTATCAACCACTATATCAGATACTGGTGGAGCTGGTAGTGGATGGACAGGACAGTTAGCAGCTGAGATACTTAATATCAACTCAGTTGAGAATATCAGTCTTACTGGAGGACCTTATCAAGTAGGAGACGTTCTTTCTGTAGACGCAGGAGATGTAGGTGGTACTGGTTCTGGATTCCAGTATACAGTTACTAAAGTNGGTTTTATTAGAGATGTAANTATAANNGANGGTGGATTTGGATATAACGTAGGACANNNATTANTACCANGNGTNNCNGNNAATGAATCAGGACCTNCNACAANTGGTAACCCATTNNANTTGACAAGTNGGTGCTACAGAAACTGACGATAGATTTGAGTTTACACATGATGGTGCTTTAAATTCTGATGCCTTTAGAATAGCGGGTACTAAGCACCCAACTCTAGATGAAGGTAGTCTTACTATTGGTAAAACCTCAACAGTATTCTCTGTTGATGCTGAAGAAGGAGATATCGTAACAACTGGTGATATCACTGCTGATGGTGACCTCACAGTAAAAGGTAATCTAACATTAGGTGATGAATCTACTGATACATTATCAATTACAGGTACCCAGACTGTCACTGGTGACACTACACAGACAGGTAACTTAACCTTAGAAGGTGACTTTACCCAGACAGTTGGTAACGTAGCACTTACAAACGCAACCATAGGCATTGCTGATGGTACAGCAGCTGCTCCTTCACTTAGTTTTGTTACTTCCCCAACAACAGGTATATCACACTATGCTGCTGATGAGTTTAGTATATCAATAGCTGGTGTAGAGAAGACTAGATACGGTCCTACAGGATTAGCAGTTGGAAATGATTTCCAAGTTGGTAGTTCAGTAAGTACTGCTAGTCCTGTATTGAAAGTTGACGTTGCTAACTCAACTATCATCACTGGTACAGCACAGAAAGGTTTACAAATCAATAACGATGCATCTATATCAGCGATTGGTACTGATGCTGACGTAGACATCACACTGACACCAAAAGGATCTGGTGGTGTAACATTTACAGGTGCTTCTGGTAGATACTTTAA
>FUFK010038330.1_pt1 | contig 34952 bp, 5 predicted proteins | sample 1021851 | NCBI WGS metagenome assembly FUFK01 (sample SAMEA51879418, study PRJEB19060) | metagenome | reverse complement strand
TAGATGAGCGACGCGAGCGCAGCCGTGAACGTCAAGCTGATTATCATGGACACGCTCGTGAGAGCCGGCCAGGGTCGAACCGTGAGCGCTCATCACCTGATGAAGCGGACCGGCCTCGACTTCCCGAGCCTGCGAACGGCATGTGAGGAGGCCAATGAGGAAGGCTTCCGCATCATCCCAACCGCGACGGGCTGGCAGTACCGGTCGCGGTGTCACGTCACCGCTGCGCCCCTGCGGCGCTAGGCCGAGCGGGCGCGATCGCCGGCGAACCACGCCCACCAGGGAGCCTTCGGCCGGCGTTCGTCGGTGAGCGCCAGCCGCTGCGCCTGGGTGCGCCACTCGTCGCGCTCGCCTCGCAGCTCGTCGGCGCGGGCTCGCATCTCATCGAGGCGTTCGCGCAGAAGTCGGACCTCGACGCTCAGAGCGGCCATTGCAGCCGTCTCAGCTGGCTCAGGAGGCCGTTCCGTGTCCGGAACGTGCTGTACCAGCCGAGACGTCTCGATGCGGCTCTCGGACCACCTGGAGAGCTCTGAGGGGTCAATGGCGTAGGACCCATCCTCGCGGCGCTGTGCGGACAGACGGCCGGCCTTGATGGCGCGATGGATCGACGCCTTCGACGTACCGGAGACTTTGGCTGCCTCGAGCATCGACATGCCCATCGTCGTACCCCCGTTGAGACGTGACGGCTCACAGCGTTCCAGAGAGACGTTGCGATTCGGTTCACTGAGACGGGGAGGCAAGCGTGGTAGCCGGCCAGGCGGAGCCATTTTTTTTCCGTAGTAGCAAATCTGGCCGGTGGCCGGAGGTCCCGGCCTGCCAGGCATCGGCCGCCGCGCAGCGGTCGGCCCGCCTGGCTTCTGACCGGAGCGAACCCCGGAGGGGTCGCGCAGGGACATAAGAAGAGAGTGAAATTTGGTGTTTTTTGGCTTAAGTCATTGATATTTATGAATATGAGTGATTTTAGCCAGTCGGTTTTTTCCGTGTTTGCTGTCGGTTTTTTTAGTGTTTGCTGTCGGTTTAAAACCGACTCTGGTTTTTGGAGATCGGATCTGTAGAATGAGAACCTAGATGCGAATCGCTTGGGAAACCGACTCATGGGTGACTTGGAAAAGCTAGTGGCCCCGGACCCTCAAAAGGCTGTCGAAAGATCGCGCGGAGGGACCACCAGCAAGAAGCTGAAGGCGATCTCGCATAGGAAGCTTCTCGACACAGAGACAGGGGAAGTCGTCGAAGTCGGCCATGTAGAACTACAAGAGCGTGACGCGAATTTTGAGAAGATATGGCTAGGCCATATCATTGATGCCATTGATGAAATTGGATCAAAAAAAATCGAAGTTCTAATGTGGCTGTTCCGTAATCGGAACGCCGAAAATATTGTCATCGCGACTAATAAAGAAATCGCTGAAGAAATTGGCGTATCATACGATACTGTCGCAACTACAATGTCAGCTCTTACGAAACATGACATCATTAAACGCGGGGTCGGACACGTTAGGATAAACCCTAACGTAATATTCAAAGGAGCATATCAACAAAGAATGAGCATACTATTGACGTACGCAAAGGCTGGGGAGCCAAAAGTCGAAGTCAACAAAGCTCAGTCGGCTGATCAGAAAATAGATGAAATTGTTAAAGAAATGCGCAATGTCAGTAGAATGACTGGTATGGATAGCGACACTCTTCAAGAAATATTTATCCGTAGATTAAATAACAAAAAGCCGGACGCTTGATACACTAGATAATATCAATCTCGGTCATGGTATCTCTCCGGATGCTACGTGAGCGCTCACGTACGTTGTTCGCGCGCGCTTCGCGAGCAGCATCGAGGCGCTTCTTGAGTTTCTCCCTGCCTTCCTTCAGGAAGAGCATGAGCAACTCATTGAAATCTTTGAGATTGTCGAAGATAACGAGCACACCGGTGAGGTTTCCAAACCTCGCACCTGAGTCGGCCGACTTCGCCGCTTCGCGGACAGTCTCAGTCAGCTGCCTTCCCGCAGCATCATTGTCGAAAGCGGTGAGAATAGTTTTTCCACTTGAGACATTAGCAGTCACAACGGAAACAATATTTTCTTTTGTAGATCCTATTGTAGATACGAAATGAACGTTGCGGTATTTGTTTACAGTAAATGGCTTTATAAGTTCTGAATTAGCCGATACGAGATGATTTACGCTCATTGCGTCAATAGGGCTCTCGGTTAGTACTAAAACATCCTGTTCTGAATCTTTCGAATGAATAGTATGATAGGTCCATAGGCCCTTCTTGCCTCGAACACCGTGGAAAGGATGCTCCGGATCGAGACCTCGGAGCGACACGCCGATGGCCTGGGTGGGATTCCCCAACCCCCGGCCCTGGGTCAGCGGGAAGGCGGCATTCACGAAGCGTCCCGCACGAGACGCCTGGATGAAACCTTTTTCGATCAAAGGCTTGACCAAGGCGTCGGTAATCTTGCGATCCTTGGTGAGATAGTCGGAGACGGCTGCGATATCCCTTGGATCCTGACTGATCTGGAATGGCCGGACCTGCGCCGGCTCACGCTCATGTTCCTCCAACGCAACCTTCGCGGCGATCTCCGCCGCAGCCGCATGAGTCGCGACTGCCTCGGGACCACCGAAGTGATTGGACAGCCACGCGATTGCGACCTTGAAATCGCAATTGTCGACCTGCATGACGAGGTCGATTGCGCCGCCGCCGCCGATCCCAGTGTCGTGCAGGTAGAACTTCTCGGGCGTCCCGCGGCGCACACCAACGGTGAGACGGCCGGCGGGACCCTTCCAGCCCTCGACCGGATCCCCAGGGTCGCGCTCGTATCCAAGCAATGGAAGAACGTCGTTGATCGGAATGCCCCTCAAACGGGCCTGGACGGCCCGTAGAGCGGCTTTCGCCTCGTCGTTGGACCTTGATATCGTCGCAGCGGCTTCGCGGGCCTGTAGGGCTTGTTTCTGCGCATTTTCGTGATCGCCCGCTTTGGCCTGAAGATCCTTGATCTTCTGGGGGGTACGACCGGTGGCGAGTGCGCCTCGATCCATCACACTGAGCTCAATGTCGGCCTGAGACGCGTTGACGGCCGTGTAGTGCTTGTCGACCTCCTGATGCCGCGCCTTCGAGCCCGCGATCCCGCGCTTGATCCCGAGCGGTTCAAGCGCCTTCGCATAGCTCGTCTGGAGATTCTGCAACGAACGCGGATTGAACATCGTGTTCGCGCAGAGATTGCCCGTCGCACCCAGGGGTACGACGACGGCCTGTATATGGGGCGTCGCCTCGTCGGCGTGAAACACGGCTGAGACGAGACGGTCGCCGTACTGCGAATGGAGCCATGTCATAGTGCGGTCGATCCATTGGTCAGCCTTGGCCGGATCGAACTTGCCGTACCGTGCAGGATCGTCGGGGCGGAAGTACTCGGGTGACGCGCTGACCAAACACTCCATCGCTAAAACCGCGTCCTTGCGTCTCTTCGCCGGGAGCAGCGCCTCGACATCGGCCGTAGGATCTTCAGATCCAACGAGGAGACGGTTCATAGTCCGGCGCTGAGGATCGGCATTGTCCGTCGACGCTGTACGGAACCAGTGCTGGCCCATCGCGCGGATCTGGCTCAAGGATTTGAGCTTCTTGAAACGCAAGATGGCGTAGCTGTCGGGCTGCATGAGGGTCCCACGAGGCGACCCATAGGGCCAACCCTCGAAGTATACTTCGTCGGGCAGGGCCTTGTGAAGGAGGTAGGAGGTTTCGCCGGAGAGGCAAAACATACTCACTATGGGTTGCGCTCCGCACAACCCCCGTTCGTCCCCCGGGATCGGCCCGGATCGAGGCCTTCCAGGCACTCGATCCGGGCATCCCTCAAAGTATACTTCCTAAAATATGAGCGCTCACAGTGGCGCTCCACCAGCGCCTCATTAGCGCTTCCGTGGCGCATCAGGTCCCGCCACGCGGGACCTGCGAGAACCGCCTGTGCAATCGCTTCTACGGAAAGAAGATCAGCGTCCCCGGAACTCTACGCATTCGCCACGGCCAAGCTAGACGTGTACAATTCGTCTCCGATCAACGTAGCGATTCGTAAGTGATCCTCACATGTCTACCAGTCGTACCCTCTCCAAGGAGGCGCAAGAAAAGATCGTAGAGCGATTTCTTGCCCAACGTGAGCGCTCACGTGTTCGCTCTGCGAAACTTGCACAGAGCAAACGCGATGCAGGCATGGTGAAAGTCTCGTTCTGGGTACCCAAAGACGAAGCGGCCGACTTCCGCAAAGCCTTTGCAAAGGCGGTAAGCGGCGCACCCGATGATCGCACCGGAGGCGCTGCACTCCAGGATCACCAGGAACCTCACCGTGAGCACTACGGTGAGAACCACGGGTGATTTACCGATAGTCTCACAGATCTGCTTGCGCTATACTGTCGTGTAGCGCAAGCCGTGGAGGAAGCATAGATGAGCGACGCGAGCGCAGCCGTGAACGTCAAGCTGATTATCATGGACACGCTCGTGAGAGCCGGCCAGGGTCGAACCGTGAGCGCTCATCACCTGATGAAGCGGACCGGCCTCGACTTCCCGAGCCTGCGAACGGCATGTGAGGAGGCCAATGAGGAAGGCTTCCGCATCATCCCAACCGCGACGGGCTGGCAGTACCGGTCGCGGTGTCACGTCACCGCTGCGCCCCTGCGGCGCTAGGCCGAGCGGGCGCGATCGCCGGCGAACCACGCCCACCAGGGAGCCTTCGGCCGGCGTTCGTCGGTGAGCGCCAGCCGCTGCGCCTGGGTGCGCCACTCGTCGCGCTCGCCTCGCAGCTCGTCGGCGCGGGCTCGCATCTCATCGAGGCGTTCGCGCAGAAGTCGGACCTCGACGCTCAGAGCGGCCATTGCAGCCGTCTCAGCTGGCTCAGGAGGCCGTTCCGTGTCCGGAACGTGCTGTACCAGCCGAGACGTCTCGATGCGGCTCTCGGACCACCTGGAGAGCTCTGAGGGGTCAATGGCGTAGGACCCATCCTCGCGGCGCTGTGCGGACAGACGGCCGGCCTTGATGGCGCGATGGATCGACGCCTTCGACGTACCGGAGACTTTGGCTGCCTCGAGCATCGACATGCCCATCGTCGTACCCCCGTTGAGACGTGACGGCTCACAGCGTTCCAGAGAGACGTTGCGATTCGGTTCACTGAGACGGGGAGGCAAGCGTGGTAGCCGGCCAGGCGGAGCCATTTTTTTTCCGTAGTAGCAAATCTGGCCGGTGGCCGGAGGTCCCGGCCTGCCAGGCATCGGCCGCCGCGCAGCGGTCGGCCCGCCTGGCTTCTGACCGGAGCGAACCCCGGAGGGGTCGCGCAGGGACATAAGAAGAGAGTGAAATTTGGTGTTTTTTGGCTTAAGTCATTGATATTTATGAATATGAGTGATTTTAGCCAGTCGGTTTTTTCCGTGTTTGCTGTCGGTTTTTTTAGTGTTTGCTGTCGGTTTAAAACCGACTCTGGTTTTTGGAGATCGGATCTGTAGAATGAGAACCTAGATGCGAATCGCTTGGGAAACCGACTCATGGGTGACTTGGAAAAGCTAGTGGCCCCGGACCCTCAAAAGGCTGTCGAAAGATCGCGCGGAGGGACCACCAGCAAGAAGCTGAAGGCGATCTCGCATAGGAAGCTTCTCGACACAGAGACAGGGGAAGTCGTCGAAGTCGGCCATGTAGAACTACAAGAGCGTGACGCGAATTTTGAGAAGATATGGCTAGGCCATATCATTGATGCCATTGATGAAATTGGATCAAAAAAAATCGAAGTTCTAATGTGGCTGTTCCGTAATCGGAACGCCGAAAATATTGTCATCGCGACTAATAAAGAAATCGCTGAAGAAATTGGCGTATCATACGATACTGTCGCAACTACAATGTCAGCTCTTACGAAACATGACATCATTAAACGCGGGGTCGGACACGTTAGGATAAACCCTAACGTAATATTCAAAGGAGCATATCAACAAAGAATGAGCATACTATTGACGTACGCAAAGGCTGGGGAGCCAAAAGTCGAAGTCAACAAAGCTCAGTCGGCTGATCAGAAAATAGATGAAATTGTTAAAGAAATGCGCAATGTCAGTAGAATGACTGGTATGGATAGCGACACTCTTCAAGAAATATTTATCCGTAGATTAAATAACAAAAAGCCGGACGCTTGATACACTAGATAATATCAATCTCGGTCATGGTATCTCTCCGGATGCTACGTGAGCGCTCACGTACGTTGTTCGCGCGCGCTTCGCGAGCAGCATCGAGGCGCTTCTTGAGTTTCTCCCTGCCTTCCTTCAGGAAGAGCATGAGCAACTCATTGAAATCTTTGAGATTGTCGAAGATAACGAGCACACCGGTGAGGTTTCCAAACCTCGCACCTGAGTCGGCCGACTTCGCCGCTTCGCGGACAGTCTCAGTCAGCTGCCTTCCCGCAGCATCATTGTCGAAAGCGGTGAGAATAGTTTTTCCACTTGAGACATTAGCAGTCACAACGGAAACAATATTTTCTTTTGTAGATCCTATTGTAGATACGAAATGAACGTTGCGGTATTTGTTTACAGTAAATGGCTTTATAAGTTCTGAATTAGCCGATACGAGATGATTTACGCTCATTGCGTCAATAGGGCTCTCGGTTAGTACTAAAACATCCTGTTCTGAATCTTTCGAATGAATAGTATGATAGGTCCATAGGCCCTTCTTGCCTCGAACACCGTGGAAAGGATGCTCCGGATCGAGACCTCGGAGCGACACGCCGATGGCCTGGGTGGGATTCCCCAACCCCCGGCCCTGGGTCAGCGGGAAGGCGGCATTCACGAAGCGTCCCGCACGAGACGCCTGGATGAAACCTTTTTCGATCAAAGGCTTGACCAAGGCGTCGGTAATCTTGCGATCCTTGGTGAGATAGTCGGAGACGGCTGCGATATCCCTTGGATCCTGACTGATCTGGAATGGCCGGACCTGCGCCGGCTCACGCTCATGTTCCTCCAACGCAACCTTCGCGGCGATCTCCGCCGCAGCCGCATGAGTCGCGACTGCCTCGGGACCACCGAAGTGATTGGACAGCCACGCGATTGCGACCTTGAAATCGCAATTGTCGACCTGCATGACGAGGTCGATTGCGCCGCCGCCGCCGATCCCAGTGTCGTGCAGGTAGAACTTCTCGGGCGTCCCGCGGCGCACACCAACGGTGAGACGGCCGGCGGGACCCTTCCAGCCCTCGACCGGATCCCCAGGGTCGCGCTCGTATCCAAGCAATGGAAGAACGTCGTTGATCGGAATGCCCCTCAAACGGGCCTGGACGGCCCGTAGAGCGGCTTTCGCCTCGTCGTTGGACCTTGATATCGTCGCAGCGGCTTCGCGGGCCTGTAGGGCTTGTTTCTGCGCATTTTCGTGATCGCCCGCTTTGGCCTGAAGATCCTTGATCTTCTGGGGGGTACGACCGGTGGCGAGTGCGCCTCGATCCATCACACTGAGCTCAATGTCGGCCTGAGACGCGTTGACGGCCGTGTAGTGCTTGTCGACCTCCTGATGCCGCGCCTTCGAGCCCGCGATCCCGCGCTTGATCCCGAGCGGTTCAAGCGCCTTCGCATAGCTCGTCTGGAGATTCTGCAACGAACGCGGATTGAACATCGTGTTCGCGCAGAGATTGCCCGTCGCACCCAGGGGTACGACGACGGCCTGTATATGGGGCGTCGCCTCGTCGGCGTGAAACACGGCTGAGACGAGACGGTCGCCGTACTGCGAATGGAGCCATGTCATAGTGCGGTCGATCCATTGGTCAGCCTTGGCCGGATCGAACTTGCCGTACCGTGCAGGATCGTCGGGGCGGAAGTACTCGGGTGACGCGCTGACCAAACACTCCATCGCTAAAACCGCGTCCTTGCGTCTCTTCGCCGGGAGCAGCGCCTCGACATCGGCCGTAGGATCTTCAGATCCAACGAGGAGACGGTTCATAGTCCGGCGCTGAGGATCGGCATTGTCCGTCGACGCTGTACGGAACCAGTGCTGGCCCATCGCGCGGATCTGGCTCAAGGATTTGAGCTTCTTGAAACGCAAGATGGCGTAGCTGTCGGGCTGCATGAGGGTCCCACGAGGCGACCCATAGGGCCAACCCTCGAAGTATACTTCGTCGGGCAGGGCCTTGTGAAGGAGGTAGGAGGTTTCGCCGGAGAGGCAAAACATACTCACTATGGGTTGCGCTCCGCACAACCCCCGTTCGTCCCCCGGGATCGGCCCGGATCGAGGCCTTCCAGGCACTCGATCCGGGCATCCCTCAAAGTATACTTCCTAAAATATGAGCGCTCACAGTGGCGCTCCACCAGCGCCTCATTAGCGCTTCCGTGGCGCATCAGGTCCCGCCACGCGGGACCTGCGAGAACCGCCTGTGCAATCGCTTCTACGGAAAGAAGATCAGCGTCCCCGGAACTCTACGCATTCGCCACGGCCAAGCTAGACGTGTACAATTCGTCTCCGATCAACGTAGCGATTCGTAAGTGATCCTCACATGTCTACCAGTCGTACCCTCTCCAAGGAGGCGCAAGAAAAGATCGTAGAGCGATTTCTTGCCCAACGTGAGCGCTCACGTGTTCGCTCTGCGAAACTTGCACAGAGCAAACGCGATGCAGGCATGGTGAAAGTCTCGTTCTGGGTACCCAAAGACGAAGCGGCCGACTTCCGCAAAGCCTTTGCAAAGGCGGTAAGCGGCGCACCCGATGATCGCACCGGAGGCGCTGCACTCCAGGATCACCAGGAACCTCACCGTGAGCACTACGGTGAGAACCACGGGTGATTTACCGATAGTCTCACAGATCTGCTTGCGCTATACTGTCGTGTAGCGCAAGCCGTGGAGGAAGCATAGATGAGCGACGCGAGCGCAGCCGTGAACGTCAAGCTGATTATCATGGACACGCTCGTGAGAGCCGGCCAGGGTCGAACCGTGAGCGCTCATCACCTGATGAAGCGGACCGGCCTCGACTTCCCGAGCCTGCGAACGGCATGTGAGGAGGCCAATGAGGAAGGCTTCCGCATCATCCCAACCGCGACGGGCTGGCAGTACCGGTCGCGGTGTCACGTCACCGCTGCGCCCCTGCGGCGCTAGGCCGAGCGGGCGCGATCGCCGGCGAACCACGCCCACCAGGGAGCCTTCGGCCGGCGTTCGTCGGTGAGCGCCAGCCGCTGCGCCTGGGTGCGCCACTCGTCGCGCTCGCCTCGCAGCTCGTCGGCGCGGGCTCGCATCTCATCGAGGCGTTCGCGCAGAAGTCGGACCTCGACGCTCAGAGCGGCCATTGCAGCCGTCTCAGCTGGCTCAGGAGGCCGTTCCGTGTCCGGAACGTGCTGTACCAGCCGAGACGTCTCGATGCGGCTCTCGGACCACCTGGAGAGCTCTGAGGGGTCAATGGCGTAGGACCCATCCTCGCGGCGCTGTGCGGACAGACGGCCGGCCTTGATGGCGCGATGGATCGACGCCTTCGACGTACCGGAGACTTTGGCTGCCTCGAGCATCGACATGCCCATCGTCGTACCCCCGTTGAGACGTGACGGCTCACAGCGTTCCAGAGAGACGTTGCGATTCGGTTCACTGAGACGGGGAGGCAAGCGTGGTAGCCGGCCAGGCGGAGCCATTTTTTTTCCGTAGTAGCAAATCTGGCCGGTGGCCGGAGGTCCCGGCCTGCCAGGCATCGGCCGCCGCGCAGCGGTCGGCCCGCCTGGCTTCTGACCGGAGCGAACCCCGGAGGGGTCGCGCAGGGACATAAGAAGAGAGTGAAATTTGGTGTTTTTTGGCTTAAGTCATTGATATTTATGAATATGAGTGATTTTAGCCAGTCGGTTTTTTCCGTGTTTGCTGTCGGTTTTTTTAGTGTTTGCTGTCGGTTTAAAACCGACTCTGGTTTTTGGAGATCGGATCTGTAGAATGAGAACCTAGATGCGAATCGCTTGGGAAACCGACTCATGGGTGACTTGGAAAAGCTAGTGGCCCCGGACCCTCAAAAGGCTGTCGAAAGATCGCGCGGAGGGACCACCAGCAAGAAGCTGAAGGCGATCTCGCATAGGAAGCTTCTCGACACAGAGACAGGGGAAGTCGTCGAAGTCGGCCATGTAGAACTACAAGAGCGTGACGCGAATTTTGAGAAGATATGGCTAGGCCATATCATTGATGCCATTGATGAAATTGGATCAAAAAAAATCGAAGTTCTAATGTGGCTGTTCCGTAATCGGAACGCCGAAAATATTGTCATCGCGACTAATAAAGAAATCGCTGAAGAAATTGGCGTATCATACGATACTGTCGCAACTACAATGTCAGCTCTTACGAAACATGACATCATTAAACGCGGGGTCGGACACGTTAGGATAAACCCTAACGTAATATTCAAAGGAGCATATCAACAAAGAATGAGCATACTATTGACGTACGCAAAGGCTGGGGAGCCAAAAGTCGAAGTCAACAAAGCTCAGTCGGCTGATCAGAAAATAGATGAAATTGTTAAAGAAATGCGCAATGTCAGTAGAATGACTGGTATGGATAGCGACACTCTTCAAGAAATATTTATCCGTAGATTAAATAACAAAAAGCCGGACGCTTGATACACTAGATAATATCAATCTCGGTCATGGTATCTCTCCGGATGCTACGTGAGCGCTCACGTACGTTGTTCGCGCGCGCTTCGCGAGCAGCATCGAGGCGCTTCTTGAGTTTCTCCCTGCCTTCCTTCAGGAAGAGCATGAGCAACTCATTGAAATCTTTGAGATTGTCGAAGATAACGAGCACACCGGTGAGGTTTCCAAACCTCGCACCTGAGTCGGCCGACTTCGCCGCTTCGCGGACAGTCTCAGTCAGCTGCCTTCCCGCAGCATCATTGTCGAAAGCGGTGAGAATAGTTTTTCCACTTGAGACATTAGCAGTCACAACGGAAACAATATTTTCTTTTGTAGATCCTATTGTAGATACGAAATGAACGTTGCGGTATTTGTTTACAGTAAATGGCTTTATAAGTTCTGAATTAGCCGATACGAGATGATTTACGCTCATTGCGTCAATAGGGCTCTCGGTTAGTACTAAAACATCCTGTTCTGAATCTTTCGAATGAATAGTATGATAGGTCCATAGGCCCTTCTTGCCTCGAACACCGTGGAAAGGATGCTCCGGATCGAGACCTCGGAGCGACACGCCGATGGCCTGGGTGGGATTCCCCAACCCCCGGCCCTGGGTCAGCGGGAAGGCGGCATTCACGAAGCGTCCCGCACGAGACGCCTGGATGAAACCTTTTTCGATCAAAGGCTTGACCAAGGCGTCGGTAATCTTGCGATCCTTGGTGAGATAGTCGGAGACGGCTGCGATATCCCTTGGATCCTGACTGATCTGGAATGGCCGGACCTGCGCCGGCTCACGCTCATGTTCCTCCAACGCAACCTTCGCGGCGATCTCCGCCGCAGCCGCATGAGTCGCGACTGCCTCGGGACCACCGAAGTGATTGGACAGCCACGCGATTGCGACCTTGAAATCGCAATTGTCGACCTGCATGACGAGGTCGATTGCGCCGCCGCCGCCGATCCCAGTGTCGTGCAGGTAGAACTTCTCGGGCGTCCCGCGGCGCACACCAACGGTGAGACGGCCGGCGGGACCCTTCCAGCCCTCGACCGGATCCCCAGGGTCGCGCTCGTATCCAAGCAATGGAAGAACGTCGTTGATCGGAATGCCCCTCAAACGGGCCTGGACGGCCCGTAGAGCGGCTTTCGCCTCGTCGTTGGACCTTGATATCGTCGCAGCGGCTTCGCGGGCCTGTAGGGCTTGTTTCTGCGCATTTTCGTGATCGCCCGCTTTGGCCTGAAGATCCTTGATCTTCTGGGGGGTACGACCGGTGGCGAGTGCGCCTCGATCCATCACACTGAGCTCAATGTCGGCCTGAGACGCGTTGACGGCCGTGTAGTGCTTGTCGACCTCCTGATGCCGCGCCTTCGAGCCCGCGATCCCGCGCTTGATCCCGAGCGGTTCAAGCGCCTTCGCATAGCTCGTCTGGAGATTCTGCAACGAACGCGGATTGAACATCGTGTTCGCGCAGAGATTGCCCGTCGCACCCAGGGGTACGACGACGGCCTGTATATGGGGCGTCGCCTCGTCGGCGTGAAACACGGCTGAGACGAGACGGTCGCCGTACTGCGAATGGAGCCATGTCATAGTGCGGTCGATCCATTGGTCAGCCTTGGCCGGATCGAACTTGCCGTACCGTGCAGGATCGTCGGGGCGGAAGTACTCGGGTGACGCGCTGACCAAACACTCCATCGCTAAAACCGCGTCCTTGCGTCTCTTCGCCGGGAGCAGCGCCTCGACATCGGCCGTAGGATCTTCAGATCCAACGAGGAGACGGTTCATAGTCCGGCGCTGAGGATCGGCATTGTCCGTCGACGCTGTACGGAACCAGTGCTGGCCCATCGCGCGGATCTGGCTCAAGGATTTGAGCTTCTTGAAACGCAAGATGGCGTAGCTGTCGGGCTGCATGAGGGTCCCACGAGGCGACCCATAGGGCCAACCCTCGAAGTATACTTCGTCGGGCAGGGCCTTGTGAAGGAGGTAGGAGGTTTCGCCGGAGAGGCAAAACATACTCACTATGGGTTGCGCTCCGCACAACCCCCGTTCGTCCCCCGGGATCGGCCCGGATCGAGGCCTTCCAGGCACTCGATCCGGGCATCCCTCAAAGTATACTTCCTAAAATATGAGCGCTCACAGTGGCGCTCCACCAGCGCCTCATTAGCGCTTCCGTGGCGCATCAGGTCCCGCCACGCGGGACCTGCGAGAACCGCCTGTGCAATCGCTTCTACGGAAAGAAGATCAGCGTCCCCGGAACTCTACGCATTCGCCACGGCCAAGCTAGACGTGTACAATTCGTCTCCGATCAACGTAGCGATTCGTAAGTGATCCTCACATGTCTACCAGTCGTACCCTCTCCAAGGAGGCGCAAGAAAAGATCGTAGAGCGATTTCTTGCCCAACGTGAGCGCTCACGTGTTCGCTCTGCGAAACTTGCACAGAGCAAACGCGATGCAGGCATGGTGAAAGTCTCGTTCTGGGTACCCAAAGACGAAGCGGCCGACTTCCGCAAAGCCTTTGCAAAGGCGGTAAGCGGCGCACCCGATGATCGCACCGGAGGCGCTGCACTCCAGGATCACCAGGAACCTCACCGTGAGCACTACGGTGAGAACCACGGGTGATTTACCGATAGTCTCACAGATCTGCTTGCGCTATACTGTCGTGTAGCGCAAGCCGTGGAGGAAGCATAGATGAGCGACGCGAGCGCAGCCGTGAACGTCAAGCTGATTATCATGGACACGCTCGTGAGAGCCGGCCAGGGTCGAACCGTGAGCGCTCATCACCTGATGAAGCGGACCGGCCTCGACTTCCCGAGCCTGCGAACGGCATGTGAGGAGGCCAATGAGGAAGGCTTCCGCATCATCCCAACCGCGACGGGCTGGCAGTACCGGTCGCGGTGTCACGTCACCGCTGCGCCCCTGCGGCGCTAGGCCGAGCGGGCGCGATCGCCGGCGAACCACGCCCACCAGGGAGCCTTCGGCCGGCGTTCGTCGGTGAGCGCCAGCCGCTGCGCCTGGGTGCGCCACTCGTCGCGCTCGCCTCGCAGCTCGTCGGCGCGGGCTCGCATCTCATCGAGGCGTTCGCGCAGAAGTCGGACCTCGACGCTCAGAGCGGCCATTGCAGCCGTCTCAGCTGGCTCAGGAGGCCGTTCCGTGTCCGGAACGTGCTGTACCAGCCGAGACGTCTCGATGCGGCTCTCGGACCACCTGGAGAGCTCTGAGGGGTCAATGGCGTAGGACCCATCCTCGCGGCGCTGTGCGGACAGACGGCCGGCCTTGATGGCGCGATGGATCGACGCCTTCGACGTACCGGAGACTTTGGCTGCCTCGAGCATCGACATGCCCATCGTCGTACCCCCGTTGAGACGTGACGGCTCACAGCGTTCCAGAGAGACGTTGCGATTCGGTTCACTGAGACGGGGAGGCAAGCGTGGTAGCCGGCCAGGCGGAGCCATTTTTTTTCCGTAGTAGCAAATCTGGCCGGTGGCCGGAGGTCCCGGCCTGCCAGGCATCGGCCGCCGCGCAGCGGTCGGCCCGCCTGGCTTCTGACCGGAGCGAACCCCGGAGGGGTCGCGCAGGGACATAAGAAGAGAGTGAAATTTGGTGTTTTTTGGCTTAAGTCATTGATATTTATGAATATGAGTGATTTTAGCCAGTCGGTTTTTTCCGTGTTTGCTGTCGGTTTTTTTAGTGTTTGCTGTCGGTTTAAAACCGACTCTGGTTTTTGGAGATCGGATCTGTAGAATGAGAACCTAGATGCGAATCGCTTGGGAAACCGACTCATGGGTGACTTGGAAAAGCTAGTGGCCCCGGACCCTCAAAAGGCTGTCGAAAGATCGCGCGGAGGGACCACCAGCAAGAAGCTGAAGGCGATCTCGCATAGGAAGCTTCTCGACACAGAGACAGGGGAAGTCGTCGAAGTCGGCCATGTAGAACTACAAGAGCGTGACGCGAATTTTGAGAAGATATGGCTAGGCCATATCATTGATGCCATTGATGAAATTGGATCAAAAAAAATCGAAGTTCTAATGTGGCTGTTCCGTAATCGGAACGCCGAAAATATTGTCATCGCGACTAATAAAGAAATCGCTGAAGAAATTGGCGTATCATACGATACTGTCGCAACTACAATGTCAGCTCTTACGAAACATGACATCATTAAACGCGGGGTCGGACACGTTAGGATAAACCCTAACGTAATATTCAAAGGAGCATATCAACAAAGAATGAGCATACTATTGACGTACGCAAAGGCTGGGGAGCCAAAAGTCGAAGTCAACAAAGCTCAGTCGGCTGATCAGAAAATAGATGAAATTGTTAAAGAAATGCGCAATGTCAGTAGAATGACTGGTATGGATAGCGACACTCTTCAAGAAATATTTATCCGTAGATTAAATAACAAAAAGCCGGACGCTTGATACACTAGATAATATCAATCTCGGTCATGGTATCTCTCCGGATGCTACGTGAGCGCTCACGTACGTTGTTCGCGCGCGCTTCGCGAGCAGCATCGAGGCGCTTCTTGAGTTTCTCCCTGCCTTCCTTCAGGAAGAGCATGAGCAACTCATTGAAATCTTTGAGATTGTCGAAGATAACGAGCACACCGGTGAGGTTTCCAAACCTCGCACCTGAGTCGGCCGACTTCGCCGCTTCGCGGACAGTCTCAGTCAGCTGCCTTCCCGCAGCATCATTGTCGAAAGCGGTGAGAATAGTTTTTCCACTTGAGACATTAGCAGTCACAACGGAAACAATATTTTCTTTTGTAGATCCTATTGTAGATACGAAATGAACGTTGCGGTATTTGTTTACAGTAAATGGCTTTATAAGTTCTGAATTAGCCGATACGAGATGATTTACGCTCATTGCGTCAATAGGGCTCTCGGTTAGTACTAAAACATCCTGTTCTGAATCTTTCGAATGAATAGTATGATAGGTCCATAGGCCCTTCTTGCCTCGAACACCGTGGAAAGGATGCTCCGGATCGAGACCTCGGAGCGACACGCCGATGGCCTGGGTGGGATTCCCCAACCCCCGGCCCTGGGTCAGCGGGAAGGCGGCATTCACGAAGCGTCCCGCACGAGACGCCTGGATGAAACCTTTTTCGATCAAAGGCTTGACCAAGGCGTCGGTAATCTTGCGATCCTTGGTGAGATAGTCGGAGACGGCTGCGATATCCCTTGGATCCTGACTGATCTGGAATGGCCGGACCTGCGCCGGCTCACGCTCATGTTCCTCCAACGCAACCTTCGCGGCGATCTCCGCCGCAGCCGCATGAGTCGCGACTGCCTCGGGACCACCGAAGTGATTGGACAGCCACGCGATTGCGACCTTGAAATCGCAATTGTCGACCTGCATGACGAGGTCGATTGCGCCGCCGCCGCCGATCCCAGTGTCGTGCAGGTAGAACTTCTCGGGCGTCCCGCGGCGCACACCAACGGTGAGACGGCCGGCGGGACCCTTCCAGCCCTCGACCGGATCCCCAGGGTCGCGCTCGTATCCAAGCAATGGAAGAACGTCGTTGATCGGAATGCCCCTCAAACGGGCCTGGACGGCCCGTAGAGCGGCTTTCGCCTCGTCGTTGGACCTTGATATCGTCGCAGCGGCTTCGCGGGCCTGTAGGGCTTGTTTCTGCGCATTTTCGTGATCGCCCGCTTTGGCCTGAAGATCCTTGATCTTCTGGGGGGTACGACCGGTGGCGAGTGCGCCTCGATCCATCACACTGAGCTCAATGTCGGCCTGAGACGCGTTGACGGCCGTGTAGTGCTTGTCGACCTCCTGATGCCGCGCCTTCGAGCCCGCGATCCCGCGCTTGATCCCGAGCGGTTCAAGCGCCTTCGCATAGCTCGTCTGGAGATTCTGCAACGAACGCGGATTGAACATCGTGTTCGCGCAGAGATTGCCCGTCGCACCCAGGGGTACGACGACGGCCTGTATATGGGGCGTCGCCTCGTCGGCGTGAAACACGGCTGAGACGAGACGGTCGCCGTACTGCGAATGGAGCCATGTCATAGTGCGGTCGATCCATTGGTCAGCCTTGGCCGGATCGAACTTGCCGTACCGTGCAGGATCGTCGGGGCGGAAGTACTCGGGTGACGCGCTGACCAAACACTCCATCGCTAAAACCGCGTCCTTGCGTCTCTTCGCCGGGAGCAGCGCCTCGACATCGGCCGTAGGATCTTCAGATCCAACGAGGAGACGGTTCATAGTCCGGCGCTGAGGATCGGCATTGTCCGTCGACGCTGTACGGAACCAGTGCTGGCCCATCGCGCGGATCTGGCTCAAGGATTTGAGCTTCTTGAAACGCAAGATGGCGTAGCTGTCGGGCTGCATGAGGGTCCCACGAGGCGACCCATAGGGCCAACCCTCGAAGTATACTTCGTCGGGCAGGGCCTTGTGAAGGAGGTAGGAGGTTTCGCCGGAGAGGCAAAACATACTCACTATGGGTTGCGCTCCGCACAACCCCCGTTCGTCCCCCGGGATCGGCCCGGATCGAGGCCTTCCAGGCACTCGATCCGGGCATCCCTCAAAGTATACTTCCTAAAATATGAGCGCTCACAGTGGCGCTCCACCAGCGCCTCATTAGCGCTTCCGTGGCGCATCAGGTCCCGCCACGCGGGACCTGCGAGAACCGCCTGTGCAATCGCTTCTACGGAAAGAAGATCAGCGTCCCCGGAACTCTACGCATTCGCCACGGCCAAGCTAGACGTGTACAATTCGTCTCCGATCAACGTAGCGATTCGTAAGTGATCCTCACATGTCTACCAGTCGTACCCTCTCCAAGGAGGCGCAAGAAAAGATCGTAGAGCGATTTCTTGCCCAACGTGAGCGCTCACGTGTTCGCTCTGCGAAACTTGCACAGAGCAAACGCGATGCAGGCATGGTGAAAGTCTCGTTCTGGGTACCCAAAGACGAAGCGGCCGACTTCCGCAAAGCCTTTGCAAAGGCGGTAAGCGGCGCACCCGATGATCGCACCGGAGGCGCTGCACTCCAGGATCACCAGGAACCTCACCGTGAGCACTACGGTGAGAACCACGGGTGATTTACCGATAGTCTCACAGATCTGCTTGCGCTATACTGTCGTGTAGCGCAAGCCGTGGAGGAAGCATAGATGAGCGACGCGAGCGCAGCCGTGAACGTCAAGCTGATTATCATGGACACGCTCGTGAGAGCCGGCCAGGGTCGAACCGTGAGCGCTCATCACCTGATGAAGCGGACCGGCCTCGACTTCCCGAGCCTGCGAACGGCATGTGAGGAGGCCAATGAGGAAGGCTTCCGCATCATCCCAACCGCGACGGGCTGGCAGTACCGGTCGCGGTGTCACGTCACCGCTGCGCCCCTGCGGCGCTAGGCCGAGCGGGCGCGATCGCCGGCGAACCACGCCCACCAGGGAGCCTTCGGCCGGCGTTCGTCGGTGAGCGCCAGCCGCTGCGCCTGGGTGCGCCACTCGTCGCGCTCGCCTCGCAGCTCGTCGGCGCGGGCTCGCATCTCATCGAGGCGTTCGCGCAGAAGTCGGACCTCGACGCTCAGAGCGGCCATTGCAGCCGTCTCAGCTGGCTCAGGAGGCCGTTCCGTGTCCGGAACGTGCTGTACCAGCCGAGACGTCTCGATGCGGCTCTCGGACCACCTGGAGAGCTCTGAGGGGTCAATGGCGTAGGACCCATCCTCGCGGCGCTGTGCGGACAGACGGCCGGCCTTGATGGCGCGATGGATCGACGCCTTCGACGTACCGGAGACTTTGGCTGCCTCGAGCATCGACATGCCCATCGTCGTACCCCCGTTGAGACGTGACGGCTCACAGCGTTCCAGAGAGACGTTGCGATTCGGTTCACTGAGACGGGGAGGCAAGCGTGGTAGCCGGCCAGGCGGAGCCATTTTTTTTCCGTAGTAGCAAATCTGGCCGGTGGCCGGAGGTCCCGGCCTGCCAGGCATCGGCCGCCGCGCAGCGGTCGGCCCGCCTGGCTTCTGACCGGAGCGAACCCCGGAGGGGTCGCGCAGGGACATAAGAAGAGAGTGAAATTTGGTGTTTTTTGGCTTAAGTCATTGATATTTATGAATATGAGTGATTTTAGCCAGTCGGTTTTTTCCGTGTTTGCTGTCGGTTTTTTTAGTGTTTGCTGTCGGTTTAAAACCGACTCTGGTTTTTGGAGATCGGATCTGTAGAATGAGAACCTAGATGCGAATCGCTTGGGAAACCGACTCATGGGTGACTTGGAAAAGCTAGTGGCCCCGGACCCTCAAAAGGCTGTCGAAAGATCGCGCGGAGGGACCACCAGCAAGAAGCTGAAGGCGATCTCGCATAGGAAGCTTCTCGACACAGAGACAGGGGAAGTCGTCGAAGTCGGCCATGTAGAACTACAAGAGCGTGACGCGAATTTTGAGAAGATATGGCTAGGCCATATCATTGATGCCATTGATGAAATTGGATCAAAAAAAATCGAAGTTCTAATGTGGCTGTTCCGTAATCGGAACGCCGAAAATATTGTCATCGCGACTAATAAAGAAATCGCTGAAGAAATTGGCGTATCATACGATACTGTCGCAACTACAATGTCAGCTCTTACGAAACATGACATCATTAAACGCGGGGTCGGACACGTTAGGATAAACCCTAACGTAATATTCAAAGGAGCATATCAACAAAGAATGAGCATACTATTGACGTACGCAAAGGCTGGGGAGCCAAAAGTCGAAGTCAACAAAGCTCAGTCGGCTGATCAGAAAATAGATGAAATTGTTAAAGAAATGCGCAATGTCAGTAGAATGACTGGTATGGATAGCGACACTCTTCAAGAAATATTTATCCGTAGATTAAATAACAAAAAGCCGGACGCTTGATACACTAGATAATATCAATCTCGGTCATGGTATCTCTCCGGATGCTACGTGAGCGCTCACGTACGTTGTTCGCGCGCGCTTCGCGAGCAGCATCGAGGCGCTTCTTGAGTTTCTCCCTGCCTTCCTTCAGGAAGAGCATGAGCAACTCATTGAAATCTTTGAGATTGTCGAAGATAACGAGCACACCGGTGAGGTTTCCAAACCTCGCACCTGAGTCGGCCGACTTCGCCGCTTCGCGGACAGTCTCAGTCAGCTGCCTTCCCGCAGCATCATTGTCGAAAGCGGTGAGAATAGTTTTTCCACTTGAGACATTAGCAGTCACAACGGAAACAATATTTTCTTTTGTAGATCCTATTGTAGATACGAAATGAACGTTGCGGTATTTGTTTACAGTAAATGGCTTTATAAGTTCTGAATTAGCCGATACGAGATGATTTACGCTCATTGCGTCAATAGGGCTCTCGGTTAGTACTAAAACATCCTGTTCTGAATCTTTCGAATGAATAGTATGATAGGTCCATAGGCCCTTCTTGCCTCGAACACCGTGGAAAGGATGCTCCGGATCGAGACCTCGGAGCGACACGCCGATGGCCTGGGTGGGATTCCCCAACCCCCGGCCCTGGGTCAGCGGGAAGGCGGCATTCACGAAGCGTCCCGCACGAGACGCCTGGATGAAACCTTTTTCGATCAAAGGCTTGACCAAGGCGTCGGTAATCTTGCGATCCTTGGTGAGATAGTCGGAGACGGCTGCGATATCCCTTGGATCCTGACTGATCTGGAATGGCCGGACCTGCGCCGGCTCACGCTCATGTTCCTCCAACGCAACCTTCGCGGCGATCTCCGCCGCAGCCGCATGAGTCGCGACTGCCTCGGGACCACCGAAGTGATTGGACAGCCACGCGATTGCGACCTTGAAATCGCAATTGTCGACCTGCATGACGAGGTCGATTGCGCCGCCGCCGCCGATCCCAGTGTCGTGCAGGTAGAACTTCTCGGGCGTCCCGCGGCGCACACCAACGGTGAGACGGCCGGCGGGACCCTTCCAGCCCTCGACCGGATCCCCAGGGTCGCGCTCGTATCCAAGCAATGGAAGAACGTCGTTGATCGGAATGCCCCTCAAACGGGCCTGGACGGCCCGTAGAGCGGCTTTCGCCTCGTCGTTGGACCTTGATATCGTCGCAGCGGCTTCGCGGGCCTGTAGGGCTTGTTTCTGCGCATTTTCGTGATCGCCCGCTTTGGCCTGAAGATCCTTGATCTTCTGGGGGGTACGACCGGTGGCGAGTGCGCCTCGATCCATCACACTGAGCTCAATGTCGGCCTGAGACGCGTTGACGGCCGTGTAGTGCTTGTCGACCTCCTGATGCCGCGCCTTCGAGCCCGCGATCCCGCGCTTGATCCCGAGCGGTTCAAGCGCCTTCGCATAGCTCGTCTGGAGATTCTGCAACGAACGCGGATTGAACATCGTGTTCGCGCAGAGATTGCCCGTCGCACCCAGGGGTACGACGACGGCCTGTATATGGGGCGTCGCCTCGTCGGCGTGAAACACGGCTGAGACGAGACGGTCGCCGTACTGCGAATGGAGCCATGTCATAGTGCGGTCGATCCATTGGTCAGCCTTGGCCGGATCGAACTTGCCGTACCGTGCAGGATCGTCGGGGCGGAAGTACTCGGGTGACGCGCTGACCAAACACTCCATCGCTAAAACCGCGTCCTTGCGTCTCTTCGCCGGGAGCAGCGCCTCGACATCGGCCGTAGGATCTTCAGATCCAACGAGGAGACGGTTCATAGTCCGGCGCTGAGGATCGGCATTGTCCGTCGACGCTGTACGGAACCAGTGCTGGCCCATCGCGCGGATCTGGCTCAAGGATTTGAGCTTCTTGAAACGCAAGATGGCGTAGCTGTCGGGCTGCATGAGGGTCCCACGAGGCGACCCATAGGGCCAACCCTCGAAGTATACTTCGTCGGGCAGGGCCTTGTGAAGGAGGTAGGAGGTTTCGCCGGAGAGGCAAAACATACTCACTATGGGTTGCGCTCCGCACAACCCCCGTTCGTCCCCCGGGATCGGCCCGGATCGAGGCCTTCCAGGCACTCGATCCGGGCATCCCTCAAAGTATACTTCCTAAAATATGAGCGCTCACAGTGGCGCTCCACCAGCGCCTCATTAGCGCTTCCGTGGCGCATCAGGTCCCGCCACGCGGGACCTGCGAGAACCGCCTGTGCAATCGCTTCTACGGAAAGAAGATCAGCGTCCCCGGAACTCTACGCATTCGCCACGGCCAAGCTAGACGTGTACAATTCGTCTCCGATCAACGTAGCGATTCGTAAGTGATCCTCACATGTCTACCAGTCGTACCCTCTCCAAGGAGGCGCAAGAAAAGATCGTAGAGCGATTTCTTGCCCAACGTGAGCGCTCACGTGTTCGCTCTGCGAAACTTGCACAGAGCAAACGCGATGCAGGCATGGTGAAAGTCTCGTTCTGGGTACCCAAAGACGAAGCGGCCGACTTCCGCAAAGCCTTTGCAAAGGCGGTAAGCGGCGCACCCGATGATCGCACCGGAGGCGCTGCACTCCAGGATCACCAGGAACCTCACCGTGAGCACTACGGTGAGAACCACGGGTGATTTACCGATAGTCTCACAGATCTGCTTGCGCTATACTGTCGTGTAGCGCAAGCCGTGGAGGAAGCATAGATGAGCGACGCGAGCGCAGCCGTGAACGTCAAGCTGATTATCATGGACACGCTCGTGAGAGCCGGCCAGGGTCGAACCGTGAGCGCTCATCACCTGATGAAGCGGACCGGCCTCGACTTCCCGAGCCTGCGAACGGCATGTGAGGAGGCCAATGAGGAAGGCTTCCGCATCATCCCAACCGCGACGGGCTGGCAGTACCGGTCGCGGTGTCACGTCACCGCTGCGCCCCTGCGGCGCTAGGCCGAGCGGGCGCGATCGCCGGCGAACCACGCCCACCAGGGAGCCTTCGGCCGGCGTTCGTCGGTGAGCGCCAGCCGCTGCGCCTGGGTGCGCCACTCGTCGCGCTCGCCTCGCAGCTCGTCGGCGCGGGCTCGCATCTCATCGAGGCGTTCGCGCAGAAGTCGGACCTCGACGCTCAGAGCGGCCATTGCAGCCGTCTCAGCTGGCTCAGGAGGCCGTTCCGTGTCCGGAACGTGCTGTACCAGCCGAGACGTCTCGATGCGGCTCTCGGACCACCTGGAGAGCTCTGAGGGGTCAATGGCGTAGGACCCATCCTCGCGGCGCTGTGCGGACAGACGGCCGGCCTTGATGGCGCGATGGATCGACGCCTTCGACGTACCGGAGACTTTGGCTGCCTCGAGCATCGACATGCCCATCGTCGTACCCCCGTTGAGACGTGACGGCTCACAGCGTTCCAGAGAGACGTTGCGATTCGGTTCACTGAGACGGGGAGGCAAGCGTGGTAGCCGGCCAGGCGGAGCCATTTTTTTTCCGTAGTAGCAAATCTGGCCGGTGGCCGGAGGTCCCGGCCTGCCAGGCATCGGCCGCCGCGCAGCGGTCGGCCCGCCTGGCTTCTGACCGGAGCGAACCCCGGAGGGGTCGCGCAGGGACATAAGAAGAGAGTGAAATTTGGTGTTTTTTGGCTTAAGTCATTGATATTTATGAATATGAGTGATTTTAGCCAGTCGGTTTTTTCCGTGTTTGCTGTCGGTTTTTTTAGTGTTTGCTGTCGGTTTAAAACCGACTCTGGTTTTTGGAGATCGGATCTGTAGAATGAGAACCTAGATGCGAATCGCTTGGGAAACCGACTCATGGGTGACTTGGAAAAGCTAGTGGCCCCGGACCCTCAAAAGGCTGTCGAAAGATCGCGCGGAGGGACCACCAGCAAGAAGCTGAAGGCGATCTCGCATAGGAAGCTTCTCGACACAGAGACAGGGGAAGTCGTCGAAGTCGGCCATGTAGAACTACAAGAGCGTGACGCGAATTTTGAGAAGATATGGCTAGGCCATATCATTGATGCCATTGATGAAATTGGATCAAAAAAAATCGAAGTTCTAATGTGGCTGTTCCGTAATCGGAACGCCGAAAATATTGTCATCGCGACTAATAAAGAAATCGCTGAAGAAATTGGCGTATCATACGATACTGTCGCAACTACAATGTCAGCTCTTACGAAACATGACATCATTAAACGCGGGGTCGGACACGTTAGGATAAACCCTAACGTAATATTCAAAGGAGCATATCAACAAAGAATGAGCATACTATTGACGTACGCAAAGGCTGGGGAGCCAAAAGTCGAAGTCAACAAAGCTCAGTCGGCTGATCAGAAAATAGATGAAATTGTTAAAGAAATGCGCAATGTCAGTAGAATGACTGGTATGGATAGCGACACTCTTCAAGAAATATTTATCCGTAGATTAAATAACAAAAAGCCGGACGCTTGATACACTAGATAATATCAATCTCGGTCATGGTATCTCTCCGGATGCTACGTGAGCGCTCACGTACGTTGTTCGCGCGCGCTTCGCGAGCAGCATCGAGGCGCTTCTTGAGTTTCTCCCTGCCTTCCTTCAGGAAGAGCATGAGCAACTCATTGAAATCTTTGAGATTGTCGAAGATAACGAGCACACCGGTGAGGTTTCCAAACCTCGCACCTGAGTCGGCCGACTTCGCCGCTTCGCGGACAGTCTCAGTCAGCTGCCTTCCCGCAGCATCATTGTCGAAAGCGGTGAGAATAGTTTTTCCACTTGAGACATTAGCAGTCACAACGGAAACAATATTTTCTTTTGTAGATCCTATTGTAGATACGAAATGAACGTTGCGGTATTTGTTTACAGTAAATGGCTTTATAAGTTCTGAATTAGCCGATACGAGATGATTTACGCTCATTGCGTCAATAGGGCTCTCGGTTAGTACTAAAACATCCTGTTCTGAATCTTTCGAATGAATAGTATGATAGGTCCATAGGCCCTTCTTGCCTCGAACACCGTGGAAAGGATGCTCCGGATCGAGACCTCGGAGCGACACGCCGATGGCCTGGGTGGGATTCCCCAACCCCCGGCCCTGGGTCAGCGGGAAGGCGGCATTCACGAAGCGTCCCGCACGAGACGCCTGGATGAAACCTTTTTCGATCAAAGGCTTGACCAAGGCGTCGGTAATCTTGCGATCCTTGGTGAGATAGTCGGAGACGGCTGCGATATCCCTTGGATCCTGACTGATCTGGAATGGCCGGACCTGCGCCGGCTCACGCTCATGTTCCTCCAACGCAACCTTCGCGGCGATCTCCGCCGCAGCCGCATGAGTCGCGACTGCCTCGGGACCACCGAAGTGATTGGACAGCCACGCGATTGCGACCTTGAAATCGCAATTGTCGACCTGCATGACGAGGTCGATTGCGCCGCCGCCGCCGATCCCAGTGTCGTGCAGGTAGAACTTCTCGGGCGTCCCGCGGCGCACACCAACGGTGAGACGGCCGGCGGGACCCTTCCAGCCCTCGACCGGATCCCCAGGGTCGCGCTCGTATCCAAGCAATGGAAGAACGTCGTTGATCGGAATGCCCCTCAAACGGGCCTGGACGGCCCGTAGAGCGGCTTTCGCCTCGTCGTTGGACCTTGATATCGTCGCAGCGGCTTCGCGGGCCTGTAGGGCTTGTTTCTGCGCATTTTCGTGATCGCCCGCTTTGGCCTGAAGATCCTTGATCTTCTGGGGGGTACGACCGGTGGCGAGTGCGCCTCGATCCATCACACTGAGCTCAATGTCGGCCTGAGACGCGTTGACGGCCGTGTAGTGCTTGTCGACCTCCTGATGCCGCGCCTTCGAGCCCGCGATCCCGCGCTTGATCCCGAGCGGTTCAAGCGCCTTCGCATAGCTCGTCTGGAGATTCTGCAACGAACGCGGATTGAACATCGTGTTCGCGCAGAGATTGCCCGTCGCACCCAGGGGTACGACGACGGCCTGTATATGGGGCGTCGCCTCGTCGGCGTGAAACACGGCTGAGACGAGACGGTCGCCGTACTGCGAATGGAGCCATGTCATAGTGCGGTCGATCCATTGGTCAGCCTTGGCCGGATCGAACTTGCCGTACCGTGCAGGATCGTCGGGGCGGAAGTACTCGGGTGACGCGCTGACCAAACACTCCATCGCTAAAACCGCGTCCTTGCGTCTCTTCGCCGGGAGCAGCGCCTCGACATCGGCCGTAGGATCTTCAGATCCAACGAGGAGACGGTTCATAGTCCGGCGCTGAGGATCGGCATTGTCCGTCGACGCTGTACGGAACCAGTGCTGGCCCATCGCGCGGATCTGGCTCAAGGATTTGAGCTTCTTGAAACGCAAGATGGCGTAGCTGTCGGGCTGCATGAGGGTCCCACGAGGCGACCCATAGGGCCAACCCTCGAAGTATACTTCGTCGGGCAGGGCCTTGTGAAGGAGGTAGGAGGTTTCGCCGGAGAGGCAAAACATACTCACTATGGGTTGCGCTCCGCACAACCCCCGTTCGTCCCCCGGGATCGGCCCGGATCGAGGCCTTCCAGGCACTCGATCCGGGCATCCCTCAAAGTATACTTCCTAAAATATGAGCGCTCACAGTGGCGCTCCACCAGCGCCTCATTAGCGCTTCCGTGGCGCATCAGGTCCCGCCACGCGGGACCTGCGAGAACCGCCTGTGCAATCGCTTCTACGGAAAGAAGATCAGCGTCCCCGGAACTCTACGCATTCGCCACGGCCAAGCTAGACGTGTACAATTCGTCTCCGATCAACGTAGCGATTCGTAAGTGATCCTCACATGTCTACCAGTCGTACCCTCTCCAAGGAGGCGCAAGAAAAGATCGTAGAGCGATTTCTTGCCCAACGTGAGCGCTCACGTGTTCGCTCTGCGAAACTTGCACAGAGCAAACGCGATGCAGGCATGGTGAAAGTCTCGTTCTGGGTACCCAAAGACGAAGCGGCCGACTTCCGCAAAGCCTTTGCAAAGGCGGTAAGCGGCGCACCCGATGATCGCACCGGAGGCGCTGCACTCCAGGATCACCAGGAACCTCACCGTGAGCACTACGGTGAGAACCACGGGTGATTTACCGATAGTCTCACAGATCTGCTTGCGCTATACTGTCGTGTAGCGCAAGCCGTGGAGGAAGCATAGATGAGCGACGCGAGCGCAGCCGTGAACGTCAAGCTGATTATCATGGACACGCTCGTGAGAGCCGGCCAGGGTCGAACCGTGAGCGCTCATCACCTGATGAAGCGGACCGGCCTCGACTTCCCGAGCCTGCGAACGGCATGTGAGGAGGCCAATGAGGAAGGCTTCCGCATCATCCCAACCGCGACGGGCTGGCAGTACCGGTCGCGGTGTCACGTCACCGCTGCGCCCCTGCGGCGCTAGGCCGAGCGGGCGCGATCGCCGGCGAACCACGCCCACCAGGGAGCCTTCGGCCGGCGTTCGTCGGTGAGCGCCAGCCGCTGCGCCTGGGTGCGCCACTCGTCGCGCTCGCCTCGCAGCTCGTCGGCGCGGGCTCGCATCTCATCGAGGCGTTCGCGCAGAAGTCGGACCTCGACGCTCAGAGCGGCCATTGCAGCCGTCTCAGCTGGCTCAGGAGGCCGTTCCGTGTCCGGAACGTGCTGTACCAGCCGAGACGTCTCGATGCGGCTCTCGGACCACCTGGAGAGCTCTGAGGGGTCAATGGCGTAGGACCCATCCTCGCGGCGCTGTGCGGACAGACGGCCGGCCTTGATGGCGCGATGGATCGACGCCTTCGACGTACCGGAGACTTTGGCTGCCTCGAGCATCGACATGCCCATCGTCGTACCCCCGTTGAGACGTGACGGCTCACAGCGTTCCAGAGAGACGTTGCGATTCGGTTCACTGAGACGGGGAGGCAAGCGTGGTAGCCGGCCAGGCGGAGCCATTTTTTTTCCGTAGTAGCAAATCTGGCCGGTGGCCGGAGGTCCCGGCCTGCCAGGCATCGGCCGCCGCGCAGCGGTCGGCCCGCCTGGCTTCTGACCGGAGCGAACCCCGGAGGGGTCGCGCAGGGACATAAGAAGAGAGTGAAATTTGGTGTTTTTTGGCTTAAGTCATTGATATTTATGAATATGAGTGATTTTAGCCAGTCGGTTTTTTCCGTGTTTGCTGTCGGTTTTTTTAGTGTTTGCTGTCGGTTTAAAACCGACTCTGGTTTTTGGAGATCGGATCTGTAGAATGAGAACCTAGATGCGAATCGCTTGGGAAACCGACTCATGGGTGACTTGGAAAAGCTAGTGGCCCCGGACCCTCAAAAGGCTGTCGAAAGATCGCGCGGAGGGACCACCAGCAAGAAGCTGAAGGCGATCTCGCATAGGAAGCTTCTCGACACAGAGACAGGGGAAGTCGTCGAAGTCGGCCATGTAGAACTACAAGAGCGTGACGCGAATTTTGAGAAGATATGGCTAGGCCATATCATTGATGCCATTGATGAAATTGGATCAAAAAAAATCGAAGTTCTAATGTGGCTGTTCCGTAATCGGAACGCCGAAAATATTGTCATCGCGACTAATAAAGAAATCGCTGAAGAAATTGGCGTATCATACGATACTGTCGCAACTACAATGTCAGCTCTTACGAAACATGACATCATTAAACGCGGGGTCGGACACGTTAGGATAAACCCTAACGTAATATTCAAAGGAGCATATCAACAAAGAATGAGCATACTATTGACGTACGCAAAGGCTGGGGAGCCAAAAGTCGAAGTCAACAAAGCTCAGTCGGCTGATCAGAAAATAGATGAAATTGTTAAAGAAATGCGCAATGTCAGTAGAATGACTGGTATGGATAGCGACACTCTTCAAGAAATATTTATCCGTAGATTAAATAACAAAAAGCCGGACGCTTGATACACTAGATAATATCAATCTCGGTCATGGTATCTCTCCGGATGCTACGTGAGCGCTCACGTACGTTGTTCGCGCGCGCTTCGCGAGCAGCATCGAGGCGCTTCTTGAGTTTCTCCCTGCCTTCCTTCAGGAAGAGCATGAGCAACTCATTGAAATCTTTGAGATTGTCGAAGATAACGAGCACACCGGTGAGGTTTCCAAACCTCGCACCTGAGTCGGCCGACTTCGCCGCTTCGCGGACAGTCTCAGTCAGCTGCCTTCCCGCAGCATCATTGTCGAAAGCGGTGAGAATAGTTTTTCCACTTGAGACATTAGCAGTCACAACGGAAACAATATTTTCTTTTGTAGATCCTATTGTAGATACGAAATGAACGTTGCGGTATTTGTTTACAGTAAATGGCTTTATAAGTTCTGAATTAGCCGATACGAGATGATTTACGCTCATTGCGTCAATAGGGCTCTCGGTTAGTACTAAAACATCCTGTTCTGAATCTTTCGAATGAATAGTATGATAGGTCCATAGGCCCTTCTTGCCTCGAACACCGTGGAAAGGATGCTCCGGATCGAGACCTCGGAGCGACACGCCGATGGCCTGGGTGGGATTCCCCAACCCCCGGCCCTGGGTCAGCGGGAAGGCGGCATTCACGAAGCGTCCCGCACGAGACGCCTGGATGAAACCTTTTTCGATCAAAGGCTTGACCAAGGCGTCGGTAATCTTGCGATCCTTGGTGAGATAGTCGGAGACGGCTGCGATATCCCTTGGATCCTGACTGATCTGGAATGGCCGGACCTGCGCCGGCTCACGCTCATGTTCCTCCAACGCAACCTTCGCGGCGATCTCCGCCGCAGCCGCATGAGTCGCGACTGCCTCGGGACCACCGAAGTGATTGGACAGCCACGCGATTGCGACCTTGAAATCGCAATTGTCGACCTGCATGACGAGGTCGATTGCGCCGCCGCCGCCGATCCCAGTGTCGTGCAGGTAGAACTTCTCGGGCGTCCCGCGGCGCACACCAACGGTGAGACGGCCGGCGGGACCCTTCCAGCCCTCGACCGGATCCCCAGGGTCGCGCTCGTATCCAAGCAATGGAAGAACGTCGTTGATCGGAATGCCCCTCAAACGGGCCTGGACGGCCCGTAGAGCGGCTTTCGCCTCGTCGTTGGACCTTGATATCGTCGCAGCGGCTTCGCGGGCCTGTAGGGCTTGTTTCTGCGCATTTTCGTGATCGCCCGCTTTGGCCTGAAGATCCTTGATCTTCTGGGGGGTACGACCGGTGGCGAGTGCGCCTCGATCCATCACACTGAGCTCAATGTCGGCCTGAGACGCGTTGACGGCCGTGTAGTGCTTGTCGACCTCCTGATGCCGCGCCTTCGAGCCCGCGATCCCGCGCTTGATCCCGAGCGGTTCAAGCGCCTTCGCATAGCTCGTCTGGAGATTCTGCAACGAACGCGGATTGAACATCGTGTTCGCGCAGAGATTGCCCGTCGCACCCAGGGGTACGACGACGGCCTGTATATGGGGCGTCGCCTCGTCGGCGTGAAACACGGCTGAGACGAGACGGTCGCCGTACTGCGAATGGAGCCATGTCATAGTGCGGTCGATCCATTGGTCAGCCTTGGCCGGATCGAACTTGCCGTACCGTGCAGGATCGTCGGGGCGGAAGTACTCGGGTGACGCGCTGACCAAACACTCCATCGCTAAAACCGCGTCCTTGCGTCTCTTCGCCGGGAGCAGCGCCTCGACATCGGCCGTAGGATCTTCAGATCCAACGAGGAGACGGTTCATAGTCCGGCGCTGAGGATCGGCATTGTCCGTCGACGCTGTACGGAACCAGTGCTGGCCCATCGCGCGGATCTGGCTCAAGGATTTGAGCTTCTTGAAACGCAAGATGGCGTAGCTGTCGGGCTGCATGAGGGTCCCACGAGGCGACCCATAGGGCCAACCCTCGAAGTATACTTCGTCGGGCAGGGCCTTGTGAAGGAGGTAGGAGGTTTCGCCGGAGAGGCAAAACATACTCACTATGGGTTGCGCTCCGCACAACCCCCGTTCGTCCCCCGGGATCGGCCCGGATCGAGGCCTTCCAGGCACTCGATCCGGGCATCCCTCAAAGTATACTTCCTAAAATATGAGCGCTCACAGTGGCGCTCCACCAGCGCCTCATTAGCGCTTCCGTGGCGCATCAGGTCCCGCCACGCGGGACCTGCGAGAACCGCCTGTGCAATCGCTTCTACGGAAAGAAGATCAGCGTCCCCGGAACTCTACGCATTCGCCACGGCCAAGCTAGACGTGTACAATTCGTCTCCGATCAACGTAGCGATTCGTAAGTGATCCTCACATGTCTACCAGTCGTACCCTCTCCAAGGAGGCGCAAGAAAAGATCGTAGAGCGATTTCTTGCCCAACGTGAGCGCTCACGTGTTCGCTCTGCGAAACTTGCACAGAGCAAACGCGATGCAGGCATGGTGAAAGTCTCGTTCTGGGTACCCAAAGACGAAGCGGCCGACTTCCGCAAAGCCTTTGCAAAGGCGGTAAGCGGCGCACCCGATGATCGCACCGGAGGCGCTGCACTCCAGGATCACCAGGAACCTCACCGTGAGCACTACGGTGAGAACCACGGGTGATTTACCGATAGTCTCACAGATCTGCTTGCGCTATACTGTCGTGTAGCGCAAGCCGTGGAGGAAGCATAGATGAGCGACGCGAGCGCAGCCGTGAACGTCAAGCTGATTATCATGGACACGCTCGTGAGAGCCGGCCAGGGTCGAACCGTGAGCGCTCATCACCTGATGAAGCGGACCGGCCTCGACTTCCCGAGCCTGCGAACGGCATGTGAGGAGGCCAATGAGGAAGGCTTCCGCATCATCCCAACCGCGACGGGCTGGCAGTACCGGTCGCGGTGTCACGTCACCGCTGCGCCCCTGCGGCGCTAGGCCGAGCGGGCGCGATCGCCGGCGAACCACGCCCACCAGGGAGCCTTCGGCCGGCGTTCGTCGGTGAGCGCCAGCCGCTGCGCCTGGGTGCGCCACTCGTCGCGCTCGCCTCGCAGCTCGTCGGCGCGGGCTCGCATCTCATCGAGGCGTTCGCGCAGAAGTCGGACCTCGACGCTCAGAGCGGCCATTGCAGCCGTCTCAGCTGGCTCAGGAGGCCGTTCCGTGTCCGGAACGTGCTGTACCAGCCGAGACGTCTCGATGCGGCTCTCGGACCACCTGGAGAGCTCTGAGGGGTCAATGGCGTAGGACCCATCCTCGCGGCGCTGTGCGGACAGACGGCCGGCCTTGATGGCGCGATGGATCGACGCCTTCGACGTACCGGAGACTTTGGCTGCCTCGAGCATCGACATGCCCATCGTCGTACCCCCGTTGAGACGTGACGGCTCACAGCGTTCCAGAGAGACGTTGCGATTCGGTTCACTGAGACGGGGAGGCAAGCGTGGTAGCCGGCCAGGCGGAGCCATTTTTTTTCCGTAGTAGCAAATCTGGCCGGTGGCCGGAGGTCCCGGCCTGCCAGGCATCGGCCGCCGCGCAGCGGTCGGCCCGCCTGGCTTCTGACCGGAGCGAACCCCGGAGGGGTCGCGCAGGGACATAAGAAGAGAGTGAAATTTGGTGTTTTTTGGCTTAAGTCATTGATATTTATGAATATGAGTGATTTTAGCCAGTCGGTTTTTTCCGTGTTTGCTGTCGGTTTTTTTAGTGTTTGCTGTCGGTTTAAAACCGACTCTGGTTTTTGGAGATCGGATCTGTAGAATGAGAACCTAGATGCGAATCGCTTGGGAAACCGACTCATGGGTGACTTGGAAAAGCTAGTGGCCCCGGACCCTCAAAAGGCTGTCGAAAGATCGCGCGGAGGGACCACCAGCAAGAAGCTGAAGGCGATCTCGCATAGGAAGCTTCTCGACACAGAGACAGGGGAAGTCGTCGAAGTCGGCCATGTAGAACTACAAGAGCGTGACGCGAATTTTGAGAAGATATGGCTAGGCCATATCATTGATGCCATTGATGAAATTGGATCAAAAAAAATCGAAGTTCTAATGTGGCTGTTCCGTAATCGGAACGCCGAAAATATTGTCATCGCGACTAATAAAGAAATCGCTGAAGAAATTGGCGTATCATACGATACTGTCGCAACTACAATGTCAGCTCTTACGAAACATGACATCATTAAACGCGGGGTCGGACACGTTAGGATAAACCCTAACGTAATATTCAAAGGAGCATATCAACAAAGAATGAGCATACTATTGACGTACGCAAAGGCTGGGGAGCCAAAAGTCGAAGTCAACAAAGCTCAGTCGGCTGATCAGAAAATAGATGAAATTGTTAAAGAAATGCGCAATGTCAGTAGAATGACTGGTATGGATAGCGACACTCTTCAAGAAATATTTATCCGTAGATTAAATAACAAAAAGCCGGACGCTTGATACACTAGATAATATCAATCTCGGTCATGGTATCTCTCCGGATGCTACGTGAGCGCTCACGTACGTTGTTCGCGCGCGCTTCGCGAGCAGCATCGAGGCGCTTCTTGAGTTTCTCCCTGCCTTCCTTCAGGAAGAGCATGAGCAACTCATTGAAATCTTTGAGATTGTCGAAGATAACGAGCACACCGGTGAGGTTTCCAAACCTCGCACCTGAGTCGGCCGACTTCGCCGCTTCGCGGACAGTCTCAGTCAGCTGCCTTCCCGCAGCATCATTGTCGAAAGCGGTGAGAATAGTTTTTCCACTTGAGACATTAGCAGTCACAACGGAAACAATATTTTCTTTTGTAGATCCTATTGTAGATACGAAATGAACGTTGCGGTATTTGTTTACAGTAAATGGCTTTATAAGTTCTGAATTAGCCGATACGAGATGATTTACGCTCATTGCGTCAATAGGGCTCTCGGTTAGTACTAAAACATCCTGTTCTGAATCTTTCGAATGAATAGTATGATAGGTCCATAGGCCCTTCTTGCCTCGAACACCGTGGAAAGGATGCTCCGGATCGAGACCTCGGAGCGACACGCCGATGGCCTGGGTGGGATTCCCCAACCCCCGGCCCTGGGTCAGCGGGAAGGCGGCATTCACGAAGCGTCCCGCACGAGACGCCTGGATGAAACCTTTTTCGATCAAAGGCTTGACCAAGGCGTCGGTAATCTTGCGATCCTTGGTGAGATAGTCGGAGACGGCTGCGATATCCCTTGGATCCTGACTGATCTGGAATGGCCGGACCTGCGCCGGCTCACGCTCATGTTCCTCCAACGCAACCTTCGCGGCGATCTCCGCCGCAGCCGCATGAGTCGCGACTGCCTCGGGACCACCGAAGTGATTGGACAGCCACGCGATTGCGACCTTGAAATCGCAATTGTCGACCTGCATGACGAGGTCGATTGCGCCGCCGCCGCCGATCCCAGTGTCGTGCAGGTAGAACTTCTCGGGCGTCCCGCGGCGCACACCAACGGTGAGACGGCCGGCGGGACCCTTCCAGCCCTCGACCGGATCCCCAGGGTCGCGCTCGTATCCAAGCAATGGAAGAACGTCGTTGATCGGAATGCCCCTCAAACGGGCCTGGACGGCCCGTAGAGCGGCTTTCGCCTCGTCGTTGGACCTTGATATCGTCGCAGCGGCTTCGCGGGCCTGTAGGGCTTGTTTCTGCGCATTTTCGTGATCGCCCGCTTTGGCCTGAAGATCCTTGATCTTCTGGGGGGTACGACCGGTGGCGAGTGCGCCTCGATCCATCACACTGAGCTCAATGTCGGCCTGAGACGCGTTGACGGCCGTGTAGTGCTTGTCGACCTCCTGATGCCGCGCCTTCGAGCCCGCGATCCCGCGCTTGATCCCGAGCGGTTCAAGCGCCTTCGCATAGCTCGTCTGGAGATTCTGCAACGAACGCGGATTGAACATCGTGTTCGCGCAGAGATTGCCCGTCGCACCCAGGGGTACGACGACGGCCTGTATATGGGGCGTCGCCTCGTCGGCGTGAAACACGGCTGAGACGAGACGGTCGCCGTACTGCGAATGGAGCCATGTCATAGTGCGGTCGATCCATTGGTCAGCCTTGGCCGGATCGAACTTGCCGTACCGTGCAGGATCGTCGGGGCGGAAGTACTCGGGTGACGCGCTGACCAAACACTCCATCGCTAAAACCGCGTCCTTGCGTCTCTTCGCCGGGAGCAGCGCCTCGACATCGGCCGTAGGATCTTCAGATCCAACGAGGAGACGGTTCATAGTCCGGCGCTGAGGATCGGCATTGTCCGTCGACGCTGTACGGAACCAGTGCTGGCCCATCGCGCGGATCTGGCTCAAGGATTTGAGCTTCTTGAAACGCAAGATGGCGTAGCTGTCGGGCTGCATGAGGGTCCCACGAGGCGACCCATAGGGCCAACCCTCGAAGTATACTTCGTCGGGCAGGGCCTTGTGAAGGAGGTAGGAGGTTTCGCCGGAGAGGCAAAACATACTCACTATGGGTTGCGCTCCGCACAACCCCCGTTCGTCCCCCGGGATCGGCCCGGATCGAGGCCTTCCAGGCACTCGATCCGGGCATCCCTCAAAGTATACTTCCTAAAATATGAGCGCTCACAGTGGCGCTCCACCAGCGCCTCATTAGCGCTTCCGTGGCGCATCAGGTCCCGCCACGCGGGACCTGCGAGAACCGCCTGTGCAATCGCTTCTACGGAAAGAAGATCAGCGTCCCCGGAACTCTACGCATTCGCCACGGCCAAGCTAGACGTGTACAATTCGTCTC
>FUFK010041172.1_pt1 | contig 34960 bp, 59 predicted proteins | sample 1021851 | NCBI WGS metagenome assembly FUFK01 (sample SAMEA51879418, study PRJEB19060) | metagenome | reverse complement strand
TGCAACAGCCCTTTCACACAAGGTGGCTGTTACCACCGCCGCATCAAACGGCACAGGCGTTGATCTTCAAGGTTACGAAGGCGCAACGGTTGTTGTCACCATTGGCGCGGAGGGTGATACCCTTTCTGGCTCAGTCTACTTTGAGATTGGGTTAGAGGAGTCAGACGATAACTCAACATTCACAGATGTTGCACAGGCTGGCATTGTTGATGGCACTATTGCCTCAGATGGTGTTTTCCTGAAGATTGATGGAACTGGAACCGCTGGAACAGGTGGCAACCCAGATTCAACAGGCGCAACATACCGTGTTGGTTATGTCGGTGGTAAGCGGTACATTCGCACAACAATCGCCAAGACAGGCACACACTCAAACGGTACACCGCTGGGAACAACGGTTATCAAGAGTCATGCCCGCCATACTGGTGATAATGCGTTTGACGTACACAACGCCTAAAACCATTAGGGGGCAGGGGAGACTTTGCCCCCTCTTTCTTGGAGAGCTAGATGGCAATCAAAATGATCAGACAGGCCATAGGTGTGGCTAACCATATGGGGTCTGTAACTCGCACATATGATGTGGGGGAGGAACTATCCAATCAACATGATTGGGAGAAGGCCCGCAACGCTAATTTCATAGCGCAGGGGTGGGCTGAAGAAACAAAAGTGGTATCAGTGCCAGAAACCAAAGCAGAGCCGCCACAGCGGGCTAGAAACGATGATGGCACACTTATAGGGGATGACCCAAGTACCCCGAATGTAAACGAAGCATGGGAAGGTGGAGTTGCGCCAAGGAAGCGTGGTCGTCCTAAAACAAAATAATTAGGAGGCCGCATGAGCCGTGACCTAACCACCAATCTAATTACCGAAATCACATCAGCGGCTTTCAGGCCGTTTTATGCCATCAAAGCAGATTTGGCCACGACAACGCTTGCTTTATGGACGGGCGTTGGTGATCTCTCAATATCTGGCGTCACATATTCTGGTGTTGGCACATTCCTAAATATCGGTGAAGTCAAAGAAACAGCACAGATTTCAGCCAACGGGTTAGATATTTCTCTCAGTGGCATACCATCTGATTTGCTATCTTTGGCGCTTACAGAGCAATACCAAGGCAGNGANCTTGAGCTTTTCTTNGGCATNACNGATTTNACNGATATTTTCNTGCTTNGAGAGAGCGGNGATTTCTTNTTGCTTGAGACTGAGGGCAGAATAGTTTTGCAAGATGCAGAGGCTCCAGCATCACTATTTAAGGGTTACATAGATCAAATGGTCATAGATGAGGGTGCAGAAACCTCAACGATTGCCGTTTCTGTTGAGAGCAAGTTAATTGATTTAGAGCGGGCGCGGACTCTTAGATACACCGATGAAAGCCAAAAAGCACGGTTCCCAAATGATAAAGGGTTTCAGTACGTCAATGATTTGCAAGATAAGAAATTCAATTGGGGCAGATCATGAGGCTGGCCACTTGGGATCAAAATTTGATGGAATACATAGAGCAAAAAAGATATGAGCCTTTTGCTTGGGGNACNAANGATTGCCTTACATTNATAAGCGGTGCNGTCGAGGCTATGGTAGGCAAAGATTTATTNGCAGATGAAATCTACAAGTACAAAGATTATAAAACAGGGCTTTCAGCGTATAAGCGGTACAAGAAGGCTGGCAAATCATACCAAACTACTCTTAATCGCGTTTTAACGCCTTTTGAGGGGCGTTTAGCTCCAAGGGGTTCGGTTGTAGCCAATATTGAGATTGGGGGCGCGGCAGAGGTGCTAGGAGCGGCGTTAGGNATAGTTGTTTCTGATCGTGCCGTTTACGTTGGCGATGACGGGCTAATATTCCAAAAGGTATCCGCAGAAACGAAGGCGTGGTTGGTATGAAGCGGCTTTTGTTATCCACAACCATTCTTTCATCATTACTTTGGTTCACGCCAGTCAAGGCTGATCCAGTGAGCCTCGCCGTTGCAACGGCAGTTTCCACATCAGCCGCAGTTTATGCGGGTCAGGCTTTTGCGCTTTCTCTTGTCCTCAAGCACTTGGCAATCAATGCGGCCATGCAATTCGTAACCTCCTCACTCTCACCAAAGCCGCCATCCTTCGGTGGTTTGGGCGGCAGATTTGGTGCGGGGACTGCGGGATATAATGTAGCTGGTGTAAGCCCTGTTGGTGACCATGCTATCATTTACGGCCAGACTCGCGTTGGTGGAGTTGTGGTGTTCAAAGAAGTCACTGATAATAATAAATTTTTACACAGCGTGATAGCATTGGCTGGGCATGAGTGCCAATCGGTAGATACTATTTTCTTCAATGATGAAGCTCTTACGTTAGATGGAAACGGGAACGTAACTGCGCCATCCAAGTATGTAAGCAAAGCAAGAATCAAAATCGCCCTTGGTACAGATACACAAGTGGCAGATGTTGATTTAATAAATGAATCCGCTGGTAAATGGACATCAGATCACAGGTTGCAGGGCGTTTGTTACATTTATGTAAGACTTGAGTTTGATGCTGATGCTTACCCAAATGGAGAGCCTCAGATTTCAGCGTTGGTCAGCGGTAAAAAGGTTTTCAATCCCAACACCAATTCAACTGCTTTTTCTAGCAATTCCGCTTTGTGTTTGAGGGATTACTTGACCTCATCATATGGTTTGGGTGCGGAAAGCTCAGAGATTGATGATACAAAGTTTATAGCCGCCGCTAATATTTGTGATGAAAACGTAAATTTATCGGCTGGCGGCACACAAAAGAGATATACAACAAACGGCTCCTTCACCACCTCAAGCAAACCAAAGGATGCTCTAGATATACTTACAAGGTCTATGGGCGGCACAATCTGGTATGCTCAAGGTAAGTGGCGCGTCAAAGCCGCCGCATATGTAAGCCCAGCATTGAGCTTTAGTGAAAGTGATTTATTAGCTGGTTTGAGTGTCGTCACAAGGCATAGCCGCCGTGATAATTACAATGTTGTCAAAGGCACTTTCAAAGGCTCAGAGACAAATCACCAACCATCTGATTTCCCTCAAATAAAATCACAGGCATTTATTGATGCGGATGGCGGCATTGAGTCAGCTATTGATCTTGATTTAGGAATGACAGACACATCAACAATGGCTCAACGGATTGCCAAGATCGCTTTGTTCCGCAACAGAGAGCAAATTGTTGTCGAGGGCGCATTTTCAATCAAAGCAATGCAAGCACAGATAGGTGACATCATACAGCTTACCAATTCACGGCTTGGCTTTACGAATAAACAGTTTGAGGTGATGAACTGGCAACTCAACCTAGATGAGGCAAACGGTTTTGTAGTCAATATGACATTACAAGAAATCAGTTCCAGTGTTTATGATTGGAACGCAGAAGAGGCCGCATTTGAGGCAAACAACACAAACCTCGCTGATCCATTCGACATCCCGCCAATTGGTTTGGCTATAGCAAGTGAAGCACGGGTAATCAATGAGCATCTCACAAATGTTATCATAGCCACAATTACAGCGGATGCCCCAGAGCGTGTGGATAACGTAGAAGTGCAATTCAAGAAATCTGCTGATTCAAACTTCATCAGTGCTGGCACAGGTGATTTGGGAGAGTTTGAGATACTGGATGTGCAGGATAGCCAGTATGACATCAGGGCTAGGGCTATTAATACTTTTGGCCTCAAGGGCGATTTTGTTACAAGAAGTAACGTCACGGTGGAGGGACTTGCAGACCCGCCAGAAGATGTAACAAACTTCAGCTTCAATGTTTCATCAGCGGGCATACACCTTGAGTGGGTTCCCGTTGGTGATCTTGATTTATCATTTTATAGGATACGTCATGCACAGGCAGAGAGCGGGGCAACATTCGCCAATGCAACAACGGCGGTGAACAAGGTGGCAAGGCCAGCCAACAGCGTTACAGTTCCACCAAGGTCTGGCACATATCTTATCAAGGCATATGACAAATCAGGCAATCAATCACAAAATGCTACAAGCGTTGTCATCAGGGCGGCAGATCTTGATGTGTTTACGAATGTGCAGACTCAAACTGAAAGCACAAGTTTCAGCGGCTCAAAGACGGGTTGTAGTGTTGTCAGTAACAGGTTGCGTATCACAGACCCCTCATCACAGCCAAGCACGGCGACATACGATTTTTCTGCATATATAGATACAGGATCAGTCAGGGTGGCACGGGTCAATATGGATATGACGGTTGTTAGAATAAATGATGCCGCCACAGATACGTTTGACACGCTCACTGGCAATTTCGATGATNTGGCTGGCTTGTTTGATGACCTCACAGGAGGTTCATCATTTTCTGATAACGATGTCATTCAATTTGTATCAACTACAGATGACAACCCCGCAAGCTCACCAACATGGTCGGCTTACAAGCGTTTCAAATCAGGTGACTTCAGTGGACGGGCTTTTAGATTTAGGATACAGTTGGAGTCAACGGCAGACGATATTACGCCCGCGCTTTCAGCTTTAGCGGCAAAAGTGAGGTATAACTAATGGCAACCCATGATTATGTAATTAACAACCAGACTACCCCAGCGTTTCGTTCAGACCTCAACAACGCTCTTGCCGCGATAGCATCAAACAATAGTAGCTCAAGTGCGCCATCACCTACATTCGCAAATATGTGGTGGATGGATACGACTAATAATTATCTGCGCATCAGAGATAAAAACAACGCCAACTGGATTATTGTGGCAGAGATGGATGTCACAAACAGTAGGGTGAAGCTAATTTCTGATAGCCTCAAAGCCGCATCAACAGGCGGCATAGATATACTGGATAGCAGTGGCAATAAAATTGTTGATATCATTGTTGCATCACAAGCAACGGCAGAGACAGGCACAAACAACACAGAATTAATGACACCACTCAGGGTTAAGCAATCAATCGCAGAGAACGCGATAGGTTATCCAGCAAGCATCAATGTATATGGGCCAAGCACAACAAGTGTTTCCATCCCTTCAGGCAGGCAGGCATTGCTTATCAAAGCCGCTGGCGGCGGTGGTGGTGGTGGAACTCGCGGACCTGGAAATGGCAACAGTTCATATAATGGATCAGTTGGTGGCAATACCACAGTCACGAATAGCACTTTGGGCATAGCGATAACAGCAAAGGGCGGTGCGGCTGGTAACGGTGATGGTTCCTACAGCGGGCCTTTCTCTACGGGCGATGCTGGGGGAGATATTGTGACTGGCCTTGGTGGTGTCGGGGGCGCACAAGATGGAAACTTTGATATTACAGGCAATGATGGCCGCAGGGGCAATCTGGTTGTGAAGTATGTAACAGGCACAGCCGTAGGCGGCAAAACCCTTACAATGTCCATTGGTTCTGGTGGCGCGTCATCAGGTGTTGACTCTGCACAAGCTGGGTCAAATGGGTTTGTGGAGATTTGGACTTGGTAACAATTACAGATGATTTTTTAACGCAGGAGGAACTGGAGGTTGTTTCAGGTATAGAGGATGCGCTGTTCCCTTGGTATAGCCAAGATCACACTGATTTTGAGGGTGATGATAACCCACAGTTCACCCATATGTTTTACCAAAATAACACGCTTACCCAGAGCGATTACATAAGCCTCATCCAGCCCTTAATCGTTAAGCTAAAACCCTTTGCCCTACTGAAGATTAAAGCAAATTTGAATCTTCACACTACAAAAAGCAGTAATTTTCATATAGACTACGGCTCAGTCGAGCGTATCGTACCGCCAGAAATCAAAACGATAGGCATGACAAGCATATTTTATTTGAATGATAATTTNGGCGGCACAGATTTTATGGATGANCANGATNCNTTTNTTGAAACAAAAAGGAATAGGCTTGTTACCTTTCCATCTGGGCTGAAGCACAGGTCTGTCAAGCATACAGAAGAAGGCAAGCGCAGATTTGTTGTGAATCTTAATTACATTCCATTTTTGGATGAGTAGGAACTAGGTAATGTCAAACGCAAAGATTTCCGACCTTACCGCCCTCACGGGAGCAAACACGGCGGCTGATGACTTATTTGTCATCGTTGATACATCAGTTTCTACCACTAAAAAGATTACCCGCGCAGAGCTTGTCAATGCGTTAGAGCTTGGCACATTCGATGCGGTACAAATTACAGGCGGCACAATCAATGGCGCGGTTATAGGTGGATCAACACCCGCCGCTATCACAGCCACAACATTTGCCCTTGGGACTAACACCGCAGACAACATATTGATTGCTGATGGGACAGATTTCAAATCCAAGGCCATTGGAAGCCTGAGTGAGATAAGTTCTGTAGCGGCAGATGATGTTCTTTTGGCAATTGATACGTCAGGAGGCGGTCTCAAGAAAATACAGAGATCAACGCTTGTCGCTGGCCTTGCCCCCACAAATGCCATAACAGCGGTTGTGGAGGATACAAGCCCAGAACTTGGCGGCAATTTAGATGTGCTTGCTCGTGATATCGTATCAAGCTCAAACCGCAACATTGATATTTTGCCAAACGGAACAGGCAAGGTAAATCTTGATGGTGATGGTTCAAGCGGGGGCGTTACCATATCAGATGGTTTGGTTGATATACGCACAGGCACGGGAAGCCGCGCACAGATCAAACTCTATTGTGAATCAAGTAATGCCCATGCTCAAACTATACAGGCGCAACCTCATTCAGCCAGCGTAACAAATACCCTCACATTGCCAGCGGGCAGTGATCAGGAGTTTGTCGGCACAATAGCAACACAAACCATGACTAACAAAACGCTTACAAGCGCGGTTTTGAATGGATCAATATCTGGCACATCAATCAAGGATGAAGACAATATGTCATCAAATAGCGCAAACCATTTGGCAACACAGCAATCAATCAAGGCATATGTTGATTCAGAGGTTTCTGCTTCTGGGGTGACAGCGGGTTTTGCCATTGCGATGGCGGTGGCACTTTAGGGGGTATTCATGGCGCAGGATTTTGAGAGAAGCATACAGAGGAACGTAGGCACGAGTGCCGCAACAGTCAGGACTGCTGATTCAGATGATGCGATTGTGGGTATCAATGTTGCCAACGTACACACCAGTCAGATCACTGTGGATGTATTTATTAACGATGGCTCAAACGATTATTACATTGTTAAAGCCGCGCCGATCCCTGTTGGTTCAGCCCTGCAAGTTTTAGACGGCGGGGCAAAAGTAGTGATGCAAAACGCAGATGTCCTCAAGGTTCAATCAAGCGTGGCAAATAGCGCAGATGTTTGGGTGTCTGTTGTAGACGCCATAAGCACATAGGAGTGACCAATGCCATACATCGGCGCAGGTATATCAAGATTTAACACAGCAGATGGATTGACTGTCAGCGGTAATGCTACTGTTAGCGGAAATATAGACGTAGACGGTACGACTGATTTAGATGGCCTCACCGTTGCGGGTAACGTCAGCATAGACGGTGGCACAATTAAGCTGGACGGTAACTATCCTGTTGGCAGTAATAACGTGGCTTTGGGCGATCAGGCTCTTGATGACGGCTCACTGTCTGGTGCGGCAAATGTAGCCATCGGTCATAACGCTTTGTCTGCAAACACTTCAGGAAACTCTAATACTGGAGTGGGTTTTGGCGCAATTGACGCCAATACAACAGGCGGTTTGAACACAGCCGTAGGTCAAGATGCTTTAGGGGGAAACACCACCGCATCGACTAATACGGCAGTGGGGTATCAGGCATTATATCTAAACGAAACTGGCGCAGAAAATACCGCAGTGGGTGCCTATGCTTTAGATGCGAACACCTCTGGCGGGAACAATGTCGCAGTCGGCAGATTCGCTTTATCCGCAAACACAACCGCCGCTAATAATACGGCGGTTGGCGATGCGGCATTGATGCAGTCAACGACAGGAGCGAACAATACCGCTTGTGGCAAAACATCTTTGTACGCACTTACAACGGGTTCTAACAATACGGCAGTAGGTCATCAAGCCTTAGATGCTGTTACAACAGGTGGCAACAACACGGCTTGTGGTCAAAATGCTTTGACATCTTGTACAGGCGATAACAATACGGCAGTTGGCACAGCGGCGCTTCAAGCGAATACTTCAGGCGCAGGAAACACCGCCATCGGAGCAAATGCAGGAGATGCAATCAGCACTGGATCAAACAATGCGGCGATGGGTTTTCACGCATTATCAACAGTTACAACAGGCGCTAATAATGTTGGGTTAGGTGCTTATTCAGGAGATGCCATCACAACTGGTGGTGGGAACACCCTATGCGGGGTCAATGCGGGGACAACGCTTACCACGGGTAACAATAATATTGCTGTCGGGCTAAATGCTCTCATGTCAGCGACCACGGGCCATCACAACCATGCGGTAGGTGATAGCGCATTACAGACGCTTACAACTGGTCAGTATAATGTTGCTGTTGGTCACTACACTGGTGGGTTAACGACCACTCCAACATTCAATGTGTTTGTTGGTCATGGAACAGCAACTACAGGAACCACTGGCGGCGATAATGTCGGGGTTGGCGGACAAGCACTGTATTACAACAACACTGGGTCAAACAATGTCGCTGTAGGTCGTTTTGCATTAGGTGGCTCAAGCGCAAGTTCATATTCTCAGAATACAGCGGTCGGCTCGCAGTCGATGAACTCAATCAGCACAGGTACTAACAACACCTGTTTGGGGTATCTGGCTGGTGAAGCAATTACTACTGGTACTGGTAATGTATGTATCGGGGTTGATGTAGACCCATCTGCGGCTGATGGAACAAATCAGGTTACTATTGCCAACACTAGTACAGTGGGCAAGGGAAACTCGACAGCATTTATTAGTGCCGCTGGCGGGCCTGTCTATGCGGGCAATAACTCTGCAAACTTTTCTACCACATCTGATAGACGCATTAAGAAAAACATCGAAGACAACAACACTGGCCTTGATGCAATTAATCAGGTTCGTGTTCGCAACTTTGAGTATAGAACTCCTGATGAGATAGATGAGTTGCCGACACACGCCGCCATAGATAAGGAGGGCGTTCAGCTTGGGGTTATCGCTCAAGAAATACAGGAGATTTTACCTGATGTGGTTAGAGAGGAAAGCACTGGCTGTCTTACAGTAGACCCTGATAATTTGACTTGGTATTTAGTAAATGCCGTAAAAGAACTTTCAGCGAAGGTTGCTGAATTAGAAGCCAAAGGAGATTGAAATGGCTAGGACAGATGCAGAAAAAGCACAAGATTACACCGCTATGGGTCACTCAGTAGACCTAATTAACGCGGTGATTGATGGATCGCAAATGGCTGAAGATTCAAAGGAAGATCGTCAGGCTTGTGTTGATCGCAATGTAGAACACTTAGAACTCATGAAGGCAAAGACTGATTGGGGTTCTGAAGATATGACTGAGGTTGATAAGGCTATCACCGCTGGCAAGGCGCACACCGCCAAGTAAGGAGGGGCCATGCCCTACATAGGCAGACATCCGCAACAGGCGGTCAGACAGCGGTTTTACAAAACGGCATCAGGTGGAGAGACATCGCTTTCTGGCACTATGACCGTGGGTGGAACGCTTACCTTCACAGACGGCAACTTTGTTGATGTGAGCCTCAATGGAATATCTCTTGTAGCTGGCACTGATTACAACACAACCACAGCAAATACCATTGGTGGTCTATCAGCCCTTTCTGCAAATGATCAGGTTGAAATTGTTGTTTACGATGTATTCAGTGTGTTCGGTGGGGACGTAAAAGGTGATTTTACAATCAGCAATGGAACCCTCACGGCTGGCACTGTAGATATAAATGGTGGTGCTGTAGATGGGGCTACTATTGGTTCGGCTAGTGCAAGCACGGGCGCATTCACCACACTATCTGCAAGCAGTAATGTGTCATTTGATGGCGGCACTATAAAGCTAGATGGCAACTACCCGACAGGCACAAATAACGTAGCGTTGGGCGATACTGCACTTGATGATGGTTCGCTATCTGGCTCTCATAACACTGCTATAGGACACGCCGCCCTAACTGCTAATACGTCAGGAGCGTCCAATACAGGCATTGGTCGAGAAGCACTAGCTATAACCACGACAGGAAGCGACAACACAGCAGTCGGTAAGTTAGCCCTTTACGCGAATACTACGGCATCTAACAACACAGCGGTGGGTTCAGATGCTCTTGTATCAAACACCACTGGTGAAAGGCACGTCGCTATAGGCTCTCATGCTTTACAGTCAAACACGACAGGGGCAAATAATTTAGCTGTTGGCGCATCTTGTATGGCATCAAATACAACAGGCACTCAAAATACATCCGTTGGTCGCAGAGCTTTAGATGCAAATACAACAGGGTCAAACAATGTCGCAATGGGACAGGACGCACTAGGCGCAAACACCACAGCAAATAACAACACCGCTGTCGGCAAAGATGCCATGATTTTGAATACAACAGGTGCCTCAAATTCAGCGTTTGGATACACTGCTTTGTATAACAACACCACTGGCGCACAGAATACAGCCGTAGGAGCATATGCAGGAGATGCGTGTACGACAGCAAATAATCTAACAGCTATTGGTTATTCTGCTGGTGGGGCTATCACAACAGGGTCAGAAAACACGCTGGTTGGTCGTGATGCTGGCTCTGCACTGACTAGCGGAGCAAACAACACATACATTGGACACCGTGCAGGAGATGCTAACACAACCTCAAGCAACAATGTTGGGGTGGGTTTCCATTGTCTGGGCGCAAACACAACTGGCAATGGAAACACTGCTTTAGGCTATTATGCGCTTCAGAACAGCACTACTGCGACAGGTAATGTTGCCATTGGTTTTGAAGCGTTGCAAGACAGTACAACAGGCTACGGAAACACCGCTATGGGCCTGAACGCTGGGCATCAAACTACAACGGGTCATTTGAACACATTAATCGGCGGCTCATATAGCACTTATGTAGGCGGGGCTATAACCACAGCATCTCAAAATGTGGTTCTTGGCGTTGACGGCGGTGCCGCACTTACAACTGGCGTAGGTCATGTTTTTATTGGATCGTTCGCTGGCAGGAATACAACCTCAAGCGCCTATAATATTTGTGTCGGTTATGGTGGCTCGTGTCAAAACGCTACCACAAACCATGAAATTTTGATTGGCACATATAACAACACGGGGAAGGGCAGTAACACAGCATTTATCAATGCAAATGGCGGTGCTGTTTATGCAGGAAATAATTCTTCTAGTTTTTCAACGACATCAGATAGGAGAATCAAAAAGAATATTGTTGATAACAATACAGGGCTGGATGCTATCAATAAGGTGCAAGTTAAGAATTTTGAGTATCGCACGGCTGATGAAATTGATGAATTACCCGCCCATAGCGCAATTCAAAGAAAAGGCACACAGCTTGGAGTCATTGCCCAAGAGATACAAGAAACTCTGCCTGATATGGTAAATACTGAGGAGTCAGGGTGTATGTCAGTTAATCCTGCGAATATGACTTGGTATCTGGTAAATGCTGTCAAAGAACTCAAAGCAGAACTTGATAAAGCAAATGCCCGCATAGCTACGTTGGAGGGAGGATAATGACCAGAGCCAGAGATTTAGCTGATTTTAACTTTGATGGCAAAGCTGTCACAATCAACGAATCTAGTGCTGATTTAGATTTTCGTGTTGAGACAGATAATGACGACACTGCCTTTTTTATACAGGGCAATACTGGCGATATAGGAATCTCAACCAACAGCCCATCAACATTCTCTGCGGGGAATGGTATGCCGACGATTGCGATTCAAGGCAACGATAGCACTTACACTGACAGAAGTGGTGCGCTGTGCTTTATAAGCCAAGATGGTTCAACGGGTAAAACNTGGATGTATCAAGACACAGATATGTATATCCAATCTGCCACCAATACTGATATGTATTTTTATACAGGCAATACAGAACGTATGAAAATCTTGGCTGGTGGTAATNTAGATATTTCTGCTGGTCACATTCTCCTAGATAACGGTTATGGAATAAATTTTGCTGCGACTGCTGATGGCAGTGGCATGACGAGCGAACTTCTTGACGATTATGAGGAAGGCACGTTTTCGCCGACTATTGATAGTGGTGTAAGTAGTGTAACCTACACATACCAAGTCGGTCGCTACACCAAAGTAGGAAGGCAAGTCTCGTTTATGTTTCACATTGATGTAAACACAGCAAGTGCTTCAACGGGTCAAATTCAATTTGGGGGTTTGCCTTTTACAGCCCTGAATACGGCGCACGTTTGGGGTGGTGCGTTTACTGTTTACACTGGCGGCGCTTTTCAAAAACAAAATGTTACTTGGGCGATTCAGGGTGGAACCACCCGTGTTATAGGTTACGCGAACAGCGGTGCCACCTTCAAAGGCACTGATTTTGATTCAATTACTGGTGGCTGGTATATCGCTGGTTTTTATATTGTCTGACGGGAGATAAAAATGGCTTTAACAGAAGAAACGCTTGAGGACAAAATTGAAATAGTAGGGGAATACAGGGCTGTACAGGTTCGAACTGCTACCATAATCAAGCGGGACGGTGCAGAAATAAGCCGAAGCTTTCATCGTCATGCTCTCCAATGCAGCACCAAGCAGGGTGATTCATGGGTTGATACAGACATAAGTAAAGAGTCAACGGAGGTAAAGGCTGTTTGCAATGCTGTTTGGTCAAACGATGTAAAGACCGCATATCAAAAAATGATGGATGCACAAGAGGCGGGATGATGAATGATAATGTCATATCAATAAACGGTATCAAACATGATACAGAGTCAATGACTGACCAGCAAAAATATCTGGTTAGCCAGATAAGAGATTTGCAAACGAGGGCTGGCACACTACGGTTTCAACTTGATCAGGTGCAAGTAGCGCAAGATGCGTTTACGAAAGCCTTGATTGAATCAGTTGAGGCTGTTGATGAGGCGGCAGAAAATTAGGAGAATTACATGAGCGGTTTATCTGTAACGACTGATCCATCTACTGAGCCGCTCACAAGTGCTGAGACAATCTCGTATCTGAGGTTAGATTCTGGCGTTGATACAACTTTGATCGGCAACCTTATCAAAGCGGCAAGGATTTGGACTGAAAACTACCTCAACAGAACTCTTATCAACACCGTTTATAAGCTATCGCTTGATGGCATTGATGAAATGGATATGCCGCTGAAAGAGGGCATTTATACTGCGCCGTATAACATTTCGTACATCAATTATATTGAGTTGCCTCGCTCACCTGTATCAGCCGTGAGCAGTGTCAAATATTTTAGCGATGACAACACAGAAAGCACTTGGGCCACCAGTAACTATTATGTTGATACGGCTAGAGAGCCAGCAAGGATTGTGTTGCGTGATGGTGGATCATGGCCCACTGATCTGCGGAACGCCAACGGCATAGAGGTAAATTACACGGCAGGATATGGCACGAATACCACAGATGTGCCAGAGGCCATCCGTGTTGCCATGCTGGAATACATAACATTCTTGTATGAACACAGGGGTGATGATGAGGGTAGAAGGTTAGAGCCAACACCCATGATAAGGAGCTTGCTCCAATCTTACATCATTATGAGGTATGGGAAGAGTGCTTTTGGCGGGGGCTATTAATGGCTATTGGCAAGATGCAACATTCTCTGCAACTGCAAAGCAAGGCATCATCCGCTGATGGCGGCGGCGGTTCATCTGGAGCGTTCTCTACATTCGCCACTACGTTTGGCTCAATCGAAGCGCAAGGTGGCGGGGAAAGATTTTTTGGGGATCAAATTGAGCCGCGCACAACTCATAAAATAACAATCAGATTCCGCAGAAACCTCAAGGTCACACACAGGATATTGTATGCCTTCACTGTTGATGGCACAAGTTATACCCGTTTGTTCAATATAAACCGCATCCAGAACGTAGGAGAGCGTGATAAATACCTAGAGCTAATGTGTACGGAAGGGGTGGCTACCTGATGGCTAGAGTCACAACAAAAGTAATACGCAAAACGCGGGTTCGACCAAGTGCGATTGTGAAAGAATACACTTCTGATGCTCAACAGCTTGTCGGAAGAGCGGCCAACCTTGTTCGTAACACAGCGGTCAATTCCATCCTCCAAGGGGCAAAGAGCGGTGTTACCTACTCCAAGTATAACCCACGCCGCACACACACTGCATCTGCCGCTGGTGAGCCTCCTGCAAGCGATACGGGGTATTTGGCAAACAATATAAACAACGTATTTGACCTTGATGGCCTTGGGGCTAGTGTTGAGAGCCGCGCAGAGTATTCAAGTTTCTTGGAATTTGGTACAAGAAAAATGNCGGCAAGGCCATTCATGCATCCCGCCGCAGAGGAAAACAGGCCACAGATAAGAAGGCTTGCAAGGCAAATGATTAAGGTGAAGTAATGTCAATCCACAGTTTTGAGTTACAAAAGACTGTATTTTCCGCGCTCAACGGCGCAAGCATAACTGATGCAAGCGGCAGTGCTATCACAGGTGTTTTTGATGATGTGCCAGAAGATACAGCATATCCATATATTGTGATTGGTGAGGAGGCATCCAACAACATATCGACAAAAGACCTTGATATGCACGAACACACCCTCACAATCCACACATGGTCACAATATCGTGGCCTCAAAGAGATTAAGGTGATTATGAAACAAATCTATGATACCCTTAATAACTCAAGCCTGAGTGTGTCAGGTGGTCAAGCGGTGAACATGAAACAGGAGTTTCTCACAACACTGGTTGATGCAGATGGAATAACGCGGCATGGGATCATGCGATTTCGTGCCGTTGTGTCAGACAGTTAAAGGAGATTAGACATGGCGGCACAAAAAGGTTCAGCCCTACTTTTGAAAATTGGTGATGGCGCATCACCAGAGGCGTTCACCACAATAGGTGGTTTGCGTTCTACATCAATCACTATGAACGATGAGGCTGTGGACATCACCACCAAGGATAGCTCTAGTATTAGGGCGTTGCTTGCTCAAGGTGGGGTTCAATCCACAAGCATATCTGGTTCTGGGGTATTCACGGATGCCGCATCTGAAACAACCCTAAGAGGTAAGTTTGGGGCATCATCATTCAGTAACTTTCAGGTAATCATACCAGATTTTGGCACTTACACAGGTGCCTTCATGGTTGCCAGTCTTGAATATGCTGGTGAGTACAACGGCGAAGTGACTTACTCTGTGACGCTGGAATCCAGCGGTACAATTACGTTTGCAACGGTCTAATAAATGGCTTGGTCAAGCGTTGATGTGAAAATCAAGGGTAAGGGTTGGGGGGCTATGATGAAGCCCTCTGATTCTACCGTTGTGTTTTCGGTGTCTTGCGCCTGTAAGATTAAGGTAGGAGATACTATTGAGTGCGGTGGCGAGGCATACAAAGCCGCTAGTGTAACTGATGTAGCCCAGAGGGGCGAAACATTCTTGGTAGAAACTGAGGGAAATTCTGATGACGAATCCGAAACGCGGGGAACTGAAGATAGTTCTGGGGAAGAGGAAATACAAAGCGAAGGTGACTCTTGATGTAGTTATGCGTATTGAGCAATCAGTGGGCAAGGGTATTGTGCAGATTGCTCAGTCTTTACAGGCTGGGGAACTTACAACGACCCAAATGGTAGCGATCATAACGCCTGTTATCAAAGCTGGCGGTAATGATGTGGATGAAAAAGCTGTTGGCAATATGCTCTGGGAAAGTGGACTGACTGAAGCCATGAAGATTATAGCTGAAGTTATATCCACTGTTTTGACTACTGGCGGTGATGAGGGAAACGTAGACGAGGCGGAAGCGTTGCTTTAACGGAATTGCCTTGGGATGATTGGTTAAAGTTAGCCCTTGGCAAAATGAATATAAGTCCGAATGATTTTTGGGGTATGAGTTTTCCAGAATTTTACAGCGCAGTAGAAGGTTTTGCAGAGTTTCATTCAGGTGGTAAGCCGCCGCCACTAAGCAAGGGTGAGCTTGAAGATATGATGGAAAGGTATCCTGATTAAATGGCAACAACAGTAGATACCTTGCTGGTACGGATTGAAGCTGACCTTTCTGGTTTGCGGCGTGATCTGCGGAGAGTTGAACAGCGCACACAGCAATCCCAACAAAAAATTTCTCAAAGCATGGGCAGGATGGGCATTGCCATCAAAGGTGCTTTGGGTGTTGCCGCCGTTGCCATAGTTGCAAATTTTGGGAAAGAACTTGTAAGACTTGGCTCCTCTGTTGAGGAAATGCAAGCTAAGTCATCTGTTGTATTTGGTCAATTCGTACAAGGTGTCCGCCAAGATTTAGAGGCGTTTGGGGATTCTGTTGGTCGAAGTACTCATGAATTAGAATCTATGGCATCAAGCGTACAGGATACGTTTGTGCCGCTTGGATTCGCAAGAGGGGAAGCCGCTGATCTCTCGGTACAGCTTACCAAACTGGCGGTAGATGTAGCATCATTCAACAACGCTCAAGATGTGCCAACGATGCAAGCGTTTCAATCTGCATTGGTTGGCAACCATGAGGCTGTCAGACGCTTTGGCATTGTAATCACAGAAGCAGAACTGCAAGCAGAGCTGTTCCGCATGGGCATTAAAGAAAATGCCGCTGATGTAGATGCTCAAACAAAGGTGCAAGCCCGTTTGAATCTTATTTTAGCTGGAACATCTGATGCTCAAGGTGATGCGGCAAGGACAGCAGACAGCTTTGCGAACCGTTCAAAAGCATTGAATGCGGCTTTGGAAGAATTGGGTGTTGCGGTTATCACACCGCTCTTGCCACTACTGGCTGATATTGTTGGAGCTTTGGTGGATGCAACCAACGCTACAAAGGCTTTCCTGAAAGAAATAGGTCTGATTAATATTGATCTGACTAATAACGCAGAAATCATGGCCAAGTTGGTAGAGCTTGAGGAACAGCTTGCCACAGAGCTTGATAGAGCATCCAGATTTTCTGGTCATGCCGCCCGTAACGCAAAGAAAAGAGCGGAAGCCTTACGAGAGGAAATCAGGCTTCTTGAAGAGCGGCTTGCCGCTAATAACAAAGCGGTAGCTCCAGCCGAAGAGCCAGCCGTAGCACCCTCCAAGACAAAGGGACAGATACGAGATGAAGAAAAAGCTGCGGATGCTGTTGCTGAACAGACATTCCTAGTTAGGCAACTCACAAGAGAGCTTCACGGCGTAAGTGATGCACAGCTTCAATATAACGAAACAGTTAGAGAACTCCCCGCCTTAACTGCTGTGCAAAAGTTGGATTTAAAAGAGCTTATCGCACTTGAGCATGAACTGACCATTCGACTCAAGGAACAGACACAAGCGGAAGCAGATGCCGCTGATCTGAAAAAAGAAATAAATGCGGCTCACGAAGATGCAAGCGCAGTTATCAATGATCTAACAAACGCGAATAGGCGACTTAACCTTGAGCTAAAAGGCGAAAGCGATGAGCTTCTTGTCTTAGAAGAAACATTGGCGGGGCTTACTCATTTGAGGGATGAAGACCGTATAGCGATTACCAAGCTGATTGAAGAACAATACGAGCTTGAGGCCGCACTAAAGAAAGTGCGCGAAGAAATGGAAAAAACAGATGAAATGACAGAGGCCACCCTTTCCGCGATACAGGGTATGTCAACAGGCATAAGTAATGCTCTGGCGGATATGGTGATGAGTGGCAAGTTTAGTTTTGATTCATTACAGGATGTGTTCCGTAACTTTGTCCGCACAATGATAGCCAAAGCGTTTGAGCTTATGGTGATTAACAAAATTATGAACGCCGCGTTCAATCTTTCAGGAACTCCTAACGCTTTGCCTACCACCAACATTGGCGGGAGTGCGGGGGGCGGCGCTATTAGTGGACCCAGAATCGTAGGAGAGCGTGGTCCAGAGCTTTTCGTTCCATCTAGCACAGGCTCCATCAAAAACAACATGGACACCAAGAATATGCTTGGCGGGTCTACAACTGTTGTAAATCAAACTCTCAACATAGAGACAGGCGTATCCCAAACAGTGAGAGCGGAGATTGTGAACCTATTGCCGACCATAAAACAAAATACGATTTCAGCAATAGTTGACCAACGCAGACGCGGTGGGCCTGTTGCAAGTGCCTTTGGAGCCTAGCCATGTCAGCCCCTACATACCCGCTCACGCCGCCCACAAGCCCCGCCTACACCACAAGCAGATGGGCGTTACAGCGCAGAACAGCCATGTCTCAATCGCCGTTTACTGGCAATCAACAGGTAGCGGAGTTTTCATCTGCCTTGTGGACTGTTGATCTCAATCTACCGCCCATGCGTAGAGCCACGGTTGCAAACTGGCAAGCATTCTTGCTCCAATTGCACGGCAAGCGCGGTACATTCTTATTGGGTGATCCAGATGCCAAGACTCCAAGGGGCGCGGTCAATGCAACAGTCACGGTTGCATCCGCTGGTGCCATTGGTGATTTTACCCTTAATCTCAATACGGCAAGCCAAGCCAGCACAACAGGTATTGTCAAAACTGGTGATTACATTCAGTTGGGGGCGGGTTCAGCCGCGAAGCTATACATGATTTGTGCAGATGCAAACTCTGATAGTAGTGGTAATTTTTCGGTTACGATTGAGCCATCACTCAAGGCGGCGGCAGGGAGTGGGGCCACTGCTACGTTTTCCAACACCGTTGGGGTGTTCAGGTTGGTGGATGACAATGTGGCTTGGGATGCTAACCAAGTTTCTACCTATGGCGTATCTATATCCTGTATGGAGGCGTTGTGATGGATTTGGCTCACATAATAGATGGGTTGATCGGTATTGTCGTCATGGGCGGCGGTTGGTTTTTAGGCACACAGGCCAAAGAATTAAAAAGGGTAGAAATACTCTTGAACAGAACCAGAGAAGATTATGCCACGCGATCTGATACGCGAGATGATATGAGGGCTGTCATGGACGCTCTACATCGCGTGGAGGATAAATTGGATCGTGCGCTGGGCAAAGGAGGGTAATTTGAATATCAACAGGTTTGTATCGCAGTTGCGTTTCCATGAGGGTGTACGCAACCAAGTTTATAAAGATCACCTTGGCATTGAAACCATTGGTGTTGGCAGAAATCTGGTGGACAGGGGTTTGTCAGATCAAGAGGTTGATTTTCTTCTGCAAAATGACATTAAGATTGTAGAGGATGAACTTGACCGAGGGTTCCCGTGGTGGCGGGATATGGCAGAAGTTCGCCAGAGGGCGTTTGCAGATTTGGTGTTCAACATGGGGATGCCTCGACTTCGTCGCTTTGTAAAAATGCTTGATGCACTCCAGAGGCGGGATTACCAGACCGCCGCTGATGAATTGCTTGACTCAAAATATGCAAAACAGGTTGGGGCAAGGTCAATCAGAGTTGCAGAGATGATTCGCACAGGTGACGATAGTGAGGACTTCTAGGGCCATGAATGATTCATGTTTTCGTTTTGATGGTATTTGTTGGGATAGGTGAAGAAAAGCGTGTTGTCAGTAATGATATGCATTTCTTTGACATCAATGAGTGCGTGTACTTCGCTCAACAACTGCACAAGCAAGGAAACGCAATCACGGCTTACTGTCTGCCAAAAATGGTAGATAAAAATACGAGGGTTTACTGATGTATGAGTATCAGGTGAAAGATGTTGTGAGGGTCATTGATGGCGATACAGTTGATGTCATTATTGATCTTGGGTTTGGCCTTACAAAAAAAGAGCGGGTAAGGCTGGCTGGCATTGACGCTCCAGAAAGCCGCACGAAGAATTTAGAAGAAAAAGAATTTGGGCTGGATGCAAAAGAATTCCTAGAGCGCCGCCTAGCAGATTGTGAAAACCTAATAGTCAAAACAGAAAAAGATGGCAAATATGGCCGTATGCTTGGCTGGTTCATATGTGGTCAGATGAACATAAATGATGAGATGATTGGTCGAGGTTATGCTTGGGAGTATGATGGCGGCGAAAAAGAAAAGGATTTTGACCAGCTAAGACAGTTGAGGGGGATCATATGATACAGGCTCTTATCCCCGCAATCACTGAACTTGCTGGCGGTTGGCTCAAAGGCAAGGCAGAACAGAAGGCCGCTGAAGCGAGGGCCAAGGTTGCTAAAGCAGAAGCCGAAGCAGAGGTTATGAAGGTTGCGGCCACCCATGAAGCTGGATGGGAAAAAATCATGGCCCAAGGCACAGTCCACAGCCTCAAGGATGAGTGGCTTGTTTTGTTATTCAGTATCCCGCTTATCTTGGCGTTTTGCGGAGAGTGGGGCAGAGAGATTGTTGCCGCTGGATTTGCGGCATTGGATACAATGCCTGAGTGGTATCAGTATAGCCTTGGAGTAATCGTAGCCAGTAGCTTTGCAGTCAGATCAGCTACTAAGTTTTTCAAAAAATGACAAAGAGACCCAAAAGCTATGGCATTCTCTCAAACAGGCAAAACGCAAGGCTTGGTGGCCTAATCGCCGTTCTAGGGGGCAGGGAGCCTTATGATTGGATTTTAGCTGGTTTGGTACAGTCGGGGTTCGTAGAGCGGGTGAGCGGCTCTCTAATCCTCACTGAGAGGGGTGTTAAGGAAAAAGATAGGCTGGCTACGCTTGCTGGCCTAATGGTTGAAAAGGATAGGGCCGCGCCCTTGCCTCGCAAATCAACGGAACGGCTCCCCAGCAATCCAACAGACCAAAGACCACCTGATACCTTTCGTAACAGGCAAAACTCTATGGGGTAGGTAAGATGGAAACGCAACCGCAGTACCGCAATCAGGTTTTATATCAGTCTCGCCATCTGTAAAAAATGCTAACTCGCCGCCCTCATAATCATCATTAAGCAATATAGATATGCTTATCTTGCGGGTAGATGAGTCACCCATGCCTATATCCAAATGCCAATCATAGCCTTTTGACGGAGCGGCGTATTTCAAGAGTTGTGGCCGTTCAAGCAATCCCGTAACAGCAAAATCAAACTGATCATTTGCAATTTTCGCACAATCCAATATCAGTTCATCAACCCAATGGTGGTGTTCATGGATTATAAAAACTTCTGTTTGCCGCACATTTACGTTGACAACATTTGAACTATCTTCTTGTATCCTGCCCTGAACACTGATGTTTCTTGAATCCGTGTGAAGTTTTATGAGTTTTTGACACTGTTCTCTGCTTATCTCATTTGGGGCCATGACGCCCACTTCTTTTTCCCGCAACTTTGGCGGTAACGCATAAGCCATATCATATTCCCCCTCTCTCTTCATATTCTTCACGACTAACAGGTTTGTACCTGATGTCAGTTGATTTGAGTTTTTGTTCTAATCTATTCAACTGATCATAAACAGCCATATCAGCAACATTCAAAACTCTTTGCCCCATCAAATTAGAGTATCTTGGCTTGGCTTGTTCTATTAGCTGGTAAATGATGTCTCGCTCTACATCATCCAGCATAATTGGCTTTGGTTTTTTCATTTTATCTTCCCGTTATTTTTCCTTATAGAAAATATGTTTAGCAATTTTACGGACAGGCCGTTTTACGCTTGCCCATTTTGGGTTTACATAATCAGCGTGGTAATATACCGCGCCGTTTGTTGGATCATGTATTTGTTGGTGGTAGACGCCCCAAGCTATAGATTCAGCCCAGAACAACGCATTATCATCGGTGGGCGTATCACTTTTACCATCACAGTAAAAACTGAATTGACATTTATGGCGCACAGGCAGTTCTGGATTGCTAGTGTACGTCTTGCCTTGTGTAACTACGCCACAGACTGTGTTAGGGAAATCATCGCTTTCCACTCTGTTCATGATTACATGAGCAACAGCTATCTGCCCTACGGTTGGTTCGCCTCTGGCCTCAAAGTAAATTGCCATAGCCAAACAAGCTAATGGTTCAAGAAACATAGTCATCACCTCATAGCCCCATCACTTGCTGAATTGTGACGCACTCTGTCGATTGTGTCCACAATGAGGCATCGCAATCCATCATGGCATTCACAACGGTTATAAACAGGAACATGAAAGCTATGTATATCGCTATACAGGCCACAGTCATCGCCATGATCCGCAAAAGCGTTAACCCCCCGCCGAAGCGAGGGGCTTTGTTGTATCGCCTAGTCATCATCAGGCATTGAGTTGTGGATAACAAAATCAACTGTTTGTAACAGAGTCAACTCAACCCCCATTTTCTGCTTGAACAGCTTTTGCACTGGACGCAGTTTGCTTGCCACCTGTTTCATTTCAGTGGCGGTGAATTCTTGCACATTGCGTGGCCGCCCCGTTTTCTTTGGCGCGGCCTTCGCCTTGGCTTGCTTCTGCGCTTTTATTTTTACCACTTTTTCGGTTGTCTTGATCGTAGGTTCCATCTGGACCTCCTTTTTAAGAATTGCTGAGAACACTGTGTCCCCTGCCTTCTAGGCAGTTCTCCAACATTGGATCACGCCCAAGCAATGGTTTATCCCAAATGCTTCTGTTGTCATCTATGATCTGCTTGCACTCAAGCAAATCACGTTGATATAACTGCGCTGTGTCACCACTCGCTCTGAGGTCAACCACAACGGGTGATGCACAGGCAGTCATGGTTAGGGCGGTTATGAAAACAAACGGTTTCATGCTGTCACCCTTTCCATCTTGTTTATGAACTCCTTGAACTCTTCAAAGGTCATAAATTTGTATGGCGTGTGGTTCGTTGTAAAAACCACTTTGTTCGGCTCAGTACGGCAGACAACATTATGCCATGCCTTCCTAATGCCTTCGTCATCTTCGTCAACCTCTGGTTTGTAGAGGTATCCTTTGTAAGAATACTCAGGCGCGTCGTGCCAGCTTATCATTGTGTTTCTCCATCAAAAGTTCACAAAGCATGGTGATTCGCGGAGTAATCGGTTTAGAGCCTTTCTCAAAGTGGCAGATTGAGGAGCGGTCTTTGTAGCCCAACCGTTCTGCCGCCTGTTGTTGAGATAGGCCCATCTTGTTTCTCCACATCACCATATCTTTAGGCGTCATGCCTTTGTTCATGGTATCGCTCTCCTTCATCAATTAACGCATCCACTGGATGCACAATGTTTGTCAGTGCATCATCAAGTGCGTCAATCAACTTGGGAATCATATCGCCGTTGTAAGCCATAGCCCCCATGTCTTGGTACTTGGCAAGGTTCTTGAGTATGTTCCCAATATCCGCTCTCAGATTCATTGTAATCATGCGGTCATTGTTTACATCGTCCAAAATGCCAGTGGTGATATATGCGTTTTCCTGTTGTCTCATATCAGCCTTCCAATAATTTTGCGTATCTGGTTTTAAGAGCGGCAATCCCTGCGTTACGCAAATCCGCTGGGTTTTTGCCAAGTTGCTTGTAGAAAGAGCCATGCACAATCGCCTCATGGCCAAGCATAATATCGCTCTTGTGCTTGCCTAAGTCTTGGAACCTTGCGGCCATAGCAAGTGCTTTGTCCCACTGGTTAGCCAGCATAAGGTCTTTTAGTTGTGAGGCTTTTGTTTGCATCTCTCTCTCCTATCTACCTTTTTACTATCAGGCATAAGTTGCCATTTGTCAACACTAATCATACAAATAATTTATATTTTTTGTCAGTTGTTCTTGGTTCATGATTGCGGTGCCTAAATCATCAAACTCAACAACATAGACGGGGTGTCCTTTTGCGGCGGTATGGATTGCCACAATCTTGCCCCTGCAATGGTGGAACTTATTTACAACAGGGTCGATGCCCCATACTTCATCGTTCAGTTCAAACATTTGCAAATCTCCTTTCCCATATACCTTTCTGGCGATCTGTCCAACCGTAGCTATCCATAGCGCGGCGCATGATACGTTCGGCTGTCTCTGTCCACACAATCGCGTTCTCTCTTGCCCATATCCAAGCATAGAGTTCCTTGGTCAAAGTGCTGATGGTTGCGCCTTGTCGCTGGCCTACGATATGCCCAATCTCATGAAGGGCAGAAACATAGTAGCCCGTGTTCTTTGTGGGTCGTATGCGTATGATTCGCCTATCGGGGATGGCGTAATATCTTGGGCTGGCTTCATCTAGGCTTTGGTATGTCACGCCAATGTTATGTTCGGCGCACAATTCTTGGACGTGCAAAGCCATATCAATACGTTTAACGCTCATACTGTCTGCCCTCTACCATGTGGTCTAAAACCTCAATCAACTGATCTGCGTAAACATCATCATATGAGTCGCAGACCTTTACCTCGCCTTTGCGTATCTTCACTGTTTCAATTGTGTAGGTGTCATTGAACATCAGGTTAATCATTACCAACCCTGTGTGCTTCAACCCCCTGCAACGAAACTGGAAACCGCCATGCCGTTTATCTGTTTCATTTAGCGCAATAAAATCATAAGCCCCATAACTCATCAGTGCTGTTGGAGACTGCGCTACAATCTGGTGCTGGATGGTTTTTGCAATGTGCAGTGTTGGTGTATCTGGGATGTATGCCATTTTAACTATCCTTATGTTTTGCAAGGAATCTGGTGGCTTGTGCATATTCACGTTTGTGCAGTTTTAAATCTTCACCTTCATACCCGCCTTCTTCTACGTTGGTGCGGCTCATATATTGGTGGTGTTCCGCTTCTTTGATGATGTGGGCATCGGTATATTTTTCGTTTACTTCTGCCATACTACCTTCAATCAACAGGCCATCTTCACAGTCAATTCTTGTAAATTGGTACACAAGCTGGTCAACCTTAAAGGCATCTTTTACAATTTGGCGTATAGTCATTTTATGCTCCGTTGTTTTGTTTTCCTTACCATTATAATATCACACACCTGTTGTCATTTGTCAACACCTAAATTAAATAAAAAAGAGGGCTGTGGCAAATGTTTCAAAAATCCACAGCCCCCAGTCTAGGGAGGAATTAGAATTCAGCTAGGGCTTCGATGAAGCTATCCAGCTTCTTCTTATCCCAGACTAACCTTCCGCGAGTAATTTGTATAGGCTTCGGCGCATCCCCATTTTTAACCATGTTTTTGAATGTTGATTTGCTTACACCCAAATACGTTGCGGCTTCAGCGGCGTTTAGACATCTTTGCTCTTGTTCCATTGCATCCTCTATAATTTTATCGCTCTGTGGTTTGCTGATAAACTTCGCCATGCTTCTATCTTTGCTTCCGCAGAGTGCCGCATGAACCTGTTGTACTCATCTTTGGCAACAGCATCCTTCATGGCCCGTAGGTGTGTCTGATAGCGGTGATCTGCATATGCCTCACGCTCCTGCGCGGAAACTGGCAAATCGGTATGCTCCTTCATAATCATCGCTTTCAGAGATTTCCTGTACTCCTCAAGGTAAATCCTGTTGGCTCTATCTTGGGCGGCAACATTGGAATTATCTCGCAACCAATCAACCGCTTTCTCAATTTCTGATTCATCAATCATTTGCTTGGCCTCTGGATGCGCCTAATTTTGAAGCGGTACTGCAATACCTTTCGCCCCCACCAAATTCTAACATATCGCCCCCTTGAGAACCCGTAGATGGTAAAGCTGGCGGGGCGTTTATATAGCTTCCACCTTAGTATGTAGAAACAAAATATAACCCAATCTCCTTCACTCAACTCTTTCCATGGTCGAGGCCAATCATTCGGTGTACTAACATTCGGTTTCTTAAATTTGTTTCCGTTCGCGTTTTTCATATGTTTTCCTCATCATCATTGAATGGGCTTATCATCCAGTATGCTTTAGACATCTCTTGCCCGTATAAATGGTTGCCTGTTTGCTCTCTGAAAAAAGCAAACTCATCGCCTCTCTTGTGCAATTCCATATGACACCGTTGGCAAAGTGGGATGAGGTTATGATCTGTAGCTTTCATCCCCATGCCTCTAAAGCCACGCCAAGGCTTCATCAGATGGTGGGCTTGCACTTGGTAATGACAATGTCCCTTGCGGTGTAGGACGCACTGAAACTCATGTATCCATGCCAAGTGCTTTTTATTTTGATATTTCTTTCCCATCAGAAGGGTATCGTATCATCAAGAGCCGCAGTGTTATGGGTATCCCCAGCATCTTGAGGCAACCCGTTATTGCGTTCTTGTTTGGGAGCCAAGCTGGCGGCTGTCATCGGGTTGCCATTCTTGCTAGTTTTTTTGCGTAGCCAGATTGTGTATTCTCCCGTGCCTAAATCCACAGTGCCTTGGCTATCAAAATTTTTATCTTCATCAGCCTCAAACACAACGCCGACTTGCTTGTGTATCTCATAAACAGTGTTCCCTTTGGCTGTCTTGCACTGAACTAAGATTACGTTGTGGTCAAACCCCTCAACATCAATTTTGCCCTGCCTGATGATTTGCATTGAATCGGCGGGGAATAATAGACCTGAGTTGGTGTTATCATATTGATCGCTCATAAAAGATTCTCCTGTCGTGGATCATTGACTAATGGTTTCCAAGTGATGTCTACCAGTTGGTATGCGCCCTTGAATTTACTTTGGTGGGATTGACCGTTTGGCTTGAGGGATTTTAGTTCATCAACGCTGAGTTGCATTACCTCACCGTTGAACTCAATCCTCATACCGCCAGCCGTTATGGCTTTTGCTATTTCGTAATCACGCACTGAAACAAAACGGCCTTTCCACAGTTTTTTTACCTTCTTGGTTTTCATACTATGCCCAGCCCATCTATCGCTGTGAGCAAGTTAGCCTTGCTATTTGCTGTTAAGTTCTGGTGATCTTTAACCTCTGCCCTGATGCGTGTGGTCTCTTTTACATTGAGAGCGTTTTCTTTGCTCCCTTTGGTTTTCATGTGCTTGCCCCAAGTCTCAATCTCTGTGAATCGCCTAGACTCGGCCTCTCCTTCAAACACCCTGTATGGTGGGCCAGCATAATCAAAGGCGGGTGCTTGCGCTTTATTGGGCGTTTTAGGCGGCGATATAACATTGCCCTCGTTACCGCTTGCTATGTTTCCATCATCCTCAAAATCTGCCTCAAGGTTCAGCATGGCTTGGATGTGGTATCGGCGCATATAGGTAATGCCAGAGCCAATCTCCTGTGGCTTGGTTCCGCTGTCACCAATGGCGGTATCTGATTGCATCCATTGGCCGCTGGCAATGTGAACCAGTGTTGTGCTGGCTACATTGTACGTCCCATCAAATTCTGTGCTATAGAACACCTCAATGCCATTCTCCCAGAGAGCATCCTTACAGGCGTTGAAAATATCATCCAGAGTAGAGAAAAGGTGAGGCTTGCCAGCTTTGTTTTTGAAGTAGTGGTTCTGGCCGTTCTTCTCTAATTCCTTGAAGCCTTTACGGGCGGTGTGTAATGCGGTGAGCAAGTCACCAATTTGTTCGCTACGTTTCATTTACGTTCTCCATATCCCACACATCTTTTGCAATGCGTTTCATGTTATCGCTCCACATCCAGTGGTCGAGGTCTGGGTAAACAAGTTGGCAACATTCAATAATGTCATCAGAGTATGATAACACCTGTCGCAACCCATTTGCCGCAATCTCAACTTGTCGAATGTAGTAGTCTGGTCGTTGTATTTTGTATGACATCACTTCTTTGGGTGTGATGTAATCAATCCAAGGCTCTCGACCTGTGCCAAGTGCATAGATACACGCTTGTCTACTTGCGGCCTCTGTCAAAGAGTTTACCGCTCTGCCGACAGTTTTAATGTCTCTTACCTTGTCATCGTAGAGCAAATCAAAGAAGCCGTAGAATTTTACCTCAATATCACCAATATCCACTCTGACTCTGCCCTGTGCTTCTATGGGCTTCTCGCCAATGGTGCGGTAAAAATCAGCCCCAACAGTCACATAGCTTTCCAGTGCTTTGCGTTCTTTTGCGGCTTTATCTTCATCCACCTCGTTTGGTGACTCCTTAACCTCTTTGTCAAAAACCTTCATTGCGGCTTTTACCAATGTCGTGTTTTTTGTGCGAGGTTTGAATGCGGCTTGAGTAATTGCCTTATCTGCCGCAGTCCCTCTCCAAGCGGCTGGTCCTGCCGCCCCGTCATTAAGCCCAGCTATTTTAAGCAGACACAACGCTGGCTGGCTGATCCAAAGGTTTATTGTTGAGGGCGAGAGGTAATGCACATCATGTTTTTTAAATACGGATTTCATGCGTTCTCCTAACTCATGTGAGTTGATAAGGTAGCATACGGGGCAATGAGGTCAACCCCAAAATGGGGATGGACTGTTTTAATCAAATGTGATACAGGTGTTTTATGACCCTGAAAGAGTATCTGAGAACACACAATATGCGGCCAGAGGATTTCGCCGAAGTTGCTGGCGTATCCAAGGGGGGTGTCATGAAGTGGATAAATGGTGAGCGTTATCCACGGTTGCCTTCTATGATAAAGATTGCAAAGGCCACTGATGGGGCGGTGCTTCCAAATGATTTCCAATCGGAACAAATACAAAGCCGTTAAAACAACGGTTGATGGCATAACCTTTGATTCCAAGAAGGAAGCCAATCGGTATGTTGATTTGTGCCGCCTTGAGAGCGCGGGGTACATCGCACACTTGCGTCTCCAGCCTGAGTTTCCCTTGATGGTTAACGGCACAAAGATTGGCAAGTATGTAGCTGACTTTTCATATCTGCGGAATGGCCAGAGAATAATTGAAGATGTCAAAAGCAAGGCCACCATGACTCCAGTTTATCGGCTCAAGAAAAAGATATTATCGACTTACGAGCCGCCAGTAGTCATAACAGAGTTCTTTTGATATAATGACTTAGCCATACGGCGTTATTTTGAGTCCATGCGGACGATCTAGGAGATTGTTTTATGGACCCCGCAAGCGCAATGGCATTGGCATCAGCCAGCTTCGCCACCATAAAAAAAGGATTTGCCATCGGTCGAGATGTTGAATCCATGATGTCGGATATCGGACGCTGGATGGGAGCGTTGAGTGATCTGGATCAGGCTGAGAAAGAAGCAAAGAACCCGCCCATATTTAAAAAATTATTTGCTTCGAAAACGGTTGAGCAGGAAGCTATGGAAGTGTTCGCCCATAAACGCAAGGCTCAAGCGCAGAGAGATGAATTAAAACAATGGATTAGCCTGACGCTTGGTAAATCTGCATGGGACGATTTGGTTGCTACTGAAGGAAAAATCCGTAAGCAAAGACAAGAAACGCTATACAAACAACGTGAGAAGCGAAGGAAGTTCATTGAGATTTGTGCTTGGGTGGTGATGATTGGTATCGGCATTGCTGTCCTGACCACCTTTGTTTTATTGCTGAAGGCTCATACTGCTAGAGCGGATCAGGTCATGACCACTTGCCGCAAGGTGAAATGCGAGAAGCTAGAAGATAAAAAAATGGTTTGCATCTTCAAAGGCCAGAATAATACCATCGAATCCATGTTTTTTTCCTACGGCGAGTTTATACCAAGCGAATATCAATGCAAGTATGATCCCAAAGCAAAGCAGGATTTGACAATACAGGAAACACTTAAACAGATACGGGAGAGCCAAAAATGACAGTTGAGGATGTCGCAAGAAAAATGTTGGAACTCAAAATCCTTCCACGTTTCTGCATACTGGTTATGACAGGTGTTTACATCCGCTGTATTGAATGGGCGTTATCACAACCTGATCTGACAACCCAACAGGCGAGTCTTATCAGTGTGGTGACAGGTGCGATGACTGGCAGTCTGGCGGTCTGGCTTAATTCAGAGAAGCATTGAGGCGATTAAGTCGATTCAAATCACAGAGAGGCAATATCACTGTGCCGCGCTATCAACGCAAGCCAAAACCAAAGGCATTCGATACGAGGTATGATAGGCCGAAACAAAAGGTCCACCAATCACATGAGTGCAAGGTGTGTGGCAGTCACCTTGCTTGTTACTCATATGATTTTGGCAGGACGTGGTATTGTGTAGATCACAAAGAGGCGGGGAAGCCTTAGCCCCCTTTCTTACCCCTCAAGTAGTAATCATGTTCAATAGTGCCGTTCTCAGGGTTGCCCACAAGCTGTGGCTCAATCCATATGCGCCGCACTTCTTTTCCTGTCTTGCGGTCACGGTAGACCCTTGGGTGGCCACGCCTCATATGTTGTCGTTTGGGTGTGCCAGTTCCCGTGAGTATTGACCGCCTAGACACAACGCACCGCTTGGGCAAATCAATTGTTATCTTGCGGTACTCATTTTCTGGAACCCTGCGCCCATGCCGTATGTGAGGGGTCTTGTTTGGTTTTTCTTCTGTGTAAACAATGTGAGGGTAATTCAAGAATCCAAACACCGTAATCAGAAACCTCAAATCACCTATCATCGCTGACATATTCATATCCAGAGTTGCGGCCATTTCATCTTTGCGCCAGCCACGGTTCCAAACCTCATCTTTGGTAATCATTCCAAAGTTGGCTTGGCATGGAAGCACACGGCTTGCTAGGAAATCCAACTCAAACCCTGCCTTCAATTCTGTCTGGGCAGGGTAATCATCAGGGACGGTAATTGTGTAATTACCATCTTCATCAAAGTAATCAGGCATATAGTGGTCTACCCAAGGTGGCCCAATCAAGCGTATCCAGCTTTCAAACTGGTGCTTGAAAAATGCCCCTGCATCATTATCACGCAAATTGTTATCAGCCATCTGGTTTGACCACTCCAGAGTAATCGCTTCATCTGGGCTAAAGTAAAAGCCATGTCCGAGGAAGGCTATTTTGTTCTCTGGCATTTTGCTGACAGGCATACAGAGATATTTGCCGTTTACCTTCTTGATAAGGTATCCAGTTCGTATCCCTTTGTTTGGTTCTTCTAACAGCGGCTTCTTCAAAACCTTGGGATAGGTTTTTGTCATGTGGTCAATTTTTACCCAATCATCCCATTCAACCCACAAGAGGTCAAAACATGGTTTTGCGTTCTGGCACATCTTGGCTAGATTCTTAGGGGTGTCCATCCCTGCCTCAACACAATGTCGTATGAGGCTATCCTCAACAATTATCTTTTGAGCCTTAACCAAATCCATTTGTGTTTGGCGGCGGTTTGCTTCTGATGCCCTGCCACGCACATACCCAGATATGCCCCGTGTCGGGTTGGCAAGCGCGGCTAGTGCCTCATTACAAAGGGCGGGTTGTTCTAGTTCCCGTTGCTGTTTATAAAAAGATTCCCATAAGTCCATATCCTCTTGTGAGGTGAACCTTGTGCTGTACCAATCTGATTTCTCTACTGGTGGGCTAAATTTTTCATCATCATAATCACGCATTGTTCATCTCCTGCAACAAAGCATCTGCCTCTTCTGGAGTGGCGTAATATCCTGATATCCTACCAAACGGTACAATCATGCCCCCACAATCAGGGTCTTTGCATACCTCGCCGACATACCAGCCAGCGGCAGAACCCATAACCAGAGGGTCGGATAGGGGCATATTGTAAGCAGAATCCTCATTCCAAACAATTTGATCTGGCTTCCAAATAATCATTGTGGCTTCTCCATTTCGCGCTTTGTCTGCAAGTCATTGCAAATCATGTTCATCTCATAATCCTGCCGCTCAAGTGTGAGGCCAGAAAACCAAGTCTGCCACTCTGTGCTAGGGGTAAATCCTCTTGCATCCTCGTGGGCTTTTACAACAATAGCCAAGTCCATTGTTCATACCCCCCTACTGAAACAGCTTAGTCATGTGTTGCTTGATGAAGTTGTAAGCGTTGATCTCCATAAACCAGACATCCCAAAATTCATCGCTATTAAAATCATCAGCTTCATTCACAGTCATCTCTATGACCTCTAGGCCATCAATCAAAGAGCCGTTGCCTTGGCCCTTTACAATTGAAATGGCGGTGTCTTCGTCTAGGTTTACTTTGTAAAAATCTTCAATGGCGTACATTTTAGTCTCCTCGTTTTTACGTTTTCCATATTCTGAGTATCAGGTATGTGTTGCCGTTTGTCAACATTAAAAAGACAATTAATTTATTTTTTTTGACCCGCTCCCCATAATGGGGTAACTGTTAAGGCATAGGAGAACGTGATATGAGTTGGGATGCCCTCAAGATAGCGGCGGGAGCCAAATGTAGAACGCCGACAGCAAAGCTAGTTTTTATTATGCTGGCGAACTATGCGGATGAAAATTATTCAAGTTACCCATCGAATGCCAAGCTGGCTGATTTATGCAGCTGTGATGAGCGGACTATTAAAAGAGCGATTAAGACACTTGTTGATGATGGCCTTGTGAGGGTGACTCCGCGCTACACCGCAGATGGTAAACAGACAAGCAACAGCTTTACCATTGTTAGATATGGGGGTGACATATTTGAGGGGGTGGGGGTGACAGAAATGACCCCCAATACTATCAGAGATACACCTACTACAAACACACTTATTAGGGGTGACAGAAATGCTCCNCCGAAAAGTGGCTATACAGATCAATTCAATGATTGGTGGAAACTTTACCCACGCAGTGATGGCTCAAAGAAAAAAGCCTTTGAGGCATACCAGAAGGCCATTGATGAAATAGAACCACAAGAGTTACAAAATAAGACCGCGCATTTTGCACACCAGAATAGAAATGCCGAACAACGGTATATCCCCCATGCAACGACATGGTTGAACCAAAAGAGGTGGGAGACTGTAGACACAGCAATGACTCACCCGACAACGAACAGAAACCAATTAGCAGGATGAAATGATGCAAGAATTAATTGAGCAAGGAATACGGTTGCGCTCTTACTCAGAGGGTGACCACAAGACGCTATGCCCACAATGTTCCCAAAACCGCCGCAACAAGACTGACCCATGCCTCTCTGTCACGGTAAAGCCTGATGGTGGGGCCGTGTGGAAGTGCCACAACTGTGAATGGGTTGGTGGGGCTGGTGGGCAATCAAGGCCAGCCTACGCGGCTCCTAGAGCGTTTAAGAGGCCAAAGAAGCCAGAAGGGCAACATACAACAGGCGCGATGCAGACTTGGTTTGCCAAGAGGGGGATAAGCGGTGAGACCATGGCCTACTTTGATATACACAGATCAGAACAGCATTTTGGCAATGGTGCAGAGGGGTGTATCTCTTTCCCCTACTATAAAGATGGTGAACTGGTAAATATGAAACACCGCACAAAGGATAAGCGTTTTAAGCAAGAAAAGGATGCGGAGCGGACGCTCTACAACATTGATGCAGTGAAGGCGCATTGGGAAGCGGGTGGTATTAAAGAGGTGATATTTGTTGAGGGTGAGATGGATGTGCTTTCTCTACATGAGGCGGGGTATCCATATGCTATCAGTTTGCCAGATGGTGCGCCCAAGGAAGCCAAGTTTGACCCAGCAGATAAAAGGTTTGCCGCGCTTGCCAATTGTGAATGGCTTAATGAGGCGGACAAAGTAATTGTTGCGGTTGATGGTGATGCGGCTGGACAGGCCTTACAGCTTGAGTTGATACACCGTTTTGGCAAAGACCGTTGCTGGACTGTAGAATGGCCTAGCTTGCATGATATTATTATTAAGGATGCCAACGAATGTTTGGTTGAGCATGGCAGGGAAGTATTAGGCGAGGTGATAGCCAACGCTACACCACACCCGATTGATGGCATTTACACGGTAAAAGATTACCAGCGTGAGGTGCAGGATATTTACAAGGGGAATGTACAGAAGCCAATAAGCACAGGATTTGATAACCTAGACGAGATATACAAGGTTATGCCCTCTACATTTTGTTTGGTTACAGGTGTTCCCAACCACGGCAAGTCTAACTTTCTTGACCAGCTTACGATAAACATTGCCCGAAAAGAGGGATGGAGATTTGCTATATTTAGCCCAGAACACTCCACGGCAAACCACATCAGGAGACTTGCGGAGAAGGTTGTTGGCAAGCCATTTGATGAAGGGCCAAGCCCAAGGATGACAAAAGAACAGCTTGGCGAGGCCATGATGTTCCTAGATGACAAATATTATTTTATTGAGAGCCGTGACAAAATACCAAGCATCAGTTGGCTTCTTGGCAAGATAAAAGCCGCCTGTTTACGGCATGGCGTGAGAGGTGTTGTCATTGATCCCTACAATGAAATTGATGCAACCCGTGATGGCAACAAGAGAGAGGATGAGCATATACGGGATTTGATTTCAGCCTGTAAACAGTTTTGCCGCGCTCACAATGTTGCAATGTGGATGGTTGCTCACCCAGCCAAGATGATGAGAAACCAAGATGGCATCATACCCGCGCCAAGCCTGTATGATGTGAGCGGTTCCGCGCATTGGAACAATATGACTGATGTGGGGCTTGTGGTGCATAGAGATTTTGAGACTAACCAGACCAAGGTGATTACGCGCAAGGTGAGGGAACAGGGGTTATATGGTTCGATTGGTGAGGTTTATTTTACCTATGACCTTACCCAGCATATTTACAAGCCTGTTTTAGAAATGCCGACTGTTGACCACTGGAGTGATACAAACTAGAATACAGGTGCATCAAAGTTCGTTGTTGCGTTTTCCTAGAGGGGTGGCCGTAAAAAGCCACCCCTTTTTCTTGATGCAAATATCCCCGTTATGGGTTAGGGTATCACCATGAAAGATATAATTAACATCTACGATAAGCTGGCCCCATCATATGATAAACGCTACAAATCTCGGATTCATTTTGTAGAAGAAGAAATTATCGCAACGTATATGCCACCCATCAACGGTTCACAAAAAATTTTAGATGTTGGGTGTGGCACAGGTCACATGATTACAGTTGGACAAATAAAAGCCAATCAATACAAGGGCGTTGATATTTCATCTCATATGGTGGAAATAGCAAAATCAAAATACCACGGGTATGATATAGAAAATCTAGATGGTAGATATGCCATTGATGAAGCAGAGTTTGATGTTTGCCTGTATGTATTCGGTCAAATTAATTACATGACCGTAGAAGGCTGGCTTGAATCAATATGCACTAATATGGTGCAATCAGGTAGATTCTTCGCTGTTATGTATTCTGATGAATACAAGCCAGATTACTTAGATGTTCCAAACAAAGGCAGTGGTCCAGTATTCCCGACACTGGATGTTTTAGAACTTTGTATGAAAGAGCATGATTTGCACTACTACATTCATGGGCTTTCATTCCCAATGATGGGTGATGAGCATATGTCATTTGATGATTTATTGTATAAGCAAACCCTAATGACGCAATCAGGTTTTCTATCTGGGTGTAAATATTGGATGATAGAGGGTGGATTCAAAAAAAGTAAAAATCC
>FUFK010070274.1_pt1 | contig 34979 bp, 29 predicted proteins | sample 1021851 | NCBI WGS metagenome assembly FUFK01 (sample SAMEA51879418, study PRJEB19060) | metagenome | reverse complement strand
CTGCCTAGTTTGACCTTGAGCACGGTGAAGCCTTCACTCAGGCATCNTCGTGCTTCCTCAAGGGTCTCATCAATGTCCTTGATACCGATGGTGATGGAGGTGGGCATGATNGANTGACAACGTCCCAGCANCTCCACCAATGGAAGTTCCATGCTTTTCGCGAGCAGGTCATGAAGGGCCATGTCCAGGGCTGCACGTGCAGCAGGNTTTCGTGGAAGGGCNTCTTCCAGTTTTCGAANNAAGCGNGGTAGATGGCGGAAATCCTCGTGTTCCAGAATTTCCTGAGCCTTGTTTTGAAGCGCTTCNTTGCAGCTATCGCTGTTTTCTCCGGTTACATGAAAAGAGGGCTTTGCCGAACCAAAACCTTGAAGTCCGNTGGAAGACTCCAATTTGACAAAATGAAGTGTGACGGCATCTTCCGTTGAAAAGGATATGGAAAAGGGTTCCTTCAATTCAATTTCTTCCTGCCAGGATTGTATGGATTTGATTTTCAAGCTCCTCCCCTTTCTTTCTTGAGGAAATTTTGGACGACAGGAAGGAGTTCCTTGACTCCCTCTTCGAGAGGGCAGATGACAGGAAGATTGAATTTTGAAGCAAGTTCGTCACGGATTTGGAATAAATCAATTTCTTCCAGAGATCCTCCATTGAGAGACAACGCCAGCACCCTGCTGCCATAGAGGCGGATCAGTTCAATTTCCTCCTCAAGGGAAGGGGGCTGAAACGGCAGGTGGTCCATGCTGTGGAAATGATCACGGTCTGGGGCGTGCTGAAGGATGACTCCTCTGGCCAAAGCCGAGCAGAGAAACTCTGCACCGCAGGGGCCTGCAGGGTGACGAAGTGAGGCCTGTCCCTCNAGGAAAATCACATCAGGTTTGATTTCCTGATCGCANCNTACGATGGCGTTTTCTAATTCTCCGGGAACAAAATCATTCGGTGTAGAATCAAGGATGAAACCGTAACCGTGACCCTGCATCCATCCGGTCTGCCCGGTGAAGATCATTTCTGCCCGGATCCCGTTTTCATTGCAGCTTTCCGTGAGCCAGCGTGCCGTGGTTCGTTTTCCAAGGGCACAGTCGGTTCCGATCACTGCAATTCTTGGCGCGCGGACCTTGAGGATGCTGCCGTTCCAGAATTTCAATTCAGAAAACGGCCTGGGTTTGCGGATGTCGTGAATGGNTGCACCTCGTTCCGCAGCTTTTCCAGAAAGTGAATGAATTTCAGAAAGGGGCTGATGCAGTCCGTTAACAATATCAAGCCCTGCCTCAAGCGCTTGTTCGATTTCCAGCATGAGGTAATCCGGAAGGATTCCGCCCGGTGTGGTGATCCCGATGACCGCGTATTGCGGACGAAGCTCGAGTTTCTCCANGGCTTGGTTTACGGACCCGNAAACAGGAATATCACGTTTTTTACTGTCAACGATGTCACCCGCATCCTGTCCTGCNGTTTTCGAGTCAATCACTGCGAGCACTTGAAATCGTTCGCTACCCCGCACCAGNCCGAATGCGGTTTTCGCCCGGTCAGGATTGAAATGACCGGGTGCTAAGACAATNGCGGTTCCTGAGATCGNAGCATTGGNAAAAGGATTCATAACCGGTAAAGAACGGTGCTGGCCCAGGAAAGTCCGACTCCAAAACCGGAAATCACTGCGGTTTTCATGGTTGGATTGTCGAATTCACGGTGAAGCAGCATCGGGATCGAGGAGGAGACGGTGTTGCCATATTCTCCNGAATGGAAAGGACATTTTTCACGAGGCACCCCCAGTGCATCTGCGATGGAATTAACAATGTGGAGACTCCCCTGATGAAGCAGGAACAGATCGATATGTTCTATCTCCAACCTGTTTTTCTCAAGCATTTCCAGGATGTTCTTTGGAACGACTCTTACAGAAAAAGTGAAAACTGCTCTTCCGTTCATTTCAAGGATGCCATTATCTCGAACCGTGATTCCTTCATGTTTCTTCCCATTCGATCCAAAGAGAAATTGTCCTGTCTGGAAACGTGGTTCAGTTCCGATCCAAGTNACTGCAGCCCCATCACCAAAAAGCGTCGCAGTTTTCTTGTCGTCAAAATCCATGACTTTGGAGTAGGGATCAGCCGTGAAAAACAGCCCATTTTTCATTCCATGGGCCTCCATGAAGGACTGAATNACGGAAAGCCCGTAAACGAATCCCGAACATCCGAGGGAGATGTCAAATGCTGCACAGGTTTCCGGAAGCCCGAGTTTATCATGGACAATGGCTGAAGTATGCGGCAAGCCGTGTCCATCCGGATTTTGGCTGCAGACTAAAAGACAATCGATCTCGTCCAAATCAACCGGATATGACTTTTTCAGGTCTTCCCAGGCAAGCAGGCAAAGGTCTGAGGTGGTCTGTTCAGGATCTTTGCGGGCGAGTTTGGTGAANCCGATTTTGTCNCGGACAAAATCCTCGGTCATACCAAACTGTTCCATCCTGTCAAAATTGGAATATCTTGTTTCAGGCAGGTAAATGCCTGTGCCCTTGATACCGATCATTGTAGTTTATGGAAAATTCAGAATCTGCAGAAGCTTAGGAAAGACTTTCAGCAGGGTGGTTTCATTTGTGTTCTTTGATGAAGGGCTCCCCGATTGCTTTGGGAGCAACGGCTTTTCCGACAAATCCGGCAAGCAGTACCACGGTCAGGATATAGGGGATGGACTGGATCAATTGCACTGGGACAACACCGACAATCGGAAGTGGAACGCCTTGCAAACGGCTTTGGATCGCCTCAGCAAATGCAAAAAGCAGACACGCAAGCATTGCCTGGAAGGGCCTCCATTTTCCAAAAATCATCGCTGCCAAAGCGAGATAGCCCTTGCCCGCAGACATATCTTTGACAAAAAATGCAAGCTGTGCGGTGGAAAGATACGCTCCGGACATGCCGCCGAGGATGCCGTTGATGATCAAGGCCTTGTAGCGAGTGGCATTGACAGAAATCCCTGCCGTGTCAACAGCCAGGGGATTTTCCCCGGTAGCACGGAGCCTGAGGCCAAAACGGCTGCGGAACACGATCCACGCAGTTAGAGGAACCATGATGTAAGCAATGTAAACCAGGATGTTGTGTCCGCTGATCAGTTCGTAATAGATGTCTCCCAAGACCGGGACGACACGAAGTTCCTCGGCAAAAGGAAGCTCAATGGTAGTGAAACGGGCTTCGGGAGGCAACTGGGGAGTTTTGCCTCCCCGCTGAAACCAGGCCTGCCCCAGGACGGTGGTTAAACCCATTGCAAAGATATTGATGGCGACACAAGATACAACCTGATTCCCCTGCTTGGTCACACTGGCAAAGGCGTGCATCATCGAGAAAGTGATCCCGATGATGATGGCTCCAAGCAGTCCCATCCAGGCCGATTGGGTCAGGTGAGCGACGGTTGCCGCAACAAATGCCCCCCCGAGCATCTTCCCTTCCAGGCCAAAATCGATGACGCCGGAACGCTCGGCGAAAACTCCGCCCATGGCTGCCAAAACCAGAGGGACTGCCATCCTTAAGGTGGCATCGAGAATCAACAATAAATCAGACCACATGAGCAATCATAAACAGCGAATGAATTCCCCGATTTTTCATTCTTAGAAAGATTGAATCAGCCACTGGCGGCAACCGGAGTGGAAGTTTTNAAAAGAGAACGAACCAGGGCCTGAAGCTGGGGCCGAAACAGATTTTCAAGAGCGCCTGCAAATAGGATTACCAACCCCTGGATCAGAACCACCATGTGCCGGTCGATGGTCTGGGTTTCGAAAGCGAGCTCTGCACCTCCCTGATAAAGGATTCCGAAGAGCAGCGAAGCCAACAGAATCCCGAAAGGATGGTTTCNGCCAATCAGGGAAACNGCGATTCCTGTNAANCCATAACCGAATTGGAAGTTGAGCAGGATTCGGTGATTAAACCCCATGATTTCATTGATTCCTACAAACCCGGCAAGAGCTCCACCTAGGGCCATGGCGATGATGATGTTGCGGTCAACATTGATGCCAGCATAGACNGCCGCACTTTCGTTGGCACCAACGGTTCGCATTTCATAGCCCCAACGGGTATGCCAGATGTAACGCCAGACGAAAAAAGCACAGATGAATGCCCAGAAGAGCGAGAGGTTAAGTGGGGTGGGAGTGATCTGGATTCCGATCCAACTGAAAAGTTCGTGCATTTGAGGAAGCCAGCCGTTTTCCCCGAACTCTCTTGTTTCCGGNGACATCTGCCCCGGTTTGATAAGAACGTTGACCAGCAGGTAAACCATCAGCACAGAAGCAATGAAATTGAACATGATGGTGGTGATTACCACATGGCTTCCGCGTTTTGCCTGGAGGTATCCTGGAATAGCACCCCAGATTGCACCAAACAAGGCTGAAGCCATTATGGCTGCTGGAAGAATTACGACAAAGGGAAGNTCTTCCAGCCAAAGACAGACCAGGCCAACCCCAAGTCCGCCGATGTAGGCCTGNCCTTCTGCACCAATGTTGAAAAGCCGACAGTGGAATGCAATCGCAAATGCCAAACCGGTGAAAATGAAATTCGTTGTATAGTAAAGGGTGTAGCCGATTCCTTCATCATATCCAAAGGCTCCATAGAGCATGGTTTTNAGTGCAAACCAGGGATCNTCTCCAACCGACCAGATGACCAGTCCGGAAATGATGAAAGCCAATAACAGGTTCACGGTGGTGATCAGCACCACCAATACCAGGTTTTCGGTCTTTTCGTTCAAGCCGCCTCTTCCCGTATACCTGCCATCAATAGTCCGATTTTTCTTTCATCGGCTTCTTCGGCATTGATTTCTCCCATCATTTCCCCGTTGAACATGACCAGGATGCGGTCGCTGAGGGAGAGGATTTCATCCAATTCCACAGAAACCAAAAGCACGGCTTTTCCCGCGTCACGCATGGCGATGATCCGGCGATGAATGAATTCGATCGCGCCGATGTCCACCCCACGGGTCGGTTGACCGACAATCAGCAACTCGGGATTCCGTGACATTTCCCGCATCACCACCAATTTTTGCTGATTCCCCCCGGAGAAAAGTGAGGATTGCAATTCCGGGTTGGCCGGGCGCACATCGTAATCCTTCATTTTTGAGGAACATTCCTCGAGCATGAAGCTTTCGTTCATTTCAAATGTGCGGTTATAGGCTTCATCCCGATGGTAGCCGAGAATCGCATTTTCCTTGGCGACGAAAGAGGTCACCAGTCCCATCCGCTGTCGGTCTTCCGGGACGTGTCCNACCCCGAGTCGCCTCATTTCCGCTGCATCGTATCTGTCTCCGGATTCGATGGTTTGTTCCCCAATCTTGATTGAACCACTCTGGAAGGAACGGATTCCAGTGAGTGTTTCGAGAAGTTCGGTTTGACCATTTCCGGAAACTCCTGCAATTCCAAGAATTTCTCCAGCACGAACGGAAAAGTTGAGGTTCCTAACCCNNTAGACACCATTCGGATCTTGGACGTTCAATCCGTTTACTTTGAGGATCTCTTTTTTAGGGTTCGGTTTGGATTTATCCACCCTCAGTAAAACTTTNCGTCCGACCATCAATTCTGCCAGTTCTTCACGGTTGGTGTCAGANGTTTTCAGATGTGCGACCATTTCACCGTTACGCATGACCGAAACNTGGTTGGTGATCGCCATGATTTCACGAAGTTTGTGNGTGATCAGGATGACGGTTTTGCCTTGTTTGGAAAGTTCCTCAAGAATCCGNAATAGNTCNTCAGCTTCCTGAGGAGTCANGACCCCGGTCGGTTCGTCAAGAATCAGGATNTCGGCTTTTCGATAAAGTGCCTTAAGGATCTCAACCCGTTGAAGAAGCCCTACCGGGAGATCTTCAATGAGGGCGTCGACATCGACTTCCAGATGATACTCCTTTTCAAGTTCGATCAGGGTGTCCCGGGCATCATCCAGGGAGGTTTTCAGGGTCATGCCGGATTCAACGCCAAGGACGACATTTTCAAGAACGGTAAAGGTGTCGACTANCATGAAATGCTGATGCACCATCCCAATNCCTGAAGTGATAGCATCATGGGCACTGTTGATTTTCAGTTCATTTCCCTGAACCCGAANGCTTCCTGAATCTGCCTGATAAAAACCATAAAGGATGCTCATCAGGGTGGATTTCCCTGCTCCGTTTTCACCAATGATTCCATGGATGGTTCCACTTTCAACGTTCAGGGAAACATCANGGTTGGCTTGGACCGGACCGAAACGTTTGTTGATGTTTTTTAATTCAATGGCAGCAGGCATGGAATCGAAACCTGGTTTTGAAAGCTAACGCCCTTATNAANAAATTAAGGAATTGATCTCATGATTAAGTTTCAAAGTCGGGCNAGACGCNCAAGAATCAGTTGGAAGAATCCATCTGCATCGATGTTTCTAAGAACATTCACATTCGCAGGACGGTCCGTTACTCCCCACCAGTCGACAACGGTCATTCCCATTGTCAATTCCGAATGAATTTCAATATCAACATTTGCTTTTTTACCTTCAAAGAGATCAGGACGAAGCAAATAAGCAATGACNGTGGGATCATGGAGCGGGCCTCCGCTGTTGCCGTATTTTTCNAGATCATNACGTTCGTAAAAACTGAGCATTCCGTAAGCAGCGTCTCCAACCGGTGAATTCAATTCCTTGATTTGATTCAGCCAGTTTCTTTGCATCAATGCCTGATGGGTGACATCCAGGGAGAGCATGGTCACCGGCCTTCCGCAATGGACAACCCGGTGGGCGGCATGCGGGTCTACATAAACATTGAATTCTGCAGCNGGCGTGATGTTTCCCCCCTCAAAGAAACCACCACCCATGAAAACAATTTCCTTTACTTTCGGTAGAANTTCCGGNGCTTTGGAAAAGGCCATGCCGATGTTGGTNTGAGGAGCAAAAAGGCAGAGAGTCACAGAGTCGTCATCTGCCTCCAGAAGGGTTTCGATGATCCAATCCACACCATGCTGAGGTTGGAGTTGCATGGTGGGTTCCGGAAGGTTGGATCCGTCGAGTCCGGTTTTACCATGGACGTGTTCAGCGGTNACCAGNGGGCGGACAAGCGGTCTGGAACATCCCTGGAAGACCTTTGTTTCGGGTTTGCCTGCGAGTTCGCATAATGCCCTGGCGTTTCGCTCGGTTAGGTCTAGGGGGACATTGCCGGCAACAGCAACGATGCCGAGCAGGTCCAACTCTTCCGGCGAAGCTAGGGCGAGCAGGATCCCGATCGCATCATCCTGACCGGGATCCGTATCAATGATGATCGGTCTGCTCATGGTAATTTTTTGGAGTTAAACCCGGACCAAGGGTTAATTCGGTCCGGGTACAAAAGTGTGTTTTATTGAACCGGGCAGGAATTGTTGCTCATGTAATCATGAACTTTGATTTTTCCACTGATGATATCTCCGCGGATCATTTCAACTCTCATGATCATGTCTTTTTCTACCAGTCCGACATTGTGTTGGTCCAGGGACCATCCCACTCCGTCTTCNGCAAGCCCCAGGACTTTAATTCCTGATTTCCAGGTNCCTTCGTTTGCCGTNTTAAACACNTCATACGAAGCAACATCGACCCGCTTGAGCATGGAGGTCAGGACACTCCCAGGTTGAATATGGTTTTGATTGCTGTCCACACCAATAGAAAGTTTNTTGTTGTCCGCNGCAGCCTGGAGTACTCCAAGACCCGTTCCGCCTGCGGCAGCATAGACGATATCTGCACCATCATCATACATGCTCTTTGCGAGTTCACCGCCACGTGCAGGATCGTTCCATGCTGCAGGTGTGGTTCCCGTCATTTTCTGAAAAACCGTTGCTCCAGGGTTGATGTGCTTGACGCCCTGAACATAACCACAGGCGAACCTTCGGATCAGGGGGATGTCCATCCCTCCGACAAATCCAACTTTACCTGTTTCACTTTTCATTGCNGCAAGAGCACCCACTAGAAAAGAACCCTCCTGCTCCTTGAATACAATGGACTGGACATTTGGAAGATCGACAACCATGTCGATGATGCTGAATTTGGTGTTAGGAAATTCCGAAGCAACTTTTTGCAAAGCGGGTGCTTGGGCAAATCCAACTGCAATGACAATATCCGACCCTCTCTGCGCCAGTTTTCTTAAAAACTGCTCACGCTGAGCTTCCTGTTGGACTTCAAATTCACGGTACTTGATGCCGGTTTCCTTGCGGAACTTCTCAGTACCATTCCAAATTCCTTCATTGAAGGATTTGTCAAATTTCCCCCCCATGTCGAAAACCACTGCAGGTTTGAATGCCATGGCCTGGGAGAGGCCAAAACACATGACCGCAACAGTGATAAAAGCTAAAACAATTTTCTTCATAAAGATCTCCTGNACGATTAAGGATTCCGGATGAATGTTCATCGGGAAAGAATATGGTTTCCTGAGGAAACCGATTTTCAGATTCGGGGGTCAAATCAGAGACACCAGAACCCAAACCCTATTAGATTTACTTAAATAGATTTGAAGACTCAAATGAAATTTTTTCTGGAACCATTTTCAGATCTGCATCGGTTCCAATCCATTTTGAAATCTAGAGGCATTTACAGTGTTGGCCATCAGCATGGCAATCGTCATCGGACCGACCCCTCCAGGAACCGGGGTGATGGCTTCTGCTTTTTCCGCTACTTCNTCAAAGGCCACATCTCCAACCAACCGTGAACCTTTGGGCGCAGAGGCGTCATCGATACGATTGATGCCGACATCAATCACCACCGCACCGGGTTTCACCATTTCTTTTGTGACGTATTCCGGGCGACCGATGGCTGCAACCAGAATGTCTGCCTGAGATGTGACCGCTGCCAGGTTTTGGGTTCTGGAGTGGCAGACGGTAACGGTACAGTTCGCAGCTTTTTCCGAAAGCAGAATTGATAGCGGGCGTCCTACTAGATTGCTGCGTCCGAGTACCACAGCGTGTTTGCCTTCAGTTTGTATTCCTGCATGTTTGAGCAACTGCATCACTCCCCATGGGGTACATGAAATAAACCNTGGTTTGCCGGTTGCCAGGAGACCGACATTGAATGGATGAAGTCCATCTACATCCTTGTCCGTGGAAATGGTGTGGATCACCCGATCNTCATCAAGTCCCTTGGGAAGTGGAAACTGACAGAGAATGCCATGGACGCTTGGATCTTCATTCAGCTTTTTCACCAACCCCTCAAGTTCATCCTGAGATGTTTGAGCGGATAATTTATGTTCGACTGATAAAATTCCGAGTTCTCCGCATGTTCTTTTTTTGTTCCGAACATATACCTGTGAAGCAGGGTCATCCCCGACCAGGATCACAGCAAGACAGGGTGCGATGCCTTTTTTGACAAGGTCCTCTACTTCTTTTTTAATTTGGGTTTGAATTGTTTGTCCCGTTTCTTTTCCGTTGATCAATGTTGTCATGTCATCCAGATTTCAGTTTATGGTTTTGATGGAGGTTTAAACCTACATTTATTTGCAAAATGGATTATTATGGAGATTTACCATAATGATTAACATTCATGAATTCCTTANNTCAGTTTCACCAAAATCATGGTGCCGAATTAGAAGAAATTGAAGGCATCACGATCCCAATCCGCTACGTTAACAGATTCCAGGAAGAACGCCAGACCTTGATCCACGGAGCNGGAATTTTAGACTGCTCCTCGATGATGTTNATTCAAGTCAAAGGAAAGGATGCGCTTCAATTTCTCCAGGGTATGGTGACCAANGATCTGAATGCCCTCAAGATCGGAGGCTTCCAACCGAACCTGATTTGTTCCAACCGAGGCAAAATCGAGCATCGGGTNGAAATCATCCGTTCCAGTGATAACACCCTGATTCTATGCTGTAATCCCGGAGAAGGGCTTGATATTGGAAGGAAACTGGACCAGTACCACATACGGGAAGAATTAGAAATGAGTGTTCTTAACTCCAAGATGATTCGTGTTGATCTCGTTGGTCCTTTGTCAGGTGAAAAGCTTGAAAATCTGGGATGGCCTCAATCAACTCATGGTTGGATGCTTGATGATCTTGAGGTGATTACCGTGGAGGCTCCAATTTTTGAGTTTCCAAGGTACATCAACTTGGTTCCTGTTGAGGGCGCAGTTGGATTCATGGACAGGTTGAAGGATGAAGCAGATTCAGATTTGGTTGGGCATGAAGCATTTAGTGACCTGCTGACTTATCTGGGATATCCTCAATTTGATGTGGATTATGGGAAAGGAAATTTTCCTCAGGAAGCCTCTTTGGGTGATCATATCTCATTCAATAAGGGATGTTATGTGGGTCAGGAACCCCATGCACGAATGTATCATCGCGGTCATCCCAATTGGATTCTGGTTCGTCTTACTTTTCCAAAAGATGTNGATGTGAAACCAGGAACAGAACTTTATGCCGAAGGAGAAAGCGCTGGAACCCTCACAAGCTTAAGCAGCATACATGACGAGGAAGTGAAAAAAGGGATTGGAATGATCCGTCATCAGTTATCCCTGAGTGGAACAGTTCTGAATCTTAAAGAGGATTCAACCATCCTGATCCGGCAAGAGGCATTGACGTACCAAATTTGAAGGTTAAAGCCAAATTTTTAAAAACATAAAGTTGTTANTTAATCAATGAATTCCTACCAATCCCTGAGTCGGGAATCCGAAATTCCTGAAAATGAGCAGCCTTTGAATTATGCAGAGGGAAAACGTTCTAAAACCTATGCGACAGAAACAAGCAGTCCTCCTATCAGGGTAGAACCGGTAGAAGAACAGAAATCCAAATCGTTGTCTGCTATGAGACAGCATGCCTCAAAGCAGATTGATCAACTCCAGAAACAGGCAGACTTGCTGGTCAAACAGGCACGTCAGATAGAAAGTCGGGTTGAACTTGCGGAAAAAATAGGNAAAGCCCGTTTTGGTTTCAAACCGGTTTTACTCCAGCACTACTTCCTTTACAGGAAAAATATAGACACCGCCTCTGAGGAAATGAATGAAGAAGTTGTTGGTGAAGACCTGACCCTCTCATTGGTTGGACCTGAGGAGTGGAATGACCTNTGCCCATATGGAATGCTGATCGCAAAGGTCAGGCAGNTGGGGGACAGTACCTGGGAAGTTGTCGAAAATGATGGTTGCTGATCCTTATGATGAGATCTAGAACAAACCGCTGACGGTAAACTCGAAACGGTCCGGACTTTCTCCATCGCGTGCGTCCAATTTCATCCCATACTCAAATCGTAAAACACCCATTGGAGTTATAACCCTTACTCCTGCTCCAGCACTCTTACGCATATCAAAAAAACCAGGTTCTCTTTCTCCAAGAAGTCGGTACTGAACAGGTTCTGCATTGACGTTCCCTGCATCTGCGAAAACGACTCCGCGGATGAAACTTTTTTCATCTCGGCTTAAGGGGAATAGCAGTTCAAGGTTGAAAATGCGCTCAGAAACTCCTCCGCTTTCGAGTTGATCCAGTTCTTCGATACTAAGACCGACGGTCCTCTTATCGTAAGTTTTTAATTGCTGGTAACCGTTCTCGTCTACCATGATTTTAGTTTCCTGGTTTAGGGCTTGTTCCCGAAAGCTGAATGGCCCTGCTATTACATAATAGGGATGTGCGCGGATACTGTTCATACCACCAATCCGGTAACGGTCTTCCGCAGGTATTCGCGTTCCTCCCTGTTGCTGAAGCATCCCCCATTGAGCCTTTGCCATCAGAATCAAGGTGCTGTCAAGATTGAGGGACCAAAACTGCTGATAGAGAAAGCGGTACTCTCTCAATCTGACGTTTCCACCAAAAGGCTCACCTGTTTGGGTTAATCCGATACTCGTTTTCAGACCGCCCGTGGGGAAGACGGGATGATTGACCGTGTTGTATGTTAATGATGGAGAAACGGAGCGTTTGATAACATTGGTTTGATCCGAGTCATAAATACGGTCCAGTGCACTGAACCTTGATGAAAGTCTCAAATCCCTGTAATAAACCGGGGTGCCTAGACTGAAACCATAAGTATTCTCTGTGGTCATGCCCAGGTTTAAGCCAGTGCTATCGGAAACCCGTCTCCGGGAGGTGAATACTGATGCAGATACCAGAGAATCAAATAACCTGGGTTCGATCAGAGTAATATCGAATTGCTGGGTCACGTCCCTTTCTGCAAACTGGGCACTCAAGCGCAGGGTTCTGCCAGTTCCAAGAATATTTCCCTTGGAAAGCTGTAAACCTCCGCTGAATCCTGAAAGGTCACTGAAGCCGATTTGAGCCTGGAATGTTCCGGTTTGCGCTTCCTTGAGNCTNGTCAGGATATCGATCACATTGTCTTCCCGTTCTCGCGATTGTTGTTCCAGTTGCAGTCCTGGTTCAAAAAAACCAAGTCTCATCAGGCTTTCCTGACTCAGTCTGAGTTTTTTCCCGTTGAAAAGTTCTTTTTCAGCCACCTCGAATTCACGCCGAATGACATGGTCCCGGGTCTCTGCATTACCAGCGATTTCAACCCTGCCGATGTAGGCTTTTTCTCTTTTGATGATCTGGTAATTGACATCAACGGTTCTGTTGTCTTCATTGATTTTGGTTTTCGGCACTACCCGGACAAAGGCGTAACCCTGCTCCTGGTAAATTTCGTTGAGTTGGGACCGATCCCGGTTTTGAAGAAAGGGGTTGTAGATTTCTCCGGTTTTTAAGTTAAGAGGTTCGAGCAAATCTTGTGTGTCTCCTAAAAGATCTCCGCTTACCTCTACCTTTCCAGTGTAAAACTGAGGTCCCTCTGTGATATTTAGTCTTACTTCCAGCCAACTATAATCAGGATTGTTGATGATCGTTACCTGAGGCTTGTCGATAAAAACCTTGATGAATCCATTCTTTAAATACTGCTGTGAAATCAGTGCAAGATCCTGGTTCACCATTTCCTCCCGGAAAACNCCNGATTCATTCATCCAGGCAAAACAATCGATTTCNGCACTGAGGATGAAGCGTTTGATGTCGAGTTCCGAATAAAAACTGGTTCCACTGACATAAATATCCGTCAGAAAAACCCTAGGTTTTTCATCGATTTCAAAAATAACCTCATAGTTCATCTCATCCTGTTCAACCACCCTGGAACGGACTTTGACCTTCGGATACCCTTCTTTCCGGTATTCTTCGAGAATGATTTCCTCGTTTTCTCTCAGCTTTACAAAGTCAAATACATCNTGAACCTTTACTGTCAATTGTTTTTCTATTTCGGTTTTTGANACCAANGTCAGTCCTTCNATTCGCACGTCTGCCAATCGTGCTCGTTCAGTGACNACATAGCGAAGAAGGTATCCGTCTTCTCCGGTNTCNACTTCCACCTGAACATCACGGAAAAGGTTCATGTCATGGAGAATGTGAATGTCCTGCCGAAGTTTTCTCTGATCTAGTGCTTCTCCAACCTGACTCTCGATCATGTAGAGTATCTGTGCTTTTTCGAGATCAGAGGTTCCTTCAATTTCGATGCTATGGATGGCTTGGGAAGGATTTTGAGCATTCAACTCATCGGCTGTGAACCCCTGGAAAAACCCTGACACCAGCAAAAAAGNCAGGAGCAACGACTTTAAATTCAAGGGCNGGGANTGAATGACTTGCGCCATCTTCAAGTTTGAGGGGCTGATGTAAAAAAATGGGTTGTAAAAGAAAACATTTTTTTAATCGGCAATGATTGGGCTACTCCTGGTTCAATAATCCGTTTTCAAGACGGAACTTAGAATTGGTCTCCATCGCCAGTTTTTGATTGTGGGTGATCATAACCAGAGTGGTACGATTTTCCTGATTGAGTTTCAGCAGAAGTTCCATCACCTGTCTGCCAGTTTCTTCATCAAGATTCCCNGTTGGTTCATCTGCCAAAAGAAGCTTAGGACTGTTCGTCAAAGCCCTGGCAATGGCGACCCTCTGTTGCTCACCACCGGAAAGTTGAGAAGGTTTGTGATGCAACCGATCAAAAAGCCCCACTTGATCCAGNANCATTTTAGAACGTTCCATGGCAGTTGTNCGGGAGTTTCCCAAAATCAGAGCCGGGATCATGACATTCTCCAATGCATTGAAGTCCTGGAGTAACTGGTGAAACTGGAAGATGAATCCGATTGTTTTATTTCGGAATGCAGAGGATTCTTCCCTTTTCATCTGCATCAGATCTGTGTTTTCAAAGCAGATTCTGCCGGAGTCTCCTTCATCAAGAGTCCCTAAAATATGGAGAAAGGTGCTTTTGCCTGTTCCTGAGGCACCCACGATGGAAGCACTTGCCCCCGCTTCAAGTTTGAAATTAAGCCCCTTGAGGATGTGAAGTTGATGCCCTTCACCATCCAGAAAACTTTTATGGAGACCCGAAACTTCAATTTGCATGGAAAGAACATCCGGTATTAGAAAACCCTCTAGTTTAACAGGGTAACCGGCGCGCTCAAGATATATCGGAAACCAGGATGGCCGGTTGGTCTTCTAAAGAAAGCATACCGGCCACATATGTGAGGAAGAAACTTAAGCGTAAAGGGATGTGATGTTTTCCTTGAATTTTTCTTCAATTACAGAACGTTTTATTTTCATGGTCGGGGTTAANAATCCATTATCTGGATTCCATTCTTCATCAAGGAGGCTGAAATCTTCGATTCGTTCAAAATTCTTAAATGTCGTACTAAACTGTTGTACCTCTTTTTTGAAAAGTTCTCGGACTTCAGAAAGTTGGAGTAACTCCGNGTTACTTCCGGAAAGTCCTTTTTCATCGGCAAACTGCCTGACTTTTTCCATATCCGCAACAATCAGAGCGACATTGTGTTCCTGATTCAGTCCATAGATCATCGCCTGAGTAATATAGGGACTGAGTTTGAGTTCTTCTTCTAGCGGGGCAGGCGCGACAAACTTGCCGTTTTCAAGTTTATACTGTTCCTTGATCCGCCCAGTGATGTAAAGATACCCGTCTTCATCTAAATGTCCGAGGTCTCCAGTGCGAAGACCACGGGATTCCGTCAGCGTACTGCTCGTTTGTTCCGGGAGATTGTGGTACCCCTTCATGATGTTTTCGCCATAGGCAACCACTTCTCCGTCTTCTTCTTTAGAGCCTTCGACGGAAGAATCGATTTCGATTCGAATTCCCGGTAATGGTTTNCCAACAGATCCAAATTTTCGTTTTCCTGGAAGGTTCATGGTTAGGGCTGCTGAATTTTCACTTAAGCCATAACCTTCGTAAACACCAATTCCNATATCATTGACAAATTCTGCTACTTCAGCACTTAAGGCACTTGCTCCACTGACTGCTAATCGCAATCTTCCCCCAAATCGATCCAGAATTTTTTTAAAAATGATCTTTCTTGCTAAAGTAAGAGCGAGATTTTCCATGAAACTCAGAGTTTCCCCCTCCCTTTCTCTTTTGGCATGCTTCAATCCTGCCCTGAACAAATTTTGAATGAGTTGAGGTTTTTCACTGATNTGACCATTGAGACGGTCAAAGATTCTGTTGTAGACCCGGGGAACAGCAAAAAATACCGTTGGCTTGACTAAAGACATATCACTGACAATCTCATTTACATCTGCAACCAAACCTGTGGAATAACCCGATTGGATTAACAGATGAACTTCAGCCAACTGTCCAAAACTATGTGCCCATGGAAGAAATGAAAGTGTTTGATCGTTAGGGCTCAGTCGCAAAGACTGAATTCCAACCGCAATCATAAACAAAATATTGTGGTGCGTAAGCAAGACACCTTTAGGGTTTCCTGTGGTGCCTGAGGTGTAGAGCATCCCCATTTCCGATTCAAAATCAGGTTTTGCCGAAGGAATGGGTTGTTGTTTCCCCTTTTCCAAAAGGGATTCATAAGTCAGGGTTTGATCATCACCGCTTCCTTCAAGCAGAACCACAGATTCCAANTTTTCNATTTTATTNGGGAAATCTTTAACGTGTTGAAAAATTTCTGAATCNGCAGCAAGTAAGATTTTGGANCCACTGTCCTGNCTGATATACTCCCAGTCTTTGGGGAGTTGTGTTTCATACATTGGNACAAATTGNGCCTCAAGCCCGAATGTGGCATAACAGGCAACCGCCCACTGGACGGTGTTTTTGCTGATGATGGCGACTTTGTCATCCTTTCCGACGCCAAGAGTAGCAAGCCCTCCGCGGAACTGATCCACTTTTTCTGCAAATTCCGCATAGGTGATCCACTCAAAAGCACCTCCATTCTTGGTCCCGAAAATTGGATTCTGGGAAAACTTGCTGCAGGCATCCTCCTGCATTTCAACAAGATTGTTGTAATTGATTTTCACATCAGACTGACTATTCATGGAATTCTCCCGGTTAGGGTCTTTTTGAAAAATTTGCAGAGTTTCTAAACAAATATAAAAAAACTCAGCAATTAAGCAATGCGGATTTCTTTTTAACGAATATTTGACTTGGCATTAAAATCCCTATAACTCGTTTTCTGATTGACGAGAGATATGGGTCACCAANTTTTCTAATGTATTCTTTTCNGGGAGGTAGAAGAGAATCTATTTTNACGAGATCAACTGAAAGATCCGTAATCAGACTTTAANCGTNTTGCCGCATCTTTGGCAAAGTAGGTTAGGATCATATCTGCACCTGCCCTCCTGATTGAATGGAGCATTTCCATCATGGCCATATCCCGGTCAACCCATCCTTTTTCTGCTGCAGCCATGACCATGGCATATTCTCCGGAAACGTTATAGGCCGCCACTGGAGCATCAAATTCGCTTCTCACTCTGGCAATAACATCCAGATAAGCCAATGCCGGTTTAACCATCACAACATCGGCACCTTCATCNAGATCCAAAGATACTTCCCTGAGGGCTTCACGTGAGTTGGCCGGATCCATCTGGTAGGTCTTCTTATCCCCTTTTTTCGGGGCGGATTTGAGNGCTCCCCTGAAAGGCCCGTAGAAACATGAAGCATATTTGGCGGAATAGGCAAGAATGCCCACATGATGTAAACCCTGCTCATCAAGCGCATCCCTGATGGCTCCAACTCTGCCATCCATCATGTCCGANGGGGCAATCCAGTCTGCCCCGGCTTCAGCATGAGAAAGCGCCATCTTACAAAGTACTCCAACGGTTTCATCATTAACAATCTCTCCGTCGATGACGAGACCGTCATGGCCATGGGTNGTATAGGGNTCCAGTGCGACATCCGTTTGGACACATAAATCGGGGATCTTTTTTTTAATTTCTCGGATACACCTTTGAACTAAACCTGAAGAGTCATAGGATTTGGTNGCCAGTTCGTCTTTTTCCTCGGAATATCCAAAGAGGTTGACCGCTCCGATGCCCAGTTCATAAAGAATTTCGCATTCGCGAACAACTTCATCAACTGACAAACGGAATTGCCCCGGCATGGTATTGATTTCCTCCCTCACACGATTCCCTTCTGCAACGAAGATTGGATATATCAATTGTCTGGGAGCAAGTTCTGTCTCCCGAACCAGTCCTCGAATGGGACCATTTCGTCGAAGTCTTCTAGGACGGAAAACTAAATCCATAATTTAAANAAAGTAAAAGAAGAAAAAGACCTGCCTCAACTCCGACGGAGGGTAGGATATCTGAGTTTTTGAGGCAGATTGAGAATGAAAAAATAAGGTTAAAACTTAGGTTTTTTCAATAATGATTTTTGTTTTCCCAGATTTACGCATCCTTATTTCATCACCTGCTTTCCAGTCAAGGCTGCTGAAAAATTGTTGTGGAATAATAACTCTGAGAGCCTTACCCGCTTGTCCAGCAGAACGTACTTTGTCTGTATGAATTCTTTTCGGTTTAACCGCTTTTGCCGCACTGCTTTTTCTGGTGAATTTAGGCGGAGCTTCACCTAAAGAAGAAGCAGCAGCAAGTAGCCGGTTGGTGAATGTTTGAACCGACATGTTGAGTTCTCTTGCTACTCCACTTTTACTATTTGATGCTGCAAGATTTCTTACTTGTTTCATTAGTTCTGCATCACTCATTTTTGCCATGTGCATTTCCTTTGTTTAAAGTTGTNAAAAAATATAAATTTGAATGGTCTTCAACTGAGACTTAATATAATTAAACAGAGTTTTTAAAATAGATCAAGTATTAAAATAGTTTTATTTTGGTGAGTTTAAATGACTTTTGCCGGTTTAGGCTGCATTCCGACATATTCATTTTGTATCTCACGAAAAACATTAATTTGATTCTGGTGAGGACTATAATAAATATTCACATTGCCTCGGTCTGTGTCTTCCCAAAAAGTTGGTCCCGAAAATTGGAGTCTTGCATATATGGTATTCATGGTTTTGTGAAATGTTTCCTTTCCCAGTAAATCATAATCCTGCATGGTATCCTTGGCAATTAACCTTGCCCATTCTTCCTCATTATTTTCCAGAAAAAANAGAGCCATTCCAATATGGAGGAGTCGAATACCATGATTTTTACTGAAAAAATTAAATGCGAAACCACGGTCGATATTTTGTAGGTTGTCAAGTAAGAGAAACTGTTTCAACTGTTCAAAATAATGCTCTCTATCCCAATGCAGTTCATACATNTTGATAAGTCCTTTTTTCATTTCCGTGGCCAGGGTNTCAAGGATGAACGCGAGTGAGGGGGCATCCAACAATGCTTCGAAAATGGCCTGTCCATAAAAAAGATAATGGCCATAACTTGTTTTAACTCTTGGCAGGTCACGGTGTTCAATTAAACTTTGAACAAATTTTCCATAATGAAAGATCAGATTGTAAAGATTGCGGGGTTCATTGTTNAANCTNCCATGTTTTAAAGCAAAGCGAAGATGGGTATTGAGGTGGATCAATACCAAATCCATCATTTTGTCATGCTTTAATTCAACAGCCTGAACTCCGATTCGTTGAACCTGATCAACACAAAGNGTGGATAAATCAAATTCTCCCGCTTCGATGAAACTGATAAATGCGTTACCGATTACTCTAAAATTTTTCAATTCATAAAAAACACGGTCTTTCTCTATATCCTCAAACTGTCCCTTAAGGGTCTTAAATGAAATATCTTCCCGGATATCCTCTGTTACTTCAAAAAAGGAAACAGGAAAATCTTTTTTCCATTTGAGGTATTCAATCAGTAAATCTCCAAGTCCTTCAATAATCTGAGCTTTTGGCTCCTTATAGGGCACATAAACAAGAAGATCTATCAACTGATTTGTTGTTTCAAAAAGATGTATTTGCCACTTAAGTCTCTTTTTGGGATGAAGATCTCCTGTTGGTCCAATTGAAGCTAGTTTCAGATAAACTTGTTGTATGCTTCCAAAAAGTTGCTCGATCACCTTCCCGGTTTTTGTGGAATATAAAATTGAAAGAATGAAGGGAAATCCAATGATCATGAATAACGGCAACAAAATATTGTAGTTCAGGATCAAACTGGGGCGCACATCCATTTGCATCTCTGCCATTAATTTGATGGTCAATGCGTGCACATAAAGGGCGATAGTAAACCAAACAAAAAACAGACTAGGCCAATGGTCCATATAGAGATCGATCAGTTTTGGAACCTTTTCTGCTGCAAAACTGATGACGATGGTAAGACTACCTAGAATGAGAGTGATGAAAACCAACCAGAGGATCGGGGCAAAACCGACATCGATTTCGGCCCAGAGGATCTCGGTGTCACCGCCTTCAAGGAAGTCGGAAAATGTTTTAAAAAACGATCTGAAAAGGAGGTCGGCTAGAAAAAGGCCAGCAAAAATAATGATCCCCGCCTGAAGGGAACGGGGATTGGTCAATAAATTTCTAAGGATTTGAAGGAAGGTCCAACTAAAATCTTTTTGGGCTTCCATGATTTCCCTGTAACGAGTAAATCAGGGGATTGAATGGACAGTCCTAGGCCTGCTCATTTTCGGACTCAAGACTAGCACTGGGAATCATTTTGATCTTCCCCTCATTTGTTTCAAGAATGGCCTGGAAGGTAGGTTTATGACTAAATGAAGCCTTGCTGGGTTCATCCAATTCGTAAAGGGATTTAGCCCGTTTTGCAGTAACATGAACCTTCTGGAAAAGATTTCCTGTTTTCCCGAAACTGTGTTCCTCCATCATTTTTAAATATTCTTTTTTTTTCATGACTTCCTTGAATGTATGAAGACTGATCCCTATCAGTCAGGTTAGGGGTTTAGGATGAAAAAAGGGTCGTAATTTTTAAGGTAATAACATCTGCGTTTCTGCAGTTTGACGAAATACTGAATCTGGCGATTGATTGACAAGGTTTTGGAGATGTTTTTTGGCTTCTTCAACTTTTCCTTCTTGTCTTGCGATTCTGGCTTGGGTGAACCATTGCAAATCACTCCACCGCTCTTGTGTCAGGACATCAAGCATTCCTCGGGCTCCATTCCAATCTTGTTCCTGTTCCAGCANAGAAACGAGGCTGATTCGGGCGATGGTTTTCAGCATTTGGCTGGTTTGATCTTGCTCGATCACTTGTTGAAATAAGTCTTTGGCTTCAGAAAATCGGTTTGAATCCGCATGAACCCTTGCCAAATAAAGCTTTGCCGCACTTTCAAGAGATGAGCCTTTTTCTTTTTCTAAAAAGTGCTCAAGTCCAGCCAATGTTCTTTGTTGTCGGTTTTCCAGAGACAACTGCGGGTTGTCTAGTGGGCGGCTTGATGCGTAAAATAGCTTTGATTCTTCAATCTTTTGAAGGTTTTGATATTCAAAACCTGCCCATGTACCCAAAATCAGGAATGCAACTAGGACAACTCCTGTCCAATATTGTTTCCGGTAAACGTGAAGATGGTTTACGAAACGATACATGGATTGTTGTACTCGGTCCTGCTGAAGCAGTTCCTGACGGGTCATTTTTTCAGGATCTTTCATCGTTGATGGGATGAATTTGGAATAAAGTAGATGTTGTGTTCAATTTTAAATTATGAATACCAACATAAGCCATGTTGGCATAAACCATTAATAATCTAGGTCAGATTGCTTTAAAAAAGCCAATAATCAAACCCAAAATTATGAGCTTGGTTATAATTTAAATCAAGATTGTTTTTTGTTTGATTGGGAATAATCGTTTCTCTCACAATTTTTGAAGGCATTTGAGATCAAAGGAAAGAATGAGGTTTCTTAATTCATATCTGCATATTTTGAATTCTGATATTTCTTTAAATTGATCCAATGATTGCAAGGTCAATCATCCTTGATACTCTTTGAAGTTACGACACCTCTCAAAATTTCAATAGCAAATCAGGATAAATGGATCAGATTCGTTTCGATTCATTTCAACGTTTTCCAGGAGTTTTCATTATTTCCTGGAGCATTCAGAAGGTTATAGCCCCGTCTCAACAAGGTCCTGAATAAAGCTTGAATTAGGGGAGTCAGTGGTCTTTTTCTTGCTTTTCGTAAGATTTGAATTTTTACGAATTCTGGAGGGTTTTCNAATCCAGGCTAGCAAAAAACTGTTCCAAAGACATTTTACCCATGCAAGTGATTCCTGATGGAAGAGACTGCAATCCGATTCTTAACTCCTCTTTCACAATGAAACCAAAAGTTCTGACTCGATTGGGTAAATTAATTTCCTTATCACAGCAAATCTTTCCAGTGCACTCAGGTCCGTCTCGTAAAAAAATTCTTTGTAAATCACTATCGATTTTCATCATTCAAGCTTGTTTGTGTTTATCAGTTTTGATTTTCGGGTTTTCTCAGGGGGTATTGGCACAGTCCGGGTTTTTTGAAGAGGACAATTTTAATTTTGAAACCGATTCAGTCACGGGCTTCAGTGAAGACGGCAGGGTTAAGATCTTACTCCTAACCCTTCTTCCCAAGGGAATGACCGAGACCGCAGCAGAGGAAATTTCAAGAGCCCTTCAATTGAATCTTTTCAATACCAATCACTTCACCGTGGTAGGGCCCTCCGAGTGGAATGCACAGATTGAAGATCGGGATCCCACACTGGCCGACTGTCATGATGTTGCATGCGGAGTTTTGATTGGGAAATTATTCAATGCGGATAAAGTTCTGGTGGGAAATATACGAACTCAGGAATTCATGAACGAAGACAATCAGAATGAGCTTGGTTTTGAATTGTCTCTGCGAATGGTGGATGTTGTGACCAATATCACTGATTTTACCGACACGGTGGATTTCAATGATCGTGACATGCATGACCGGCTCTTTGAACTGGCAGTTCGAATTTCTGAGAACACCTTATTGCGTGGTTTTGTGATCAGCGTCAAAAAACCAAACATCAGCATCGACCTTGGCCGTGCACATGGACTTCAAAACGGTCGACAGATTGTGATTTTCAGACAGGTTTCCACTCAGTCGAACCTTGAAGGCCAAACTTTGGAACTGGCCACAGAAAACATTGCAATTGCCGAAATCGTCAGGGTTAATGATCTCTCTTCAGATGCCATTGTGAAACAGCGAATCTCGGCGGTGACCCCAGGAGATCAGGTTCAAACCTATATCGATGTGGCCAAGCAGGTTCATTTGATCACAAACACCAGACGGGAACTTGATACCCAAAAACGCCTTCGACCTAGAACTCGTCCCCTGAAGTTGGAACCCGAATTGGTTGAGGAAGATACCGGTAAACAACGATGGGCCATGAGGTTATCTCAGGCGATGGGAGAAGAAAATCAATGGTTTTACATCACTGCAGGGGGAGGAGCCGCAACTCTGCTATTACTCAGTGGAAATTTTAATATTTTCTCAGGCGGACTTGGAAGTCTGATGCCCTGGGTCGCTGGAGGGGCAACGGTTTATGCAGGAATGAAATATGTAGGTTTCCGTGACAAGGTCAGCCTTCTAAGGCAAGAAGGAAGAAATTTAGGTTATCTATCCTTTAGGCCTTTTCAACAGGTTCGGAAGATTTCCAATCAGGAAACAGCATTTCAAACAGAAAACGATCCTGGATGGCAACTCATGTGGACCCAGAACTTTTAATAAACATTTCCGAGAATCTTCGTCAAAATAGACGTTCCTGTTTCTAAAAAACTTACCTGCCCATTTCCCTTCCCTCATAATTGAATCTGAACNCNTCTGNAGAANCNCTTCAGTCNACTCCCGATTCTCTCTTTATATCTCTGACAAAGCTATTCTGACATCCTCATGGTTGTTACTTCCCGGAAAAGCTGAATCAGTATCCTAATGAGAAAAATTCTAACTGGTNTCAGAATATGAGATTGATTTTCACCCTGAAATCAGAGTAGATATTTTAAGTTCAATCCCTTTGATTGATGAAATCAAAAGTGGATTCAAGCATATCGATGAATAGAGTATTGGTTGATAGGCTTGAAAATTTTAAAGTTTAGATTCTGGAACCCANTTGAACCTCCCTACCTCATCTCAATCCACTCAGATTTTTGCCCTGGAGACATTCCGGGAGATGAGCAGAATCATTACTTCTTCCCATAATGCCGATGAAACTCTGTCTCGGACGGCAGCATTAATCTCTGAAAGAATGCAGGTTGATGCGAGTTCCATCTATATCTATGACGTCTCGCAAAATCTTTTGATCCTGAAAGCAACCCATGGATTAAACCCCAAGGTCGTTGAAGAAGTAAAAATGTCTCCCTCTGAAGGTTTGGTGGGATTGGTTCATGAAACACGCGAAGCAGTTCAGGCTTCCAAAATGCAGGACCATCCCCGCTTCAAACATTTTCCACAAACGAATGAAAGCCGTTTTTCTTCTTTTTTGGGGGTGCCTTTGGTGGAGCATCGAAAATCCTTTGGCGTTGTCGTTGCGCATACAGAGAACTCCAGGGTTTTTGTTGATAATGAGATTGAACTTCTGAAAGCCATTGCTGTTCAGATCTCGAGTTTGGTTTCTAAAGCATTACTTCTCAAACAACTGGATCTTGCCGCGCAGGCCATTCCGCCGAAAGTTTCCNAAGGGAAATCAGCTAGCATTCATCTTTCAGGAACTCCTGTAGGAGCCGGAATTAGTCTAGGAAAAGCGATTATACTTCACCCCGGAACTCCTGAAGAGCCTCCAAGGGAAAGCTCAAATCCTCCTGAAGAAGAATTACAGGATTTTCACAGTGCTCTGGAGCATACGATCAACGACACAATCAAGCTTGTGGAGAAAATCAGTGGTGATGTCGGGCCTGAGGAAGCAGCAATTTTTCATGTGCATCTGATGTTTTTGGAAGACCAGCATTTTCAGGAAAAAATCCAGAATTACATCCTTGAGGGTAATTCAGTGAGTTGGTCGATTTATGAAACCATCGAAGAATACCTCAGTGCATTTTCTGAAATTGATGATCCGTATCTCAGTGAAAAAGGCGCTGATTTAAAAGATGTAGGTTATCGGTTGCTTCATTTTCTTGGACACGAACTGCTGGCAGAAACGCAGAAGGAAGGAATCCTGGTGATCGAAGAGNTGTTGCCAGGGGATATGGCAAGGCTGGACCCGAATCGGATCAAAGGCATTATCACTTCAAGCGGAGGTATTGTTTCCCATGCAGCCATCCTTGCCCGTTCGTTACGAATCCCCGGAATATGCCTGGAACCGGAATTAATGAAACGAATCCATGAAGGTGATCTCATCGCGCTTGACGGAAAAAACGGAACTGCCGTCGTTCACCCTGGAGAAGAATTAATGGCCGCCTTCAAACGGAGGTTGGTGCTTGAAGAACAACATCAGGAGCATCTGGATCAGTTCCGGGATAAACCCTGTAAAACCAAGGATGGTGTAAGAATCAATGTCCTGGCCAACATCGCCATGGAAAACGACCTGAATCAACTTTTTCGGCATGGTGCGGAAGGCATCGGTCTCTATAGGACAGAAATATTCTTTCTGTCCCTTGACCGTTATCCTGAGATAGAAGAACAGGTCGAAGTCTATCAAAAAGTCTTTGATAGCATTCCCCAGGAACAACCCTTGATGATTCGTACCTTGGATCTGGGTGCCGATAAAGCAGCACCCTATATGGGCTATCCCCATGAAGGAAATCCTTATCTGGGCTGCAGAGCCCTCAGAAGACAATTAAGAAAGCCAAGGGTGCTGAAAAACCAGCTCAAGTCGATCCTGCTTGCTTCAAAAAACCGTGAGAAACTTTCATTGATTTTTCCGATGGTGACCGACGTTCATGAAATCCGTCAGGCCAAAAAACTGCTCCACGAATGTGCAGTAGACCTTGGAAATCAATACAACCCGGCAAAACTTCCTGAAATCGGGATGATGTTTGAGGTTCCAAGTTCCTTTATGATCAGTGAACGCTTCATGCAGGTAATCGATTATTGCGCCATTGGGAGTAATGACTTAACCCAATATCTTTTGGCAGTGGATAGGAACAATCCTCAAATCTCCCATCTTTATGATCCATTGCATCCTGCCGTCCTTCAATTGATCAAAATTTTGATCGACAACGCGAACCGCCATCAGAAACCCGTGGAATTATGTGGTGAAATGGCTTCTGACCCGGATGGNTGTGTGATTCTTGTGGGATTAGGACTCAAGATTTTCAGCATGAATGCTCCCCTGATACCAACGGTTAAAGAACGCCTGTCATTGATTACAATGCCCGAAGCAGTCAGGCTTGCAGAAAAATCTTTGCAATCAGAATCCGCACTTGAGGTAAGAAATCTGGTCCGTGCTCATTTTCAAGAACCTCTCCTCCAAACCGACCCCATTCGTCCAACCGTGCCTTCATGAACCAACACAGGCAGAAACAGATTTATTTGTTCTTTGGGAACCAGGATTTACTGGTCCAAGAGAATGCTGAAAAATGCATCAATGATTTACTTGAAAACCGCGAACGGGATTGGTGTTTCGAACGGTATGATCTTTTTGAAATGATGAAGGAAAGCGGGGATGAGGCATCAAGAAAAATTGATGAATTTTTAATGAACTGTGAGACCCAGCCGATGTTCAGTGACAGGAAAATCATTAGGTTGGATCATTCTGAGCAGTTGAAAAAACCAAATTCCAAAAACTCCCTTAGTCCCCATGTGAGATTGTTTGAAACATTAACCCGGATTTTGGCGGATCTCCCTTCCTACCTGTTCCTGGTTTTTACCAGTCCTGTGATGAGGGATCAGGAGTTCAGCAAACCTCTTTTTCGCGTGATTCAGGAAAAGGGTCAGGTGCAAAAATATGTTGCATACGATGACCATTCTCCCCTGAGCTGGCTTCAGCAGAGAGTCAGGGAAAAAGGAATGAAGCTTGACCGGAACGCATTGCTGACTCTGATAGAAATTGTTGGAAATGATCTGAATGACCTTGATCAGGAACTGGAAAAACTGAAAACCCGTTTTTCTGAAGGTCAAGAAATTGATGAAGAAAAACTGAAAACTTCAGTTCGTGGTCACAAACATACTTCAGCATTCAGGATGGCTGAAGCCCTTGCCTTAAAACAACTGCCGCTTGCACTTGAAATTTTGGATCAACAGTTGAACGAGGCACCCCGGGATCAGGTACGGCTTTTTTCCCTGGTCATTCTTCAATACCGCCGGTTGTTGAATTTACATTATCTTCAGCAAATGCGTGTTCCTGAATCCGATTTCCCGCAAAAAATTAAGCTTCCTCCATTTCTCACAAAACAGGCCCTGAAACAGGCAAATCAGTACACCTGTTATGAATTGGAATCGATCATGCTGGAGCTTTCTCGGTTGGATCTTGAAGTCAAATTCCACGGAGGATTGAGCAGGCTGATGTTGGAAAACCTGTTCCAGAAAATCTGTTTGGGTTTTTTTCGGGAACTCAAAGAATAGGATTTTGGAACCCGGAATTGCGTTTGAGGGTGGTTCAAAAGCATGTCAATTTAAATTCATTTGAGATATGAATCCTGGAGTTTCGAATCATTCCCAAAAAATGCTTTGTTCCAAACGATTCCCCCGATACAGCATTTTGCCGCTAAAAAAACCTGGTCTGAAAACCCTTGGGGTGAAAAGCAGGTCTCCTTCCCACATCGGGAGTTCCTGGAGTTTATCTCGCGCGACCCATTGCAATTGGCCTTCAGGACAATGATCCGTGAGTTCCCCCTTAAATCGGTCGGCATGAAACAAAAAAACCTGCCATTCGTCTCCAAAGGGAGAGTCTCCAAGATCCGGGAAACTCAAAACAGCCTTGATTTGCAATCCTTCAGGAGTCAGTCCGGTTTCTTCCTGGTATTCACGGACGGCGGTTTCGTGAGGGGCTTCGTTTTTTTCGATTTTCCCTCCGGGCGCAAGCCAGTATCCTTTATGTTCATCCTCCTTCTGACGATGAATCATGAGGACTTTATTTTCATGTTCGAGATAAACCAAAACACCAAGTTTCATTTGTCAATGTCCTTTCATTGGTTTAAGAAGATTTGTTTGTATCCGCATAGACGAACTCGATTGCAGGAGCAGCAGTGAAAATTTCCAAGAAACATTTGGACCGTCTCATTCAGGAATCCCAGGGGCAAAGTCCGGTTTCTTCTTCAGCCTCTGCTTCGGTGGTTCCTTTCGAACTTGGAAAGCAGAACCGCATCATCCGCGGGAGGTTGCCCGGGATGGAGTCGGTTTACGACCGTTATGCACGGATGCTGGCTCAAACTCTGACTCAAAGCATGCGGCGTTCCGTGACGGTTAACCGTCGGGCAACGGAATTGGTGAACTTCAAGGATTACATTGAGGCGGTTCGACCACCCGCGGCTCTTTCGGTGTTCAGCCTTTCTCCACTTCGCGGACATGCTTTGATGGTGATGGAACAAAGACTGGTTCATGTCATCATCGATCTCATGTTCGGAGGAAACGGTCTACTGCAATCTTCTCCCGGGAAAAGAGACTTTACCGGAATTGAAACACGGATGATTGGAAAAATCGCAAAAAATGCGGTGGAAGACCTTGAAACCGCATGGAAAAAAGTCTCCACACTGCAAGCGCGTTTCGAGAGACTCGAAACCCATCCAAAATTCACCAACATTGTNCCTGAAGAAGAAGTGGTGGTAACCACCACTTTTGATGTGCTCATCAATCGCATGACCACCACTCTCAGTATTTGTGTCCCCTACCTGATGCTGGATCCCATCCGGGCCAAACTGGAGGGGAGTTATGCATTGGAAGACAATCAGGTGAATCAACTCAATGTTTCAAGACTTTCAGAAAATTTGCTGCGAACCAAGATGGAACTCTGTGTGCAGCTTGGTGAATCTAGAGTTGCGCTTAGAAAATTTTTGAAACTTGAGGTGGGAGATCACCTTTTGCTTGATCAGGATCAGGAGGGGCCCCTTAAGGTAAAGATNGGGAATGTTCTNAAATTCCGTGGTTTCCAGGGGGCATACAAAGGTAGGAATGCGCTGAAAATTTCAGAATTGATTCACCCCAAAGACCGCTTCACCGACGCTTTGGAAAATCCTTCCAAGAGTTCCGAAACCGAATAAAATCCTGATTCAGGGATTGACCCTCTCTCGAAGTTCTTTCCCTGTCTTAAAGACGGGTAATTTTTTGGATTTCACCTGAACCTGCTCNCCTGATCTTGGGTTCCTCCCCGTGTAACCCTTATAATTTTTGAGGTTGAAAGAACCAAAACCCCGGATTTCAACTTTGTCTTTCTGCGAAATAGCGTTTTTGATGCTGTCAAAAAATATCCTGACCACCCTGTCGGTATCGTGTGGATGGTATCCGGTTCTTTCTGAAAGTTCCTCGATCAACTGAGACATATTCATATTGATAGTCCTTTTCTCAGGGGCTTTGTCTTTAAGTTGGAAGGTGCAAAATGAATGAAATTAAGAATAAACCATTCAATTCACAAGTAATTTCTAAATTCTGAATGATCTTTTTCATCACCTTTTAACTGCTTTGAATTTGCAATTCACGGCGATAATGGTTGAAGAGGGTCGATTTTGAGAGCATTCCGAGAAAACGGTGATCTTCCTCGACGGGAAGAGACCAGGCGTCTGAATTCTCGAATTGATCCAGGGCTTTACTGATCGGCTCATTCAGTCGGATCACCGGCAGCATTCGCATGATCGATCCCATGGTCACAAGTTCATGCAGAGTTTTGTCAAACAGATAAGGCCTCACGTCATCGAGGAAAACCACTCCGGCACAGGATCCATTTTCTTTATCAATCACCGGGAAGTAATTCCTGCGGGCCTGCTGAAAGATCGGAATGAAATCCCGCAAGAGAAGATCAGGGTCCACGGTGTTGAAATCCTGGTCAAGAATGTCCCGGATGTTCATGTAATGCAGCAGGTAGCGGTCCGTNCCTCTCCGGATCAAGTTCCCCTTGCTGATCATATCCCGGGTGTAGACAGAGCCGACTTCAAAGAAAGAACTGATGACCATGGCGCTGCTTGCCGTGAGCATCAGAGGGAGGATCATCGAATACCCACGGGTTGACTCCATCACTAAAAATATTCCGGTCAAAGGTCCATGCATCACCCCTGTTACCATCCCTGCCATCCCGGCNAGGGAAAAGGCCGCTTCTTCAGCCACCCCTTCAATCGGCAGTTTCCCTAATATCATGCCGTAAGCCAGTCCAACCCCGCTTCCGATCACCAGGCTTGGAGCAAAGACCCCGCCGACACCTCCGCTTCCCAGTGTGATTCCACAGGCAAGAAATTTTAAAACAACAAAAAGCAGAACAAAGACCAGTGCGTAATCCGAACTTTCTAACAGAAATTTTTGGGTGACGTCATAGCCTTCGGAGAGTACTTCCGGCATTTGCCAGCCCAACAGCCCCACCAGCAGACCTCCAGTGGCGGCTCGTACCCAGGGTTTTTTGTTCACTCCTGAAAACAGATTTTCCCAAAAACCAAGGCTGCGGACGAAGGCGATGGAAATCAGTCCGGTCAAAATGCCAAGCCCCACGCAGGCAACGAGGGAAACAAAGGAGAATCCTGCAATATCCTGATAGAAAGCGATTTTGTTNCCCATCAGGATACGGCTGATTTCAGTGGCCGAGACCGCAGAAATGATGGTGGGCAGGATGGTGAGGATGCTCCATTCACCGACAATNATTTCCAGAGTAAAAATCAAGCCGGTCAGGGGCGCATTAAAAATCCCGGCAACGGCTCCAGCAACTCCATAGCCGATGAGAAGTTTTCTTCGTCTTTCATTCATTGCCAGCCAGCGTCCCGAAACGGCTCCTACTGCTCCACCGACGCAGACGATGGGGCCCTCCAAGCCTGTTGAACCTCCGCTGCCGACGGTGAACAGTGAACCGAAAAACCTGGAAAAAATCATCCTCCTCGGAAGCCGTTCCGATCCGATAGTCATGGCCGTGATCACGTCCGACACACCATGACCTGAAAAATCCTTCATCATCGACCGGATCATGAATACCGCCAAGCCTGCTCCAATTGCGGGAAACAGTATTGCAAGCCATCCGGCTCCCAGGTTTTGACTGAATTCCCTCAGGGCATGAACCGACCAGTTCAGTCCGACGGAGAGAATTCCTGCAGCAATTCCAAGCACGAGGGCTGCCGTCATCATCACCAGCGCTTCACGCGCAGAAACGGCTTGAAANCGGCTCAGCAGCTGACGCTCGCCAGCAGGCACNCCGTGAGTCAGAAAAGTGTTGAGCTTATTACGCCAGTACTTGATGAAACTGCTCAAATAACTGCTCTTGGTTTGGATGTTTATTGATGAATTCAGGCATGGAAGGTTCGTGAAGAACCTTTGCGATTTGGGAGAGAAACTGAAGATGTTCCCTTGCCTCACAGCTCAGTAAGAAGAANAGCGAATAGACGGGTTTTTTGTCAGCGGCCCTCAAATCGACCGGTTGATTTAAAAATAGAGAGAGAACAAGAGACTCCCTGAGTTCCAGTTTCATCGGAATTCGTGGGTGGGGGATTGCAATGCCGTTTCCCAGGGCTGTGCTTGAAAGTTCTTCCCTTTGCACCAATTGTTCAAAGACCTGATTTTGGATGGTCGTGTCATAATCCAGCAATCCTGTTGCTTCCCTGAAAAGGGTTTTCCAATCAGAACCNCCTTCAAGTTGATGCAGACCACCCCGTTCCATGGCTTTTTTAAGTTCCTGCCAATTATGTTTTTCAATCCGGGAGGGTTTTTTTCTGGACAGGTCTTTTTTTTCAACATGGATTTCCTTGGCTTCCGCCCATGAAAGCAGAATCTCCCGGTTGAAATAAAATTTTCCTGCACGTTCAGTACAAGGCAGATTCCCCTGGCGAACCCATCGTTGAATCGTCGATTCCGGGACATGAAGCAGATTCTGCACATCGGAAATCGTCAGCCACTTGGCCATTGCATTAACTGAATGAGAAATGATTGATCAAAGCNGGGGAAAAAANCTCAGATTCCATAGATGAAAATGGTAGAAATCATTGCATGTTTTGGAAGAAANACTTATCAAAATCAACTATTTTCGGAATTCTAGAACAAATTATCAGACGTCGTCTGATTCATTCTGTAATTCTAAAGCATCTCCAAATTATGATTTACCAAAATAAGAGATTTGAATCAGTCCAACTTCTTTTGTGTTACCTGCTCCCAACCCAGTTTGGCAAAAGGCCGTGCCAGNGATCCTGTTTGTTGNGCATGTTCACTGGCTGCAGTTCCATTATGTATACGGACCAAGATTCCGTAACAGATGGCGCTCATTTTAAACAGACTGAAAACCATATAAAATTCCCAATCCTTGATTCCGGTTCTTCCTGTTCTTTTACAATAGGAATCCAGATAGGACTGTTCTTCCGGGATTCCGAGGGAGCGNAAATCCGCTCCACCGATACCGCGATGCAGGTCCANTGGAACNCNCCACTGCATCACATGGTAGGCAAAATCAGCAAGGGGGTCACCAAGGGTTGAAAGTTCCCAGTCCAGAATCGCTAGTACCCGGTTTTGTCGTGGGTCGAAAATCATGTTGTCCAGCCGGTAATCTCCATGAACAATGGAAGTCTGATTTTGATCCGGGATTCTTTCCTGAAGCCATTCGATGAGTAAGTCCATTTCGGGGATCTTTTCATAATCCGCATCGCGGTACTGTTTCCCCCAGCGACTTAACTGCCTTCCAACGTAATTGCCGGGGCGGCCAAAATCTGAAAGTTCCAGGGATTCATAATCCACCTGATGAAGTTTTGCAATCGAATCATTCATGCTGTCAAACACCTGGAACCGTTGGTCCGGAGAGGCATCAGGAAGAAGCGCATTCCAGTAAACCTGTCCCTCGACATAATCCATTACATAAAATGGGGTCCCAAGAATTGTTTCATCCATGCAAAGCAGGTGAGTTTTTGGNACCGGCACATNNGTCTTTCCGAGGGCCGTCAGGACTCGGAATTCCCNNTCCACTGCNTGNGCGGAAGGCAAAAGCTGGCCGGGAGGTTTACGTCGGATAACCCAGGACTTCCTNNCTGNAGAAACCTTATAGGTTGGGTTGGACTGTCCTCCTTTGAATTGTGTGATTTCAGCGTTTCCATCGAAATCTTGGAGATTTTCCCTGAAAAATGCTTCAACTTTATCTGCATCCAACTCCAATCCACTGCGCATGGACTCGGTNCCTGAATAAAGATCTTCCCCGCTCATTTATTGAAGGATTTATTGTTTTAACAGATTCATCACCTGCCTAGGCTTCTGGTATGCTTGTCCGGTCAGGGCCTGGCTGGTGGCCAACTGGATTTGAGCCTGAGTCAGGTTTGCCATTTCTTTTGCACTATCGGTGTCTTGAAGTCTGCTTCGTGAACTGCTGACTCCGAGTGTTTCGGTTTCGACATTCTGCATGGTTCGCTGCAGTGTGTTTTTCTCAAACGATCCGATTTCGAGGCGGATGTCCCCGATATCCCTGGAAGCCTCATCGATGAGCAGAACCGCATCCTCAGCGCCCCCTTTGACCGTTAAATCAATGTCGGAGATGCTTCGGAAACCACTCGGATTGACAATGCCCATCCCAAGCTTGGAGGGTCTCACATTAGACAGNGAAAAGAGATCATANTCATTGGCGCTTTCCCCGCTTTGAACACTTTGGCTTTGTTGGGTGATATGGAGGTATCCCTCAATTTTGGGTTCATCTACGGAACCGAGCAGCATTTCCTGGGGTTCTTCAAAAGGTTCATTTCCTATATGTCTTCCTCTTGGGTCTAGAACCGGAACTTTGATGGATCCAGGTTGTCCAGTAAATTCGATCACAGCTCCCTGGGCAGGGCCCCCTTCCATAGCAGTCAGTTGCATCCCATCTCCCACGGATTGCCCTCCTCCAATGGTGCCTTCCACGTTGCGTCCGGGTGCTGATTCCTCCCATANATTGGCTTCGGCTGATATCATTTCAGGGATACTGCAGCTCACCTGGAAAGTCGGTTTATCTCCGTAATCAAAATGATGGAGGATGAGCCTTCCGTCATGACTGCTGACTGCCTGAACATTGAGTCCGTTGTCCGCCAATTTGTTGTTGAGATGGTAGAGAACAAATTGACGGACTTCGAGCGATTCTTCTGCATTGGGAGACGAAGGTTCCGATTCGGATCCTTTTCGACGCTGATTTTCATCTACCTGTCTTGATTTTTCCAGCCCTGCCTCTTCGGCAAAAGAAAAATTGAAGGGATCTTCAAACTCTCCATCATTTTTTCTCTGGTTTCTTTTTTTCATCATCTCGATTTCCTGAAAAAGTTCACCTTCCCGGGTGTCAAGCACGGCCAGACGTCCGCCTTCCTTGACCCGGATCACAAATCCATCTCCGATGCTTGTCACCGTGAGTGGAATTTTCCCCACCATCGTGGCACGTGTGGCGGTATGAGTGATATCAATGGCAAAGCCTTTTTCAGGGGAAGANGGAGTGTCTTTGGCGGCTTTAATAAACCGCAGGTTTTCTCCTACAGTCACCCCATTAACGCCCATGCTTCCATCAAGAAGTTTCTTCCCACCAAACTCTGCTTTTTCNGCAATCGTGAGGATGCTGTCAAGCAGTAGTTCCAGTTCGTACTGGTTGGCTTCCAGTGTTGCTGGATCATTGGTGGCTTCGTTGGCAGCCTGAACAGCCAGCTGCCGCATCTGGGTAAGTTTGGAACTGATGTCCCCAAGGAAGGAACCAGCAGTTTGGAGGAGGGAGATCGAATGCTCGACATTTTCCGCGGCCTGCTTCAGTCCGGAGGCCTGTGATCTCAGCATTTCTGCCTGATACAGGTCTGCCGGGGCATCCTTGGCGCGGGACAGGGCACTTCCCGAGCTTAGCTTTTCGATCGAATTTTGAACGCGGTTTAGATGCGTCCTGCTGTTGTGCAGGGTGCTCATTCCCGCTGCATTGTGCCTTATGCGCATGAAATGAATCTGACGTCAGATACAAATTAAGAGTACTCGTTCGTTTCATCGGCATTTCAGAGACAATCTTTANAAAAAAAACAATCAATTTNCATCTNNGATTAAAGAAAAAAAGTTCAAGGCCGATGCGATTACTGGAATCNTCCAACCTGANANATGAAGAGGTTGGATGAGACACCGATCGGTGTTTGATGACAAACATGATTCAAGTAAATGATTGTTTGGCCGATACGATAAGCGGGGGAGTTCGCTNAAAAAAAGTGTCTCCNCAATGAAGTAAATTTAAATTTGTTGAAGTAATGGAATTTAAAACCGATACGAATATGGGGACTTNTTCCCTNACACGAATATAAATTTATTGAAGTAATGGATTTTTCTGCCGATACGAATACGGGGNCTTAGNCCCTTGNTTGCTGATCCGGCAAGANTGATTGACTGATTAAAGAAAAGTCATCTAATGCCGAAGCGAAAACTGGAAGATTAGGTTCTTCCCAGAATGGAATCCTTTGAGGTCTCTTTAGGGCCCAATAAGAGGATCTAATAAAAGTATATGGGAGATTTTCTCCCTGAATGTAAAAGAATTACTGAAAGTAAAATTATTCTGATCCGAATGGTTCGAATGCGAAAACCGTATCAACGTAAACTGACATTCTGTTTTGGGATGCTGATACTGCTCCTNTGGAGTGGTATCTCAGAAGCCCAGAGTAGAAGCGGTTATGGGCGGGCGGTTCGGAATAAGTTTACTTCACTCAATCCTTATAAGATTGGTCAGTTCGATTACAAGCGTCCCTATTCGTTCCTCAAAGGCAGAAACTGGAGACTTAAATTCCTGACTCCAATCTATGATACTACTAAATACACCGATGACCCCTTGGACCGTGATCAACAATTCGAAGGGTATGAAGAAGGTCAATCACCCTACAGTGTCTTTGTTAGTTATAAATGGTTAGG
>FUFK010042460.1_pt1 | contig 35054 bp, 26 predicted proteins | sample 1021851 | NCBI WGS metagenome assembly FUFK01 (sample SAMEA51879418, study PRJEB19060) | metagenome | reverse complement strand
GAGAAGCATGAAAAAATTGCATTGCAATTTTAGCTTCGCAAGCGAAATCCTTTAAATAGGATTTCCTAAAAATTGATACCTTAACGATATCTGACTAAAAAAAGCACTGCTTTTTTAGCTCTGCAAGAATAATCTCCTGAAAGAGGAAAATTATTTAAAACCAAACTTATTAAGCTAATACCGAATAGGGCAGAATACTTAATAAGCGTACTACTAAAAATGGTGGACCGACCGCGACTCGAACGCGGGACCAATTGATTAAAAGTCAACTGCTCTACCAACTGAGCTATCGGTCCTGAGAGACGTTAAAAAATTGCACTGAAATTTTAGTCTCGCAAGAGAATTTTCCTTAAAGGGAAAATTCTAAAAGTTATACTAACAACTTAAGTTTAAATATTAAGTCATTCGCAAAGCTTTCTCTCATTCACATCTAGATAATTTGTATCCCTAAACGTGAGAGCACATTATATATATTCCTGCGATAATTACAACCCCATGAGGAACAAAAATTATGATTTGAGCGTAAATTTTATAGATTTTTTAAACTAACTAACTTTATTAGAAATGTTTATATCTTTTGAGCTTAACAATAAGTACAGATCTAATCTCTAGACAGCGCTTCCACTGGGTCAAGCTTGGCCGCATTACGCGCTGGTAAAAAACCAAAAATGACGCCAATTAAAGTTGAGCAAACAAAGGCGGCAATGATAGAAGTTGGGGAATAAATCACTTTAAAGCTATCACCAGCGACACTATTGATAAGCTCGCCGATAGCAAAGGCAAGTCCGATACCCAATAAGCCGCCTAAAATACAGACTAAGATGGCTTCGATCAAAAACTGCTGCATAATGTCGCTTTGACGAGCGCCGACTGCCATACGCACGCCGATCTCGTTGGTGCGCTCNGTGACTGAAACTAGCATGATATTCATCACCCCAATACCGCCGACGATCAAGGAGATGATAGCAATGGATGAGATAAGTAAGGTCATAGTGCCTGTCGTTGACTCAATCGTTTGACGAATAGAGTCTGAGTTACGAATACGAAAATCGTCGGTACCGTGACGACCTTCCATAAGGGTGGAGATGGCAGACTCAGCAGCGGAGGAGGAGATACTGTCATCAATCAAGGCGACGAAACGCTCAATGTTGGGACTACCTACTAAGCGTGACATCATNGTCGTATAAGGCATATATAGGGTAGGCGACTCAACTTGTCCGCCAAAGCCACTGTTATTAGGTTCCAATACGCCAATCACTCGCCCGGGTACACTACCGATTAACACGACTTCGCCGATAGGGTTATCAACATCAGCAAAGAAAGTCTGCTTAGCATTGTCATCGATAATAATATCTTGCGTGCGTTTTAAGATGCTTTGCTCATCGAAGCCTTGGCCTTGGGATAACGTCTCACCACTAACGTCAAGATAGTCTTGACCGACGCCGCTTACGCTAGCTGCTTCTTGTACGTTGCGATAGCGCACGTTCATATTCGTATCAAGCTGCGGGCTAACGCTGGTCACATAAGGCTGATCAGCGACCGCCTGCGCATCCTCAGGCGTGAGATTGTCGTCATTGTACTGACGTCTAGGATCGCCCCATGGATAACCGTCTATTACGGTAATAGTGTTGGTTCCCAATGAGCTAATATTGGCCAGTATCTGCTCTTGTGAGCCTTTACCTAACCCTACGACTGAGACTACCGAAGCGATACCAATAATAATACCGAGCATCGTCAAAAGCGTACGCATTTTATGCGCGCGCATGGCGAGCAGGGACATCTTAAAAGCTTCAAACAAACGATCAATAAAGCTACTTATCTTGCCTTTACGATGCCTGTTGAGTATAGGCTCTGGCTGCACTCTATTATCAACTGCCGTTTGCTGATAATGCTTGGTACGATAGTCCTCGATGACATAGCCGTCTTTGAGCTCAATGACGCGCTCAGCCTGCTCGGCAAGACCGGGGTCATGGGTGACCATGATAATGGTATGACCTTGCGACTTTAAGTCATGCAAGATGGCCATGACATCTTCGCCTGACTTGCTATCGAGCGCCCCTGTGGGCTCATCAGCTAAGATAATATCGCCGCCATTCATTAGCGCGCGAGCGATTGATACCCGCTGCTGTTGACCGCCTGAGAGCTGATTCGGACGATTGTTGACCTTATCCGCAAGACCTAAATCTGACAGTAGCTGTTCAGCGCGCTCGCTGCGAGCCTGTCCATCCATTCCCGCATAAATGGCTGGCACAGAGACATTATCACGAGCATTAATATCGCCAAGCAGATGATAGCGCTGAAAAATAAAACCAAAGTGCTCGCGGCGTAATTTCGCCAGCTCATCGGCATCAAGCCGGCTGACAGGCTGTCCATAAATCTTATAGTCACCTGCTGTCGCCTGATCTAAGCAACCCAAGATATTCATTAGAGTAGACTTACCAGAGCCAGATTGCCCGATGATAGCGACCATCTCGCCTTGATGAATAGTGAGGTCGATATCATGCAGCACGCGTATCGTCTGCTCGCCTGCACGAAACTCTTTAATCAAGCCTTTGACTTGCATCAGCGGCGTAGTTGCTGCGCTATTGGCATTGGTTTTTAGGGGATCCATGAATACGACGACCTATATTATCAAATCAGAAAATCACTAAGGGTCTAAAAGTTATAGTGCTCTAAGCTTAAAGGTTGCAAGACGTTCAACAGCACTGGAGCTAACTGAANCTAAGTACCTTAACTGGTACGTTAGCTAACATGACCTGTTAAAAAGGGGGGCCTCCTCTACCACCTTGACTACCCCCTGCTTTTTCTTCACTCAATATCACCTCATCGCCTGCGCTTAATCCACTTAAAATCTGGGCGTTAACGCGGTTGTTAATGCCAACGGTAACGCGTTGTTCAGCGACTTCGCCGTTGTCTTTGAGCACGCGAACCACGCCTGCGCTAGTAGAAACATCAGTATCAGTACTTGAGTCGCCAGTAGATCTTTTACTGTTTTTAGCAGGTTGTAGGGCAGCAGAAGGAACAAGCAGCGCGTTTTTAGCTTCATTAATAACGATATAAACCTGTGCGGTCATGTCGATACGAAAGCGGCGCTCAGTGTTTGGCACTTCGATGTAACCGATATAATAGATAGCAGCATCAGTAGAGCTGGTATCACTGATATTCTCGGGCGCAGGTTCAATAGCTTTTAGGGTAGCGTCATACTTTTGGTCAGGATTACCAATGATATTAAAATACACCGGCATGCCTGCTTGCACGTTGATGACATCGGCCTCAGAGATCTGCGCGTTAATGCGTACGGTCGAGAGATCGGCTAAGGTGACGATAGTCGGCGCAGTTTGATTGGCGTTNACGGTAGTGCCTTGCTCAGTGGTGATAGAGACCACTGTACCTGATATCGGCGCGCGAATAGTGGTGTAGCTCAAATCCTCCTCAGCGGTACTGACGTTGGTTTGCGCTTTACGTAAGGCGGCGCGTTGGCTGTTGATATTGGCTTGAGTGGTGGTAATAGCGGCTTTGGCGGTATCTATAGCGGCGCGAGCATTATCAACCGCGGCTTTGGCGGTTGCCACACTGGTGGCCTGAGTATCATATTCCTGTTGCGAGATGGCATCGATAGCGACTAAGCCCTTGAGACGCGCAAAGTCAGATTGGGCTTGCTTGTACTCAGATTGACGGCTGGCCAGATCAGCATAAGCGCTCTTTAGGCTGGCTTGACGACTCAGTAGCTCAGCCTCAGCACTTTGAATGGCGGCTTCGCTTTGCTCGAGGCTGGCTTGCTCATTGCTTAGATTGTTTTTTTGGGTGACTTGATCGATTTGGGCAATGAGCTCGCCTTGCTTAACCTCGTCTCCGACTTCCACGAACAGCCGTTTGACTTCTCCTGACACCTGCGCGCCAACGTCAACGGTGTTAAGCGCCTTGACTTTACCGGACGCCATGACGTTGTTTTCGATATCACCTATCTCAGCGGTGGCGGTAATGTAATTAGGACTCTCTTCTTTGGGTTGAAAAGTCCTGTAAGCCAGCACAATAAGTGCAAGCACAACTAAGGCGATAATGCCCCATTTTATAGCTGATTTTTTGGTGATTTTGCCCATGCTCAAAGTCCACTTACCATCAAAACAATTTTGACTATAGTAAAGACTTCAGGGGCAAATTGAAATGGTTATTAGTTTGCGAAAGGTTAAGGAAAAGCGCGGTAGCNGNAACATAAGAGGGTATAAAAANGGCTTTATTAAAAGGTGTAAGTCATTATTTGAGTAAGCCATTAAGCAGCAAAGAGCTTTTTCCCTGACAGCTCAAGCGCAGCTTGTAATAACAGCTCCCAAGCAGGCTGACGAATGAGGCCTTTGATGGCCTGATCACAGCGATATAGCAAATCCGGCCACTCGGCGGTTTGCGCAAGGGAATGACGACGACAAGCTTGGCTGTATAAGCCTTGCTTACTACGCCAGATTCCTAAGCTTTGNGGATCTTGCCCATCCATTAGCGCCATGACCAACCGCATGTCTTTGGCTATTGCCCAAAGTACCAAAGTCGTTGGTTCATCAGTAGCTTGTAGCTGAAACATGATTTTNGCTACCTGCATGCTATTGCCTGTGAGCATAGCATCGGATAAGTCAAAAACGCTGAATTGCGCATCGCTGACTAAAGCAGCTTGCAAGTCAGTAATACCTAGAGCTAGGTTCTTATGACTGGCCGCGTCGCTATTACGATTGTCNGTAGTAGGACTGAGACTGTCGTTATTATTTTCAGATAACTTTGGAGCGAACAGATAGGATAAGCGCCAAAGGGTTTGATAAGCGCTGAGTAGGTGATGCTCGGTGTGCGACATCAATAATTGCCAAGCCTCTTGCGAAAGACGTAGGCCGAATTGCTCTGCTTGTACTTGCAATAACTGCTGACGCGCGCGCTCATCGTATAAGTTACCATCGATAACTTGGCCATACTTGGCAAAAGGCGCAAACCACTTNCTGGCTTGGCTGCGTTTATCTTGCTTCGGCGTTANCCATAATAAGCTATGACTATGAGCGCCGGCTTGTGCATCGATAGCAAACTGCTCAAGCTCGGCGATAGTGGCTTTATCCGGCTTATGATTGCCCGTCACGATGAGCGCGCTGGCATCATCAAAGAGCGATTGGCTACCTAATTCAGACAACACCTCTTGCCAAGACTTCACCGATATGAGCTCAATGCGTTTGATGGCGTAGTTTTGCTCGCGCCAATGTGGCCGCAGCGCATTAATTAACCATTGCTGCAGTAAGGGCTCATCACCGTGCGCCAGCCACAAGCCCGCTACAGCTACTGAAGGTTGCAGCAGTTTAGGATAGGCTTGGATAAAGGTCTGCTGCATAAAAGATAAGCCATCAGTTGCTGATTGGAAGTGAGGATTAAAGGTATCAGTTCAAAGTGTCAATTCAACGTATTCACTTAAAGCGTTCATTTAAAACGTTAAGAGGTCGGGGTAGTCACCACAGTGGTCGAGGGCGCTGAGTGCTCTAACATAGGTGCGGTTTGGCGAGCCTTACTAGTATTGGGCGACACTTTGGGTAAGCTGACAGCGACATACTGATCGGTAATACGGCGCGCAAGACTATCGTAGAGCCAATCGCGGATCTGATCGCCTTGTTGATCGTCAGTGCTGACCGATGCCTCATTATACTGATAGCTACGCTCCACTTGGATGGGATTAGTCAAAGTCACTGGCTGCCCATTTTGATAAGTGTCATAGGTCACATCAGCAGAGAGTACCAAACGTATCTCTGTTAAGACGCCTACTAGCTCATAGCGCCGAAAGCGTAAATTGTCTACTTTTATAAGGGCGATTTTTTCGGCATCGGTGTTATTGGCTTTGCTATTGGCGGCGTTTTCAATCATCGTCATACCATCAACGACGTCTACTCCCAAAGTCTCTAAGCGTCTAGTTAGTGGCAGCTTCAATGGGAACGAGCGACGATTATCTTCAATCACTACCGCTGTTTTTTCGACCTCAAAATTTAANGGCGCATCCAGTCCGCGCAGATGAAANCCGCAGCCCGTAAGGNCAGTCGCTGNCGTNACCACCGTCATCATAGGTAGCACTGCTAACAAAGAAGTGGCTAGCGTTTTACCAAGGCTTTTGCCTTTAGCAGGCGTACCTAAGCTGTTCTTACGTGCTGACTGCATGTTTTGCTGTTGATACGCCATAACCTTCATCCTTCATCGCNATAAAAAGCCNAAAACATTACCTGTAGTTAAAAAATAAACTAGCCAACAACGACAATGTTCACTAACTTATTAGGGACAACGATCTCTTTTTTGATNTNGCCNGTAAGAAACTTAGCGACGCTATCGATGCTGCGTGCTTGAGCTTTAAGCTCTTCAGGGTCACTATTAGGCGCGACGTCCATTTTACCGCGTACCTTACCATTCACTTGCACCACCATAGTGATCGTATCTTGTACTAAGGCACTCTCATCGACAGCAGGGTAGCTCATCGTTAGTGTATCCACGCCTAATTGCTCAAGTAAATACTCGCCAGCATGCGGCGCATAGACCGAGAGCATAATGAGCAAGTCTATCAAAGCTTCATGCTGCACTTGTAAGTCTTGCTCGCCGTTGACTTTAAAGCTTGTGAGCTCATTAGCAAGCTCCATAAGACTCGATACTGGCGTATTCAATGCCAAGCGCTCGCCTAAGTCGTTATCGATTTTACCTACTGTCTCGTGAGTCTTACGGCGTAGGTTTTTGGCCTCGCGGCTTAGATTATCGGTAGTTAACGGCTGATCATTTAAAGTAGCAAGCGCTAAGTTTGACGCGCTTACAGCNTTAATATGATCATGAGCCAGACGCCAGACTTTTTTGACAAAGTTATAAGGNCCTTTGAGCGCNTCATCTGACCANTCAAGGGTTTGATCGGCAGGCGCNGTNAANAGNGTATATAAACGCACCGTATCCGCGCCGTATTGATCGATAGTGGTTTGCGGGTCGACGCCGTTATTCTTAGACTTTGACATCTTNTCGATTTTGCCAATATTTACAGGCTGTCCATCTGCTTTAAGTGTCGCTTTAATCGGTTGACCNCGCTCGTTGTAGTCGATATCGACATCATCAGCNAAATAATACGTCGTNCTGCCATCGCTATTGATACGATTAAAGGTGCCAGCGAGTACCATACCTTGCGTCATCAAGNTNTTGAAAGGCTCATCACCTGAGACTAAATTCTCATCTCGCATGAGCTTATGNAANAAACGCGCATAAAGCAGATGCATCACTGCGTGCTCAACTCCACCGACGTATTGATCAACCGGTAGCCANTTNTTNGCGGCTGANTTATTGACCATNTGNTNGTNGTCGTTGGGGCTAGCAAAGCGCGCGTAGTACCAGCTGGATTCGACAAAGGTATCAAAGGTATCGGTCTCGCGCTCTGCCGGATTACCGCATTTAGGGCANCTGGTATTGACAAACTCAGGCATGTTTTTGAGNGGATTACCGCGACCATCAGGCACGACCTCAGTCGGTAGTACGACTGGCAAATCTTGCTCTTCTACCGGCACCGTACCNCAGTGCTCGCAGTTGACCATCGGAATCGGGCAGCCCCAATANCGCTGGCGAGAGACGCCCCAATCGCGCAGACGGAACTGAATNTTTTTATTGGCAAGGCCTTTTGGCTCGAGCTTCTCAAGCATCGCTGCAAAAGACTGCTCAAAANCCATACCATCAAACTCGCCTGAGTTGACCAAAGTATTGCGCTCAGTATAGGCGAGGTTAACTTCACAGCCTTCAGCTTCGGCCTCAGCTTTTGCCGCATCAAAATAACCGGCAGGGACGTCGATGACTTGTTTGATTGGCAAGTCGTATTTAGTCGCAAATTCATAATCGCGNTCATCATGTGCCGGTACTGCCATGACCGCGCCTGAGCCATAGCTCATCAGCACGTAGTTAGCGACCCAAACTGGCAGCGCCTCCCCAGTCAGTGGGTGGGTGACTGTGAGACCAGTATCCATACCGATCTTCTCTGCTTTGGCAAGATCCGCTTCGGCAACTGAGCCTTTTTTGCACAGCGCATTGAACTGGGCGATGACCTCATCGTTTTCAGCCGCATATTTCGCTAATGGGTGCTCAGCTGCAACAGCGACATAAGTGACCCCCATCAAGGTATCAGGACGGGTGGTAAATACATCTAAGGTACTCTCTTGGCCTTCAAGCTCGTAAGGGAAATGCACTTCCATACCGGCACTACGACCGATCCAATTGCGCTGCATGGTCAGNACTTCTGAGGGCCAATGGCCTTCTAGCTGATCTAAGTCATCGAGTAATTCATCAGCGTATTCGGTGATATTGAAGTAATACATCGGAATATCGCGCTTCTCAACGAGTGCGCCACTGCGCCAGCCTTTACCATCGATGACTTGTTCGTTGGCAAGGACAGTATTATCCACTGGATCCCAGTTCACTGTCGCAAGCTTCTTATAAACTAAGCCTTTTTTATACAGCTGCAAAAATAGCCACTGCTCCCATTGATAATACTCAGGACTACAAGTAGCAAACTCGCGCGACCAATCGATCGACAGGCCTAACAGCTTAAGCTGCGCGCGCATATTATCAATATTCTCAAACGTCCATTTGGCAGGCGGCGTCTGATTGGCAATGGCTGCGTTTTCTGCTGGCAAGCCAAACCCATCCCAGCCCATTGGCTGCATGACTTCAAAGCCTTTAAGGCGATAATAACGGCTCAGCACGTCTGAGATGGTATAGTTACGTACATGACCCATGTGCAGCTTACCGCTCGGATAAGGGAACATCGATAGCATATAGCGGCTAGGTTTGTCGCTTGGCTCATTGCTGACTTCAAAGCGCTTATCTGTTGCCCATTTGGCTTGCTGCTGCGTTTCGATCAGCTGCGGCTGATAAAGCGTATTATCGGCGGCTGAAGTAGCGTTATTATTAGGGGTAGAGTGGTCAGAGGTCACAGCGTGGTTCATAATTGGCTCGAAGTTAGATATTTTTATTGACGTTTTGGAGTGTAAGTTCTAAAAACAAATAATTAGTAAAATGAGATACGCTAGAATAGCGCAAATTGGGAAAAAATGCGATGGGCTAGGGTAATAATAGCGCAGTATTAAAAGACCAAAGTTTTAATTTTTAAGCAAGCATAATATAAGGAATAACGATGACAATCACTATCTATGGTATCAAATCATGCAGCACCATGAAAAAGGCCTTTACTAAACTAGACGACTTAAACATCGACTACACGTTTCACGATTATAAAAAACAAGGCATCGATAAAGATAGTGTGCAACGTTGGGTCGATCTATTAGGGTTAGATAAGGTGTTAAACAAACGCGGAACCACATGGCGGAAATTAACTGATGAGCAAAAGCAGGCCGCAGACGCTGATGTCAACACAGCTATCGGTTTATTACTCGAAAATACCAGTATGATTAAGCGCCCAATTGTAGAAGGGGTGCATGATGAGCAGCCCATTCTACTTTGCGGTTTTGACGCGGATGAGTTTGACAAAGCCTTTGCTTAAAGCGCTCACCGCTCACTGTAGACACTATAAATACTGTCGCAGTAGCACGAGAAGCTACAATAAAACCTGACCTTAATGACCTGACCTTAATGAGAGTTTAATAAAATCTAAGCTCAGGTTTTATTACCCCTACGATAAACCAAATCACGCTAAACAGCCAAATGATGAGGACATAAAGTCTGATTTGCTCTGCAGTCCAATCAAGGGCAAACCACTCAATCATAAAAAACGACTTCCAGCCCTCGATCCATTTGGCACCGCCATAACCTATGATCCACCAACAATAGAGACTTTCTAAAATAAAAAGCACACACCACATGATTAGTGACATAGTAGCGTCATCCTTTATTAGCGCTAGCTCATGGCTGAGTCGACTTCACGGCTAATCAGTGTACCGACGCCTTCATTAGTGAAAATCTCGAGAAGCGTCGCATGCGGTACACGGCCATCAACGATAACCGCGCTTTTGACGCCGTTGCGCACTGCATCTAGAGCGCAGCCGATCTTTGGAATCATGCCGCCTGAGATAGTGCCATCCTCTATCATGGCATCTACTTTTTTGGGCGTCAGGCCAGTGACTACTTTACCATCACGGCCNAATACACCTTTGATATTGGTAAGTAGCATTAGCTTCTCGGCCTGCAAGAATTCAGCTACTTTACCNGCGACCAGGTCAGCATTGATGTTATAAGTATCGCCATTGTCATCGACACCAAGCGGCGCAATAACGGGAATAAAGTTGGANGAGATNAGCATNTTAATNACGTNTTTNTTGACGCTGACGACATCACCGACATAGCCCAAATCGATAGGTGCCTCAACACCATCATCATCGACCTTTTGCATGAGCATTTTTTTNGCATGAATCAGGTTGGCGTCTTTACCGGTCAGNCCAATCGCGCGGCCCCCGTGTTTATTAATGAGGCTGACGATCGACTTATTAACGCCGCCGCCAAGCACCATCTCGACGATATCCATGGTGCTTTTGTCCGTGACACGCATACCNTCGATACGCTCTGATTTGCGTCCGAGCTCTTTGAGTAAGGTATCGACTTGCGGGCCGCCGCCGTGTACGACCACGGGATGTAGCCCAACTGTCTTTAGCAGNACAATGTCACGAGCAAAAGAGCTCTCAAGCTCAGGATCGGTCATGGCATTACCGCCGTATTTGACGACGATGATCTTATCGACAAAACGTTGAATGTAAGGCAGTGCGGTGGTCAAAACCTCTGCGGTGGTTTTGGCGTCATTAAAATTAAGGGACATGAGGGACTCCTAAAAGGTAGCTCAAGATATCAGTTTAAAAAAACCAGTTTAAAACAGGTCGAATCAAAACGTCAGCGCAATATAAAAAAAGGCGGCAATCTCCAGAGACTGGCACAAAATCATTGAACAGTAATTATTAAACAATAGCTATTAAACAATAACTATTAAGCAGCAATTATCAGATAGCAATGATACTAAATACTGCGCAGCTTGTAGTATAAATTAAATTGCTTAGCTGCACGGTATCATTCCGGCTCGATAGCTGCAATTTNCTGAGCTAAGAGGGTATCAAATAGCTCGCATAAAGCGACGAATCGCGCTTGCACTGCTTGCAGATCCTTCATGCTATCGCCAGCGAAACGTACGGTAAGGCTATGACTGGTATTAGACTCACGCAGCACACCAAAACCATTCGCAAAGTCTAAGCGTACGCCGTCTATCAGGGATATCTGCGTATCTAATGGCATCAGCTGCTTCGCTTGCTCTATGCTGATATTGCAAATATTATGAACAGCAAGATGGGTTTCAGTACGAGTATTAGCGCTATTATTAAAACAACTGCAAAGTGTTANGTNTTTAAATAAATCTACAGAACTTAGCTTAGTGTTATCCGTATTAGCACCGTGCCCACTCGCTAAATCTTGTAAGTAGCAGCAACAAACTGTTAGATGCTCTAATAAGGAAGCCTGACAAGCTTGCTTGGCAGGTAAGGGTAGATAGTGATCAGCGGTGCTGACTAAAGTAGGTAGGCTCCTTGTGATATCTGTCAAAGCATAAGGCGGTAATACTGAACGCAGCTCGCCCCACAAGTCAGTGGTCAGCATGANTTTTTCTGTTTGCGCGNNAGTAGGGACAGCGGTAAACGCTAGCCAGTANANTAAGCGCAGTCCGGCGTACATCGCATCATCATAAACGATAAAATAGCCATCGTTAAAGATAAAGTGACCCGATAACTCACCGGCAAAGATAGCTTGCTTGTGATCAGTTTGTAAGTGTTGACGTAATAGGCTACTGCCCGTTTGAGTCATAACGGGCTTAGCACCAAGAGCGGCGAGTAATTTTGCTAAATGATGAGAGCATTTGACATCGAATAATACGGGCGGCGCCGTAGCAGTGTGGTCGCTAGTTTCNTCGTTAGCAGTTGTATCTAATTTTGAATGTCGCTCAGTAATGGCCACTTGCGCTAATAAGTACAATAAATGATCAGGGGTGACGACTTTGCCGCTATTATCGACAATCATGAGTCTATNGCCATCACCATCGAAAGCTAAGCCCATATCGGCTCGATTAACGATGACCGTTTGCTGTAACTCTGCAAGACGGTTAGGCTCTGTCGGATCAGGATTACCCGTAGGAAAACTGCCATCAGGACAGTCATTGAGCATAATNACGCGCTGACAAAAGCGCTCAAATAAAGGCTTGGCGACATTACTGGTCGCGCCGCTGAGACAGTCAATAACCAGAGTCAAGTCTAGCTTGTTGTCTAGGTTCAAAGCCGGNTGAGAGACGGTATGCCGTAAGAAGCTATCTTTGTTACGATTATGGTCCGAGACGCGTTTATCAGCCGGATGAATNGCGTGTATCACTTGCGCTATCGCTTCGATATAANTGCTNGCGATGGTAGTATCGGCGGGCAAGCANGGNCTGNTTGANNCTTTATCTTTATGAGTGTTATCAGCCATAGCNCTGAGCTTATTATTAGCACTGAGCTTATTATTAGCGCTGAGCTGACTGTTAGCGACTTGCTGATAGAGGGCTTGAATCTGGGCGTGACTAGGCGAGGCGTTATGGACCAGCCACTTAATCCCCAAAGTGTCTTTTGCAGAATGACTGGCGGTGACCATGATGCCATGACCATCATATTGCTGCGCCCAAAACGCCGCCATAGGGGTAGTGACTAAGCCTAGATGAATAACCTTTAGGCCGCTGGCTTGTAGAATATCAGCTATCGTTTGCGCTATACAGTCGCTACCGTGGCGCACGTCATAGCCAACGACTACGGTAGGGTTAGACTGCGTCTGACCTTGAATATAATCTTTGGGATTATGACGCTGAGTAGTATAGAGCTGCGCAAAAGCTTGCGCTAACGCCTGCACAAAGTCTTGCGTAAAATAGCGCCGCGCGCCGCGAATATCATAAGCACGAAATAAGGCTTTTTGGGCAGCAAAAGGCGATTTGTTCTGCATCTTTTTGTTCCCGTGGCCTTATTATGTCGCTTGTTATACGTGTATTAATATTACTTCTTAAAAAAACTGACTATCACTGACGACCCGAATGACCAAAGCCGCCGGCACCGCGCGCGCTTTGATCACTAAATTCGGTGACGATATCGAACTCTGGGCGCGCGACTGGAACCACAATATACTGCGCCATCCGCTCCGCTGGGTTAAGCACAAAATCATCAGCGCTACGGTTCCACACGCTGACCATCAGCTCGCCTTGGTAATCTGCATCTATCAATCCTACTAAATTACCAAGCACAATACCATGCTTATGACCAAGACCTGAGCGCGGTAAAATCATCCCAGCAAAATTAGAATCAGCAATATAGACTGCCAAGCCGGTACCTACTAGATGCGTCTCGCCCGCCTTGATCGTTAAAGGCTCGTCAATACAAGCGCGCAGATCAATACCTGCTGAGCCGTCAGTGGCGCGCGTAGGTAGCGAAAAGGCTGGGTCGTCGATTACTTTTGAGTTTAATACTTTCACTTGTACAGTTTGCATCATTTGTCCTAATACTTTTATGAATTAAAATGGCTGTTTTAAGATTATGTTTGAGCTCTTTATCAAGGTTAGCAGTTCGCTGATGCCCTTGCTGATGCCATTGATGACTACATCTNAGCGAACACGAAGCGAAAAGGGCGCTAAAGTATCAAGAGACTTGCGAGCCCCAAAAACGACATAAAGCCGACGATATCAGTGACNGTNGTCAAAATNACCGAAGCGGAGAGGGCAGGGTCGATATTCATGCGTTTGAGTAGCAGNGGAATACTGATGCCNGAGACATTAGCCGCAGTCATGTTAATAGCGATAGCACAGCCAATCACCGCGCTGATCTTACCATCTTGAAACCACAACTGCGCAATACCTGCCATAATAATGGCCCAGATAATACCGTTTATCGCGCCGACCCACAGCTCTTTATTAAGCAACCAAACCCGATTAGAACCCCCGATTTGACCCATCGCCATACCGCGAATCACCACCGTCAACGTCTGCGAGCCGGCGATACCGCCCATGCTAGCAACCACTGGCATCAAAATAGCTAGAGCGACTACTTGTGCGAGTACTTCCTCAAACTGACCGATGACCGCAGCAGCTAGCAGCGCGGTACCCAAATTAATACCGAGCCAAATACTACGGCTTTTTGCACTATCTAGGATAGGCGCAAACAGCTCATCGTCTTGGCTGACACCTGCTAGATTACGCATAGTGCTATCGACATCATCTTGAATAATCTCCATGATGTCNTCGCCATTTAATTGTCCGACCAGCTCACCAAAGTCGTTAATCACAGGCGCAAAGCGGATATCTTCTGAGCGAAAAATAGCGGCGGCATCAGTGATATCTAATCTATCATTGATAGTAATGGCGTTATCGATAAAGTCAGCGACTAAAGCTTGCTGATCGTGTTTAATTAAGTCAACTAAGCTAAGTAGGCCCAAGAGCTGCTGGCTTTGATCGACGACCAATAGCTCTTGGCTTTGATCATCAAGCAGATCTATATTGTCTCGTAGCCAGCCTTGTACGTCAGCCAAGCTAATATCGTCATGTACCTGAATAATATCAGGATCCATATAGCTGCCCACTTCCCAGTCGGCATAAGTATCCAGCTTATTGACCTGAACGCGAACGTCTTCATCTAAGGTCGCCATGACTGATGAACGTACGGTATCGGTCACAGTCTCCAAAATCTCGGAGATATCTTGCGCATCGAGATCTTGAGTGAATAAGGAGATTTCTTTGGAGGAGACGTTTTCAAGTAAAGGCTGGCGCGTCTCATCTTCAAGCTCAGCGAGAACTTCGCCTTTGAGCTCCTCTGGCACATGCGTCCAAATCAGGTGCCGATCTTGGATAGGGAAGGACTCTAGCAAGTTAGCAATCTCGTACTCTGATTGCTTAGCGAGGAATTCAACAATCTCTTTGGAAGCTTCTTTTGCGACTAACTCTTGCAGGTACAGCAGCTTATATTCTGCACTATATTCTAACGGATTATAGTCTGCCGGTAGGGTGGTGGCGCGTTCAGAATTAGGCGTAGGTGCAGACATAACAGTTCCAAAAGTGATGACAGGTTAAAGACAGTAGTAAGGCTAATGCACTGCTAACGATTACCCAGTAGTGCTCGAATATTGGCTAGATACTCATCAGCGACAGCGGCGGGATCTTTGGTGGCTTTTTTCTTTTTCGCCTTAGCGGGCCAATCGATATGATCTTCTGGCAGCTCATCCAAAAACCGCGACTCGGAGGTGACGCGCATCTGCCCACCGGCACGGCGCTGAGCGGCCAAAGTCAAAGTCAGCTCGCGGCGCGCCCGAGTGATACCGACGTACATCAAGCGCCGCTCTTCCTCAATGGTTTCGCTGAGGATTGAGTTGCGGTGCGGCAGCATCTCTTCCTCAAGACCCATGATATAGACGTAGTTAAACTCAAGGCCCTTTGCCGCGTGCAGCGTCATCAGGTTGACTTTATTGGTATTCTCTTCTTCTTGCTGCTGCTCGAGCATATCAAGCAGTACTAATTTACGAATGATAGTATCGATAGTGCGATCTTCATCGTCTTCAGCGCGATTGATCAAGGACTGAATACTGGCATAAAGCATCTCGATATTATCGATGCGGTTTTTTTCTTGCTGCGGGGTTTTTGCGTCACTACGCACAAAATCAATATAGCCGGTCTCATCAATCATTTGCCGAACGATAGGAACCGGGTCAGGATGTTGATCAAGCTCACGAGTATAGTGTTCGATAAAGTCGCCAAACTCTTTTAGCGTACCATAAGCCTTACTCGGTAATACATGACTCAAGCCGCCATGAGTACACGAAGCAAGTAGCGAGATACTGTGCTCTTGCGAGAACAGGCCTAGTTTTTCGAGGGTCGCAGGCCCCATACCGCGTTTTGGCGTGTTAATGATGCGCAAAAAAGCACTGTCGTCTTCGGGATTTAGAATCAAGCGCAGATAGCCCATGATATCTTTAATCTCGCTACGCGAAAAAAACGACTGACCGCCTGATAATTTATAAGGGATTTGTAGCTGACGCAGATTCGCCTCTAGCATTCGCGCCTGAAAGTTACTGCGATACAGCACCGCGTAGTCTTCCCACTCATTACCAAAACGCAGTTTATGCGTGGCGATCTCTTTGGCGACACGCTCGGCTTCATCATCGTCATTGCGGCAGTTAATAATGCGAATTTTTTCGCCTTCACCTTTATCTGACCATAGTTTTTTCTCGAATAGATGCTCGTTATGGGTAATGACCGCGTTGGCTGACGTNANNATACGACTGGTAGAGCGGTAATTTTGCTCAAGCATGACNATNTTGAGTTTTGGAAAGTCTTCTTTGAGCAGCGCCATATTTTCAGGTTTNGCCCCGCGCCAAGCGTAGATNGACTGGTCATCATCGCCCACCACGGTGAAGCGTCCCTGCGGCCCAACGAGATATTTAATCATTTCATACTGGGCAGTATTGGTATCTTGATACTCATCGACTAATAAATAGCGAATACGGTTTTGCCACTTATCACGCAGCTCGCGGTTTTCGCGCAGTATCTTGGTCGGTAGCACGATCAAATCATCAAAATCAACGGCATTATAAGCGCGCAAGTTACGCTCATAAAGCGCATATAGCGTNGCNAAAATCATATCNTCTGGATCATCAAGCGTCTCCATCGCTTGCTCAGGCTCGACCAAATCGTTTTTCCAGTCGGATATCATCTTAATGGCTTTACCCACCAGCTCGCGGCTCTCTGCGCCTGATAAATTATCGCGCATCATCAGCTCCATAAGCAGGCGCTTACTATCATCGCTATCCATGATAGAGAAGTTACCCTTGAGCGGAGTATGGATGAGCTCATAACGCAAAAACTGCAAGCCAAATTGGTGAAAGGTTGAGACCGTTAGCCCGCGGGTCTTCTCACTAGGCAGTAATTTGCTGACCCGTGCTTTCATCTCGCGCGCCGCTTTATTGGTAAAGGTTACCGCCGTGATACGCTCGGCTGGCGTATTACACTCTTCGATAAGATAAGCAATCTTACGGGTAATCACTGAAGTTTTACCCGAGCCTGCGCCAGCCAATACCAGTAGCGGCCCTGATACATAGAGCATGGCTTCTTGTTGTCGAGGATTGAGTTGACTCATAGATTACCTTTTGGACAGAGGTTACGAACGCGAGATAGCAAGGATCACAAATTTTAGTAATAAAATTCGGTAGATAACGGGTTAATAGCTAACAGAAGCTATCAAAATTAGGTGAGCTATTATAAAGCAAAAGTGCTGACTTTTGGGAGCAGATAGCTAACGGAGTGTGCACAAAAAAGCGCCAACTGAACGGAATCAATTGGCGCTATTTTGTTTTATTGGACTTAATATCTTGACTCCATATTAAGCATTATTTAACTGCCGAGCTGCCTCAAGTGCAAAGTAAGTCAAGATACCATCGGCACCGGCGCGGCGAAAACCAATAAGCGATTCTAGGATCACCGCATCAGTCAGCCAGCCGTTTTGAATAGCTGCCATGTGCATCGCGTATTCACCAGAGACCTGATAAGCAAAGGTTGGCACCCCAAAGGTGTCTTTGACTTCACGGATCAGATCGAGATAGGGCTGACCAGGCTTAATCATCACCATATCTGCGCCCTCATTGATGTCCATCGCCACTTCGTGCAAAGCTTCAGCGCGGTTACCAAAGTCCATCTGATATTGTTTTTTATGACCGCCTTTTAGGTTGCCGGCGCTACCGACTGCATCACGGAACGGCCCATAATAAGCAGAAGCGTATTTGGCAGAATAAGCCATGATAGCGGTATTGACAAGACCTTCGCTTTCAAAGGCATCACGCATGGCTTTGATACGGCCATCCATCATATCACTTGGAGAGATGATATCAGCGCCAGCTCTAGCATGGACGAGTGCTTGCTTGACCAGCACCTCAACGGTGTCATCATTGACCACATAACCACTGTCATCAAGCAAGCCGTCTTGACCGTGTGACGTATAAGGGTCGAGCGCCACATCGGTCATCACCACCATCTCAGGCACTGCGTCTTTTAGTGCTGCTACGGCACGCGCGCTTAGTCCATTCTCATCATAGGCCGCTTTGCCATCAGGAGTTTTTAGCGAGTTGTCAATAACAGGGAAAATATCGATAGTCGTCACGCCCTCGCTTAAGAGCTCTTTGGCATAATTAATCAATAGGTCTATCGATAAGCGCTCAACGCCCGGCATACTGGCGATGGCCTCGCGCTGATTACTACCTTCTAATACAAATACTGGGGCTATGAAATGTTTGGGGTGAAGCTCGACTTCACGAATCATAGCACGGATATTATCGTTGTAGCGCAAGCGGCGCAGGCGAGTCTCGGGGAATTGACGATTAAACGTATAAGACATTGTTTTTTCCTTATTATTAGTTTTAGTAAGTTTGAGGGGGTAATCATTAAATAAGTAAAGCATCAGATGCAGCTAAAATTTTTAGCTTTTATATATAGCTACTATTTATATATAATACCAAACCCAAAATATATAGTATAATCCACTTATGACTATACCAATACATAACCTAGAAGACCATGACTTTGGCAAACACTCAAAGACTGAGCGCAATCCCAGAGCCCGCCTACGCCTGCTCATCTTATACCAATATAGTATGGGCAAAGCCACTAACGATATTGCCAAAGACCTCTGCATACATCCTGAAACTGCCAGACGGACATTGAAGCGATATTATGAACGAGGACTTGAGAGTCTCTACGATCGTCATCGTCGAGGTCGTCACAGCAAATTGGCAGAAGCAGACATAGCCGCTTTTAAAGCCATGATAGTCTCTGAACAAGAAAAGCGCGCTGGCGGTCGTCTAACCGGCAAAGACATTCAGCAATTGGCTAAAGAACACTACAACGCTCACTACACCGTTAACGGTATCTACGAGCTACTCAAGCGTATTGATATGAGTTGGATAAGTGCTCGTAGTCAGCATCCAAAAGCCGACATACAAGCTCAAGACGCTTTTAAAAAAACTTTATAGCACAGGTTAAGGCGTCACTGCCTACTGATGTGAGCCTAGATCAAGTGGACATCTGGTTTCAAGATGAAACTCGAATAGGACAACAAGGCTCATTGACCAGAGTTTGGCATTACCGCGGTGGGCGACCTCGACTGATCAAGCAGCAACAGTTTCATTCCGCTTATCTGTTTGGTGCCTTTTGTCCAGCGACAAAGAAAGCGGTAGGCTTAGTACTGCCTTTCGTTAATAAACACACCATGTTATTGCATATGCAAGAGATTAGTAAAGCCGTTCCAAAAGGACGCCATGCGGTAGTAGTGATGGATGGGGCATTATGGCATCAACCAAGCTTGAATCAGGATAATGTCACTATGCTTAAACTACCGCCTTATTCACCTGAGCTGAATCCCTCTGAGAGAGTATGGCAGTACCTTAAGCAAAATGAGCTATCTAATCGTTGTTATGACAGTTATGAGGCTATTGTCGATGCCACTTGCTTGGCTTGGAATAATTTGCTTAAACAGCCACAAAGAATTCGGTCGTTAACTGCTCGTGCTTGGGCGCAACTTTAATTGTTGGGTTTGGTATAACTACTAAAGGTAGCACATAACAACAAAAAGCCCCACCAAGAAGGTAGAGCTAATTGTTATAAAAATAATACGCTAGCTAGTTACCAGATGTTATATAACCATCTTTATGGAGTGACAATCTGTGGCACTGGTACTTGCTCAGTAGGTGTCTCTTCAGTCAATACCCCAACCGCTGCATCAGCGTCGTTGTCATTATCGATATCGACAATCGCAGTCGGCTCAAAGTCAACCTTCACAGGCGTCTGTGCTTGTTTGATAGCGGCGGCTTCTGGTGCTGCAGCTACTCGCGCTGAGCTAGCAGCGTCGATAGCATAGGCCGCTTGCGACTCGGCATCTTTGGTTAATAAAGTACCAACTTGGGCCAAGTTAGTATATTGCGGAACCGGAATCGCGACAGGTGTATCGAGATTGGCACCGCCGCCAAGCGCTTGATATAGCTCGATTTGACTGATGATTTTTTGTAGCTCTAAGTCTAGAATGCCTTGTTGAGTGTCAAACAATGAGCGCTGAGCATCGAGGACATCGAGATAGTTTGAGATACCAGCTTTAAAGCGCGCATCAGCAATCTCATAAGTCTGATCAAAGTTATCTTGCAGACGGTACTGCGCCGCTAACTGCTCACCAAGCGTTGCTCGGGTGGCAAGGACGTCTGAGACTTCGCGAAAAGCGGTTTGAATAGATCTCTCGTACTGAGCAAGACTCTGCTTACGCTCCACTTGTGCCACTTCATAATTAGCATCAAGCAGGCCACCATCAAAGATAGGCACACTAAGGTTGGGACCAAACGACCAACCAAAGGAGTCGCTATCAAACAAATCGCTCAAGCCATCGCTACGGACACCAACGCTACTGGCTAAGCTTATCGTTGGGAAATAAGCGGCACGGGCGACAGCGATATTTGCGCCCGCGGCTTTTAGATCGTATTCCGCTTGTAACACATCAGGGCGATAGCGTAGCAGCTCGCTTGGCAAGCCGGCACTAAACACCTCGTGATTGGTGATATTGCTGACAGCGGGTGCTGGGATAAGCTCAGCAGGTACCGGCGCTCCTAATAAGAACTGCAGAGCATTTCTGGAGGTCAAAATACTGCTTTGCGCACGTAGTACCGCAAGTCTTGCATTCTCTAAAGCTGCTGCAGATTGCAAGGAAGGCAGCTTAGGATCAATACCGGCTTTAAAGCGCTCTTGCGCAATAAACAACGAGCGCTCACGGCTCTCAACAGTTGCCTCGGCGAGTTTGAGCTGCGCTAAGCTATAGCTAAGATTCGCGTAGCTCTGCGCGATGTTACTAATCAGACTAATTTGAATAGAGTCTTTGGCAGCAGTGGTTGCCAAGAAGTTTTGCAGCGCTTGATCTTTTAGGCTATCGATTCGGCCCCAAAAGTCCAGCTCATAGCTGGCAAGACCTAAGTTGACACCATAACTGTCTGTTGTTTGACGACCACCCACACTACCGCCGCCAGGGAGACTGGTTGCGAGGCGTGGCTTGGCTTTGACGAGAGTAATCGACCTGACCGTTAATCGTAGGCAAATCGCGAATATCGGTGATTCGGTACTGCGCTCGCGCGCGCTCAATCGCAAGGCGCGCACTCTCAAAGTCTTTGTTGTTCTCAAGTCCCAAAGCGATAAGTGCTTTCAGGCGCTCNTCNCTATAAAANTCCTGCCANCGCTGNCCNGCNANNCTTGGCTGCTGCGGCGTACTAACCGTCTCTTTATCAAAGTTGCTATAAGACTCATTAATAGGAATATTTGGCTGCGCCAGCACAGGCGTAGTATCTACTTTTGGTATGGTGTTACAAGCAGCCATACTTAGTGTCAATACGCTCAAACTCAAAAGGCGAGTTGAGCGCCCTGCAAATGCTTTTTTTACAGGGTTGCATGCGAGCATTCGCTTTTTTGTAGTGATTGCCTTGGGCACTGTATGGGCAGTAATAGAGGGATTACTCATTGTGTATTATCTCCAAAGCTTGCAGGCTGATAATTCTCAGAGGTGACTAAAGTCTGAGTGTCATCTGTTGGGTCGTCGTTAGGGCCATTATCGTGACCATCATATCCATTATCATCTGGATCACGCGGTTTGTTATTGCCATATTTATGCGGGAACAGACTACGTACCCAAANATANAACATNGGAATAAAGAANATNCCNANNAAGGTNGCNGTNANNACNCCNCCGACNACACTGGTACCNATNGCNNTTTGNCTNCCNGANCCTGNGCCANTNGCNATNNNTAANGGCACNACACCNAGNCCAAAGGCAAGNGAGGTCATNATAATNGGACGCAGACGNTGNCGNGCTGCGGTCATGACNGCCTCTNTGAGACTATANCCTTCNTCTTGNTGNTCTTTGGCAAANTCAATAATCAAGATGGCGTTTTTGGCGGACAAACCAACGACGGTGAGTAGACCCACTTGCAAGTAGATGTCGTTAGCAAAACCGCGTAACCACGTAAATATCACCGCACCCAATACCCCAAGTGGAATAACCAATAGGACAGAGAAGGGGATAGACCAGCTCTCATAAAGCGCAGCTAGACATAAGAAGACAACTAGAATCGATAGCGCATAAAGCATAGGAGCTTGCGAGCCTGATTTTTGTTCTTCAAGTGATAACCCAGTCCATTCGTAACCGATACCTTCAGGGAGCTGACTGATCATGTTCTCCATAGCTGACATGGCTTCACCAGTACTAAGACCAGGTGCCGCATTACCTTGAATATTCATCGAAGGTAAGCTGTTATAACGAGTCAAACGCGGTGAGCCTGACTGCCATTCGCTACTTGAGAAAGCATCGAAAGAGACCATGTTACCGGTTTCGCCGCGCACATACCACTTACCGATGTCATCAGGATTGGTACGGCTACTGGCTTCACCTTGAACATAGACACGCTTGATACGGCCACGATCGATAAAGTCATTGATGTAGCTTGAGCCCCAGGCGGTCGAGATAACGCTATTGATACTGCCTAAAGATAGACCATAAGCGGCGGCTTGTTCTTGATTGATATTGACTTTGAGCTGCGGTGCATCTTCTTGACCATTAGGACGTACGCCTGCCACATTTTCGTTTTGTGCAGCCATACCTAGCAGCATATTACGGGCTTCGAGTAGGCCATCATGACCGAGATTGCCCACATCTTGTATCATCAAATCAAAACCACTAGCATTACCAAGCTCAGTAATCGCAGGCGGTACGATAGCAAAAACTTGCGCTTCATTTAACTGGGTAAAGAAATAACCCATCGCGCGATCTGCTACCGCTTGTGCGGTATTCTCTTCCCCAGAGCGCTCCTCCCAATCTGACAGTCGAACGAATGCCAGACCCATGTTTTGGCCTTGACCTGCAAAACTAAAACCAGCAATGGTAAAGACAGAGGCAATATTGTCCGTCTCTTGTGTGTCGTAATAATTTCTGACTTTATCCAGTACATCCTGCGTCTCATCTAGCGTAGAGCCTGCAGGAAGCTGGACTAAGGTGAACATAATACCTTGGTCTTCTTCTGGCAAAAACGAACCTGGAATACGCAAGAACACCACTGCCATAATACCGATGATGGCGGCATAGCCGATCAGGTACAACCACTTAAAACGAATACTTTTGCCGACGAAGTTTTCATAAGAGCGGCTTAGCTTAAAGAAGCCGCGGTTGAACCAGCCAAAGAAGCCTTTTTGTTGTTCAGTACTGCCTTTTTCATGGCTCTTACCGCGTTTTAGCAAGGTCACACATAGGGCAGGGGTGAAGATTAGAGCCACCATGGCTGACAGCACCATGCTCGTGATCAAGGTGATAGAGAACTGACGATAAATAACACCTGTCGAGCCGCCAAAGAAGGCCATCGGTACAAATACGGCAGACAAAATCAGCGCAATACCAATAACGATCTTACTGATCTCGCCCATCGACTGAACGGTGGCATCTTTGACCGAAATATCAGGGTCTTCTTCTAATATTCGCTCGACGTTTTCGACAACAACGATCGCATCATCAACCAGTAGACCGATGGAGAGTACCATCGCAAACATCGTCAAGACGTTGATACTAAAGCCTGCGATATAAAGCACAGCAAAAGTACCTAGCAAGACCACTGGAACGGCAAGAGTAGGAATGATGGTGGCGCGCCAGTTCTGCAAGAAGATAAACATCACGATAAAGACGAGTACAATCGCCTCGATAAGTGTCTTGACCACTTGCTCAATAGACAAACGCACAAACGGCGTGGTGTCATAAGGGACAACAGAGCTTAGGCCTGCTGGGAAGTTGGTTTCTAGCTCGGCTATACGTGCGCCGACCGCCTCACGGGTCTCTAGCGCGTTTGCGCCTGCAGCCAATGAGATACCTAGAGCTGCCGCTTCTTGACCGTTATACAAGGAGTTGACGCTATAGTTTTCACTACCAATCTCTACGTCTGCGACATCGCCGAGGCGTACCTGCGCGCCCGAGGTGTCTGTTTTTAGCAAGATATCTTTAAACTCTTCAGGAGTTTGTAGATAGCTCTGTACGGTGACGGTGGCGTTAATCACCTGTTGATCGGTGTCAGCAGGTGCTTGTCCTAGCTGACCTGCAGATACCTGAGCGTTCTGTGCTCGTACGGCATTGACAACATCAGAGGGCACCATGTTATAGCTACGTAGGCGTGCAGGATCTAGCCAGATACGCATGGCGTAAGAGGAGCCAAACACTTGCACTTCACCCACACCTTCAACACGACTGATCGAATCGAGAACATTGGAGTTGATATAATCGGAAATGTCAGCGCGATCCATACTGCCATCTTCAGAAATAAATGCCTGCACCATCATAAAGCTGCTAGACGATTTATTGACGTTGACGCCTTGGCGCTGTACTGATTCAGGCAATAAGCTCATCGCAGCTTGTAGTTTGTTTTGTACTTGTACCTGAGCGGTATCAGGGTCTGTGCCATTTTCAAAGGTAAGCGTCACTGAAGCGCTACCGTTTGAAGAGCTCGATGATGACATGTACATCAAGCCATCTAGCCCTTTCATACGTTGTTCAATGACCTGTACAACGGAGTTTTCGACCGTTTGTGCGTTTGCACCAGGATAAGTGGCACTAACAGAAACGGTGGGCGGTGCGATACGCGGATACTGCTCAATCGGCAAATTAACAACCGAGATTACCCCGATAAGCATGACCAAAATGGCCAACACCCATGCAAAAATAGGGCGATCAATAAAAAAACGTGACATAGTATATCCCTAGGTCTTCCTATCTTTGAATGGAATTAGTTAGTGGTGGTAGCAGTGTCCTGCTCAGAAGTGTCATCAGCTACCGTTTTCGCAGCTTGCTGTGGTGTTTTGGCGGTAGGCGTTGCAGATGCACCATTAGCGTTTTCTAACGGCTTGACCACGACCTCCTGCTCAGGCTTAACTTTAGAGCCGCCTATAACCACTAGCTTATCGCCACTACTTAAGCCATCGGTGACCACCCATTGACCATCATAAGTACCATTAATGGTAACGGGACGGACTTGGATTTGATTGTTTTCATCAACGATGTAGACTTGTGAATCGCCTTTAGGCGTACGCATTACAGCGCTTTGCGGCACTAAGGCTGCATTAGGAATGACGCTTTGAGTCAGACGCGCTGAGACATACATACCTGGCAGTAGCACGTTATTAGGATTTGGGAAAATAGCTCGTAGAGTCACCGCGCCAGTAGATTGATCAACTTTAGCTTCAGACAGCGCAAGCTTGCCACGCACTGGATACACTGAGCCGTCTTCTAATACCAGCTCGACAGAATTCATACCCGCCTGCGCTTTACCTTCAGCTATCTGCTGACGAAGCTGCAATAGCTCGGATGATGACTGACTGATATCGACATAGATAGGATCTAAGCGCGAAATCGTCACTAAAGGCTCAGATTGACTAGCGTTAACTAAGGTTCCTGCAGTAACGCTTGAGCGGTCACTACGACCAGTCAACGGTGCACGGACGATAGTACGATTGAGATCCAAAGCGCTAGCATCTAAGTTTGATTGCGCGGTTTTAATCCCAGCCTCAGCGCTTCTAATGCTCGCTTCAGTTTGTCCGACTGCAGCGCGAGCACTCTCTAGAGCCGCTTGCGCTGTACGCACTTGAGTTTGCGCTTGGTCATATTGCTGCTTGGAGATAGCGTCAATCTCAACCAAGCCTTTTAGACGCTGAAAGTCATTTATCGCTTGTGCTAATGAGGCTTGGCGACTGGCTAACTCTGCTTTAGCATTGGCATTATTGGCGATAGCGGTTTGGCGATTAGCCTGTGCTTGCGCGACCGCCGCTTGACCACTAGCGACCGAGGTCGTGTAGTTGTCAGTATTGATACGATAAAGCGGCTGGCCTTTTTTGACGTTACTGCCTTCACGGAACAGTACTTCGTCAATTACGCCGCTGACTTGAGGGCGTACATCAGCCGTCTGATAAGCGGCAGTACGACCAGAGAAAGTCTGAACTTGAGGCACAGTATCAAAGCTGACAGTTTGGACGTTGACGACAGCGGGCGGCATCTGCTGCTGAGCGTTTTCACCCGCAGCGGCGTCTTCTTTATTGTCACAGCCGACCAGTACTGTAGCCGATAGTACAGATGCTATTACAAGCGCAAGATAAGAATGCTTCATCAAGGTCCTCGGTAGAGTAGTAAAATATAGAATAAAAGATATAGAGGTAGAGCGTATCATAATCAAAAAATAGCTTATTTTTCGAAGAGCAATAATAAACTTTATAGAAGTTTATAGCCAAAAAATAAGAAGCTATTGATAAAATTGATAAATTAGGGCAGTACCGCTAGCTAATTATAGGACGTCAAGTAAATTTAAGGTGTTATTATAAACTATAGGGTTTACCCCGCAGTCAAGTCAAAAAAACATGATAAGCGATTACCACTTCATGTGACTTCGGTGTTAGTTTGCTATTAGACCTTGTAAATAAAAGCCTGCCTGCAAAAATGGCTGACATAAGTATGCAGCAAGTGAGATGTCAAAAGATTGTTAAGTTTTGTTAAGAATCATCAACGAAGTAGAGATTGCTAAATTTAGGATATGCAAGAAGACGTTGCCACCAAAGCCCACGTTTTAGCAACCCTTAATTGTGACCACTAATGTTAGAAGGGTCGCTTATATTACCAAGCTGACAGCATCACATGCTATATAGTCGCTATACCAATCGCGCGCTGGCCAATTCTGTCAGTTGGTACAGACCTTGACGATAACGGTTGTCAGGCAGTGTGCCTAGTGCTTGCTGGGCCAATCTCGTCTCCTCTAGTGCACGCTGTTTACAGTAATCTAATGCGCCGGAGCTGCGGACGAGCTCGATAAGCTGCTCAGCATTCGGCGTTTTCCCCGTTTGTACGGCGATACGCAGCTGCTCATAACCTTGCTTGTCGCTGTNTTTGAGTAGCTCAAGCGCCTTAATAGTCGGTAGCGTTGGCTTACCTTCACTCAAATCATCGCCTAAGTTTTTGCCCATCAGCTCACTATCGCCGCTGTAATCAAGCACATCATCGATAATCTGGAAGGCATTACCAAAATGCTGACCAAAATCAGCTAGGGCTTGTAGATGCTGCTCTTGTCCTTGCAAAATAGCCGCGCCTTGGGTCGCCATCATAAATAGGCGTGAGGTCTTACCGTCGATAATATTGAGATAGTCGGTCTCTGTCGCCGCTGGATTATGCTGATGCTGTAATTGTAATACCTCACCTTCAGCGATATCACAAGTGCCATCAGAGAAGAGCTTTAGCAGCTCTAAGCTTTGAAAGCCAACCAATAAATTAAAGGCGCGAGCGATCAAATAGTCGCCCACTAATACTGCAGTGGCATTATCCCAAGTGGCATTAGCAGTGGGCTTGCCGCGGCGCTGACCAGATTCATCGATGACATCGTCATGTACTAACGTGGCCGTATGCAGCATCTCCGTAATAGCGGCTAGATGCATCGCTTGTTCGCTTGGCGCGTCGTTGAACATACGCGCGCACAATAGGGTAATAAGCGGGCGCATGCGTTTGCCACCGGCATCAATCACATGCTTTGAGACGCTCATCACCAATTGTACTTTTGAATTGAGACTACCAAAGACTTGCTCATCCATAATGTCAAAATCATGAGCGACGATGCTTTGAATGTCCGTATAATTAGGCGCTTGAGAGGCAAGGTCTGAAGAAGCTAAAGAAGTGCTGGTCATAATATAGAGTCGTATTTATTAGATGGGTTTTAAGATTTGCCTATAATAGCACAGCCTATTTGGTTAATTGGTGACTAATATGTGTTATTGGTTTTAGTCACTAGGCCGCAGCCGGCTCATTGCTATCGACAATATTGCGTCATAGCGTCAGACTAAGTGAAATTTATAGAGTAGTTGCTAAGTAATAGCTATTAAGCCGTCTCAATAAAAACAGAAATAGCTATTGAATAAGTATGGAATAAAATAAGCTATATGTTATTGATTTAATGAGCTATAATACTACGCTTAAGGCTAGCTAGGCTATCGCTATGATTATTAAGATGATAAGACCTAATACGCGCTGCTAAAACCAGACAATCGGCTTGCTTTTATCATTCAGAAAACGTAAAATAACGCCTTTAATTTTTCCCTGTCGTGTTCGTTATTGAAGCGTAGGTATAATATCTACCACGGCACACGGGTTAAACGGAGTCAGACAATGTACGCAGTAATCAAAAGTGGTGGTAAGCAGCACCGTGTCGTAGCCGACGAATTGCTAAGAGTTGAATTGCTTAAAGCAGAGAAAGGCGAAACAATCAAATTTGAAGATGTCTTAATGGTTGTTGATGGCGATGACGTAAAAGTCGGTCAACCAATCGTTGACGGCGCAAGCGTAGAAGCCGAAGTGGTTGAGCATGGTCGCGGTGAAAAAATCCGTATCATCAAGCACAACCGCCGTAAGCATTATCACAAAGAGCAAGGTCACCGTCAGTGGTACACCTTGTTAAAAATCAAAGCGATTAATGCTTAATTAGCTATTATCATTTATTGATAATAAACAGCGCACTAAAAGCTTAAGAGTTATCACCTCAGTGATAAGTCATATTAACAAGGAGAATTATCCATGGCACATAAAAAAGCTGCCGGCTCAACCCGTAACGGTCGTGACTCAAACCCAAAAATGCTTGGTGTAAAAATCTTTGGTGGTCAAACCATCACTGCTGGTAACATCATCGTTCGTCAACGTGGTACAGAATTCCACGCCGGCGAAGGCGTTGGCATGGGNCGNGANCATACTTTATTNGCCCTAAATGATGGTGTGGTAAAGTTCGCAACTAAAGGTAANTTTAANCGTCGNTATGTGACNGTTGAAAGCGCCTAATCATTGATATTGCCTGCGTTTTTTAATAATTCGCTGATGGCTAAATGATTAAAAATTCCCTATTGCCTATTTGGTAGTAGGGTTTTTTTATGGCTGGACTTAATCCGTCTTAGTAGCAGTTACAAGCGTGTATGGCAGCCGTAGTAAAGATTGCAAATCATGTCTAGGCGCGTAATAAAAAAACTGGCAGACTGTCTTCATTGCTTAATAGCGCAGCTTAAAAGACTACGTATTCAAAGCGAGTGTTCAAAACCTAAGTTTGCAAAATGTATGTAAAACTAATGACAACACAAAAGCGCAGTTGCTATTAAGATTTATCATTACCTTTAAATGATGACTCATTTTTATTTTATAACTTTAGAGAGGATAATTACGATGACAGTGAGCAAGCAAGAGACAATGAAGCCAACTACAAAACAAAAAATAATGAGTGGCGCATTAGCAGGCGTGCTGATGACCAGCTTAGGAGTAGCTGCGCCTATGGTCGCTATGACTCAAACGGCGAATGCTGCACCAGCAGATAGCCTACAAGCGGCCAAGCGTTTAAATCGCTTATTGACAAACACTAAGAGCATGAGCGCTGATTTTTCACAAACCACGAAAGGCGCTAATAGTGGCACTTTTAAAGGGTCAATGAGCGTGCAGCGCCCGAATAACTTTCGCTGGGAGACAAAATCACCGTCTCAACAGCTTATCGTCGCTAATGGTAGTACCATGTGGGTGTACGACAAGGACTTAGAGCAAGCGACTAAGCAGACGGTAGATAGCCAAGTGGGTAATACGCCAGCGCTATTATTATCAGGCGATCCCAATAAAATCGCCCAGAACTTCAAAATCACCCAGCCTTACGCCAATAAAAACTACTATGTGCTCTATCCAAAAGCGAGTGATGCGAGTTTCAAAAACTTATCTATGAGCTTTAGTGGCGGCAAGCCTGTGATGATGGTNCTCAATGATAACTTAGGACAAACCACGTCTATCAAGTTTAGTAACATCAAGCTCAACCCTAATTTGGGTAGTGGCCAATTTAAATTCACCCCGCCTAAAGGTGTTGATGTCATCAATCAATAAGCACTGCTGATTGTTTATGAATCAATAAAAGATAGCTAGTGTATAGAGGGAGCAGACCGATGTAAGGTCTGCTCCTTTTTTTATTTTGTTGACTCGTCACATTTGGCAGGTTGCAATTGAGAGGATTTGGTTTACAATAACCGCGTAATTTGACGCTTGCTCTAAGCTTTGAGCGGCCGTTTTTGAATGAAGATATTAGCGGTTCATCCGTACTATAAGTTGCCAGGTTTTGATGGTGATAGATAAGGAAGTCAGCTAGCATAAACTAGCGTGCTAAAGGAAGATAGTAAAAATGCGGTAACATGGGTAGTGGATGGATTGATATATTTTGTAGCATATAAAATGACCGTGCAATACAGTGAAAAACTGGCTTTTGAGCGTTGATATGCGTATAGTGTGTAAACCGTTTACGCCAGTTATCGCGCCATTATTGACTGTAGGTAATGAGTTATTAAATCAATTAAATGTCACAATATGATATTGATTTAATAAATTCACTTTTACTTTATACCAAGGGGTTGATGACCAGCTTTTATCTGAGCCTAGGGCTAGATAAACCTAAATTCTGTGTCCTCTCTTTTTTGGTGTCAATGATCTTGATAATTGGTCATTACCAGCACAGTGAACCTGTGTTTTCGTCTGCGTTACGGTGCTTGATAGAATTGTTGTTTTAGGATATTGGCTGCATAGCCTTCATGCTCCTCTNAATGATAAGAGGTTCTGTATCCTAANCATGGTTTATCAAGTCCTGACACTCGATTGGGTGAGGAGCAAGTATTATCATGTCTGCCTTTAGTTGGTCAGCAGTTGCCTTTATTTTAGCCGCCATCGGTCTGGTTGTCTTTATGTTGACCGTACCGCGCTTGCTTGGCGGGCGCNCAAAAGGCTTACAAAAAGAAGAGATATTTGAGGCGGGTGTTGTCGGAGCTGGCAATGCCCGCATTCGTTTGTCTGCCAAATTCTACCTAGTAGCGATATTCTTCGTTATTTTCGATCTAGAAGCCTTATACCTATACGCTTATTCGGTCTCAGTCCGCGAAACGGGCTGGCTAGGCTTTGCTGCGGCTGCGATATTNATCGGGGTGCTCATCGTCGGTCTTATTTATGAGCTCAGTTTAGGGGCTATGAACTGGTCACCTGCCGATAAACTGCGCAAAAAAGCACGCTTGCATGCNGCGCCTGCAGGGTTCAATCTAGCAGACATTACTAAGTTCAACGGTGTTGANGAGTTGATGGTCGATCCNACNGGTAAAGTACCGGCGCAGTCATCGGGCCAGATCAATGTCTCAAATAGCATTGAGGCTAATCGTCGTCACTTGCAAAACATTGATCATATTAATACCACCGGTAATNTCACTTCTGTTGATTTTACCGCAGATGATGAGCCTTCATAACGGTTTATGGGCGTTATTAATATGCAAATGAGTTATCACGCTTAAGATAACTTGGGCATCACCCGCTATTTTTTAGCAGTCGTAGCATTATATGCTTAAGAGTTAAAAGGCCTTAGTTTATAGCTGCTTAACTGCTCTTCATAAAAGGTTGTATGGTATGAAATATACACTAACCAAAGCCAATCCTGATGCAGATACCTATCCTGCGCAAACTCGTGAAACGGTCAATGATCCGTTAGAGGATGAGGTTCATAAAAACGTTTTTATGGGTCGCCTAGAGGATCTTGTGCATTCGACTGCCAANTGGGGCCGTAAAAACTCACTTTGGCCTTTTAACTTTGGTACGTCTTGCTGTTATGTCGAGTATGCCACTACTTTGACCGCGGTACATGATTTGTCGCGNTTCGGTGCTGAGGTCATTCGGGCATCACCGCGTCAGGCGGATGTGATGATCGTCGCTGGTACTTGCTTTATCAAGATGGCACCGGTGATTCAGCGTCTGTATGAACAGATGCTTGAGCCAAAATGGGTGATCTCNATGGGCGCTTGTGCTAATTCAGGCGGCATGTACGATATCTATTCTGTAGTGCAGGGCGTCGATAAAATCATTCCCGTCGATGTATATGTACCAGGGTGTCCGCCGCGTCCAGAGGCACTGATCCAAGGTCTTATGNTATTGCAAGAGTCTATNGCCAAAGAGCGCCGCCCGCTAGGCGTACATGTCAANGATCAAGGANTTTATCAGCCGCAGTTAACGGCTGAGCGTGANCGCAAGCAGGCGGATCGAATTGCGGTGAAAAATTTGCGTAGTCCAGATAGTATTTAGTCCGTGGACTATATTTAGCATAGTAATGCTTAGCGCAGTGATAATTGGCACAGTCTGGTTTTGATCAATCAGTTCCGCTCAAACGTTATGATTAATGAAGGAAGACAGCATTCATGGTCACGGTAGTCGAAAACAAAAACCCTAAGATAAAACCGGTACCAGCCGTCATCAGAGAGCTGGAGCATAAGTATGCAGGCAAGTTTGTGGTGCAGCATACTGTCGATGAGATTCCAACGGTTTGGGTCGCTCGCAGCGATCTGCTAGACATTNTACTGTTCTTGCGTAAGCTGCCAAAGCCCTACGTGATGCTCTTTGATTTATCGGCAATGGATGAGCGTCTGCGTCAGCACCGCGGTGATTTGCCAGAGAGCGACTTTACCGTGTTTTATCACTTNATGTCGCTTGAGCGCAACAGCGATGTGCGTATCAAAGTCGCGCTCAGTGAAGANGACTTAACTCTNCCAAGCGCCACCAAAATATGGCCCAATGCCAACTGGTATGAGCGTGAAGTTTGGGACATGTTCGGTATTGTCTTTAGCGGCCATCCGCACCTGACTCGTATTTTNTTGCCAAAATACTGGGAAGGTCATCCGCTGCGTAAAGAGTATCATGCGNGNGCGACTGAGTTTACNCCGTACTTTTTGAATACCGCTAAACAGCAATATGAGCAAGAAAACTTACGGTTTGTGCCAGAAGAGTGGGGCATGAAGCGCTCGGGCCGCGATGAGGACTTTATGTTCTTGAACATCGGTCCTAACCACCCATCCGCTCATGGTGCGTTTCGCTTAGTACTNCANCTCGATGGCGAAGAGGTGATCGATTGTATTCCGGACATCGGCTACCATCANCGCGGCGCNGANAAGATGGCTGAGCGTCAGACTTGGCANTCNTACATNCCCTATACCGACCGTATTGATTATCTTGGCGGGGTCATGAATGAGCTGCCGTATATCATGTCGGTTGAAAAGCTTGCCGGTATTACTATCCCTGATCGCGCGCAGACTATCCGAGTGATGATGAGCGAGTTTTTCCGCATTACTAATAACTTGCTCTATGTCGGTACCTTTATTCAAGACGCCGGCGGTATGACGCCAGTNTTNTATATGTTTACCGATCGCCAAAAAGCTTATGACGTCATTGANGCGGTNACCGGCTACCGGATGCATCCGGCTTGGTTCCGTATTGGCGGGACGGCGGCAGATCTACCACGTGGCTGGCAGCGTTTGGTTCGTGAGTTTTTGGAGTGGATGCCTAANCGCTTGGANGAGTATGTCAAAGCGGCGCTACAAAACAGNGTGCTCAAAGGTCGNACCCAAAACGTAGCACAGTACAACGCCAAGCAAGCATTNGCTTGGGGCGTGACGGGTGCTGGCCTGCGGGCGACAGGGGTCGATTTTGATCTACGTAAAGCNCGGCCNTATATGGGNTATGAGAACTTCGACTTTGAGGTNCCTATTGGCTATAACGGCGATGCGTATGATCGCTGTATGGTCAAGATTGAGGAGATGCGCCAATCGATGCGTATCATCCGTCAGTGTATGGATCATATGCCGCAAGGGCCGTACAAAGCAGACCATCCGCTAGCGGTGCCACCACCAAAAGATCGCACCCTAAATGATATCGAGACTTTGATTAANCACTTCTTGTCTGTCTCTTGGGGTCCTGTGATGCCAGCTGGTGAGTGCGCGACTATCGTTGANGCGACTAAAGGCCTCAATAGCTATTATATTACCTCAGATCGCTCGACGATGAGCTACCGTACCCGTATTCGCACGCCGACGTTTGCGCACTTACAGCAGATGCCATCGGTGATTAACGGCTCGCTAGTATCAGACGCTATNATGTACTTAGCTTCTATCGATATCGTCATGGCGGACTGTGATCGCTAATTGTTTTAGGTTATAAACCCGTAAAGTAAAAGACCAGTAAAGAAAAAATAGGCAAATAAGCAACATTGATATTACCGCCAATAGGCACACCAAACCGCTGCAGCAGTATTACTAAAGCCTTAGGGCGCAGCGTGATGAGTGAGGATAGAATAGAAGATGATGAAGATTGTTTCTGATAAAACGCCAAAGGTAGATGTCGCTAGTATTTTGACGACAAGTGAGATTGCCGCTATTAATGAGTTTATGCATCATTATCCACAAGCGCGCGCTGCGTCTTTGGACGCGCTAAAAATAGTACAAAAGCGCAATGGCTGGGTAGATGATGCGCAGGTCAACGCTATCGCTAATATCTTAGAAGTTCCGGTGACCGATATTGAGGGCGTCGCCACTTTTTATAATCGTATTTATCGGCAGCCCGTTGGCCGTCACGTGATTCTTATTTGTGACTCGGTATCCTGTTATCTAACAGGCTATGAGGCGTTATCAGTGGCTTTTAGAGCTGAGCTGGGTATTGAGTATGGTCAAACTACCGCTGATGGCCGTTTTACTATTTTGCCGATTTGTTGTTTAGGTAACTGTGACAAAGGCCCGGCAGTATTGATCGATGAAGATACTTATGGCCCAGTACAACCTGATGAGGTCGCGCAACTATTGGAGCTATACGCATGAGACTAACCGTTGCAGAGCAAATTGCCCAGCGTCGCCAAGGCAAAGCCCCAAGCCAGTTAAACAAGCAGCGCATTGCCGTTTATGGCGATAAAGATACAGCGACTAGTGAAACGAAGCCTTTGACGTGGCGACTTGCGCACCATGATGCTGTACTCGATTTGGCCACTTATGAGTCCCTACGCGGCTTTGAAGCGCTGAAAATAGCTTTAAATCAGTCTGCTGGCGATACGCTGAGCACTATCAAAGAAGCAGTGGTAAAAGGCCGTGGCGGTGCTGGTTTCCCCGCTGGTATTAA
>FUFK010064065.1_pt1 | contig 35062 bp, 48 predicted proteins | sample 1021851 | NCBI WGS metagenome assembly FUFK01 (sample SAMEA51879418, study PRJEB19060) | metagenome | reverse complement strand
GCTGGCATCTGCACAGTACCGCTTGCGGTCACTCCTTCGATTTTGTCTGTTTTTAATATACTTGCCATGTTTTTATCCTACCAAAAAACCACCAAAATAATTTTGAATATTATCCCTTGCACCAAATCTATGAACTGCTTGTATAGTATCAGACGCATTAAGGTTAAATAGAACTACTAATTCAGCTTGAGAATGATTACTACCTACTCCACTGTCGAAACCTTGATAGGCTTCAGGGCCAAAATCGCTACCATTTTTTCTAAATGTAACTCCATTATATTCGTTGGAAGAATTGCCACTATTATAAGATTGTTGGGTTTGCATAAACATATAGATGCCAGCAATCGGTGCTGTAAATGCACCACTTGTTGAATTATAATGACTTCCAATGTTATGGTCTATAGTTCCCCCAGTCATAACAGCATTGCCACCAGAAGAATTTGTGTCCAAATTGTAAACAAAAAAACTAGGTCTAGCTGGAGTGAGAATACGCCCACTGCTATCAATAGTCTGAGCCGTAGTATTATTTGTATGCGATATCGTTTCTACTTGTAGCTTGCTCATACTATCACCAATGTTCCTGACACAGTTACTGTTGCAGTAGTGCCAATTGTTATCGGCCCAGCGACAACAGCATTATTCGTTGCATCTATTGTGAATGAATTATTTATTGTGTTTTCTACCTGGCGGATTACCGGCTCATAGCTCGTGCCATCCGCTTGTTTTCCTATGCTATATTCGCTCATGCTGTAATCTCCATTATGCTCATAGTGACCGATACTTTGTCTGCGACGGAACAATCTATCTGAATTTTATCGCCTTGTTCCAAAACATGTTTGCCACCGACCAATGCTTGTTTGCTTTCTCCTTTCGCGATCGGTACATCTTTCTGCAAAAACGTCGTTGTGTTTGTCGCTGCTCGACCGCCACCCGATGTTGTTGAAACGTGCTTTACGCTAAAAGTTACTTGTGACGTATGCACGTTAGCAATCATCAATCCGATTACCACTGTTGTGGTAGCCGGGGATGTTGGACAAGTATATAAGTCCTCTGGTGTTCCAGCACTAGCTGGCATAACATCATGACTTACCGATTTAAATGTGTTTGGCATGTATTTTCTCCTTTATCACCCCAATGCCAGCGCAAGCGCTGTCGCCTCGTCTGTTGTTGCTGCACCAATATCACTCACTAATTCTGATGCACTTCTACCCTCAATCGATGTACCACTTACTCTTAAAAAATCATCGTCAGCAACACCCGACGTAAAAGTTGCGACGTTGCCACTGGATATGCCCGATGTCGGAAGTTGTGATGTAAGCGCTACAGTTCCAGCTGTTGCTGGTAGAACTATTGAAATATTGCCCGAAAAATCGGAATGTGCTGGCGCAGTCAGCTGTGCATAGTGCGCGTTAGAACTTTCGCAGTAAAAACGTATATACGATACAGCGCCACCATTTTTAAGATCAATTGCACCAGTAGAGATATCAACGTTGCCATCTATTCTTACAACTCCAGTGCCGTTTGGTGTCAGTGCAATATTACGATTGCTGGTTGATACTAGACCATGCGTAACAACATCGAGATCACCGCCAAGCTGCGGTGACGTATCTCCAGCAACAGAGGTTAGTGATGCTTGTGTTGTTATCTGCCAAGCTGATCCAGTGTATACTTTCAGTGCATTAGCTGTTGTGTCGAAAAATAACATGCCAGTGCTTAGCGCATCTCCGTCGTTGTCCGTAGATGGTTCGCTTGATTTTGCTCCCAGGTAAGTATCATCAAAGTTATCCGCGCTAACCGCTGCTGCTGCTGCACTTGCTGCTGCTGCCGTTGCAGAAGAGGCTGCCTCGGATGCTTTTGTCGTCGCCGTATCTTTGTGGCCGGATGCTGTCGATGCACTCGAGGCCGCTGCCGTTGCGCTGCTTGCCGCTGCGGTTGCACTACTGGCCGCGTTTGTTGCGCTTGTTGTTGCCGAGGCTGCATCTACTAATAAATCATACTTGGCGCTGTTTGCATTAGTTGTAAGAGGTTGTGACCCAGAACTTGTATGCGCTGCGTTGACTATAAATATGTTGTTTGTGCTTGTGTCTTTAACAATATCACGCTGAACATACGCAGTGCTTGCGGCCCAATTACCCTGGAACTCCCCTATTTCTTGTGCAATGCTCAATTCCCCGGAAGTATCGAAAGCAATCAGTTTACTGGCACGATCCGTTGCTGATGTTGTAAACTCCGTCGAGGTCATTGTATTTGTACGCGATAGCTTGAGTGACCGGCCTAATTCTTCGTCATGCTGCTGCACCATACGGACGAGTTTATCCATATTTGTTTCTAGGGTTTCTGCTGGAAATGGATCGTTAGCCACTAGATCCATTGTCTGTGTGTTTGCTAGCTCCGATCGTATAACAACTGTTTCGCCAGATTGCGGCCGTTGATCGGTCACAGAATAATGTGCATCCGACGCGTTGCCAGTATTAAATTTAAATAAAACTGTTCCGCCGCTTGATACGCCAGCACCAGTTACAATGTAATGCGTGTTGAGTGTCTTTACTGTTTCTACACCGGTCGAGGATCTAATAATAACTGTTAGATCCGCGTCTGCAAAAATCTTAAAATCATATGCAAAAGAGTGAGTCGATCCGTTTCCCGAATAACTCTTCGAGATCGTAGTTGTACTTATGGTCATGTATTTACCTCGTTAGATTGTCAAATCTTGGGCCGCGTCGTGGCTCCGTTCTTCCTGGCCTCCACCAATAGGAATTTCCATATAACTTTTTCTGCCGTTTTTCTAAGCGCCGCCGCTTTGCGCGTATCTTAGGATCTGTCATTGTTGACAGCTGATCCCATACTAATCGCTCCATAGCTAGTCGGCCATACCAAAGTGATGCACCAGGTATGTATCGTTTTGTAAAATTTACTGCCTCGGCTGCAAAGTTTGTATCTTCTCCCTGGGCCAGCTGCAACAGATTGCCGACAGTTAAATTGTTAAGATCATTAGCAAAACCTACTACTGGCCCAGCAATAGCTGTTGCTAATCCCTGGCCAAACCGATTGACGTTAGAGAAAAGAAAGTCACCATACAATCCAAACCCACCGGATGCCATAAGAGCATGGCCCCAAAACTTAGGATCGTCCATTGGTCTAGGATCCCGGCCNTTTGCTAATTCTTTCATTTGTATGCCAAANGCTGCCAACACTGTGCCGGCAATAATNAACTGTGCCAGGTATCCAGCTTTTTTATTNTTCTTTAACTCTGCAACACCACGAAATAAATGTGTGTTCATAATCGTGACACCAAAGTTTTTATACATGGCAAAAGATCGTAAGATCTCACCACCGATTTCGCCTGGCTGCGTATTACCTANCAACACTCCTCGAGAACGCAGCGATCCAGTAGGAACAGCAAATTCTGTTTCCGTGTTTATCATTTCTAATATTCTTGTGCCTAGTCGCTCCGCCTCTCCAGCATCTATATCAGTACGCTCTATCAGCTTTTGTACGTCAAAGAATGTTGCTCCCTCATACTCTAGCAATTCTGTCTGACGTATAACCTCCCAATCTGCCGGACTAAATCCATACCGCTCTAATGCACCGCGTACACCCTTGTCTAGTTGTGCAAAAGGTTTATCGACGCTATCAGCCAGTGTACCTAGAAACTGTTGACCAAAGGCCCATCGACCAGCTTGTGTCCAGGGCGATAATAGAGATCCGCGCATTACCAGGTCGCTTATACGTCGTGTTATCTCCGGCCCACTTATCTCGCCTATATAGCGCATTTGTGCCGAGGCGATCGTTGTCCAGTGATCTGCAATCAATCCTAATCGCGTTGCCAGTTTACCTCTGTCCTTTGCTTTCATCGGACTCATAAACTTTATGACCTGGTTAAGAGTGTTTACCTGGGGCAAGCCATTGAATTTTCGTGCTAGCGATTGGCTATTTAGATCTGTTATCGCTGTAAAAAATGTTGCTCCTAACTGTGCAGCTGTAAGAATATTACGTAATCCAGCAAAGCCGTTTGCAAAAAAACCGCTTATAGGTGAATTAAGAGTTCCCATATGCGCCCGGTACAATGTATCCATTTTTGCTGACGCTCTGTTTGCTCTGCTTTCTCCCTCGCCAGTTTCCGCTACTCGTTTTCGCAGCGCTGTTTTTATAGCATTAATAGTTGTTACCGGGTTTGGCCCCAGGACTTCCATCATAGCGATATCGCGCGATAACGACGTGATATGCGTAATCATTGTATCGAAAGCATTGACGTTGCCAAACTCACGCTGATACTCTAGCCAGCTATCGCCGTTTTTAAATTTTAGAAAACGATGATCTTGTCGTCGATTGGCCATCGACCGGCCTTGCATTGCACCGCCAGCCTTTACTTTGTTTAATCCATCTTGCGTTATAGTTGTATATACATCGTTGAGAACAATACGTAATCTAGCCTCGTTGAACGCTAGACCAGTTTGCTCGTCAATCATTCCCTCGATATCAAGCTTTGCGATCGTAAAATCTACCCACTCATCACGCGATTTCTTTCGGATCCGGATAGCATCGTGAACTTGTGGCATACCCCAGTTTCTTAATTTTGGTATTGCACCACCAGCTGCATTGAATCTTTTACGCAGCATATCCGTTGTTTGTGTCCAGGCATCCGCCATTTCTCTAGCTGCCGTATCGCCGGTGTTTTCGCCGAACAACTCACGCACCATGTTTTTTTGTTTTGCTTTTTGCTGCGTTTCTCCAAAAATGTTTCTTTTGAATGAGGCTAGTATTTCATCCATTCTTTTAAATGCGATGCTTTTTATTGCCTCTGCTCTGCTTTCTACAGACGAAAACTTTTGATCGCGTACATGGCCAAGTAAATTTACGGCTGCATCCGCTGGATCCTGGCGGCCAAATGGTGTCCTATGTGTGTCTAGGATCTGCTCGATCTCTTGCCATTTACGTGCTTGCAGTAGTTTTTTTCTGCGTGTTTCGTGTTTCTGTCGCCGGATCGTTGCTAGAGTGTCGGCTGCGGCTCGAGCATCCGCTGAAGCATTTGCCATATTTCCTCGATACTCCCCGGAAAGCTGCTCAAACATTGTATTGATTTCGTCAGCATCTTCCTCCCTTATCAATCCCTCTTGAACACCATCATTTATGCAGCTTTGAAACGTACTCATTTTACGCAATACCCCATCCGCTCGATCATTTTATTCTCATAATCGATCTCGTCTTTTATCTGTCGCATTGTTTGATTGACGACTGTAATATCGCCAGTAGCTGGATCTGTTACCTGGCCGACCGGAACTTCATAATCTAGTTGCTGGTCTGTAACTTCTTCGCTATCTCTAAGACTTGCTGTTTCGCCCTCGGCGAGTTCGCTCTCTGGATCCCTCGTTCCTCCGCCGCGTCGTAATCGAATATCAGTGTCTTTGACGACTTCTCTTGTATCTTCGATGAGGTTTTTCGGCTCGTCGATTTGGCCGTTGTTGTCGATCCTTGTGTAGCCATCAGCTTTCCCTTGTTGTTTGAGCGTATCGTATGTTCTACCAGGATTATCACCAACTTGGCGAACATAGTCTGGATTTATTAGTCGGCCTGTTTTTACAAACCGCATAAACATTCTGCTACGCGCATTACTATATGTAACAGACATATCAACTAAATCAACAGAATATCCTTTTTCTTTAAGCTTTGTTATAAGCCTTTCTATTGATCCAGGACTGCCGCCGACTTTTGGTATTACGACATTATCACCAAATTCTAACGCAAGATTGAGAACTCGCTCTGCAATATCGCTGCTTTCTTCATGTACTGCGTTTGCTCCTATGCCGCCCTCGTACTCTGGTATTAATTTTTTTGCCTCGTCACTATCAATAATAGCTGCGTTCATCTTACGTGCTATGGGATTTGCTAGCGTTGATTTGCCGGCAGCTGGTGGCCCTAATACAATAGCAGCACGTCTATTTTGATTTATATACTGACCTTGTGGAAGATCTAATCCATCGTCTTTCCAGGCCATATTTCTTGCGCCACGATATAAAGCAGCGATCGCGTCAGCGTACCCTTGTATTTGTTCTCCAATATCAACACCCATTTTTTTGAGTGATGCTGTATTGAATACTCTTGATGTTTCGAAAGCCTCTGTTCCATAACCAGGCAAAGTCGTCGTGTCTGTTTTAGATTGGGCCTCCTCTATAGCTTTTGTTACTGCCGGATGTGCATCAACTGTAGCTTCGTCAGCGCCCTCTTCTAGTATCCGCCCCAGGTCGTTTCGTAATTCATCGTCAGATTGAAAAGCCTCGCGCGGTGTTTTAGGCGGCGGCTCCTGGAACATATCGGCTGTTAGCTGATCCATTTGCTGCGTGGATCCTGGGCCGGCTGCAACGTCGAATGATTCTAAACTTTGCTCAATTGTGCTTGCTGGTACTTCGCCGTTCTGCGGCGGAGCATCGATACTGCGTCCTGGATTGCNAGGGATTTCCCCAAAGAAATCGCCTCTGTCAACTGCTCCTCGGACAGACTCGACAAAGCTGTCTGTAGCCGCTGCAAATTTTCCATCTCGTTTGGCGGCTCTGGCGGCAGCTGTGAGGTCGTCGCTGAGTTGTCCTCTTCTGTTTGCAAGCGTTTGGATGAGGTCGATCGCTTCTGCGTCTTTCTGGATTTTTTGCTCATTCGCACTCCTTACCAGCTTATTGCCAGCTGACTCAAACTTTGTTTGGTTACGTACTATAGTATTAAATGCGCTTTTATCACGCTGCAATATTTTTATTGCATTATCGAGAACTTTTGCTCTTTCGAAATATAAGCTTTCTTCTTCTAAATTGTCGCCAAACAAACTCTCCTGGTTGACCTTTTCTGTGCCACTTTCCATAACTTGCCTGGTAACAGCCTCTGTCTGCACGTCGTTTTCCGGCTTTACTTTGGCAATAACATTCATTGCAGCGCGCTGCATTGTGGCATCATCCGGTATCATTCGGCCCACTACGCTAGCTTGTTGTGGTGAAACAAGGCCATTCTTAAATAATCCAAAAGCCTCGTCGTCCTCGATGTTGACTATGTTACGTGCCATGCGTACCAGGGCAGATCGCGGCGGCAACTCACCAAACAGTTTTTTATCACCACGTAAAACCTTTACAGCATCAAGAACAGTACCGGTTCCCTCGGCAATATTTTTCATAGCAGCAACAACCATTGCTTGCTCTCTTGATATGCCGTCTTTTTCACGCAAGACAGATCCTAGAAGAAATACATCCTGGTTAGGATCCTGGCTTTTTATACGTTTTGCTAGACCTAATCGCTGGTGTCCATCTGCTATAAAGAACTTACCATCAGCTTGCTCGTATACGACCACTGTACCAGCTTTGACCGGATCCCACTTTGTAACGTCTTTTAATCTTTCTGTTACACCGAACTCATCGCCGCCCTCTTTGAACTGAAACGCTTTTGCATCGACGTTCAGTTCGTCTACCTCGAACCTAGACACAACGTCATTTATTGTTGCTCTGGGCTTGACTTTGGGTTGTGCCTCTAACTGTGTTTCTAAATCTTTTTTTTGTTCGTTAAGAACTGTGAGTATTTGTTTTGCATCATCTAAGTTTTTCTTAGACTCAAGTGCATCTATTCTTTGTGCTGCGTCAAAAAAATCATCGTTGGTTAGCTCTCTAGTTTTTCCTAACTTATCTAACTCTAATGCGATCGCCTCTTCTTCTTCTTTGAACTGTGTTTGAAATAGATCTCTCGCCTCTTCTATTTGTTTTATTTCTTTGTTTAGTTCGTCTAAATTTGCTGCACCCTGGCCGGGATTTGCTTGTTTTTGTATCTCAGCTTTTGTTACACCGCTTGTCGGTTCGTCATTTATACCAGGTAACACACCCTCGTTTACCGCGTCATCAACAGCATCCATTCTATTAAGATGCTCATCAACATCATTAATAGGCTTGTTTGCAAACGTATTTTCGATCTCATCGACCATATCCGCCGCTGTATCGGCCGTTTGACTAACTCTTTGACCTACAGACTGGTGAGCGCTTTTTATAGCCTCATAGCCTTTTTTTGCCTGGTTGACAGTAAGTTTTACTGTGTCACCTCCGACCTTAAAAGCAAGAGGAAACGCAGCGGATAATGCTGCTGCCGCTCCTACGTTTGTAGCAAAAGTTTCCCAGGTATAAGGTAAACCCAAAGTTTTATACCAATCTTGCACCTCGGCTTGTATCAATGCCTCACTTGTGCCGCCTATAATTGCCTCACGGAACATCAATCCATACAGTGTTTTTAGACCGGGCATAATCATGCCGGTTCCTATCGTGCTTTGAATAACCGGATCATTTAGAGATCCAACAGCTGCACCGGAAAACTGGCCTAACCATTTTTTCCAATCATTAGATCTTGCAGCGATTGCGTCGTTTTCTTCCGCTCTGCTTTGCGCCATCTTGATTGCACGATCCATAATAAAATCGTGCGTTAGCTGCTCAAACTCCACACCCAAAGTTTCGGTATTATTTTTTGCAAAATCTATAATCTGTTCGACATCGTGCCGATATTTAAATTGATTAGTGCCGTGTGTTGCACCACCACTAAATATACCTTTGTTTAAATGCCTGGCTGGATTAAAAAATTCTTCGCCAGTCTTTCTTTGTATCTCATCTAAAAATGGCTGCCAAGCATCTTCAAGCATAACGGCCCGAGAGTTTGAGTTACCACTTGCTCTTTGATCCTCTCTTGATGCGGAATAGTTTTGCATAAAAGATGATTGCGCCTCTGACGTGCCAACTATTTTGTCAAGATACGATCGACTTCTATATTTCTGAAATATCGCGCTCATTCTTTGATATTCCCAAATCCAAAGAAACCCCGTTTTACTTCTTCAGTAAAAGCGTTTGGAAACTCTAACTGCATTTGTTCCAGGTTAATAAAAACTACTTCGTTATTTGGAAAACGAACTATTGCTTCACGCGATTTGTCAAAAATGTAGTAATCGTCACCAGAAAAATATTTTAAAACATAGTCATCATAGCGATTGCGGATATCTAATATTATTGCGTCCGATAATTTCATCTCAGAATCATCTTCACGAACAAACCGATTCATCGCAGCTATCATATCGCTGCTTAGATTATCTAAAAAATTTTCCGCCTCATCAGCGGTAATCTCCGGCGGCAACAATGTTTTTGTGTTGCGTACTTCCTGGATCCCTCCTCGATCGCCCTCTTTTCCTAAAACAATATCAATTGATTGTTCAAATAATTCACCATCAAACTCAACAACTCCCAAACCTTTGTAATGAGCCTTTGCTAGATTATACAATGCCATTTGATCGCGTGGATCCATTGTTTCAAGCAAATTTCTACCCTCATCATCGGTAATGAATGTTGTGAATATTTGCATTAGATTTTGTTCTGTTTCACCGGTGATTTTTAACCCAGCGTCAAACTCTTCCATTCCCTTAATAATTGAAAGTGCTGCCTCGTTACGGCCAGCATTAACCAACGCACCTAAAGCTGATATTTCGTTTGCGTCTTTTTCGCCCATTTGTAAAAAAACATCAGCCGCTGCTCCGCCCCAGGCTTTTTGAAAATCAGCCATAAATGCAAGCTTTACATTTGGATTAACATCTTTTTTCTTAATATATCGTGCAAAAGATTTTACCTCATTTTTTGTAAGATATTGCGGCACTGCCAATCCATAATGCTCAGCTACTGTTTCTGCATTAAGATTTCTTTTTTGAATATTAGTTGCATCGAAATTTCCCTGGTCATCAAATAAATTTGCAACTGGTTCCTCGACTAATCCATTATCTATGCCCCATTGCAACGCATCGTCTTTCAATGCTTTTTGCATTTTACTTGCTCTGTTTGTAAGATATTTAAGTGCTTTTTGCTCAGCTGCCGTATCCATACCAGCATCACCAAAACCCTCTGCACCCTCTCTAAAATCTTTTATTACAGTGTTTATCCCATCAATATCGGCTGAACGCACTGTTGCTGCTACTGTACTAACAAGCGCAAGCTCGTTTCTTTTATCTCTAAACGATGGCGCAATACTTGGATCTTTTAGAATAAGATCATCCATGTTTGCTAAAACATCTGCAACTGCTTGACTATCGGCTCTACCCTCTAGTTCCATTTGTGCCAACAATGTATCTGTTTGATTCAATAGCAAAGTTTTCATGCTTGTAAGCGCTGACTTTTTTGCTTTCTCCTCAAACCCTGGGCCATAAATCGACGCTATATCAGACGCTGACGTTTTTAATACACTGGCTAACTCATCGTCATCTAGCTGCGTTAGGCGTTTATATAATTCTTCTGCACCAGCTAAACCGCGTCCAGCCAAAGACTCGCCCTCTCCGGTAATTGGATTTGTATCGAGTAACTCTCCTTTTCTGCCGTCACGAATAGCGTTACGTATCGCCGTGAGTGTTGTTATTTCAGATCCGCGCTGATCTGCAATAAACTTTGTCAAAGCATTACGCGCAGCGCCTAGCTCCATAGCTTTGATTGTTTCGTTTACCTTTGTCTTGCTTGCGCCAGTTTGTGAGATATATCCGTTAGTAAATACTTTTATGTCACTTATAATCCTTTGACGATCGAATACGTCAAGACTTGGATCGCTAAGCTGCCGTTCTCCCTGGACAAGTTTGTTACTGTAGTTGTTAGCACTTGCTATTTGGATCTGACGATCAACTTGGTTTCTTAGCTGGAACCTATGCTTAAGCTCTAGCTGGCTAAATCGTGTATTGAAATAATTTTGGCTGTAATTATCTTTGCCTACTTTCTTTCGTATCTCTTCTTTAACAGCATTAGATCCAGACATCCATCGCGGATTGTCACCATCTAAAATATTATTGTAGTCGCGTGTCTTTTCTAAATCATTACGCAACTTAAACAATGCCTCTTCCGCTGCAATATCCGCCTCGGCAAGCAGATTGTTTCGTACTGTTTTATAACGCTCTTTTGCGTATTCACTAACCTCATCGGCAAACGCACTGAATGGTGCAGCCTTTGCTAATTCTGTTTGCGCTGCAAGCTGAACGTTTTTACGCGCAGTTATTGATCGTCCAGGAGCCTCACTCGTTGCCCTGGATTGCGCGGTGTATAATGGTATTCGCATTTATCACCTATGCTGTTAGTGTTCGTGCCGCAGATCCAAAACTCTTTATAAGACTTGCAGTGCCTTGCGCGCGTAAACTTGCAGCAGCCGATCCGCCTTCCATACGTGCAAGCTGTGCGTTTAACTTGGCATTTTCTTGCGCGTCGTCTATCTGCATGTTTGTCACGTCGTTGTTAAACTTATCGGTATCCAGTTCGAATTTCATTTCCCTGGCATTTTTTCTAAGAACCGATATTGGTGTACCCTCAGATATATCGATGCCACCATAAGCATAGTTTGCTTTGACTTCGCCCTGGACAGATCTAAAGCTTTGTTTTTTACGATCGTTACTTACACCAAAGTTTGCATTGACGAATTGACGCTGCTTTTCCAACAAATCAATATCACGCTCGATAATATTAGCGTTAAAGTTTGCTGCTTGTTGCGCTGCCGCCGCTGCATTATCCGCTGCGTTTTTCTCGTTGATGCCGCCAAGAATCTGCGATCCGGCAGCTATTAAGTTAAATACAGTTAAGAAATCCAATGTTTTACCTATACATCAAAAGTGTTCATACGTGCATATAATGCCAGGACAGTAAGAGGCAGCGGCTGGTTTTGCCGGACAAATATCCGATCATCCTCCTCAAAACCACCAGCAAACTCTATATCTTTATCGCCAGTAAAAAGATCAACAGCTTGATCCATCGCCATGCTGCTATCTCGAAATGGCACACGATCCGCATCGCTCGAGGACGAACCAACCTCAAGACCAACAGTTCTAAACAATCGCAGCGTTATGTGGTGGATCCTCTTTGGTTTGCCCTGGCTAGTGCCATCGACAGACCCACTCTCTAGCCTTAGTGTCTGTAAATTAGATGTATATCCTAATCCAACAGCTGCGGTCGTTGCTGATACATCCAGTGATATTGTGCCACTGCTAACTGTTTTATCAGCGTGTGAACCACCATTTCCAAGAATACTGACAGATTGGCCCTCAAGATGATGCAATCCACCGAAAGACGTAACAGCGCTGCCACTGTATGTAAGGCCGCTATCGACAAAAAATGCTGACGTTGCTGACGTACCAAAGTTAAAAATATTTAGTTTTTCTACATAGCGCTTTGTTTGTGAATTGATTGTGCGTTTTACAATCATATACAATTCATCTTCGCCGGTATCTGTTGGCAATGTTGCTATGCTTTCAACTACTGCATTACCGGAACTAAAAGCGCCACCTATAGTATGCTTATGCCAGGCAACAACTTGTTCTTCCCGGCGGTATGTCAGACCGAGCAAAACACCATCCGATCGCAAAGCCCACACCACACTGTCCGGCTCTTGCTGGTATGCAAACTCTGTTATGCCGCCCTCGGTAATGTGCTCTGCTAAGACTGTCATATCCGGGGCCGTATAACCGCTTGTGTCTACATCACCAACAAATCGAAACTCACGTACTTTTCTATTGCCGCGTTGCAAAAATAAAGTAACGTCTGCGACTTGCACTGGATCCGCGTTTGCTGATCCATAATTACTATACTTACGTATAAGAGTTGTCGTCGGTGTTATCGGCCCATCGTTTGTTGTTGAAACGACATATTCGCCACCGGACGTGCCTACTGTAAGTACGCGCGTCGCTGTCATAAATCGTATTGCGTTAACCTGGTTGCTGGCGATCGTGTAAATAAGAGCATCGTCAGCGTTGCTGCCAGCTGTAAAATTATTGTAATCCGCCGTTTTAGAAAACCATATTGTCTGCGGATTGTTGTTTGTATTAGCAAAAACTAGCCTCTGCTCAAAAAATGTAACCACCGCTGGATAATTATCGCTCGAGTTGTTTAAGTTTGGACTAGGCGATCCGGTAATAGATGGTGTTGCAAACGTCCAGGTTGTATGTGCTGATCTTGATAACGTGCGTATTGCATGACTAGGATGCACAATATACATCGTATCAGCGCTTTGTGCATAGCGCAGTGTCGGCAAATCAGCCTCGGGATAAGGAGTCGCCACCTCAAATATCTCGTTTACGTTGCCGCCGCTGCTATATGATGAAAAGCTTGTTGTATTTATGGCATTGCCGAAAAGATCCGTAAGCGTAAATGTGTTTGTTGTTGCGTTTGCTACCTTGTAGTTTCTACTATTTAGTTCTGTCATGCCAGCCACAGACGCAATAAATATTTCATCGCCGTTGCTGTAGCCATGCGAACTTGAGGTAATAACACCAGGATTTGCTTGCGTTACGGCGCTTATTGTTTTTGTTGTTGCCGATAAAACTTGTTGACCATTACGAAACACGCGCATAACAGAGTCGCCAAACTCAAGAATGTACGTGTCGGACGTTTTGAATTGAAAAGGTATTAGTCTTGTTTTGACGCTGCTAGATTTTACCTCGCCTAAAAATTCTGTGCCTGGTCTACGCGCAACACCGCCGTGTGGCATCGATACCATGTTTGTAAGTTCTGATAATCCCTCTCTATATTTGTCTATAGATATTCTACCCTCTAGCCTGGGAGATAGTTCTCCAGCCGTAAAGGATTGGATCGCTGGCGCAGATCGTGCCATTATAACCTCGATTCAATAAGATCACTTGCCTCAATACGTTGTGGCGCTCCCTCTGTCGCATCGATAAATCGTGCCTCTCGTAATCGCTCGTCATACAAGACTTTTTGCAGCTGCACTACTGTTGTCGATCCGGTCAAGGCATAGGCTATAGAATACGCAAGCCTGGCTGACAATGTGCCTACTAATCCAGCATCATATTGGTTTGGATCTTCTATACGCGCAACAAACTTAATCTTTGCTGTATCTTCATCCGTAAGCAGTTTTCTGCCCTCTATAACAAAAACGCTGCCGCCGGTATTGTTTGTAAGATTATCGAAAGGATATGTTGACGTACCATTACTAAACTCAAGAACACGCAAGCAAAACGGATCCGTCGGTAATGTGTATGAGTTACTATATCCATAAGTAGGGCCGGTCGTGTCTTTGGCAAGATCGGCCCTCTTTATTAAACAGTTCCAGGGATGAGCGCGAAACGTTTCATTTCGGACGTTTGTATAGACTTGACTAATAACACGCGCTGCTTTGGAGTTCTCATCCAGCGCTGTTATATTGGTCGCTCCTATCGCATTAAGCGCATTATTAGCTATTTCTACTACACTCGACATAGATCACCCCTGGTTAATTTTAGGTTACGACGTACTCAATCATAAATGAGAGATCGCCGGCAGTGTCACCAGCTGCATCAAACGTCAGACCAATATTGTAATATCCGCCTGGATCGCTTGATTGCCCGGCATCTTCCCAAACTCTCTGACCCATTTTGTTGATATCTCTCGCCTCAAAAGCTACCTCAGTACCAGTAGTAACTGCACCACGTAGATCGGTGATAGCGCTTGCGTAAGCGTCATCGTCAACCGCAGTTACATTGCCATCCGCAGAAAATAATCCTACGTCGCAAGTATTGGTAGTACCACTATCCAAGTCGTCATTGAATAGTTTGATGCTGATAACACTTGCGTTTGTTGGAATTGGCGCAAGCATAACAGTATCACTAGCACTTAGATCGCCGGCAGCAAGAGCAACAGTACCCTGTATAACTCTCTTGATTCCGTGATGCTGTCGTGCTGGGTTCATAACCTGGGGATCAGCCTCAAAGTTACTAACTAAAGTTGAATTTTTATTCGCCATGATCTAGCCCCCTTATTCGTTACAAGCTATTTCAACGACCATTTCTTCTTGCATCCTGGATGCACCAAAGGTCGAGCAATAGTAGATTTGTGTTGAATAGGATTTGTCTGGTCGAGGATCGATCTTCGCCGTCACGTCCTTACCAAGTGCCATCACTACACCCTCACGCGCATACGCATAGCATAGTCGTGATGTTCCATCGTCTTTTAAACGATTTGATGTAATGAATTTAAATCCCATAAATGAATCAACAGTTCCATTTACCAGCGCTTTGACACTGTTAAAGTCTGCGCTAGTTACGGATGTTGTGTTAAGTAGATCCTCGATCTGCTCGGGAGATACAACAATATATCTCTCGATTGAGGGATCAACACTGTTTTGATCCATNATTTTTTTAGCACTAATTAGCTTAGCGATTGTCAAACCGGCACTACCATGCGCGATTTTCTGACCACTAGGCAACGCTGTGCTAGTTCCACCGGACACACCAGTTTTAGCTGTACCGCCTAGCGCATCGATGATTTCATCATCCATTGCTCTACCGATAGCTGCCGCCGCTGCTTTGCCGTATGTTGACTCCGGACTAATAAGTAGCCTAATTTTGTCCTGGTCATCAACCAAGTCAGCGTATTCATAGTCAGACATTGTGACCATGCGACGGGCATGAGGTGTATCCATAATGGGAGTGCTGGCATGCCTCGACGCTCTCTTCTGCGCCACTGCACTACCAATCTGCTCGAAAAAGGCTTTCTCGCCGTTAACAGTTTCTTGTCGTACAGTGTTTCGCAGTAATGAACCCATTTGCTGCGATAATAACTGTATGTTTTGCGAAAACTGATTAACGAAAGCCGTAGTGATTTGTGTACTCATAATAAGTACCTCCGTTAATTTAAGTTAAAATTGAAGCTGGGTTGTCTTATAAATAAGGCCCAAATAGATAGTTTAACCTGGAAGGATCCTAAGATTACCCCTCTGGCTCTGGATATAGCTGCTCGTTAAGTTGCAGAACACGCTGTACGTAGGTTTCATGCTCTGGATGTTGACTACTCCAATAAGGTGAACCGGCAACCATTAACTCGCGTTTTTCTTTCTCGAGTTCTGCCGGTGTGCTAATCTGCTCGCTTGTAGGGCCGCCCAGGGCATCTTCGCTTATCTGGTCAGCTAAAGCGGCAAACATTCTTATAATCTGTGGGTTATCGCCTAAATATGTTCCGTCAGCTAGCTCGATATCATCCATAATATCATCGCTGCCTAACAAACTAACGACCGCTGATCTTGCTCTTTCAAGCTTTTGCGGCATTGCGTTGCCCCACTCTTGTTCGAGTTCTGCACGATTTTCGTTTACAATTTGCTGTGCAGCATACTCGTTTTGTGATTGCGCTTGTGTAAATGTGTCATTTAAAAAATCAACAACCTTGCTTGCCTGGTTAGTACTCAAACCATTAGCCAGCGCTGTTTCCTTAAATGCGCTTTGTTCTTCATCTGTAAATAAATCCGGAAAACTTATTTCATATCCGGATACATCCGCCGGTGATCCCAGCTTACGATAGACCTCGAGCCGCTCTTCATCGGTGGCATGCTTGCCTGGTATGGCTATTTTGTCAGCGCCGATCATGCGCTGCGCGTGCATGTACGACTTTGCTAGGCCGTTAACATCCTGGAAATTTGCAAATATAGGGTTGCCTTTAAACTCCTCGCCTAATGTATCGGCAAAAGCGACTGGTGTTTCTTGTGCTACTGTTTCTTGAGATTGAGTGTCCTCAATTACCTCTGCTGTTTCATTCACTGTTAAGATCCTTTCTTTCTTCTAACATTCGTAAAATTATAAGCATCGCATTGCGCTGCCCCTCATAGAACGCACTTTCATGGGGATCGCCCGGTACATGCGTACTTTTGTATAGACCAAATCTTTTTTTAAGATCGTCTAAAACTTTTGCGCCATCATCTGTTGTAAACACGGCGCGATATATGCGTTGTAAATCTTCTATCTCCATCATTCAGCCTGGCCTTGCGCGGCTTGCAAAGCTGACACGAGCGGCGCTACGTTACGCGCTTGCTCAGAGTTTTGCATTTCTTGCTGCGCTTCTTGCTGCGCGGCAGCTGCCTCTTGCTGTTGCTGACGCATCGCTGCTACTTGTTCATCGGACAGTATGACTTGCGCCGGTAAACCGGTTACATTGATGATGTATTTTACTAACCCATCGTTATCGAGATAGTCTGTTATGCCTGGTATAGCCTCGGCTAACCCGGTCATCAGTTCAATTCCGCGCACTAGATTTTGTAGGTCGCCTATCTTTTGTGCCTTTGCCAGCGGTGATACGTACTCGATATCTATATCTTGTCCTTGCAGTTCTTCCGGTGCTGGCGGTAAAACACCCTGGGTAAGCAGCAATTCAAACGTCCTATCGATAAGAGGCTTGAGTAATTCTGATTGCAATCGACCAAGCACCGGCCCCAGCAATCGTAATCGCTCTTCTTGCATTTGCAGCGTTTGTGTTGCCGTCATCGTTTTATCTGTCGAGGCCAACAGCTGATCGACATAGAAGATACGACGGATCTGTTCTTGCCGCCGCTCCTCCGTGTTTAGCTGCAACAAATTATTTGCGTCCGTTTTAAGGGGCTCGATACGATCTCGAGATCCCGATCTATAAAAATTTAACGCGCCTGGTGATGTTCTGACCGGCAAAACATAGCCATCATCCGGAACCATTAGCGGCGGATCCAGCTGCTTTTGCGCTGCGCGTATACCAATCTCGGCCATTTTCGACACCATCATCGTGTCAGCCAAGCTTGTATGCGCCGGAGAGTGTCCATACACACTTGAACTATCTTTAGTAAACCTGGGTGTAGCGATAGGCATACTATCGAAACCACTTTCTTGCATCAGTGTCTTGCTGTCGAAACAGTAGTGAATAGACGCAAACGGCTTNTCTTTTGCTGCTTTTGCNANNCCTCCANNATCTTGTCTNGGATAGATCGCGTTTATNATAGGAAANTTATCTANTGGNTCGTTCTCTAATGCTTTACGTATTTTTTCTGATAGGTTTTCTTTGCCAAACTTCTGCTCAGCTTGCCTGGCAGTAAGCTCGTACTTTCGATAAACAGTGTCAACACGGCCCTCATGGTTTTCCGCTATGTAGATCTCCGCAATGTGCCGGGTAGAAAAGCGGATATCCTGGCCCATTTCTTTCTCGATCGCCAGCGCTGCCGTTCCAAAAACTACAAGATCGTAATATAATTCGTGTATTTCTTGCTGAAAGTTAGATCGCTCTAACTCCTGGTACATTATCTCTGTGCATCTCTCAAGCCATTCGTTTAACTCATCGACTTGCTGAAATGCTCTGTTTCTATAGCGCATAGAAAACCACGGCACACTAGGACTTGTCAGTGTGCCGTGTAAGTTTGCAGCTAGCAATTCGACCGCATGTTGCGCGGTAGAGTCGTATATTCGTTGATCTTTTCTCTCGCCTGGTGAGCGCTTGTTAATGATATCGGCTTTCCTGGGTAAGAAAAAATCAGCAACCTCTTGCCATCTATTCTCGATGTTGCTGCGCTGTGTCGCTAGTGTTTCATAGCGTTTGTGCAGCATTTGTACTAACTTCGATGGTTCCATATCTAACTCTTTTTATTTCGCTTGGCAAAGTTTCGTGCAGCCTCGACGCTGCCAAATCCCCAGGCTTTAAGCGCGAGTGCCTTGCGCGTCGGTCGGCCNTTTTCATCTTTCATTGGCCCACGCATGCCAGCAAATCTGGCGGCAAAACTAACGCGGCGGCCATCAGTTCCAGACTTTTGCGGCCGTTTAAGATTGCTGCCCTCAGTGCGTTTAAAAAATTTACGACCAGCCGCGTTTAATCCGCCTTTAGGATTCTGGTATTTTTTGGCGACCATTAGGCTTTTCTTTTGTTTTTCTTGCTATCCGGAAAACCAGCTTGCATGTTCTTATATGCTTTTGCTGTTATGGTAGACTCGCTCTTTGGCCTGGATATACCAGCTTTCTTGCGTCTGTTGATGTTGTAATATAAACCCTTTTTTGCAGCCATTAGTAACCTCCGGTCATAAGTGTTTTGCGTTTCATCTTTCTACGATTGCCGCCTTTTACTCGACCCTCAAACCGCTGTTGCATACGCTCCATAGGATCGATATCCATTGCCATCGATATGCCGGTNTTNCCTTGTGGTGACAAACGGCCCATCATACCGGCAATATTCTTTGTTCTCTTAATTCTCACGATATAAGTCCTTTTAGTCTGCGTCGCTCTCTGACCGGTGCATCCGTTAATAAACCTTGTGATGATGTTAAGATTGTTCCTTTGCGGCCTTTTTTACCGGTGGCTATTGCCTCATCTTCTAATTCACCGGATGATGCTGGATCCTCTGCAATTGTTGCTGGCGCTACTGGCGGCTTCAATTCTGTTGTCGTGCCGCTTGACGTACCGGATCCGCCAGCGCCGCCGCTACCGCCGCTAGTCATTGTTGATCGTGTGCTTTTGTCCTCACGTCCTCTTGTTTCTCTTACCGATCGACCGGTATTTGGATCGGTGCGCTCTCCGCCTGGATCACGCATATCGGCCATCGCTGCCATCGCTTTTTCGTTTGCTGCAACACCCTCGGCGAAATAATCTCTGTTTGGATCCGGTGATCGTCCTGGGCCAAGTAGAAAACTATCCACTCGTGTTGGCTCACTAAAACGCATACTATCGGCCATACCTTGTATTGCTGCACCGGTACGGCGGCCAAAGTCTGTGCCTCTACCCTGGCTAACATTGCTGATAGCATTGAAAAAATCTGTAAAAAATCCCATGATATCTCCTAAAAAACGCGGTAATCATTCATCGCTGTTTGCTGCATTGGTGCAAATTGACGTTTATTTTCACGTAATCCTATGGCGCTATAGCGAAAAGCATCCGCGCTATGCGATGACCAGTCGTGTTTTATCGTTGTAGAAAACGATCGTGTACGCTCGTTATACACACGATGATATTGTCGTAATGCCTCAAGGCCGTGTTTGCAGTTATCCCGGTCAAACCAGGCGCGCTCGATAAGCAGCTGCGCTGCGTGTATGCCATCATCTATTGGCAGCTTTGGTACAACACGAAAATTTATTCCTAGATCCCAGGCTATCTCACGTCTGCTTTTGCCAGATCCTAACTCTCTAACTTCGATATCGTGCGGCGCATAGTGACTATCATAAAGATACTCACGCTCTTGCAGCATCCGGGCATAGTGGGGTAATCCCTCACCTCTAGCCTCGTAATAATCTATAAAATGTACGGCCCGGCCTACGACCTGGACAAACCAAATCGCTGTGCTATCGCCAACGCCCAAATCCCAAAACGTGTCCACACGTACTGAACTATCATAAGGCACTTTTGATATGCGCCCATCTTGAAACGCTTTTTGTAGTTCTTTTCCAAAGATCGATCCTGGTACGTTAGCGACCCAGGAACACTCGTACTCCTGGTTATATTGATCCTCTGACATACCAATCCGCGCCGACTCCAGTTCGGTATCTGGTAATATCCCGGTCTTACTCGCTGGGTACGTTGCAGCGAACCAATCCTTAGATGCGGTGGCCGCCTCGTATAGTTCGAAAAAGGCATTGTGTCCTCTTGGTGTGCCAATAAATAATGCTTTACCCTCACGATCCGATAAGGCTGGTCGTATAACTTCCGGAAACAAGTTCTCCGGCATATCCGCCATTTCGTCCAGGCAAGCCATATCCAAATATATTCCGCGCAAGCTTGCTGGATTTTCAGATCCTAGCAGCTGTATTCTTGCACCATTAGGCAGATCGCAGCGCAGTTCCGTTTCGTGAAAACGCGCCATCGGTATATTGACCGCAAACTGTTTTAGATAATCCCAGGCAACTTGTTTAGCCTGGCGATACGTCGGTGCTATATACGCATATCTCGGGTTTGGTTTATCGCATAAGATAGCCTCGCGCAGTAAATGGTTAATCGCCATCACTGTTTTGCCGGCTCTCCGGTGCATCACCACTACCGCCCATCGATGTTTGTCCAGCTGATCGTGTAGTTCTTGCTGCACTGTGCGCGGTGCGTATGGGATTTTTATTTCCATGTTTTAACTCTCGCCGCAGCTGCCGCAGCATGAAATCTCTATGCAGCCGTTTTCGTTCTTGGTTTCTCGAGAACCACGTCGCGCATGGCTGCCAAATTATTTTCTCGGTGGTAATTTATCTATGAAACTTTTAAGTTGATCGATGCTGACAACTTTACCTTGTGTCTGCACAATGTATCTTCTCATGTCTGTCAAATTAAAACCTTTGTGTCTTACTGGTTTCTTACCGCCGGCGCTAGTTATCATTGATCTCCTTCCAGCCATAATTATCCTCCTATGCTTTTTTCTTCATTTTCGACGCTACGATCTTCTTCTGTAGGTCTTTAGGTAAGGTCTTCTGTCCAGCAGTTAAGATTGATTTCTTCTTCGCTGGCATTGCACCCTTTGATTTTCCGTAATGTCCGGGCATTTTTGTCCTCCTCATGTTTAATCAATGCGTTTAAATACCACTCCGCTTTGCGGAGATCTTCGACACCATTCTTATGCTTATAGCGCCATAGATACTGCACGATAGTTCCCTGGCAGAAATCACCAAAGCCATCGCCTAACATAGAGCGCAGCGCATCGATACACTCTATCTCGCCCTCCGTGTAATGCGGCGGTCTGTTTACGTTATCCATTACGATCAACAATTGTTTTTAATTTAGGCTTGCAATACGCGCTGTATGGACTGCCGGTGCCTTTCTTGTTAATCAACGACATATGCCAGCTGCAATCTTGATAGTTGCCTATCTCAGCCTCTTCCATGATTTCTGATCCCTTTAATATAACCAGGATAAAAACTACTGTTTTCATTGACGGCCTATAAATTCTGTTTGTTTTGTCTGCATGTACTTGGTGAATAAATACCAGCACACATTATCTTTACCGACGTGCTTGCTATCCGGGATCCACTTGACACGACCCACAGACACTATCAACCGGCAATAGGTTATTAACTCTTTTGCTTGCTTAGTGTGCATCCAGTCAGCATCAAATAGCAGCCATGTGGGTTTTAGCGACATGAAATATTCTATCATCGGATGGAGTAGATCACGTCGCCAGGGAGGATTTGTAATTATAGCGTCAGCCTCTAATATCTTCATCTCGTCTAACTCAAGCGCATCATGCTGCACGATGTCGGATCTACGCGGCTCTATATCGCTCCTGTAGCAGCACATAAGGCCGGCAAGCTCTAACATATCAATTAACTGTCCATCGCCAGCACACGGCTCNCAAAACAGCTTTACATCNGCATTATGTAGGTACGGCAGCAATGGTTTGATAGCTGACGGAGGTGTCGGATAGAAATCTCTCGGTATCCGGTCAAATTCACTTCGTTTACCCATGTAGTCCTCNTTGTGAATGTCTGTGTCCGGATCGGGTTATATATGTGTATGCAGCGCGCGGTGCGGTCGCCGGGGGTAGGGTCAGCCGGTATATGTGCAAATATGCAGCGTAACAGCCACCATCCCCCACGCTTTGCAATAAAATAACTACGATGCAGCGTTATCACCGCAATATCACCGCAAAACAACGATATCGCCCTGGACTCGCGCGTGCGAATGACCGCACTGTCAGTATGGCCTAACGAAAATTACCCAGCTTTGATGTCAACATCGCCTTTCTCCCAGGACAACGTGATCGTGCCACTCATGCCTGGTGCTGCCATATCTTCTGCCTTATTTCGTATGCCTTTCGGTTGCAGCTGCGTGTGCCTCTTCTGCAATGTATCTACCTTTAGCCGTCGCATTTGTACCTCTGCCATCATATGCTTTGGATCTACCGGTAAAGGTTTGTTGAGAACTTCGTCGATCTCTTCCTGGATGCGCTCTCCCTGGATAGCTTTTGCTTTTGTATACATCTCGTGTGCTTGTTCATCTTTCTGAATAAACCGGTACACAGTGTCGTCGCTTGGCATCCCATCCAGCTTTGCTATCTCACGCATTGACTTGCCGCTNAGCAAGTGATCGCAGATCTGTTCCATTAATTCTANGTTCATTAGCCGTGACATTGATCCTACCTATTGACCAGGCATAAACCGGTGGAGCGGCTTACACCTGGCAAACTATCAAGAAAGTGATATGAAAAAATAACTACCTAAATCTATTGCCTTGGCAGACATATGACACAATATCAGCAGTAATATCGCAAGATCTTGGCAATTATAACGCAAAGCGTACNATATTTCGTGCTTTCGTGCAATCAATTTGTAATGACTTTTTGCGTCAATCTCTCTGGCTGCATCTTCATGCGATACGCAAGCTTAACAATTGCGTCCAGGTAATTTGCTTTGACGCGCTTTGCCGAGATCCGATCCTTGCTCATTTTGCTAAGCTTTTCCCAGGATGGCCCACGCTCTCGAATGTATCCGTTACGCAGCACCGCTGAATAATTAACGGCCCANATCAACCGGCGCTGCTCTGTNNNGCAATATGCCAGGGAGATATCNAGCGCCAGGAAATACCGGTCAATATCNTTNGGTGTTGCTTTTGGTGGTTTTGGTGAGAAAGCAGCTGCATTGTATGCGTGCCAGGATTGTTCGTACTCTGGCCAGCTGGCAAGTTTCCGTTTGATGATTGCCGGCGGCAGTCTGCGCTCTGTTGCTGCGGCCTCGAGAAACAGCGACTCAAGCCAGGTTACATCGTATGGAATTTCCTTATGCAGCATTACGTGTAATTACACTGTAATATATACGTAATTATAACGTGTAGCTGCCCGGGCGCGGTAATTACCGAGGGTATCAACTATTTGCATCTTGTAAACAACTTTTTGCATTTAATTAAAAAGCGCTGCCAAACGCTGCTATTGTACCTGGCAAACAGCTGACCAAATCTACCGGTCAAATGCTTATCGATTGAGGAGTTCATATTCCCTCGCTATGTTTTTCACAATGTAACACTTGCAGTAACAATCATAGCAGTCAAACTGCGCCGGGATCTTATGCTCGATCGCAATTTGCAGCAGCGTCCATCCCTGGACTAATCTGTAGTTTACGTACTCTTGTGCTATTTCATGATCCATAAATATTCCTCCTTGCTTGAAATAAAAAACTGTCTGTTTGTGAATGATCTTTCATCTGCACGACTGTGCCTAACACCTGGCGAACATCGTCCAGGTTTNTGCATACNGCTGTGACNCAACCAGCTGTTGATAATGCTTGCAGCGTTTTGTTTTGTGCTGCCGTTATTGTGTTCTTGCCTACTTTGAGCTCGATGAACACCGGCGGCTTACCTGGACAAAAGATCTCGAGATCCGGCCAGCCAGTACACATGCCAGCTTTACGCAGCTTGACACGATGCGCCACATGACTTTTTCCCTCGTTTGGTGAGTGATGAAATATTGATCCGTCTGGTAAGGCAACACGCAGATAATCCGCAACTAGGTTTTGCAGCTGCGCTTCTGTCATGCGTCGTCCTGGTAAAAATCATTTGGCTGCACTGCGCCATCTGTTGCGACCTTGATCCGGCGCATGTATTCCTTGTTTGGATGCACTGCTCGAGCAGCACCTGGATGATTACGATCCAGACACCAGCGATGCACAACACCAGCACCAGGCGCATCAAGCAATTCAGCCAGCTGCCGATACGTTAAGCCTCTGTTTTTGCGCCAATCCTCAAGTTTCAAATCAATATTACCTCACGTCAATAGATCAATATTAAGATCAATGTTAATGATTTAACAAATTAAGTTACATTGACTTATAAATCAATACTTATTGTTTACAAAATAAATATGATTGACTTGTGCTGCTTTTATTACTAGGTTTGTAAGCCATGTAACAATAATTGTTACGAACATTATTGACGGAACTATTAAGGAGGAACTACAATGCTCGATAATGATATACGATGTAGCAACATATTAGACGACGATATGAGCGAACCACAAACGACCGGTAATCTAAAAGCGATTGCTAAGCGCTCTGGACTTAGCGGCGTACAGATCGCAGAACAAATGGGTATGCGGCCCGAAACAGTATCCAGGCACTTGAATGGCAAGCAGAACATTAGCATCGAGGATGCAACCCGATACGCAAAGATCCTGGGATGCACACCGGAAGATATATTATTCCAGCGCAGCTTGTGTCCTATTATTGGAGAGTTGTCTGAGGCTGGCATATTTAACAACTGGGGCCAGGACGAATCAAAGCGCCGCTATTTAGCTGGGCCACTATCATTCCAGCCATATCATGCAGCGTATTTAATCCCTGGATGGTTTACAAAAAAGAAAACAGCGATCGGTATTATTGATCGGCGGCCGATGGAAAAAAGATACGTACACGATCAATCTGTTGGTCAAATAGCACTCAACTGCATCAAAGGTGGTGGCGCAAACGGAAAAGATCTAACAGTGTTAGGCTATCCATTTGAAAACAGCGATTTCAGTACGCATACTGTGCGCCGCATCGTAAACATGGTTGAGGCTATGCAATCAATCGATCGCAAAAAGAACGCGACATATCCACTGACCGAAAAAGACTACATGCCTAAATGCGAGTTGGTTTGGTCGACTCCAGTTTTGTTTATGTTTTACGATCCACCGCAAACCGGGTTTGAAATCGTAAAAGACAATTGACGTAATTATCAATATTATTGATTTTAATTATTGACGCATAGTAACAATATTTGTTATCACTGTAAGACGCGCCGTCGCTCCTCCTAAAATTAGTTCTGCGGCGCGTACCAAACTTAGAGAGATAACATGCCGCTGCCCGAACTGACACCCGACTATGCTTTACGTTTTGATTACCATCATCATAGCAATCCGATGTCATCCCCTCGAGGACGTAAGCTGTTTGATAAAATAGTTGTCCGGCCCTTGCTAAATAAGCTTTGGAAAGAGGATCCGGATCGTGCCAGGCAATTTGATCCCAATCGTGCAGCATCCCCAAGGATGGTCGCTGGTACAGCTACACAGAAAGCCGTGGACAGTGTGCTAAATATTGATGATGCAGAACCCATGAAACTTGCTGAAGCGCACTCCTGGGCCAAATCTGAGGGGCTAATTTTTCAGAATCGTCATTTTATCAGCGATTTTCTCGGAAATAGCGACGAAATGGAGGTTGAGCTCTACAAAGAGGAGATACCCCTGGTCATCAACCATGCGCTCGAGGGATTGAAGCAAGCCATGTCCAGGGAGAACCGATATGTCGGTGAGATTATACTCCAGGACAAACTACCAGGATGCGAACTGCCGCACAACACACGACCAGACTATGCGCGACGCGGCGATCTAAAAACAAAATGGAGCAGCGTAAAACGTAAATCATATTTACCGAAAGATTTATCCGGGCCTTTCGAGCAGAGCGCATTGTACCAGGTCGCCGGCTTTTGGGCCTTGAATGGTCAGCAGCCGCCGTTCCTGGTGTATGCAAACTACAAAGAGTTTAGAATATTTGACCAGGACAATTCACCGGAGCTAAGCGACGAGAACTTAGCCAGGATTGTAAAAGAAATTGCCAGGCATCACCAGGTAACAGAGCAGCTACTAAAAAAAGCAGACAACCAGGACGATTTGTTTAGCATGATCGACCCGGAATGGCATGACGGATTTGCCTGGACGCTGCAACCAGAACTGAAAGAATTAGCAAGGAGTGTATTTAAATGAAAGATCAGCTGCAAGCAGCCATGCAAGAGATAGGAAAACTAAACGAAAGTGGTGTGGTTACGCGAGGTAATAAAAAATATACAACAGTTGCAGTACGTGTAGAGGTATTTAGAAAATACTTTCCGGACTACTCTATAAATACCAGGGTAACAGTTGACGACGGCAAGCGTGTGATTGTTGTTGCTGAANTATTNGCACCAGGATCTGACCGGCCAATATCTACCGGGATAGCAGAAGAGATACGCGGCAGCAGCAATGTAAACAGAACGTCAGCTGTGGAGAATGGCGAAACGTCNGCTATCGGCCGCGCGTTAGCTAACCTGGGATTACATGGCGGCGAGTTTGCCAGCGACTTTGAGATCGAGGTTGCTGAGTTGAAAGATGCAACGATGGATCTTAACGAGGCCGTCGCAAAAGCCAGGGAAGAGGAAGAAGATGCAGCAATGGAAGAGTTGCGGCAAGAAAGCGAAAGCTTTCCAGACGATGTTGATGCAGAAAGAAAAGATAAAAACAAAAAAGAACTGGACGCATCATTTGAAAAGTTCCAAGAAATGATGCTGAAAAAATTTAGATTTGCAAAATCTATCGGAGAGATGAACGCGATCTTTAACGAACACCAGGCGAACTATCGAGCATTGAAAGAACACTATCCAGCAATGGCACAGATCATTGAGGATAAATATGACGAAATGGAAAATAAGTTAAGGAAGTAACATGGAAAAAATTAAGATCGGCGGATCAAAGCCGCACTTTGGAAATAATAATTTTAGATTGAATGGCGGATTGAAAAAGGATGTAGATTATCAATGCGCTGCCTGGTTGCAGTTTCGCACCGGCAAAGGTGAGGATGGCCGGCAGCTGCCGCAGACTAACGAGCAACGTGCTNNGATCCAGGAGGCTTATCAAACACTGCTTGACCTGGCTATGCAGTACGGCAACGGACAGTTGCAGCTAGGACTGAGCATAAAAGAAAAAGGAGAGCCCGGCGGAGTATGGCCAGTCCTCGAGCGGCCCCTACTCTTCCTCGATGTTCCGAAAGATCTACGAGAATATCCGCGACCTAACTTTGGTGATGATGATGACGATAGTAAAACTGACCGCCCCCAATTCTAAGGGATTGTATACGCTATCTGAGGCTGGCAAGCTGTTGTTCCCAGGATTATCAGAGGCAGCTGCATATCATAGACTCCGGCGGATCCTGGCGCATGGTGACTACGAGATCCACAAGAGCGGCCGCACAACGTATCTTGCCAGGCATGAACTCGAGCGATTAGGCGCTAAGATTAACTAACAAATATACTTTGTAACACTTTCTGTTACTTTTTACTTGCAATTGTTGACGCTATGAGTCAATAATAATGAGTAAATGGATCAAGTGATTCGAAAATATCCCCCCCAAGACAGACAGAAAGGAGCGACAATGAACGCATTTGCATTGACCGGTAACGACTGGGCCGATGCCAAAGGGCCATGCTGCGGTGTGCTTGCTTGCGCGATAGCCACTCAGACTAAGTTTGCTGATGCCTGGGCCTGGTTCAAAGACAACTACTACTACTGCAAGGCAGCAAGCTGGAGAGGTGGTACTCAGAACAGATGGTACAAAGATTACTTAAAACATGTCGGTGTCGAGTATGACTACCTCTACGACGTAAAGCTGCACAGAAAAGGCTGGTTCGACAAAACCTTAATTAACTTCGCCAGAACTGTGGCAGAGAAAGATACTGTTTACTTAATCAGCACTACCGGTCACGCCCAGGTGCTTTACAATAACATGGTTGTCGATCAGAGCGGTGTCAAACCGATCACTCACTTTTGGGGCAAACTCAAAAAAATCAGAAACATGTACATAGTCCACGGCGCACACAAGGACAAGATCAACGACATAATTTTCGGACTACCACTGTTCGACGCTGCAAACAAGAAAGGTTATTAATGATAGGTAGAAAAAGATTAGTTCACGGAACACCGATAACACCAAAGAGATATCTTCATCAGCTGAAAGGTCACAGTTTCTGCGTCAGTTACATGCACCCGGAGCAGCTAGAAGATTGCATCAAGCTGGTAGGTAAAGATCAGATCTTGATCCTGGACAACGGCGCGTTTACTGCTTGGAAGAAAGGCATCAAACTAGACGCAGCTTGGTGGGATGGGTTCTACAGCTGGGCCAACGACGCGATGGATCGATGCGACCAGGCAGTGTGTGTCATCCCGGACGTGATCGGCGGATCTGAGGCAGAGAACATGGCCTTGATCGCAGACGCGATACACAACGACAAAATCAAATACCCCGAAAGAGCGATGGCCATATGGCACATGAATGAAAGTTTCGAACAGCTGCAAAAGCTTTACAGACTTTTTAACTTCGTAGGTTTCGGCAGCTGCGCCGAGGTTGACATAGCCAGGAACGGCCCGGCCAGCGCATACTTCAACAAGGTCAAAGAAGCTTTCGCCCACATGGATTATTGGGATGCAAATTACGGATTAGAAAATAGACCCTGGATCCACATGATGCGAGGTCTAGGAGTGCTGCACAAGATCGGTTTCGATAGTGCCGACAGCTGCAACATAGCAATGAACCACTGCTACAAACGAGATAAGATGGTTCACCACGTCAAGCAGTTTGCTGACAGACTCGAGGCAAAAGTTAATCACCAGGAGTTGCACGATCTACCATTGTTTAACACAGCTGCGTAACAAAATGTGTTACTTTTTCCTTGCAAACCTTGACGGATTATGTCAATAATAATGAGTAATGGATCAATTGATTCGAAACAAAATCCCAAAAAAAACAAACAGAAAGGACACTGCATGAGTGCATACGTTGTTAATCCGCATCACATAGGCCAGCTGGTCTTGTGGTACTTACAGAACAAATCACCAGGTCTTAACTCGATCGTCCACGATGGCAAAGATATCTTCCTCGATGCCAAAGACTTAGTGCTGCACCTGGCCACTGCTAACCAGGACAGCGTGAGCCACAGATACCAGGATCCGGCGCAACCAGGTTTCTGCGCTGCGATTTGGGGTTACATGAAAGAGGTTAGGTACAGGGTCAAGATCAAAGCAGCTGACGCTTACAAGATGGCGATCTGCTTACGATACCAATCTTGTGAACACCCGGATTACAAAGGATCTGCGGCAGCTANGTTGCTCGATATGATCCAGGATTGTGCCGGTAGAAAGCTTGCAAAAGATGCAGACTTTCCCTGGGATTACCACGACGCAGACGTACTAGGTTACAACAAGAAAGGAGTTGCTTAATTGAATAGACCACTTGATTTCAAAAAGATGGAGGCTGGTATTCCAGCCTCACTCAAGATGATGCGAAAAGTTATCAAGGACAAGACCGGACATGATCCCTACGTCATGGGTCTTATCACCCTGGCAGATAGACAACCAGATTTGTTCCCAGCTGCTGCACTCGCAGACATCAAGATCGCCAAGGATCACATCTGCAATGTCATATATGACAACCTCAGTTTCAACATCAAAAACAAGAAAGGATCTTAAATGCAATACACAATCAAACAGTTTGTCGAGTTTGCTAAGAATGGAATGTGTGAGATAGGACAAGCTACAGAGAAAGAGATTGACCAGGTAATCGAGATAATGAACGACGAGGGATTGGCTGGTGATGATATCTTTACTTTGTGGGAAGAGATGCAAGATCCGGATAACTTCTAACAAAAACCACATAGCAAACTAGGCCGCGCTTGCGGCCTTTTTTTTTAGTATGACAATGCTGCTTGATCTTCTCTTGCAGTTTCTTCTGGATCTTCTTCGTAATCGTTTAGCCAATGTCCGTAAGTTGCGGTTGTGGTGACAGTGTTGCTATGGCCCAGGTTGTTCGACACTTTCCAGATGCCATCCTTTGTGCCGCCTTTTAAGGCCAGCTGAGCGGAGGCATAGTAATGCCTTAGTTCGTGCCAAGTGATACGAGGAACACCGGCTGCAGCGGCTGCTTTGGCCAGCTTTTTGATAAACATTGAGGGATGTATTGTATGGCCGCGCGTGTCTTGCCAGATCAGATCTTCTTTCGGCGGCTTGCCCTGGCGCATGTACTCTTCTTGCAGCGCCTTGACAACTACCGGTGCAAACCGCAGCTTTCTTTTTGACTTAACAGTTTTAGTCTTGTTGATCTTTCCGTATCGATCGATGCCTTTGTCAACCGCGACAGATCTNAGATCAAAGTCTACGTCGTTCCAGGTCAATGCTCTCTGTTCGCCCTGGCGCAATCCGGTTTGTGCTGCAAAGAAAGCAGCTAGTCGCCAATTACATTTTTTGTAACCATGCAGCTGATTGCTGTTGCCGGTCGGTAGCTGCTCGAGGATCCGCTCGACTACATCGCGCTGCACTCTCTCGATCTTGTCTGACTTTGTGTTCTCCTTGCCGCCGCTCTTCGGTCGCGTGTCACGAAATATATTGTGATCGGCATAACCAGCCAGGACACAAAACGAATTGAAATGCGTGTAGCTGGCCCAATAATTTTTTACAGTTTTTAGGACTCTGTTTTTCTGTGTTGCCGGAACGATCCATTCGTAAACTTGCGCCGGGTTGCTGTAAAATTCTAGCGCCGTCATGTCACCGACTTTCTTGCCATCGATCTTGATGTTGAGGAAGAAGTTTATGTCGCGCATCGAGTTCTCGAAACTATGCTCCCGGAGATCTCCGGTCTTGATGCTGTCACGTCTGACTTTTTTGTAGCAGCAATTCTTGTCGGGTTGATGCTGGCCGCAATCAAAAATCTTACGCAGTTTTTTGCCAGCCTTGCCGGACGTGTGCATTGTAAAATTTTCTGAGATCTCAGCTGCGTAATTTAGCGCCTCCTCTTTTGTTGCAAACCATTTTTCTTTGAGCCCATATTTTCTACCATCAACAACGTGCGGTTTTTTCTGACCACGTTTTAGAACGCTGGGATAAAATCTAACGAGTTTATTTGTTTCTTCTTTTGTCAGCATCGATCCCCCCTATAGATAGATAGAGGGGTCAGTATCGACACACTGATTGATGCCGCGCCGGATCAATTCCAGCTGCGCTTGTGACAATACTATTTTTTGATTCTTGTTTGTATGCACGATCATGCTTGTTGTGTTTGTTGTTAGATCGTACAGCTGCTTTAGTTGTTGCGATTTCTCACCGCTGCTCTCAATAACTTTTTCCATATTGAACCTCCACATTCTTTTAGGAAACTTGATTAAAATTTCATTGATAATGACTCAAAGAGTCAACAATGTCAAACAAGACTGCGGTGATTTTTGCGGTGATTTTACGTGTATTCACGTTAAGTTATTGTAATATATGGGAAATTTTGGTGCGGGTGATAGGACTTGAAAATTCACTCCGAGTGCAAACTAATGCAAATATACGCAAATATATGCAAGTTAATGCAAACAAAAGTGATTCCTATTTGCATCTGTTTGCATGGGTTTGCATCTATTTTGCGGTGGTTTTGCGGTGGTCACACCATATCGAGGGCAGTGTCTTTGACGTGTGCGTTCCTGGTTGTCCAGCCTCGACCATAGTGTTTGAACGTCGATAATCCCTCCAGAAAATCTTGCCGCAGATCGTGCATTTCCTCGATTATATCTTTAGGATTTTTTTGCTCAACAGCTGCAATAGTCTTAGGCCCGATCGCTCCATCCTTTGTTGCAGACACAATTCCTTGCAGCGCTTTTGCAGCGCGAGATACTCCGCTGTTCACACAAAAATCAAACGTCGTCCAATCGACTCCATCCGGTAGATCGTCACCCTTTATGCGATCCCAATACAACTCTTTGTAGACCGGATACACGTCCTCTTTTTGCAGCGATTTCATAATCTCTCTGGTAGCTGGTTGACCGGTAAACTGTGCATAAACTTTTGCTGTGACTCCCCAATTTGTTGAGCCTGGATTTCCATAACCATCGCCGTGATTGCCAGGATCCCGATCGTCGTCCTGGTATCCGCCCTCGTTCTCGAGCAGCATGACCATGCAGCTTTCAAAATTCTTTTTCATTTCTTTTTCCTCATGTTGATAAATTTAGATGCAGATCTGGTGGCAAAGCTGGCGCTAACAATTACACCGATTGTCAGCTGATACCACTCCGGCATTTCGCTAAGCGCAACGAACCCATCCTTTACAATTTGTCTGCCCCACTCACCGCAAAAACTTAGCACTAGAGGTATACTAAAAAGTAGCGTAAGCCACTCGTCTTTCCAGCTGCTTTGCGAGGCGCGCATTGCTGCAAGATCCCAATCGATCTCACCGGTTGCCTCTTTCATTTTGATCTGTGCGTTTGCTTTTTGTATGGCAGTCTTGCCCTCGATCCAGCTGGATGCTAAACCCGACACTGCCGTCACTATGCTGCCAATCATTCGGTTTTACCTTTCGACTCTGCGTTAAGAAAAACGGCCAGCGATCCAGTCATGGCCCCGGTCACAACAGATATAAGACTTGCTTGTTGTGTGGTTAGATCTGGCTGACCAAGAGCCCACTCGATGCAGCGGATATACACGCCGGTCATTATAATCATCATTAGCCTGGGGATTATTTTCCAACGATCTAGGTTTTCTGGAGTCATTTACTTTTCTTGCGCTGGACAGTCTTGCCAGCTGCCGACTTCGATAGCTTTGGTCTGCCCCTTTTCTTGGTTGATGTAGACGCAGTAGTATTCGTTAAGACTTCTACCGGCTGCGNTTTTCCGAACCCTTTTAACCAGGTCATAAGATATGCGATCATCGTTTACCTCCGATTTAGTTTGCATAGGTGATATAGACACCAACAGCCACAAGCACGACAACAGCACCGCAGAAAATGTAAGCAAACATTTTAAGATCATTCATTAATTCTTTCCGGCGCTTTGCTTTAGCTGCTAATCGTTTACGCTCTGCCTCGTTGTATTCCTTAATTCTTTTTTGCCGCTCTTCCTGGATCCCACGAAACGTGCCGTGTCCAAACCGATTGTCGATCAGAACAGAAATATTATAGAGTTCTTCCTCGGCAAGCTTGGCACTAATTGTATCTGACGCTATCGATTTAAGACTGAATGATCCTGGCGGCGCTTTGTGTTTCTTTGCACGATCGATCCTGGCCTTGCCATCCAGCAGCTGATCGATGCTCGACGCAATATCGCGTACATCCTTTGCGCTGCCTATCGTCGATTTAATTGCATCGACAGCACTCTTGAAAGCCGCCGCAGCTGCGATGGCCTCTCCAACCCCAAACCCTAACATTGCTCCCCCAGGTTATTTTAAATAAATTTAATTTTAGCTAGGCTTTGTAGGCCAGGTCACACTAGACATATCTAACGACCCATCGGCAGATAGCTTTGGTTTTGCACTTGCTGGCAAATCTCTCAGATTTTTTCTGTAGGTTTTCCAGGCAGATGACATAGTAACATCTGAATTGCCTAGCCAATCTGTTTCGGCAAGCAATCTATTGCGTTCAACTCTAAGCAATCGCATTGGCTCTGCATTGACTAGCTCTGTCTTTTTATCAGATACAGCTTTCCATGTTGTGCCAAAGTCTGATGGTTTATCGCTTTCGATAGCTGAACCATTGCTGTCTGCTCCAGTAACTTTACGAAACATCTGGTTAAACTCTGTTTCATTTGTAGGCTCACCCCTAAGTACCCACTCTGTAATACCTAATGCTGATATTGCCTGTGATATTGTTGTCATTGTTTTATCTCCTGTATTTTTACCATTGGCTTGACATAACCTATTGCCGCTGTGTCGGTAACTGTATGATGATGATAAAGGTTACTATCATGACCAGCTTCATTTTGACAATAGAGAGAGTACGTTCTAGCACTTGTACTACCAGCAACTTCTTGAGCAGTAATAGTCATCATGTCAGCATCATTAGCATCATGGTCGCGGTGTCTAGCAGTAGCGTGCATGCTAGTTCTATTGCTTTGATTAGAACCTAAATCAATTCCAGCAGAAGTATCGTAGTTAAGTATTCTCCAATGCCTCATGGTTGTTCCATTATTACATCCTACTAATAAGTTGAATTGAATGAATATTAGTGACGTTGAAAACTTAGGAGTAATAGANGTTCTCATTGCAGAATTTACTTCCGTAAAAGTTGTCACATTGAAAGTAGCACCACCCGTATCGGGTGAATTGATAATTGTCTGAACAACACTACCACTAGGCATAGCAATAGTTCCAGCCGTTGTCTTGCCCTGAATTGTATCGACTTTTAGTGTACTCATTGGGCAATCTCCATCAATGTAAAGTTTGTCATGTTATTTGCACTATTGTCATTTAAATATACAGTGCCAGCACTTACTTTAAATGCACAAAAATATGCGACAGCACTCGTTGTGCTTGGGGAGTCTAGAAACGTATAAGTCTTAGTATTCCATGACTCTTGATTAACTGTGGATATTCCACCACTATAACCACTTAATGGTTTTGTCGTAGTTCCTCCAGTTGTTCTACCAAAATCCATATAAGCTGTATGATCTCCACCAGCAACTTCGATACTAATAACAGCAATCAAAAATATTTTAGATGAACTAAATTTAGGAGTAATACTTAGAGTATCTCCTAGTTGCACAAAACTTGTCGATGTAGTTGCGTCCCTATCATCTGACACTCTACCATTTACAAATTGCACCACATGACCAGCTGGCATCTGCACAGTACCGCTTGCGGTCACT
>FUFK010047670.1_pt1 | contig 35095 bp, 26 predicted proteins | sample 1021851 | NCBI WGS metagenome assembly FUFK01 (sample SAMEA51879418, study PRJEB19060) | metagenome | reverse complement strand
AGCCAAATCCTGTGTTACTTGCTTTACTNNNTTGNATNCANTTNCCAGAGATTGGCATTCTTCGATACGAGTGTCCACATTTCAAACATCGAACCTTTTGCCGCGCAAAGGCATTCAGATTGCCTCGAATATCCGGAAGGAAATGAGATCTAATCACGCTAGAAGCGACCTTTCTGACATCAACGGCTCTTAACCGATGACCAAGGTCTAATTGACCGTTCATTTTGTCAATCATTGTATCGAGAGTTTTGTATGCTGACAGCGCAGGCCCTGCTGATATTGATGCGCAGTCATGAGTGAAACCATAACCACGGACAGCAGCCACAGAATCTAACCGACGCTCAACAAAGTCAACGCGATTAGCGATTGTTTTTGGATGGGGGCATGTTTGCGTAGCCTCATAGAAATCTCTTTCATAATACCACCCAGAGTCTACATTCAGCGCTTCTTTGTCAACCTCAGTCGGATTTAGCCTAGTGGTCAATACCAGAGGAGCGTCCATCTGACCGCCACGATTTGCCGGCAATATTTCTCTGCTGAAATTAAGTAACCCATCCATCAACAACATGATTGCGTCCTCATCACCGTCACAATTCCTTCGTTTTGAGGCGTGGAATAAAGGATGGGCATAACCACCAGAACAGTCAGCCCAGCCAATAATTCTAGACAACACTCCTCCTGAGGTATGTGGCGCTAATGCGCAGATTAAATGGCCTACTAGATCATTTGGGGCAGATACATTGTANTATGCTTCTAGGCCATAATATCTAGTTAGTAATTCATCAATAAACTGGGCAGTGCGAACAAAATAGTCGCTAGCGTTCTTAGCGACAATGAAGTCTTGTGGATACAATTCTAGCATCTGGTCATCAGATAGTAATTCGTTGCCTAGATAATCATGAGTGTATCCAAGATTGACTAGTCGCTTCCATGATACTTCGATTTCCTTTGGCTTGAAGTGAGTCACAGGGACGTCGCTCATGTCAAATCTAACGGTCCCATCTCTAAACACAGGAATGTCGTATTTTGCCCGCAAGATTCCCTTTTCTAACGCTTCAGGGGTTTGATTTTTACTAGCAATTTTCTTCATACACTTGACATTATTTGGTAATCTTTCCAAATCTAGATTTATCATTGCATCCTCAATCATTGCTGCTATGGGAACGGTGGTAATCTCTCCCCTTCGACGTTTGTTTGCTTCTAATTCCTTGTTGAACTCTGTCCGGCCACCGCACTTTTCTCCTGCTATTGTTTCCCCATAATCATTCACTTTTCGGTGATGGCATGACAACATTGGTGATTTTTTACCACAGGAAGTGCAGGTTCTGAGACCTAGTTGAACCCGAATATCTTGTTTACCAGCAGCATTGGTCAACAGGCGTTGGTTACCACCGTTTAGTTCGATTGGAAACAAGGTATGAGCCATTGGATTCATGATTCTTGGAGCTGATTTCTCTGGTCTACCCATTCGGCAGCCGATTCTCACTGGTGCAGAGTGATGCCATCTTAACTTGGATATTTTCTTGATAACTGGTAGGATACCATCCACTCTGTAGTCATCTCTTTCAATTTGCGAGTTGAGGTATTGTTCGGCATCATCAGGCCCAACGTCGGCAATGTTGGCAGCGGCAATACGGCCAATCTCATCTGTTTCAGCAATTGATTTTCCAAGTTGTCGCGCATTAGTCTCAGCAGAAATACGCTGGATTGCCCGTTCTTTTGCTAATTCTTCTACGCGTTCCTCTTCCTTGGATAAAATTGCTTCTGCCTCAACCATCTTGGCTATTTTATCTGTGAAAATCTTCTGAGAATCAACAATCAACATCGGTTTGTCTTCTTGGGTTGAAAATCCGAATGCTTCCATCAACGCAGACCATCCGCTGGTAATAATTAGGTCGTTTCCATCATGGTGATGCGCAAGCCCGAGAATTAACGCAGCGGCCTTTGCTAAACCATGTTGCTTGAGGGTCCATAGGGCGGAGAAATTCTGGTCGAATATGAAGTCATCAACGGCAAATTTTGGGCCCGGAGTATCTTTGATATCATCAATAGACAACTCTGGAGGAGGCATTTCTAGCATAATCTTTGCATCCCAGCCCACCACGCCATCCTTGATTCTCAAACATCTGTCGTTTTTCTCTCCTTCAATAATTGACTGTTTCAAGATATCAATTAATTCAGGCACCCATTCGATTGGCAAATCGAGGAACCATGGATTATGGGGCGGAGGTAATGAAGTCTTGAACCGTTCAGCAATAGCCCTTGCCTGTTGCCAATTAGGCTGTTGTCTAACTAGAAATCTCTGCCATTGTAAGCGAACTGTGAATCTGAGACTTGTATCAGTGAATTGCTCTTTTGAGAGGCCTGGTATTCCGGGAGGACAGTCGTTACGAGAGAGGCCCATTATTGAGCAGAATTGTTCTACTGAATCAGGCGCATCTAATTCCTCGATAAGGTCACTAGCCCACCAATCAATAGAGTATCCTGCAGGCACTAAGTGCTTATTGTTCTCGAGGAATTCCCCATAGCCAATGACTATCTCTCCGTTATCCCAAATCGTTGCTATGTTACCCCTCACTCGGTTGAATTCTTGCACCGTATCACAGCGGATAAATTGACCATCACGCAGGATGACCCAAGGCCCATCGGTATAATCGGATGGCGTTATCGCACAGGCTTTACCGGGGCGTTCGATCTTCATCTGCGTTCCAATGGTAATGAAGTCGTCCATTGCTAACATACAGGCCGGATTGACAGAGGCGGCTGCAAGGCCAGAAGGCCGTGAGCGGCCATAACGGAGTCGGAAACCACCGGGCTCCTGTGGCGAGCCGAAAACTGGTCTCCCGGCAATTATGTCGTCCATAAATTTGGTAATCGGCTCTGTCAAGCGCGATTTGAATTTAATCTCATTCGAGTCTTCTTTTTGTTTATCCTTTTCCGCATATTTGCTGATAAAGTCCCAACCAGCAATTTTCATCCTCTCAGTATGTCTGCGTATTTTTGGCGCCTTCAAACACATTCCTTCACCAATAACCAACAAGACACCACCACGAATTCTTGCTTCATCGATATTCCTAACATTACCATAGCCAGAGCATTCGATGCGCTCTGTGGACTCACCATTAATCATGACCGGACAAGCCCGAACAATTTCATCAATTTCTTCGGGACTTGGGCGATATTGGAGATTACCTCGGTATAACCCAAACTCCTCTTTCACTCGTTCAACTTCCGGCGTCGTAGGTTGATACTTCCCAATGTTTAATTCAATTCTAATCATATCTGCAATTAACACTGCTAATGCTTGGGCGGTACCTCCTGCCGCTCTGATAGGTCCAGCGAAGTGAACTGAGACAAATTGGGACCCGTCCACATTGTTAAGCAAGCGAACCTCACTGATACCTTCAAGTGGCGCTACAAGCACGGCTTCTGTCAGTATCGCTAGTCCTACACGTAGTCCTGCGTCTATCGCTGTTACCAGGTCATGTCCTTGGTCACGAAAACCACGAGCCACAGACTGCGCCATCAACATGGATGTAGTCTCACGATCATGCTGTGCTAGCATTTTCCTAATGTCATCTGCGACTTCATACTCTCCGAGATATTCAACCAGCAATTTCTCTGTCCGACCGGCTAAGTCTGCGGCTCTTGGGATTTCGACAAATGGTTTGTAATCCAGATTTTTACCACGAGCAATTTCGGCAATGCGATACGCATCTTCGGTGCGTTCATCCATCCACTGCTGATAATTCTGCATCTCATTTTCCAGCCGTTCAAGATCAATACCATCAGTCGGGTTTAGGTCCGACTGCGCTTTGACCTTATCCGACATGTCGCTCACTAATTGGCAAGGAAGCCGGCCGCTTATCAAAAATTGCCTGTTACGGTAAAACTAGATATCCGGTTTAACCGAGGTTGGGTTTGAAAAATCTCAAGGAAAGTTCATGTCCTACTGGGTTGACCACGAAATGTTGAGCATGTCGCAATCAATTCGTAGCCATCCTGACTGGTCGAGACTCGTTGATTTAGTCCGTGAACTAGCGTTCATAGATGGAGGCAGCGATGACGCTTTCACTTTAGCAAGCGGGAAAAAGTCGCGTTGGTTCTTTGATACCAAACCAGTAATGATGCATCCTGAAGCGAGTCATATAATTGGAGAATTACTGAATATTAGGATGGATGAATTAGGAGCAAATTTTGTTGGTGGTCTGGAGTTAGGTGCGGTGCCATTAACCGCAATTGCGGTGACGATGTCCCCAAAAGATTCCACCCGTCGTGGCTTCATGGTAAGAAAAGAACCCAAGGGTAGGGGTGGACGTAAGACCAATAATCCACCTGGTATCGAGGGCTCATCACTATCCGCAGGTGGTAAAATAGTGATTGTTGAGGATGTGACGACGACTGGGGGCTCGGCGATAAAAGCAGTTGAACGTATCCACAATGATACTGATTGTGTAGTCATTGCAGTAATCAGCATTGTTGACCGAGAGGAAGGCGCAGACCAAGCATTTGCCTCTGCGGGAATACAGTTTGAGAGTTTGATGACCCGAAGTGATGTTGCGAACTTAGAGTGAATATCATGACTAAACTGGTCTATCCGTTAAATGAACCAACGACAGGACTGTTCGAGAATAATCCAGACAAAACATCGTTAGAAAAGTTCAGATTCTTTCATGCAGATGAAGGAAAACCACTAGCAACACCGTGGCAGGTGGCACTTTCTCGCGCAATCATACTGCGACAGTATCAGCTTCCTGAAGGAATCATTCTCGATTGCGCATGCGGCAGCGGAATTCAAATCGCAGCATATTCGGAAATCCTCGACACTCCGGTCGTTGGAGTTGAATTGAATGAGAATAGGGCGCGTGCCAGTGCGGTGAATTTTCGCACAGTGTTTACTGAACGAGGGGGAACATCGATTGAAAGATTGAACGAAACAGTGTTTGTAATTGGTGATGGGCGTGATGGAGATAAAGTATTAGCTGCATTAGCGGAAGCTGGCAAATCGGTACAGCAAGTAGGATTCCTCCATCTTGACCCCGCACGACCAAGAAATAGCCGCGCGCATGCACTAACCGAAATGGCACCCCGTTTGGACGAGATTTTTGAAGGTTGGAAGAAACATCTGAATGAAACTTCAGAAGGCCCTGCAATCCTTCTGGATTTATCTCCACGCATTTCAAAGAATCAGATGTTAGAGGTTGAGTCGTTAGTAGATAGCTTTTGGCCAGGCGTGAACAAAACCTGGACTTGGACCTCAAGAGGTAGAGGTAGAGTTGACCGTTTAGCATTGTGGATCGGATGTATTGCAGAATCAGAATACCCACGACGCTTTGTGAGAATCCCCTCTGAACCTACTCAAGTGCCCTTTATCATGCTTGGTGGTAAAGCCGTTGACAACGGTTCGGAAATGGTCGAAACACCTTCTGTCCAACCTAAGCGTGGAACCTATCTGTCAATTGTTGATTCAGCGCTGGTTGAGTCTGGTTTAGCCGATACATGGCTTCAATCATTATCCCTGGGTGATGAATATATTTGGGCACAGGTGACCGGCAGGAGACCGATAATATACCACCAGCGAAGGCTCGAAGATAATGACCAACAAAGAACAAATCTAATTCAAGTTTCCGGACGCATTGTTGACTTTATCGATGCGGAACTATCGCTAAAAGACATCGATGAATTTGTAGAAATCGCCTTACAGCACGACATAAGAAAACTCACAATTCGGACTGAGGTGGCACCAGATTTGCAGCCTAAATTACAAGGCTCACTCGACCGACAATTGGCTAGGCGGCATGGCACTAAAGAAGGCTTCATAATCAGGCATCAAGGACAAGAAAAATACCTACTCTGTATTGTTAATTAGGCACCCAAAACCGAGTAATTCACCAAATCAAAAACAACATGCTGCATCGCGGTCTTGATATATAGGAGGTTGGTCGGGAACTTGCTTCACACTGTGTGTAGCATCAAGGTGAAATGATATGGCACGACCAAAAACCGAAGATTTAGGTGAAGATTTTTCATACATACTTCGTATGGCAGATACAGATATTGACGGTCTAAAACCGCTTGCTACCGCCCTTACAGCGGTAAAAGGTGTAGGCGCTAGAACTGCTAATCAAATCTGTAAGAATACCGGTTTTGATGCAGCTTCCCTAGCAGGACACCTATCTGTCGAAGATCAAGAGAAACTAAGACTGGCTATCGAAGGTTACAACGAGTCAGTTCCTCTGTGGATGCTCAACCGTCAAAGAGACCTTGAAACTGGGGATGAATTACATCTTACCGGTCAGCAAGTTTCACTCACACTCAAAGATGACGTCACCAGACTACGATCAATCAAGTGTTATCGTGGCGTCAGACATGCTAGTGGCAACAAAGTCAGAGGACAGAGAGGCCGCTCGAATGGCCGTGGCGGTCTAACACTTGGTGTAAGCAGAAAGAAGTGAGGGATGTAGATGGGAGAACCAAAATTTTCACGACCAAAATTTGACACGCCTTCTCACCCGTGGAAGGCTGCTAGAATCGAAGAAGAACACGCAATCAAGGCCCAGCACGGGCTCAAGAACATGCGTGAGATTTGGAAGGCTAAATCACAATTAAGACGCCATCGACGACAAGCAATGCGTCTAATTGGTATGGTTGATACCAGTGAAGGACACGGTAAGCGAGAGATGGAAGATTTGCTACGCTCTCTGCACAACAAGGGACTGATTCAGTCCGATGCAAGCCTCGACGACATTCTATCTCTTGGCACTGAAGATATCCTAAACCGAAGACTACAAGCACAAGTCTACTACAAAGGCCTCGCAACCACCATGAAACAAGCACGTCAACTAGTCAACCACGGGCTAATTTGCATCGGTGAACAGAAAGTTACCATTCCATCATATCTAGTTTCACGAGACGAAGAAGAACACATTAAGTATCATCCAAGCAGTGGTTTGAATAATCCAGAGCATGCAATTCGTAAAGCAATCGAAGGACGCAGAGAAAAGGCAGAGTATGCTGTTGAAGAGGTTGATCCAGAAGCGACACCTGAATTTGCTGCTGAAGTAAAACAAGCAGCAGAGGCTGCACCATCAGTCGAGACCGGAGGCGATGAGTGATGACACGCAGAGCAATCGTCAATATTTTCAGTTCATACAACAACATACTGATGACAGCAACAGATCTAACAGGAGCGGAAACAATAACCACCTGTTCTGGCGGCCAAATGGTGAAATCTTCCAAGGATAGCGGTGGTCAATTCGCTGCTACCAGGGCTGCTGAGAAACTGGCTGATGCACTTAAAGACAAAGAATTCACCCAGTTAATTGTCAAGTACAGAGCCCCAGGCGGTAACTTGTCTAACAACACTGGTCCGGGAGCACAAGCTGCAATCAGAGCGCTTACCCGTGCCGGCATGACGATTACTCGAATTGAAGATGTAACTCCAATCGCTCACGATGGGACTAAAAAGAAAGGCGGCCGTAGAGGCCGACGTGTATGAAGTGGTGATACAGTGAAAGCAGAAGTTGTAGATGGCTGGCCAAAAGAAAACTCAATTAGAATTTCACTGAGCGAAACAGATGCTTCGCAGGTAAATGCGATTAGAAGAGCACTAATCTCTGATGTTCCTAAGTTAGCAATTACTCGAGTGAACATAAGCCAAGGCGTTGTTGAAAACGATGGCCAAATTCTTGAATCAGTTAACGTACTACCAGACGAGATGCTTGCTCATCGATTGGCAATGATTCCAATACCTACATTCCCAGAAGAAAAACTCTCATTCTTCGAGACATGCCCAGTTTGTATTGACTTAGTTGAGGCAGAGAAAGGTTGTCCACAGTGTCAGGTGCTATATTCGCTTAATATTCAGGGTCCAGCCGCTGACTCTGAAGAAGAACATGTAACAGTATATGCTGGAGATCTAACAACCATATCAGACCCAATGTTTGACATTAGAGAAGAGCACCGAAGAATACCGATTACTATCCTGTCAAAAGGTCAGTATCTCGAATTGTATGCTTTCGCCACGCTTGGTCGTGGTTCAAGTCACCAAAAGTGGTCTCCGGTCGCTGGTGTTGGATTTAGTAGTAGAAATGTCGCTAAACTCAACAACGCGAAAAAGGCTGAGACCTTGTTTGCATTAAATTTGAAGACTAGTGATGGAAGAGATATCGATGCAAAATTGTTCGGTAAGGACAAAACTGTTGATGATGTTAATACTGTTATCGATTTGGAAAGAGCACTCCATCAAGTCGGACCAGGAACAGGCCGAGACGCAGATTTCGACGGTGCTATTTCTCTTGAGCCAGTAGAAGGCAGTTATGTGTTGACATATGAGACCGATGGCAGCATGACTCCAGTAACCGCATTCAATCTAGCAATGGATGAGTTAACAAACAGATTCGCAGGCTTGAATGAGGAAATCAGTGCTGCACTAAAGTAAACTCAATAGTGAGTATACTCAAGACTCAGTGGCTTGTGAATGACTTTTCTACCATCATTGGTGACTTTACCGATGATTTCTACACCAGCCATTTTGCCTTGTAGCCAGGTTAGAATTTCATTAGCATGAGGCGCACTAACCGCAATAATCATACCACATCCCATGTTGAATGTGCGATACATTTCCCAGGTCTCAACTGCACCAAGCTCGGCCAACCAAGTAAATTCAGGGTGAACTGAAAGAGGACTGGATATTTCCCATCCAAGAGTCTCATGTAATCGGAGGAGATTCGATAATCCGCCTCCAGTAATATGGCATATTGCTTTGAGGTCATTGACCGAAAATCTACATTCTTCAGATTGTGACCAATTAATCAAGTCTACCACTGGGTCGCAATAAATTCTTGTGGGGTTAAGGAAAACCTCACCTAGGGTTACTGGTGTATTGTCGTTATTGAAACGAGCCACTTCTCGCCCATAAGATTCACTACTAAATGGCGCAGCATCGGTATACTGCATACCGGCATGGTCGATGATTCGACGAACCAGAGAATAACCGTTGGAATGAATACCGGAGGAGGGTAAACCGATCAAAACATCACCCGCGGTAAGATTTTCACCAGTTATTGCATTACCTTTTTTCAGATAACCTAGAGCAGTTCCTGACAAATCTAATTCAGTAACTATTCCTGGGAGTGAAGCGGTTTCACCCCCAGCCAAAGTAACTCTTGCTAATCGACATGCTTCGGTTAGTGACGCTCCAAGTGCAGCATGAACATCTGGGTCAGGCTTCGGTACAGCGACATAATCTACGAAAGCGATTGGCTCGGCCCCAACACATAACANGTCATTGACGTTCATGGCCATACAGTCGATACCAACTCCAGACCACTCGTTTAGTGCGGCGGCAATCTGCAATTTGCTACCAACTCCATCAGTCGCTAATGCTAACAGATGGTCGCCAAATTCGATTAGGCCACCAAAACCACCGGGCAGATCAACAGGCGCACCAGGCGTTCCAGCTGGTCTAACCGATTTACTTAGCGAGGATATTAGTGAGGCAACAGCTGAACCTTCAAGGTCGATATCTACACCAGCACTGGCATAGTCCATCTTATCAGCCATAACTTCTCCAGCCAAAGGCAGGCAATGAACAAATCGGCTCATATCTGGAGAGCTTCAGCTAGCATTGGCATGCTGTAATCCAAGCGGTATTCGATACCGGAATGCGAGCCATCAAATTCTTCCCAAAAGTGTTCTATATTGTGTTCTCGTAGCATTCTAACCATTAATCGACTACCGTATTGTATACCATATTGGTCTTTATCACCGCAGTCGATAAATAACAAATCAAGTGATTTCAGCGAATTAATATTCTGTTCAATCGAGGTCAGCGGATCAAATGCTAACCAATTTTTCCACAATGCATCGTCTAAAATACAGGTCTCAAGATCAAAAGGTAGTCTAATGCCATAAGAATGACTGTGCTCAGTTGTTGAATCATAAGAAGCAGCCATTGCACAGGTCATTAGCGCATGGAAATCATCACCACTCAATTTACTGCATTGTTTGACATATCGAAGAAAACTTTCAACCCCGTTTTGCTTATTTATTTGAGTTGCTGTATTGCTAAATTCAGAGCGATAGAGTAGGTCGAATCCAACATCACCAGAATGTGTTGCAATCGCTTGCCACTCTTCAGGGTGGTGTATGGCGTTGTGTAGTGCACCAAAACCACCAGATGACTTGCCAAACAGACCAAACCTGCCATTAGTTGGATAGCGTGTTGAAATCTCAAGCTTGAGTGATTGATGCAGCCATGTGCTCCATTGTCCCATGATTTCTGAGTCAACAAACTGATTGCCACCAAGCGAAGTAAAGCAATCTGGCAATACTAGAATTGTCGGACTCATTTTATTTTCTCGCACTAACCTTTCATGTCTTTGGGGGAGTGTCTCAGCAAAAGCTTTCCATCCTGCTCTTGCTAATCCCGAGGAGGTGAAAGGGGCAAGATATATCAGTACCGGCAACTGATGACCTTGGTCAATAATCTCTAATCCAGAAGGCGGTATGTGGACAATAACTTCTCTGACGGTTGGGTCACCAAGATTGTTGTTTAACAAATCTGAATCAATAGTAAACCGATCTAATTTACCTTCAATTGGCGAGAAACTATGTTCGGGCATGGATGTCCTATGATGCCATTACTCATTTGTTCGACGGTCGGTGTTACTACAATGGACATCAATATTCCTTGGGAAAATGCAAGGTAGAGCACGCTTTAGTTCCACAGGAAACGCAGGGGTATAACAAATCGACAGAAGTAATCATAAACCGAGGCCAAATAGTCAGGCAGTCTAGCACATTAGGATTGGTGAGGATTATGCTACAAGAATTTGATTTAGCAGCCAGATGGACCTCAATGATCCAAGATCTATACGCCGAGGCGGTCCACAACCTTGCACAGAAGTGGCCCGATGAGCAATCGCTTGAGGTTTCATATCGGATTATAGAGGGGTTTGATGATGAGTTCGCTCAAAACATAATTGCCCACCCTGATTTGCATTTTCAAGCTGCGAATCAAGCGTTGCGACAATTTCTCCAAGATGAAGGGCATACCTCAATGTATCCGTTTGTCAGGATTGTTCACCTACCGAGTGATCAAATTCGCACGGTTTCTCAATTACGAGCTGATGACATTGGTATGTGCTTGGCAATCGATGCCATTGCGACCAAAATTTCTGGTGTGCGACCAAGAATCTACTCAGCCTCATTCATGTGTTCTTCCTGTGGCCACATAACAGAAGTAAAACAACCTAATGAACAAGAATTGATAGAGCCAATAGAATGCTCTCAGATTGATGGTGGCTGTGGAAGACAGAAACGTCAGACTAGGTTTGTTCTACAAGAAGATGAATCGATTCTTATCAATTCCCAATTTATCGAATTACAAGAATCGCCAGAGCAACTGAAAGGGGGAATTCAACCAGAACGGATAATTTGTATNGGAGAGCATGATATTGCCGGCAAGTTGAACCCAGGTGATAGAGTCAAAGCTAACGGTGTCTTGTTCATTCGGTCACAAAGAAAGGGCGGTAAAGATACCCCTGTATTCGATATTTTTCTACGCATTCATTCTCTAGAGCGACAAAATGTACCGCTTGAAGAGATTTTGATAACAGAAGATGAAGAGCTAGAAATCAAAGAATTAGCTAGCCGTTCTGACATATACGATTTGTTTAGCCGCAGTATTGCTCCTTCAATATTCGGTATGGCTAGAGTCAAAGAATCATTAATGTTGCAATTATTTGGTGGCGTTGCGAGATTGAACCCAGACGGGACCAGGAATAGAGGCGATATCCATATCCTGTTGATGGGCGACCCGGGTGTGGCAAAATCACAATTACTGGACTACATGTCGAAGATTTCCCCACGTGGTCAGTTTACCTCTGGTCAATCGGCTTCTGCTGCCGGACTTACGGCTGCGGCTGTCCAAGACTCAGCCGCAGATGGGCGTTGGACCCTAGAAGCTGGTGCCTTGGTGTTAGCAGATTTAGGATTAGCAGCAATCGATGAATTTGACAAGATGAACGATAGCGATCGTTCTAGCATGCATGAGGCAATGGAGCAACAAACGATTTCACTGTCTAAAGCAGGAATTAATGCCAGTCTTAGAACAAGATGCGCGGTTCTTGCTGCGGCAAACCCAAAAAACGGGCGCTTTGAACCAATATCAGATACTCCATTTACGGCACAGATAAATCTCGCACCACCATTAATTTCCCGATTTGATATTATATGGCTGTTAACAGATAATGCAGAACAAGACCGTGATGCTAAAATTGCTCAGCACATAATCAACAATCGACTACTCGGAACAAGTGAGTTACTAGTCAATCAAGGCAGTGCACCAGACCCGTCAAGAAAATTGTCTTCNGCCACGCAAAAATCACAGGACGGAGATGAAATTCTAACAAAAGAGCTGATTAGGAAATATATTGCTTATTCAAAGCGCGCAATTCATCCTAAACTTGACGAAGAGGCACGTAATAGGATAGTTACCTTTTATGTCGACACAAGGAAAAAAGGTGGTGAATACGCAGATAGTGTTTCGATTACCGCTCGTTCATTGGAAGCAGTAGCCCGTATGGCTGAAGCAAGCGCACGCATACGGTTGTCGGATGTTGCTAATCTTGAGGATGTCGAACGGGCAATACGGCTAACTAGAACGTGGCGAAATGAATTGATGGGCGAGAACTTTGATATGACAACCATCGAGTCAGGTAGGAAGGCGTCAGCAAGGAATCACGAAAGAATGTTGATTGATACAATTCGCGACCTAGAGTCAAGATCAAATGAGAAAATCAAATATGCAAATCGAATAGATATTTACAATGAAATGCAAAATCATGATGTCGATCGTGGTAAAGTCGATGATATGATTGAAAAGATGGTCAGAGATGGAACATTGATGCTACCTAAAGGATATGATACTATCCAAACCCTAAGATAGTAATCGTTGCAATCTTGAATAATGAATTACTGGGATAGCCATGGCGGAGTCCCACTACCCAGAACCATTAGGTGATGTTAGTGATGTTGGGAGCCTAGACCCAGACCAACTCGGCTTCATGTGTGGTATAGAGGTTCACCAACAATTAGCAACTGGTAAATTACACTCTCGCCAACCGGGTGATTTGTTTGATGTAACTATGGAGAGCCTGCCAGATGATTGGCCAAGATTCTCTCGCCGCCTCAGAGCCGCGCGAGGCGAAGGCGGCAAGATTGACATTGCCGCTCGCTTTGAATCCAAACGTAACCGCTCATTCGAGTATGTTCAATCACCAAATTCTGGCCTTATTGAATTAGATGACCAGCCACCGCTGAATCACGATTCTGATGCCCTTGATATTGCACTGACTACTTCGGCTTTACTAGATGCAAAGCCGGTATCCCTGCTTCAGACCATGCGAAAAACGGTTGTTGACGGTTCTAACACCAGTGGTTTTCAGCGGACTACTTTGATATCAACCGGTGGGGTTCTGCAAACCGCTACCAACCCTGTCGGAATTTCAGTATTATGTTTGGAAGAAGATAGTGCAAGGAAGCTAGATACCTTTACCACCGTTGATGGAGAGAGGGTCATCTACAATTTAGACAGACTTGGTCTACCACTAATCGAAATTGCTACCGAACCAGATGTTAGAACACCAGAACATGCTAAGGAAACCTCGATTGCACTTGGCCGTACATTGCGTCAAACCCGACGCGTAAGACGAGGCCTAGGTAGCATCAGACAAGATCTCAATGTATCGATTGCTTGTGGCGATAGAATAGAGATTAAGGGTTGCCAAGATCTAAATTGGATACCTCGGATAATTAAATTAGAAATGGGCAGACAACTACATTTCTATCGTTTAGCCAATGAGTTACGAGCAGAATTATCCTTGCCACCACTACCAAGTGACCGAAGGCTGGACGATGGTGAACTCGAATCTAAGGTAGCCAAAGAAGTGGCAGATCTACTAGTGCCTAAGTATGTTGATTTGACCGAACATTTTACCGATTGTGAATCAAAAATGATAACAAAAGGATTAGATCAATCGCATATAATGCTTGGTCTTCCATTACCAAAGTTAGCAGGTAGAATCGGTGTTAAACAACTAGATGCTGAAGGAGCGCAATTACCTAGGCTTGGAAGAGAGTTGGCTGGTGCAGCCAAGTTAGCTGGTGTCAAGGGAGTATTCCACTCAGATGAATTACCGGCATACGGTATTAGTGAGTCTCATGTTGCAAAAGTTAGAGAGGAACTTGAACTTTCAGATAATGATGGTTTTGTCCTGTGTCTTGCACCTAGGTGGCAAGCAGAACTTGCACTCGAAAGCGTGTTGCTCCGGGCCCGAACTGCCTGGCATAGGATACCTCAAGAAGTTCGTAATGTAGTAATTCGCAAAGGTGCGCCCGATGACGGTACAACTGCACCTATGAGGCCATTGCCTGGAGGCGCCCGTATGTATCCTGAAACAGATATTCCTACCCAATCAATCGATAATCAAAAATGGCAATCAATCATCAATAATCTGCCGATGACGGATGCTCAGCGGCAGGCTAGGATGGATAATTACGAAGTCTCAGCAGACCAGAAAGAGCAGATTTTGGCCAAAGAACTGGATGATCAGTTTGTTGATTTTCATAGCGACTTGCCAGCCAAGGCTTGGGCTACAGTGTTACTAGAAAATGATGGTGTTGACCCGAGACTCTCGAGCCTTGTATTAACTGCTAAAGAGCAGGGAGAGCTAACACGAGAAGCAATTAATCTAGTGATTGCTCATTTCTCTAACAGTCTACCAACGTATGAGGAAATAGTCGCTTACGCTGAACAGCAAGGATTGAAACCTGCTGATGAATCTGACTTAGTCGGAATAATAGAATCAGTGATTGCCGAGCGGCTAGATTTTGTTAAAGAACGTGGTCTAGGTGCAATAGGGCCTCTGATGGGGGTCGTTATGCAACAAGCGGGTGCTGCTGACGGTAAAGCGGTCAGTGCGTTACTTAAGCAGGCAATTAACGAAGTAACTAAGTGAATAAAATGCGTAAAAATCTGGCACTAGTGGCGCTAATAGCAATATTTCTCTTGCCGATTAATCAAGCAGAAATCATCACTGATTCCGAGAGTGAGACGTTATCCCTTCAATGGAACATAGATTTTGGCGAAGTATATGTTTCAACCAAACCTATTGCGACAAATGATGCCATCTATGTTAGAACATCTTCATCCAGTTCAGGTCAGGGGATAGCATCAATTTACTCGATCACCTTTGATGGGACAGAAAATTGGCGGGTTGAAAACAGTAATTCAACCATGTCTGATTTGGCACCTTTAGTTTATGTCGGTTCGGGGCAGGGCGCATGTGGTCAGTGGCCGGATATGGTTTTGGTTGGCTGGTCAGACGGCTTACTTCAAGCACTAGATGCTCACAATGGGGCGGTGGTATGGCAGCATTTTACCGAAAAACATAGTTGGGGCATAACCGGTAGTATGCTAATTGAGGAGGAAACAGTCACCTTACCAACAAGAAACAGTATAGACCAAATTTGCCTGAACGGAGACTTGCTATTTTCTCAAGATATCGGTTATGGCTGGCGTAATGGCGTCACATTTGCTGATGGACACTACTGGGTTGGCGATGAGATTGGTAACTTATGGGCAGTCAACGCTGATGTTGCGGTAAATTATACAGTTGGTAGTGGGAAAATCAGACACGCACCAATGAATCTAACGAATGGTGATTTACTAATACATTTGCAAACCACTTCTGGAAGTACAATTTTACAATTTGATACGGAGTTCAAAGCAGTCACTACAGTAGTTGAATCAGGTTTTAGCCCCGGAAAACCAATTGTTTTGAATGATTATATCATTACTACAGATTCACAACAGGTTACCTCATTGAACTGCGAAGGTCAGTGCTTTGTCGTTGATTTTGAGTCATTCCGTTCAAACGGGGAGATTTCCAACGTCTTCGGCAACATTGTCCTACCAAGAAATACCGCCGAGGGAGGCTATGGTCAATTTGAACTTCTACCGAACGGAGAATTAGCAGTAATTGGAATAGCAAGTTACGATGACGATTGGTATGGTACGGCCGGGGTTGAATCTTGGGTAATGGATGAACAAAAATTCATCCTTCTAGTAAACGATAATGCCAATTTGAAATTATACGCCACTAACGTATCATCAACAGTTGATTTGGATATTAACAATAATCAATGGGACAAGATATTGGTATTGTTTTGCGCCTTGGTTTTGATTTCATGCACCAGTATTAACTTGCTTCGTGAAAGATTCCAATCTGCATTCAAATTCTTTATTCTATTTTGTACTATATTGCTATACTTTACCTTAGGCGATGTTATTCAAGCGTGGGCAGAGATCGTCAATGAAGACTCTCAAACCGAAGATGTNTGGGATAATGAATGGCCAGAAGAATGGCTCGGGACCCAAGTTGTGGTTTTCGAATTTACCGATCGCACTATAATCGCAGGAGGACTTCTCGGTCATGATTCAGTGCTTGAATTGACTCAAGCAGGAGCAGAACAACAAGGACTTGAGCTTGAGATAGTTGATAGTAGCCTTGGCAAATATCTGGTTAGTATTGATGGTAGCGCAGGCGAAGGCTGGGAGTATACAGTGAATGGTCAACCTGGCGTAATGTCTGCTGAATATAGCACTGTTGAATCTGATAGTGTAATCTCTTGGATGCAACTCTAATTTAGGCAATGCTCAAGAAACTCAACCTCTAGGGCTAAACATGTTCCAGTCGTATGGCATTCACGGGCCGGTTCTAGGGCCTGTTACTGGGTTGGCTATCGATGTTGTATTACTTGGACTTGCATTTTGGATGTTGGCGGCACCAGATATGAAAAAAGCTAGTAACATCCTCACTTTCATAACTTTAGTTGCGAGTATATCATTGCTCAGGGTATTAATGGTCCCATTGCCTAATATCCAACCGGTTACTATTGCAGCCTTGATTATCGGTGCTCAATTAGGTGCGCGCAGAGGCGTTGCCTTTGCAGTGTTGGTGACGATGATATCTAATTTCATCATTGGTGATGGAATTTGGACCTTATATCAAGCACTTGGGTGGTCTACTGTAGCAATAATAGGCGCAAATTCTGGTATTATCTCTAGCGGCAAATTAGACTTGACCAAAGCCTATGGATATGGAATTATCTGTGCATTTTTGTTTGATTTCATTGTCTCTCTCAGCGTGATTGGCACCATTTCATTTGGTGAATTTATGGTTTACTTACTCAACGGTATTCCATATGACCTACTTCATGCATTAGGCAACCTCACGATTATTGCATGGTTTGGTGTGTGGTTTAGTGACGCCATCGCACATTTCCAGACTATGGAAGAAATCGAACAAACAGTAGTAGATGGATATGTTACGAGAACATGATGGCCCATCAATGGCTCTCTTAGTCAGGACAGATCTGAATTTATCGAGTGGTAAAGTAGCTGTACAATGCGCTCACGCCGCAGTCAATTGTGCCTTAATTGCTCGAAAAAGCGAACCCAGAATTATGGAGCGCTGGCAGGCAAATGGTGCTAGGAAAATCTGTTTAGCAATCGAAGATGTATCGGAAATAAAATCTATTATGGCCAAAGCCAAGTCAGCAGGATTAATTGCATATTTAGTCAAAGATGCAGGTCATACAGAAGTTACAGCCGGAACCATAACCGTCCTTGGAATTGGACCAGGGCCGCGTAATAGTATNGACGCTTTGGTTGGTGAGCTAAAACCGTATTGAGGGCTGTGATTTTGGTGGGTTTACGTTCTTTTATTCACCGTTTGACCGCACCGAAGGTTTTCTCTGGGCGTATCGATGATACGGTAAAATTGGTCCTAGTGGTTAATAGCGAATTAAAAATGGGCAAAGGTAAAATCGCTGCTCAAGTCGGGCACGCAGCCGTTTCAGCGACACTTAAAGCAGGAGAATATAATCCAGTAGATCTTGATTCGTGGCTAAAATCCGGGCAGAAGAAAATTTGTGTAAAAGCAAGTTATGATGAGATAAACCACCTTCTTGCCCGTGCATCATCTAGCGGAATACAGACAGTGGAAATCACCGACGCAGGTAAAACTCAAATTCCCAGCGGTTCGTTAACGGTGGCGGCATTTGGACCTTGTGATGAGGGAAGATTAGAGTCTCTTACCGGGCATTTGAAATTGCTGTAAAAGCCGCCTAGTTCATCAATGATGGCCGTTTGGTCGAGCCATGCGAGAGTACAACTTGGATAGAATAGACCTTCGCAGTGACACGGTTACTCAACCTACTAAGGCAATGAAAGAAGTGATGATGGCATCAGTTGTTGGCGATGATGTATTGCAAGACGATCCAACTGTTAAACAGCTGGAAGAAAAGATTGCCAAAATGTGTGGTATGGAAGCAGCACTATTCGTCCCCTCAGGGACTATGTCGAATGCTATTGCAATCCGTGCTCACACATCGCCCGGCGATGAAATTATTATGGAAAGAACAAGTCATATCTATCAGTATGAAGGAGGCGGTTATGCAGCCTTGTCTGGAGTATCAGTGGCTTTGATTGACGGCCACAAAGGCCAATTAACCGCTGAGGCGGTTGGCAAAGCCGTTCGCAAGGCAGAAGGAAGTTTAGGACACTACCCTGATGGAACTCTCGTCTGTGTAGAAAACACCGCTAACCGTGGCGGCGGCACATGCTACAATCAAGAAACTCTTGACGCTATTGCTTCGACCGCTCGCAAGCACGGGTGTGCAATTCATATGGATGGCGCAAGAATCTTCAATGCCGCGGTAAAAATGAACACTCCAATAGACAGAATGCTACGTGACTTTGATTCGGTCTCAATTTGCTTGTCAAAAGGCCTCGGCGCACCAGTCGGGAGTCTACTAGTTGGGTCAGAACAATTTATCGCAAAGGCAAGCAGATGGAGGAAATTATTTGGTGGGGGAATGCGCCAATCTGGGTTTTTGGCGGCTTGTGGGTTATACGCTTTAGAGCATAATGTTGAGCGACTTGCAGAAGATCATGAGCGAGCAAGGCGCTTAGCAAATAGTATCAGTCAACTTGACGGCTTCACTATTGATTTGGACTCTGTTGAAACAAATATGGTGTATATCGATAGTGATATGGGGGNAAAAAAATTNATGCAAGAATTGGCCAATAGAGGAATCGATGTCCTAGATGTCGGCCCAACTGCAGTGCGCGCAGTAATCCATTTGCACGTAACTGATGAGGATATAGAACAGGTAATCCAAGCTTTCACTAGTTTAGCGAATTAAGTTAGTCGCGTCGCAAACTAACGGCTGCACAGAATATGGCGCAAAGCGTTATCAGCATTCCAAAACCAGGAATAGAGCTCTCATCAGAGGGCGTTTCTTGTGGTGTTTCAACTATATTCATGACGTAAACTAAGTGAACTTCTAAGTCATTACCATCATACGCTGACGGGATTTCTACGGTTGCTGTCCCGGATAACTCGCCCCCAAGGTCCGTTATATTGCGCACGATGTCATGGTAACTACCAGCGCCGTTTCCACCATCTGAAAATTGTGCAGTATCCTCGACAAACCACGCATTGACATTTAGGCTCATATCTGGATAAAGTGACATATCAAGGTCTAGATTCCAATTGATTATTCCATGTCCATCTGGGATGTCACAATTACAATTCGCCTTAGGTGTCCATGCGAATGATGACACCCCATCGCCCATTCCAAGCGGGGTTGCAATCATAGCTCGATAATCGCTTTCAAGGGAATCAGAATCCGGCAATGTCCCGGCTTTTTTTATTGTTCCATTGAATGCCACCATTGGAGGGTCTGATACCTGATAACGCTGGGTGAGGTAGGCTGAAGCGAAATCGTCTCCTAATGGGTCTTCATGGTCAGGGGAGCGATGGAACTCGTACTTTTGAACGAGACCTTCGGATTCAAGATCATCTAAAACTGCCTCAGCCTGCAAACAATTATCACACCAAGTCGCAGTGAAATCTTCAGCGATTGCCGGTAATTGGTCAATAGGCGATGAATCAGTTGTCAAATTGTCAATTAAACTATGCTGGCCGCCAAATACTGCGCCTGTGTTGGTAGGTTCTGCAGGCTTCGCATTTGAGGTTGGCAAGGCCATTGCCAGCACTAAAAAAATAACAGTTAGCGTTGCAAGTCTTCGCATGACACCCCCTAGTATGAGTTTAATTTCAAACCATCTGCGATTTGCTTTTGTTGGTTAAATTACAATTTTCTTCTCGGCTCAATAACAGTTTTCAATAACTGTCGCTTGTCTGATGGCATGTTGAGGGGGTGTGATAATGGATAATTCAACTGCTAGAGTTACTATTGAATCAACGCCCAGTGGCATATTATTGCCAAGTTGGCTACAACAAGTATTCCTGTCTGATTACGATGATAATTTACTCATCATCTACCCAAGCGAGGCGGCGCGTCAGAATTCCGTGCGAGAATTGTCTACGGCTAATCCATCCCTTGATTCATCAAAGCACTTGACAATAAAGCGACTCGTGCGCACCCTCCTAACCGATTTCCGTCAGCCAAATGTTTTCGACGATGATAGTGTCCTATTGTACAAAACCCACCAAGAATGTGTAAAACGAGCTCAAAAGGGAAACTTCCCCCTCCTGCACATCACTGGGAAAAATTGGAGCATTAACAAGACACGCAGACTATTGTCCCTGCATAAAGAAATTTCAATGCTGGCAAAAATACCACGCTGGGATTCTGACCCGGGAGTTCGAGAATTTCGTAACGCTTTGATGGCAATTGAAAAGGTGGAATCGAAGACTCATCCCGATCTAATGAATTTCCATCTTAACAGACTATTAGAAAACATCACCGAGGATAAGTTACCCTTCACTCTCAATGGCTTAAGCGGCATCATTATGTTGGACCACCCGCCTGAGTTTTGCGAGGTCGAGCGACATATTCTGGCAAAAATTGCGGAATTTATCCCTATACATCAATTATGCAATCCAGGACAATTCAGACTTGGTTACAGCGGAGCATATTTGTTAGATGTCCCTTGGTGTACTCAAACAACTATCCCTGAGTGGGTGCCAGACCATAAGGTTCAATCTGCGGATTTTGAGTCTCATTGGCGCTCAACCCATTCAGAAGTAACGGGTGCCCAATTTCACCAAGTAATCGTTGAACGTTCGAGTCACATAATCGAAGCGACATCATCGCTACTAGATAGTTTGAGTATTAACCCCAACCAGCGAATATTGGTTATCGATGCGGACTTTGAAGGGCGTATCAATCAATGGCATGAGGTCCTAAGACAGATGGGTATTTACACTAATATCCAAGACAAAACAATTGGCCAACTGCCCTTTATTCAGGAACTGGTATACCACTTACAACTCGCAAATGGTCTTGAGGCGTGGTCGTTTGAACGGTTGCGCCGTTTAGCGAATAGCGCAATAATTTCGCTTTCCTTCGATCTTACGCATCCAACCGATCCAGAAATAATCCCTCGTCCCCACGTTGATGTTCTTGAAAATATCGCACGCAGTTTTCACGTATTAGGCGGCCCCGGCGCAGCTCAACGGTGGCTGTCGACACTGTCTACGGTGAGCGAACAATACAGTGATTACACTAACGAATCCTCAATTAAACAAGAGGAAACTCAGTGGTGGCTAGCCAATATCGTCAAACTTTGGAATATTGTTACTGATGACAGTCAAGACATTAGTGAACTGATGGGTTGCTTTACCGGTAAATCGTTGCCTCTGATTGAAAATCTAGCTTCACCTAATGAATTATTGCAGACACTGGTTAATGCTACTGAGTGGGATAGATTAACTAAAGATGACGCCCATTTCAACGCTTGCCTATCCGCAATCGAAGTAATGCAGGATAAATTGCAGGTAATTGACTTAGCAGGAGAATTTAGTGGCAACAATCTTAATTTTATCGACCTAGCAAAGTTAGTTGTCAATCATGAAACCAGTGACGTGTCAAAGATTCAATGCCAAAATCTAACTGTTTGTTCACCTAATATTGCCTTTGGACAATCAGCAGATGTTGTGATTTTAGCGGGATTGGACGCCGAATCTTGGACTATGAAACCGAGCAATATTCCATGGCTAGATAACGCTACAAAGGTCAAGCTAGGTTTAGCAAATTCCGATATTAAAATTAGACAGGGCAGGCATCACCTTCGACATTTATTGAATTGTTCAGCATCAGTAATTGTTATTGACACATCACTGGATGAGTCTGCTAATCCTAGCCCGCCACTAGCAGAGTGGCTTGATGATGTTGCTAGTGATACAGCAATCTTCACCAATGTGCCAGAGTTCATCTCTACCCAGGATTATGATTTATCAAACCTGAACAGGACTTGGGACCTAATCTCTGATGGGGATAAAAATGCGCTTAAACTTAGAATATTTACTACCGATTATGATGACAACAAACCAATATCTACGCGTTCGGGTAATCGTGGGCGTGATATCCGTCAACGCTCTGCACTGGCATTACTGAGTAATCGGCCAATGGAAATTTTACCAGACAACAAGTCATCTATTGCAATGGCCTTTGAGTCGCCAATAAATAGTAGGCTACGAAATTCACAGCCAAACCCACAGTCATTAGAAGTGGGAGCGTCAATGAGTTGGGAAGAACGAAATAAGATGATATCATTTACCTCGCTAAATCTTTCACCAAGTGCAAAATCCGCAAAGGCAAATACGAGAATGAAGCCCATATGGCCAAATCTTGGTTATCGCATCAATGGCAACACGTTAAGCCCCAGCATTGACCCTAGACCACTTCCTCTGCAAGAGCAATTACCCGATTCATTGAGGGACATAATGGGTGATTCTAAGACCGATTTGCAAAGCAAAGTGTGGTCGGCAAATCGGCTCCAAGCATGGTTGAAATGCCCTCGTCAAGCGTGGATGAAAAATTACCTGCAATTAACCACTTTTGAAACACAAAATGAGGATATAGATAATCGCACAAGAGGTCTCTTAATCCATGATGTTGAGGCTGAAATATTTTCAAAAATTGGTGTCCCAGTATTTGATACAGCATTAAAGCGAGGTTTGCTTTTGTCTGACTCAAAGTATAATTCACTCGAGGATTTATGGCAGTTTGCACTACAGCACTTAGCCGAAAAAAGTCCTTGGCTATCAAGAACTAATGCAGTGTCGGTACACCGTTGCCGCGAGATAATAGGAGTAACCCCTGATAGATGGCAAGAATACTTGACAGGAGCCACCAACTTAGAACCAAGTGGCAAGATTGCCAACTACCTTTCTGCGACGTTATCATTAGGAGATTCAGCGACTTTGGTTTGCGAGTGGCCTATCTCGAACAGAGTAAGGCAACCTGTCGAGATTTCCGGACATAACGAAAACGGTCAAGAAGACAGTTTTTTGCTTCGGGGTAGAATTGATAGAGTGGATGAAATTAATGTCGAAGGTCAAGCAGATGGCCAGAGGTTAATCATAATCAGAGACATGAAGACGGTAAACGGACCTAAATTGAATCAACGTGGACAAAGGCATCGAAAAGCAATTTTTGATGAATTACAATTAGCCCTATACGCAAAAGCTTGGGAGGCGGCAAATCCGAATGATAGAGTGGTAGGTGTTGGGATCACCGAGGTTGGCGATGATACAGAATATTATGTCGAAATGGACCCGGAGTATATCGATTCAGTCCAACACATGTCAATAGGCAAAATTACCACATATACTTCGATGACCTATCGAGATATTGATGAAAAGACAGGCGGAAGTAGCAACGGTTTTCGAGCATGGTTGGATGAGCGAGTGAGAACGGCACTCCGAGTTATTGGAGGAGCAAAAGCAGGACATGTCAATCCAACAGTAAGTGATGATTGTAAGTATTGCACGGTTAGAAGGTTATGTCCTTCGGCCAATTTAGGGGGTAAACTATGAAGTTCAAGTTCAACATTAGCCAACAATTAGGCCTTGACTTGGACAAGCATATTGCCATCGACGCTGGCGCAGGAACTGGAAAAACTGCAGTAATGGCAGAGCGCTATGTCCTCCATCTGTTATCAGAATACCAAAGAGCAAAGCAGTTGTTGCCAAACGGGCCTAGAGTACCTATTCAGGGACAAGGGTCACTGCGCTCGCCAGCGCGTGAAAGAAGTAAACTTGTAGAATGGAAAGGTCTCTTGCCAAGCGAAGTAGTAGCGATAACTTTCACCAGAAAGGCAGCAGCAGAATTGCGTAGTAGGATAAGGCAGCGGTTGATAACGACCGATACGAAACTTCACTCAATAAAATCAGGCGATGTTGAAATGCTGTTAGGAAATCTAGAAGATGCACCAATTTCAACTATCGATGCGTTTCTATCAAGACTTGTCACACCATACCTCGATATCCTCACGGTTCAGCCAGCAGGCGAACAAATCGCCGATGTCAGATCGCCGATGTTAATTTCAGAGACAATAAATTCTGCTTGGCGTATAAGAACAGTATTCGATGCTGATGAAGCAGGTATCTTAGGCGACCGTCAAGGTTTCATCGATGCTCGCAATAACTTAGCGATTTTACTAGGCGGACAACGCAATGCGGAAATTGTCCTTGGAGGGATGCTGAATACCTCGCTATTTGTCGAGGAAACCAAGCGAACCATCAAGCAAAAATCTGCTGATATGGGTATCGATTGGCGCGAAAACCAAATTATAGCTTCAGAGATAATTCTTGACCTTATCAGCAAGCCTGCAGAGGGTTTCATAAGCGCCCTGTGCGCTGAATTACGCAGTATATTGAGCGATTGGTTAGATGTTTATCTAGAACACTATCAGGAATTTATCCTGGACTATGAGGAGGAAATTGGCAGTGACCGGACTAGATTCAATCAGTTGGTTGAATTGGTAAGAAATACCCACCCTGACGATAGTATCGGCCAGTTGCAATGGTTTTGGTTAGTCGTAGTTTGCTGTACGTCAAAATCATCGATTGATAACAAAGCTTACGGCCATTTCCCGCGTAATCGATTACCCAACAGTGATGGATGGCCGGGAGGGATTCAAACAAATACCAAAGCAAAGTTGAAAAAACCAGAAATTGCTCAAGTAACTGCCCTAGCAACGCCATTAATTGAACAGGCGAAATCTGTTTTGAATAGCAATTTCGGCCGGTTAGCGAAGATATTAGGATACAGTTCGTTTACCTTTGACCCAAGAATAAATGTCGCATATTTGCCCGAGGATAGCACATTAAATTACACTGATTTAACCAATGATTTGACGGTTGAAGCACCAACAGGACGAACCAGGATATCTAGTGAATTACAACTCTCGGTATTACGAGATTTACTGGTTGTCCACAAGGGCTGCCAACAGATACTTACATTGAGAAAATCTCAGGAAGGGGTTCATGATTTTGATGATATACAGCGTCTAGCGGCAGACTTACTTCTGGCAAAGTGCCCGGAAATTGTCCGATTTGAGTATCCAACAGATGTAGTCGATATTTTAGACAGTTTGGGTAGTGAGCCATGGTCAGACGAACACCTCTATCGGGCAAGGGATTTGATCGCCTCGAAATATCCAGAATGGCGTGAAGATTTCGAACGTCGAGTGGGAATTCTGAAGACCATCAGGCAGCAATATCTGGCCTTCATCATTGACGAATATCAAGATACAAACCCGGCACACTTCAGATTGCTATCGCGTTTGTGGGGGCCGAGAAAAATTGTTGAAGATGCAGACCACCACGGTCCTTGGGATCCAACAATATGTATCGTAGGAGACATGAAACAGAGTATTTACCGATTCAGACAGGCCGAGGTAACTGTCATGAGAAGAACGGTGGAAAATATCAAACGGATGAATAAGATTGAATTTTCTCGAACTAACTTTGAATTTAGAGATTTAGCCTACGGTCGTGACCCTCGTCCACGTTCGGGCGTGGAACACTTCAAGGCCAAAATAACAAAATCTAGCGACTTGCCAAAAAATGTTGGTAAGTGGAACACTGTTGAACTAAATAGAAATGATCAGGGCGATCAGTTATTGCCTCAAGAAACAGTAGATAGCAGGAAATATGGCCATATCGATTTGACCTCAAATCATCGAACTGCTCACGACTTACTGCATACATTGAATAAAATTTTCAACGATGTATTTGATAATCGCCATCATAGTTTGCCAGGCGATTATCATGCTAAACCTCAGCCGTTAAATCCGGCAAAAATGGAGGCAAAGTACGGCAAACTTGAGTGGCTATTGCCGCTAAAAACAGGTGATACAAAGCATTCAGACAATAACGAATTATTTGCTGAAGATAACCCAAACGCTATCCATTTAGAACATGAAATGATTGCAATGAGGCTGCAAAACCTACTACAAGGAACTCCATGTAAAATTTGGAATCCGGCCAAGAACTCATACATGACCTTAGAGCAGCCCACCGAATTAGTTGAGCCAAACGATGTCACAATATTGATTCATTCAAGAACTCATATTGGTGATTTAATTAACAGGTTACAAGCACGAGGTATACCCGTAATATCAGATAAACAGGGCCAATTATTCAGTCAACCAATAGTTGAGAACCTAATGTCAGCTTTGCACTTAATTGCTCATCCAGATTCTAAATTCGCCGCAGCATCACTTGCAAAATCACCAATAATCGGCCTGACCGACGAAGCCATGACCAAACTATTCACTGAACATAACGAATCGGAGAATTGGTGGAAAACCCTTAGAGACAACTCCCCTAGTGATATCGTACGCAAACTCTTGACTCACCTTGCAAACCAACTAAATGGACATAATGTTCACAATATACTCAATGACATATTAGATAATTCAGATCTGATGTTCGCTTACCCTGAGGACTCTTCTAGGCAAAATGCAGAGCAGTGGTGTAATTTAGTCTATGAGATTGGTATTGACTGTGGTCATAACCCTGCTGAGATTTTCGCTCAGTTAGAGGCTTTACAAGAACTTGGAAATAAAGGCCCGCAAGCTTCTGCAATACCTTCATCGGGAGCAGTCAAAATAATGACCGTTCATGGCGCAAAAGGCTTGGAATCCAAGGTTGTAGTGGTTTCTGGAATATTCCAAGCAGGACGTTATGATGCCAACATTACTACTAGAGAGAATGTCTTAGTCACCCCGGAGATAATATCTGGACGAATTAATCCTTGGCCTTCTCTAGAACGCCCAGAAGACGGGTTGTGGGAATTTACCAAGAACATCAACAGCGCTCAAAACCAGGCTGAACGGCGAAGGGAATTTTATGTCGCACTGACTAGGGTGGAAAATCATCTAATTATCGTTGGTAACTCAACTAACAAGGGTGATATTTGCCCTGATACGGGACTTTTGAGGTTTAACAGTAAGCCTTGGGACAACACCATGGGACATATGTGGATGGAGGGCCTTAGATCGATTGCCCATCGAGAGAATATCGTCGACTCACCATGGGTTAAACCTGAAGACATAGGTGCCGAAACTCTAAGTGAATATGGCTCGCATGAGATTTCTCTAAATCCAGTTGATGTATATTTTAACGCTCAATTAGGCAGTAAAAGCATAAAATCAATGGCAATCTATCACAGCCCTGATTGCTTTACCGATTCTAAACCGGTTACGCCAGTAGATAAGTGGCATCAGATTGAAACTAGTATGACTAATAATTTGGTAGCGCCAGGGCCAACAAAAAAACCCAGAGAATTAATCCATACTGTAAGGCTGGGAGCCAATACTCTGGACAATAGTTTCCAATGCCGACAGCATCACTGGCCTAATAATTTGACCAGTTGGAATCAACATCGATTACAGAAATTGGTAGCGAAACCAGACGCTGAACCATTAGAATCTAACGAATTACCCACCCCTATTGAGTTTGGTTTGATGATGCATAGGTTAGTGGAGATTAGTCTTGACAATCCAAGCAAGTATAACGCTCCTGCTACCATTCCACTCCCAGATAGCTGGTTAACTGAACCTGAAAATGAGTTAACTTCAGACAAATCAATAGAGATAGTTATGGCTGAATTTGGTTTTACCAAATCAGATAGCTCGTCCAAAAAGCGGTTTAACACCACCTTCCAACGAATGAAAACAATAGCAAATTTGGTTGATAATGGTCTTACGGGTCAATACGCCAAGGGCGAAAGAATCCATGGCCTCTTTGCTGAGGGGTTGAGAACGGAACTACCATTTCTGTATAATCACAAGGTCGAACTCGAGACTTCAAGAGAGGTCTTCAAAAATAGTACAATGGTCGAAGCCGCAAAAGTGGTGAATGTAGAGGTTATTTTCGACGGCCGTGCTGACTTAGTCATCGCATATACTGATTCCTCAGGACAGGGTTACTTACAGGTTGTTGATATGAAAACAACAGGTTGTTTACACGGTTTTAACGCAACAAATCCAGATGATGGCACACTGTTACAGCAATTTACTGGTAATCTGTATGATAAAACACCATCTACCAAGGCGGAACAAGAGATATTGAACAAGTACAAGTATCAACTGACTCTGTATTCACAAGCATTGGAAGCGATTGAAGACGCGAAGCCGGCTGAATTACGAAGGACAGTCCTACCGCCGGCAATCCTGATTGCGGCTTCAGGACGTAGTGTCGAGATGTCACAGGAGGAGTATCAGCAAGCTAAACTTGACTTAGCAGAGCAGTTACTATGGATTGGGGAATTAGTTGCTCAGCCGCAAAAACCAGACGAGCCAGGTAGAATGACTATGGAGCATGCTTTAGTCTGCTGGAATACAGGTATAGAGCCTCAACAGCTTTGAATTTACTATTTTTGTCCAGCAAATACTAGTGTTACGCCATTTTCTCCACCAGCAATCCAATGTTGAATGTTAGAGAAACCGGCATCTTGCCACGCTTGGTGCCATTGGTCTATGGTTCGCGTGGCCATTTCCACACCAACATATTCTGGCCAACTTAAACTTTCCACGTTTTCGGCATAGTGATCTATGCCGATAACAGCCCAGCCTTCTTTTTGTAACCAATCGCGATAAAATAATTTTAACATATTTTCTGGGTCTTCTAGGTAGTAAAGAAATTCCATAGAATGAATATAATCAAAACGCCTATCTGGTACAAAATCCGGTAACTCCGCTAATATATAGTCAGAATTGCCATCAATTTCCCTTGCTTTTGCAATCATTGCTGCAGCACCATCAATACCCATGGCATATTCACAATTTTTATTTTTCAATAACTGTCTAACTACCCAGCCATTACCACATCCGACATCAACTGCAGTAAATGAGGTTCCAGTCTCTGTAACTTTTTGTGAAATGAACTCAATCATTTCGCTCACAGAGGCAGCATGCCCTCTTTCCATACCTTCGTCTTTTCCGACGAGTGCCCAATCATGAAAAACCTCGGTTGCGGGTCTTTTGTCCATGGTCGGTGGTTATCGACATACTCAATAAATCGTCGCTTTGTCTAATACACTAACTGGACATCGGAATCAGCACTCAAAGCAATTACTCCGGGGGGACCACTCCAAGTCATCCAGTCGTCGTAGCCGGCGAGAAGTTTTGAACCGGCATTGTCTTTCGTGACGCCATTTGCAGCTTGTGATCCAGTTGAGCAATACACTTTCTTTGCGCCACTGGTTATGGTATTCAACAGTTCATCGAGCAGTCCATCAGGCAGCATCCCCGAATTATTTACGCCGGCTATGAATTCAGAATGAAGCATTTTAACTCCGTTTGCTGCAAAGAACATATCCACATTATACCCGTCATTAACCGCTTGAGCAGCACATGCTATTCCAACGATACATTTACGGAGGTCTACTTCAGGGTCAGTCACGATTTTCACAAAGAATTTCTTGGTCATAGCGGGTATTAATCGAAACTAATCTATTGTGTTATTGATTGAGTTAATTCACTATTGAGCGATTACTCTTGCTTAAATACGCGACCCTACAGGCCAATCATACGAGGAATCAACATGAGTGCGAGTAGAATGAAAAACCGACAAATCCCGGTAACAGTTCTTACCGGATTTCTTGGCTCTGGCAAAACCACATTATTGAATCATATTTTGACCAGTACTGAACACAAAATGAAGTTTGCAGTGATTGAAAACGAGTTTGGCGATGTTGGAATCGATGAGAACATCTTGGTAGAAAGTTCTGAAGAAAGCGTTATTGAGGTTATGAATGGGTGTATTTGCTGTACGGTTCGAGGCGATCTGACAGAAGCTTTAGACGGCCTGTATGATCGAATCAGAGATTTCGATGGTGTTCTGATCGAGACAACTGGATTGGCAGACCCTGCACCGGTTGCTCAAACATTTTTCGTTGACGAGAGAGTTACAGAGCGCTACAAACTCGACGGAATAATCACCGTCGTCGATGCTAAACATATCATCCCACATATCGAAGAGGAGAAACCCGAAGGAGTTGAAAACGAGGCTGTCGAACAATTGGCATTTGCTGACCGAATTATGTTGAACAAAATCGACCTTGTTTCAGATGAACAAATCGAAGAAGTCGAGGCTAAGATAAAATCCATCAACGCCTTTGCTCCAATCTACCACACCGAACAAAGCGTAATCGATCCTAGCAACCTGATTAACATAAACGCCTTTGATTTAGAAAAGACTCTTGCTATGGACCCAGAATTTTTGGATACAGACGCTGAGCACGAGCACGACCAAAGGGTTACCTCTACCAGCTCGATATTTACTGGTTCACTAAATGTTAACAAGTTACAACAGTGGATTGGCGAACTTATGAATGATTATGGGGAAGATTTGTTCCGCTACAAAGGAGTTCTATCGGTTAAAGGAATGGATGAAAAATTCGTCTTTCAGGGAGTACACATGCTATTCTCGGGATACTTTAGCCAAGAAGTTGCTCCTTGGCGTAAAGGCGAAAAGCGCGAATGTCGTTTTGTCTTTATCGGCAGAAATCTTGACCATAAAATGCTTGAACAAGGCTTCCTTGATTGTAAAGCAGAAGATTTGAGATTCAATGTTGGCGATACAATCTATGCAAACATTGGTGAGTTTACCGAAGGTAAAATCCTGAAGTGCTGGGATGAAGGCAATCCATATCGCGTGGAGATTCAGAACGCCGAGAAATCTAATGTTTGGGTTCCAATAGATGATGACCGCTATGTCCGCAGTTCTCTGTGAACAGATATATAAGGGGCACTGAAATGTCGACAAAGTTCTATGTCTGCTCTGGATGTTGTTGCGGTAGGACAGAAAAAGGCAACTACGAAGTACCTGCTGAGTTATTACAATCTGCCTGGCATGAAGCCGACTTACATAATCAAGTTGAGTTGAAAATAACATCCTGCTTAGGTCCTTGTAGTATGAATAATGTCACGCTTATCAAAACTCCAGATAAATCAATTTGGCTTGGAAAACTTAACACTGCTGAGCATTTTCAAGCGTTGATTTCTCTTGCAGAGGAGATAAACCAATCAGGAGAGTTCACAGATTTACCCGACCTATTAAAATCGCATAAATTCATCCCATCATCGCTATGATGTTTGGGCGCATCGAAGCGAAATATTACCAACTATCAAGCAAACCATTCACCATGGCTGCTGACGCTGAAATCGATGATGTGCTCTACTCGGAAATTGAACCATATAGCACAGGAATGCTCGAAGTATCGGACCTACACACTATCTTTTGGGAGCGCGCAGGTAATCCTGACGGCCAACCCGTTATAGTGATTCATGGCGGCCCAGGGGGCGGTTCACAGCCGGGATATCGGCAGTATTTTGACCCACAAAAATTTGACATAATTCAGTTCGATCAACGCGGTTGCGGAAAATCTACACCTTATGCTGAATTGGAAGAGAATAACACGCATAATTCAGTCTCTGATATCGAATCACTGAGGGAACATTTTGGTATTGACAAATGGCATATCTTTGGGGGCTCTTGGGGCTCTACACTATCTCTAATTTATGCTCAAAATCACCCAGATAAAGCACTCAGCCTTACACTTAGAGGCATTTTCATGTGTCGAAAAAGCGAACTGCAATGGTTCTATCAGCATGGTGCAAGTCACGTATTTCCTGATGCGTTTGAACCATATCAAAACCATATCCCAGAGGATGAGCAACATGATTTAATTTCCGCGTATTATGAGCGATTAACGAGTGATAATGTTGAGATTAGAAGGGCTGCGGCGAAGGAATGGACACGGTGGGAGATGGCTACAAGTAGATTATTTCCCGACCCAGAGTATCTCGATAAAGCCGAAGATCTGGATTTTGCAGTGGCATTTGCTAGAATTGAGTGTCACTATTTTATCAACGGTATATTTGTTGAAGATGGCCACATCTTGAACAACTGTAACCATATCACTCACATTCCAACAACTATAGTGCAAGGTCGCTATGATATGGTTTGCCCCACTGTTAGTGCTTGGGAATTACACAAACAACTGCCCAATAGCAGATTGATAATCGTTCCAGATGCTGGGCATTCTATGGGTGAAACTAGCATAGCTAGAGAATTAGTCGCTGCAACAGATAACTTGTAACGAATGGTTAACTGAATAATCTTGACCTAATGAGGCGTTCCTTTGATATGGGGTGTGTGAGTGGGGTTATTGAAGAGGATNTACTCTAGGTGATTGTATGGCNGATGAGGGAACAATAACTCCAGAGATTCGAATTAGCGAACTTGAAGATGCACTTGCTACTGAAACCGAGAGGCTACAGAAATTATTCGCTGCATATGAGGGGCAAGAAAAAGACCTACTAGATGCGAGAGCAGAAATTGAGGTTTTGGAAAAGGAAATCATTGAGAGAGAAATCGAAAAAGAAGCTCAAGAATCACTGATTGCGGAAAAGGACTTCCGCATTAGAGACCTTGAAATGAAGGCAACAAAAGCTGACAAAAGAGTCGAGCACCTTGAGCCAGAACTTGAGAAAATGGAGGAGAAATATTCCCGAGAAAAAGACCGTCTTGGTAAAATCTTCAACATTGCCACCGAATTAGACGACGATTTGAAACTCGCCGTTGCCGAAATGAAGGCTAGAGACGATTGGTATGTTTCCCATATGACCTTGTTCGAAGATTTGAATAAGGCAATCAAGGAACGTTATGAGATGATTGAGCGAGCCGTTGAAGCAGAGCGTAAATCCCAGCACATGGCAAGAGCATTCGAAGAACGAGTCGATGAGATGGTTGATGCTCGGGCTGCCGAGATGACTGTTGAGGAAGCTGAAGAGATTAATTCCAAACCAATTGATGGTGCAGAAGAAACCGCTGACTCAGAGCAAGTCGATGAAGCGATTGACAATGCGGCAGCACAACCGACAGAAACCGAGAATNCCGAAGCAGCAGATTCTGAAGAACCAGCAGAAGAAGCGCCTACAGAGGAAGCGCCAGCGGAAGCGGCGCCAGCATCTGCTCCAGCGCCAACATGGGGCGATGATGAAGATCCTTGGGCTGACAATTAGGTGATACCATGGGCGGCCTTGCTAGGGGCGGCCATGCCCCAGTGTTGATTACCTTCATGATGGGCTCTAGCGCCATCATCATTGGAGTAATGATCGATTCACTCAACGGTCTAATGCACCTCTTCGGAGTATTGTGCTGGATGACTTCAGCGTTTTTCGTCAATTTTTGGCGTGACCCTGATAGGAAAATTCCTACGGATGAAAACATCCTCGTTTCACCTGCAGATGGCCATGTAATGTTTGTCCGTAGAGAGCGTGCAATCGGTAGAAGGCCAAACAAAGAAGAATTGGAATCAGAATTATCTTCAGATTTTGGCTCAAGAGGTGTAGTGTATATTTTTTTCGTAGATTTTTCTTGGTACTTAAGTATTAAATCAACTAAGGTAGCTTTTGTTTTGCGACTGTAAAGAGGAACAGATAATTTACTTGCTTCTTGACGTAATTGTCTGAGGGTTAGTGAGAGTAATTGATCTTTATTCATGATCCCATCAGCCACTTTAAATTCTCCAATTTTGTTTGGGATCAGTATGTTCTTTTTTTTTCGAAATTGTGTGTCTTTTTGGCCTGTCGTCAGGATCCTCTGACTACTAAAAAATTCTCAAAATTGATATTTCTCTTCAAAACAGTTGNTATCAANGAAATTAATTAATTTTCAGATCTTTTTGAAATGTAAATTAATTTTCTTTTTTTTTAAATTTTATTACCTNAATTTGTTANCGACNCAACAAAAATATATTTTTTCTTNGGGATCAATTAAATGAAATATAAAGAGAANTCAGCGTTGTTNAACTAGAAGTANTAAATCANNNATCTCTAAATCCTCNATACTTTTACCTATTTTTTTNGAAAAAGTACTTAATTTTTTCGAAGTTGATTCTAACTGCTCATAAAAAAGATCACTAAATTTTTTATCATCAAATTTTTTGGATTGGTTATCACACCATTCTCTTAGGGGATTTTTATTTTGATATTCCAAACTATTATCTAAATTGATAATTTTCAAAATCTGAAGGCAATGAGCGAGAATTCTTAAGTGATGTTTTTGCATTATAGGTAGATCAAGATTATCAATTTCTCGAATAATTTCTAAGTTTAATGGGTTAGACAAGGGATCAAGATGATTAGACATTAATTTTTAGTTTTAATAAAGGAAAAAACTCAATATTGGGGGTATCTTTCGTTAAAGTATATAAAGCTAATTGTAATAAGTTATTTTTGGATAACATGGTCAACGAAAATTTAGTTNAAGATGTAGTNAAAGANCCTTACAAATATGGTTTNGTTACTGATATTGAAACTGAAAAAATAGAAAAGGGATTAAATGAAGANATNATAAAATTAATTTCNCANAAAAAAGAAGAGCCAAAATTTCTTCTTGATTTTAGATTAAAAGCCTTTAAAAAATGGCAAAAAATGAANGAGCCTGATTGGGCAGCATTAGGATATAAAAAAATTGATTATCAGGACATTATTTATTACTCTGCTCCTAAGCAAAAAGAGAAAATTTCCAGCTTAGATGAAGTTGATCCCAAACTTCTTGAGACTTTTGACAAATTAGGAATACCCCTCACTGAGCAAAAAAAACTCACAAATGTAGCAGTAGATGCTGTCTTTGATAGTGTTTCTATAGCCACAACTTTTAGAGAAGAACTTGCTGAACATGGAGTTATA
>FUFK010038510.1_pt1 | contig 35121 bp, 33 predicted proteins | sample 1021851 | NCBI WGS metagenome assembly FUFK01 (sample SAMEA51879418, study PRJEB19060) | metagenome | reverse complement strand
TTTAAATTTTGAAAATAACTAAATAACCCCCCTAGGATTAAAATATTACCCTCAGAAAAATTACTAATATTATCTAAAGATAATTGAAAATCATTTTCAGTATTTATTTTAGTGGATAAAATGTTTAGATTTTTAAAGCCAATATCATCTTTACAGAGAAAAGTGAGTCTCGATTTATGTTTTATCTTTGAGGTAAAATCAACATCCAATCCTATAATTGGCTGAATACCTTTATTTTTACATTTTACTGAAAATTCAAGNGCACCTGATAATAATTTGTANTCTGTTAATGCNATTGCAGGTAATTTTTCCTTCTCAGCAAAATTTACAAGATCATCAATTTTAATATTGGACTCGCAAATAGAATAATTTGAATAATTTCTTAGAGGTATTAGCATTCTTTTATTGATTTATCTTCAATTGTATAAGACTTATCAAAAAGTGGACGAAATGAAATATCATGACTAGCTATTATTGTTGATAAATTGAATTTTTTAGAACTATTTAATATCAGATCAATTACCAAATTTGCGTTTTCTTTATCTAAATAACTTGTAGGTTCATCAGCTATTAAAAGTTTAGGGCTATTCACTAGGGATCTTGCAACACAAACTCTTTGTTTTTGTCCATTTGATAACTGATTGGGGTATTTAAATTTAAATTGACTCAAATTAAAATAGGATAAGATTTTTTCAATTTTTCTTATATCGTTACTTTTTAATTTAATGTTATCGAATATGTTCAACTCAGATATCAGGTAGTGATCCTGAAATATAATACCTATATCATCTTTCAAAAGATCAAAATGGTTTTTTACTAATTTGCCGTCAAAGTAAATTTCTCCAGAGTCTGAACTATCTAATCCTGATATTAAGTTCAATAAAGTTGACTTACCACATCCTGATGGACCAAATAAGAAAATGTTTTGATTATGATCTACTGATAAATTTAATTTTTTTATTACTTGAAAATTTCCTACCTTAGATAGATATGATTTAGAAATATTTTTTAATTCTAATAAACTCATCTTAATATTAAATTTGGTTTAATTCTAAATATTCTCAATATTGGAATGTAAGAAGCAACTAAACTTGAAAACAGAGAAATACTTACAATAAACACTATGTCGTTTAGTTTAATACTATAGGGCATTGATGTTAAATATCTTATTTCATTATTCCAAAGTTCAAAATTTAATAAATATGATAAAAAGTTTTCGACAGAGTCTATATTTGTAGATAAAAGCAATCCTAAACAAGTACCAATAACAATAGAGAAAAATGATATGAAGAAAGAATTCAAAAAAAATATAAAACAAATTTTTGATTGCTTTATACCCAATGCTTTTAGCAAAATAATATCTTTATACTTTTCTTTAATAAAAAAAATTTGATTTGAAATTATTGTAAAGGAAGAAATTACAATAATAAAAAATAGAATAACAAACATAACATTTTTTTCAGTAGATAATGCTTGAGCTAAAGTTTGGTTTTGATCCTCCCATGTTGAGTAGTTTAGGCCATCTAAATCCCTATAATCAAAGTTTTTATTATTCAAATAAACATCTATAACTTTATTGCTTGTGTTATTTTTAAACTGATCGATATTGCTAAAAATAAAATATTTATCAAAGTCATATACTCCTGTATTAAATATTCCTTTAATGGTTAATTGTCTTGAATTTAAAACAGGGCCTAAAATTGTCATAGAATTTCCAGGAATATTAATTTGAATAGGCATCCCTACTTTTAAATTTAAAGACCTCGCTAGTTCAACTCCAATGAAAACCCAATTGTCGATATTTTTTTCTATTTCAAATATATTTTGATTAATTTTAGGTATTTTATAGATGTCTTCTTTATTAAGAGATTTCATTAATAGACCCTCTATACCATTTTCATTACTTGTGATTACTCTACTTTGAAGATTTTCAACAAAAGATATTGAAGGATTTTTCTCTTGTATTTTTTTGATTTTATCTTTGTTAGCATCATAAATAGTAATATCTCCATTCACACCACTTAATGACTCAACTAATTGCTCTCTAAAACCATTCATCACGGACATTACTGTTATTAAGATTGAAATACCTAGTATTAATGCTAGCGATGATAAAATTGTTGATACTGAGAATGCTTTATCTTTTTTAAAATTAAATATGTAGGAGAAAGATAGTTTATGGAGTGTATTGTTCAAATTCAAAATTCTCAATTTCTTGTTTACTTAAGAANATCTTATCACTGTTAGANCTACTAATCAGTTCAATTTGACCTTTTTCTTTAAAATTATTCCCGATAATCAATGTCCAAGGTATTCCAATCAATTCAGAGTCTTTAATTTTTCTTCCTATACTTAAATCTCTATCATCTAAACTAACATTATCATATTTAGTGATAAGCAAATTATAAATACTCTCCACATCTGATATATAATCAGAGTTTGGTTGCATTATGATGTTTATNTTAAATGGTGAAATATTAATAGGCCATTTGATACCTTTATCATCGTGGAATGCCTCTATTATTGCTGCTGTTAATCTGGAAACACCTATTCCATAGGATCCCATATATGGTGTTATTCTTTTTCCATCTTGATTTAGCACGAAGCATTCTAATGGCTTAGTATATTTTGTACCAAAATTAAATATGTGNCCTACTTCAATACCTCTTCCAATTATCACATCAGATTTTGATTTATCAATCATTTCGTCAGATGCAGAATACATTGTTGTAATTTCTTCATAACTTTTTTCGTATAAATTGGAATCAACTAATTTAGAGTCATAAGCAAGTTCGCTTTCACCGGTATTAGCTAATATTTGAAACTCATGAGATAAATCTCCACCAATGGCACCCGTCGCAGCTTTTACAGGAATCGGTTGTAATCCTAGATCTAGAAAGGTTTTTAAATAACTTCTAAAAAATTTTTTATAAGTTTCAAAAGCAGCTTCTTCGGTTAAGTCAAAACTATAGGCATCTTTCATTAAGAATTCTCTACCTCGCATTACGCCAAAACGAGGTCTAATTTCATCTCTAAATTTCCATTGAATATGGTAGAGATATTTTGGAAGGCCTTTATAAGAATTTACATAATCAGAAAATAAATCTGTAATTACCTCTTCATTAGTTGGTCCATATAATAAATCGTTATCATGTCTGTCAGTAATTCTTAACATCTCTTTTCCATAGTCTGCATATCTACCACTTTTTTTCCATAATTCTGAAGATTGAATAGTAGACATTAACATTTCATTACAACCTATTTCGTCTTGATTATTTCGAATAATATTCTCAATATTTTTTAGGACTTTAAAACCTAATGGTAACCATGTGTATATACCAGAGGTGTGCTGCCTAATCATCGATGAACGCAACATTAATTGATGGGAAATAATTTTAGCTTCTTTTGGTGACTCTTTTAATGAGTTAAATAAAAGATTTGAGAGTTTCATTTAAAGTATTCGAATATGTTATTTTCATATTTTATTATAAAAAAAGATACGANCATTGATAGAGCAAATGAAACTAAAAATTTTATTCCTAAATANGACTTTTTTGGCATACCCTCTTCNAAATCAGATCTTTTAATAGGTAATATTGTCATAAAAATAACCCACCANATAATAAAAAGTAAAAATAAAAACTTCATATCAAAGATATGTGTATTAACAATTCAGGCTTTAATGAAAAATTTCTATTATAAGTTTTTCTTGAAACTTCCTCTACTAACCCGCTTAGCGAATTTTCATCTATCTCCTCCTTGATAAACAATATTTTATTTAGCAAGATATCTTTAATTTCATCTTGAATTGCTTCTTTATTGTAGGAAAAAGGGAAGCCTTTATCAGATATTTGAAATTTAATAATATCAAATTGTTTGTTTAGAATTAAATTAATACTAACTACACCATTATGAAGGATCTTTCCCCTTTCATTTATAAAATTATCTTCTTCAATAATTAGATTTTGAACAACAGGTAGTTTTTTTATAACAAATTGTTCAATTAACTTATGATTTTTATTTACTAAATCTAATTGGCACAAATCTCCACTTAAAAGAAGATTAGTTTTTTCAATTTTTAAGCTTTTAGCTATTTCTAAATGTTTTTTTAAATGAAGATATTCTCCATGCATGGGGATTAAAGACTTAGGTTGAATGAAAGAGTAAAATTCTTTTATTTCATTTTTTCCTGGATGTCCTGAAACATGAACAAATTCCTCTTCATCAGAGATAATATTTAAGCCTAANTAACTAAAAGAATTTTTTAAATATGAAATTGATTTTTCGTTACCAGGAATTTCTTTTGATGAAAAAATTATATTATCTTTTGTACTTAATTTAATTTGATTATGTGTATTATTAGCAATCTTCCAAAGAGCAGAGTTTTTTTCACCTTGGCTACCTGTGCAAATTAAAAGAACTTTATCTTTATTATAATCCTGAAATTTTTTTTCATTAAGTATTTCAAAANTTTCAATTAACTTTTCTTCTATAGCAGTATTAATAGCTCTTTTTATACTTCTTCCTACAACAAATATTTTTTTATCATGCTTAATCGCATTTGAAATAATGGTTTTAAGTCTCGCAATATTTGAGGAAAAACAAGTAACTATAATTCTACCTTTAAGTTTATTAAATAAATTATCAAATGATGGATCTAACTCTGACTCTGAGCGTGATATCTCGTTTACACCGGCGTTNGTTGAGTCACCTATAAGTAAGTCNATATTTTCATCTTTTAATAACTGATAATTTTTGTAATCNAANGGTGAGCCAGTAACTGGATTTTTATCTATTTTCCAATCACCTGTATGATAAATATTTCCNTCCAATGTTTTAAAAAATATACCNGTGGGATCGGGTATAGAGTGAGTTGTCGGAATTAATTGAAATGAAAANTTCTCAAACTCTACTTCTTGAAAGTCCTCAACTATTACAAATTTTTTCTCAAAATCATTAATTTTATTGAACTTATGTTTTATATAGGAAAAAGTAAATTGATTGCAATAGATTGGAAAATCAATCTTNTCAAAGTAATACTCTAGTCCTCCAACATGATCTTCATGCGCGTGAGTTAGTATCATTGCTTTAGGTTTAATGGATGTATTCAAAAAAATATATGGATCAGGAATAGTTATATCTACACCGGGGAGACTATCATCAGCAAATGAAATACCACCATCAACTATTATTTGTTCTCCTTTAAAGGAGTATAAATAGTTATTACCCCCTATTTCACCTATTCCTCCAATGGGCAAAAAATAATTGTTNTTTTTATTATTTAATAATTCTAAGTTTTTCATTTAAAAAAATATGATAAAAAAAAATACCTAAAAGAGTTAAATCTTCTCTATAAATAAAATTAGTTTTTTTATAGTCGATAGAGGTAGCATATCCACCAGTAAAAATCACTTTAAAATTTCTTTTATAGGTAGTTTTAATTAATTTTATGTAAGACTCTATCATTATTTTGTAACCCACATTNAATCCAGACATTAGAGCTTGATTAGTATTTTTACCTATGATGCTAGATTTATTTGAAAATTTCATATTCTTTATACCAGAAGCTAAAGAAATTAGATTTTCATAAGAGGTGGTAAGNCCGGGTAANATNACACCTCCGTAATATTTNTTATTTATAATNATATCTAATGTAGTGGCAGTNCCTAAATCAACTATGATAAAGAATTTAGATTTTGGATAAATATTNATNGCGGATAAAACATTAATAATNCTATCATTACCTAGNTGGCGTANATTAACTGTTTTATGAACTAAANGAGATAATTTTTTTTTATTAATGAAAAATAAACGATTTCNATATGACTTTAAATTTTTAATTANAANTTTGTCTACTTCTGAGACAACNGAGCAAATATAAATTTTATTATGAGTTTTAAGTTTATTCTTAAAAAAAANAGTGACTGATTTCAAATCTTTCTTTGAGTATGTAATTTGAGAGATTTTTTTTAAATTCTTATCAACAAATGATGAAAATTTTATAGATGTATTTCCAATATCAACTAATAAATTCAAACTAGTTCTCCAAAAAAAATATCTTTAGTTGCTTCATCTATTTTTATCTTTAAAGATAAATCTTCATTTACTGATAANATTTCAATAATATTTTTNCCAAAAATTGGATGNTTTAATTTAAAGTCCCTGAACATATATTTATTAAGATANCTCACTAATTTCTTATTAGATATTTTTTTTGTTAAANTATNTTCAATAAAATCAATNATTATATTTGATAAATCGAGAATATTTGATTTTTCATTNATAATGCTAAATAGAGAAACTGAATCGACTATTGGAGAATTGTTTATATTTATTCCTATACCCGTTTTTAGATATGATTTTTTACCTAAGATNGTTGATTTGACAACAACACCAACTATTTTTTTATTTTTANAAAANAAATCATTTGGCCATTTGTAGTCTANGTTAATATTAAAATTAATTTTAAAAAATTTNTGGATTATGTAACAAATATAAAAGTTATTTCTTAAAGCATNTGAAGCTTTTAATTTTTGATTAATTGTTAAATAAATATTACCTNTAGGGCTTAACCATTTTTTTTTACCCCTTCCAGTNCCTTTAATNTGNCTAAAAGATTGGATATATAANTTATTATTTTTTAAAATTTTTTTATAATTATTAAANNCNATAATTTCATCTTGTGTAGAATTAATCGAGTCAAAGATAACTTTATACAATTTTTATTTGAAAAGATTATCTACTAAATTAATTAAAGGGTCTGGATAGATGAAAAATAAAGTTATAATTAATCCAGATGNTATAAATATAANTTTGCCTGTTTTATTATTATCATCTAGTAACTCTATTTCTAATTTATTGAAAAACATATTCTTAATAATTGTTAAGTAATAGAATGCAGCAATTACTGAACTTAAAACAGCAATAATTGATAANAAAATAAATCCATCGTTTATAGAAGCTGAAAGAATGAAGAACTTTGCGAAGAACCCTGCAAAAGGTGGTATTCCCGCGAGAGAAAAGAAAAACACCAACATGCTTATGGATTTTGAATTTGAGGTAAATCTTAAACCATTGAGTTGGGATATTTTTGTAAATTCCCCATCTACAGTTCTCAAGTTCAGTAAAACAGCAAAAATACCAAACGTAGTAATCAGATAAATAATCAAGTAAAAAAATAATGTACCCTCAGACATAAATTGATAACTCATTATTCCGAGAAGCATAAAACCAATGTGGTTGATAGAGCTGAAGGCTAGAAGTCTTTTTATAACTTTTTGTGTAATGGCTCCATATACTCCTACTAATAATGAAATAGCACATACCATTTGAAAAATGTAATTAAGAGATTTGATATCAGAAATGTTAAGTTCTTGATAAACCCTGAATAAAAATATTAATGATGCAAATTTAGGTAAAGTTGCAAAAAAGAGTGTAGATATAGTTGGAGATCCTTCGTACACATCAGGTGTCCAAATATGAAATGGAGCAGCGGAAACTTTAAAAAATAAAGAAATAAGAACTAATGATAATCCTATTTCGCTTATTGCAGTGAAATTATCTAGGTTTTGTATATTAAAAGACCCAGTATCGTAATAAATCATTGAAATACCAAATAGAAGAAATCCTGATGATAAAGCACCAAGAGAAAAATATTTTATACCTGCTTCATTTGAAGATAAATTTTTAGTATTGAAAGCAGCCATCAAGTACAAGGATAAAGATTGTAGCTCTAAACCAATAAAAGCTGTTAAAAAATTATTACTAGAAATAAGAACAAATGAGCCAAGAATAGCGAAGAGTATAAATAACACATATTCGTATCTATATAAATTTTCATTCTTCAAGGGTCTTTTTAACAGTAAAATGAATACGATTGAGCCAATAGATAAAATAATCTTAGATAAAACAAATAAATTAATCGTATTAAGTGACAATTGTGTGGAGCTATAAAAATCTTTTCCATAATTTAAAAGCAAAATACTCAACAAAATGAAACCTAAAGTATTTAAAGATATAGCCCTGTCCTTATTAAATAAACCAAAACATAAAGTTATTAAAATCAAAGATAAGATAAAAATTTCTGGTATGAATTGATATAAATTAATCATTATATAATGGTTAAGGAAATACTCTTATTTATCATTTCAAATAAAAGTTTTGGATAAATTCCTAAAAGCATTGTGAGAAATGCTAAACAGGAGAAGTAGAAAATTTCAATATTTGTTAAATCAGCTAATTGCTTAATATCTGATTTTAAATCTCCGAAATTAATATTTTTGTACAATAAGAGCATGTATGAAGCTCCTAAGATTACTCCAATAGCGGTAAAAAAAGTNAGATAAACACTAACACTTATAGTTGACATTATAACTAAGAACTCNCCAACAAAACCACTAGTTCCAGGAAGACCCACAGATGAGAGCATAAAAACCATAAAAAAGAATGAATATTTAGGCATTACATTTGTTACACCACTATAATCAGATATCATTCTGGTGTGATGTCTTTCGTATACCACACCAACTATTAAAAATAATGCTGCAGAAACAATTCCATGACTTATCATCTGAAAATACGCACCATTAATTCCATCTTGAGTTAAAGTGAAAATGCCAATGGTGACAAATCCCATATGAGCAACAGAGGAATAGGCAATCATTTTTTTCATATCTAGTTGTCTTAGAGCTACGATTGAAGTGTAAACAATAGCTACACAACTTAGTGCAAAAATCATTGGTTGAAAATAAATTGAGGCATACTCAAAAAAAGGTAAGGATAGTCTTATAAAACCGTATGCACCTAATTTAAGAAGCACACCAGCTAAAATTACTGAACCACTCGTGGGCGCTTGAACGTGTGCATCAGGTAACCATGTATGAAAAGGAAACATTGGTACTTTTACTGCAAAAGATGCAAAAAAACATAAAAAGAGAACCAACTCTATTTGCTGATCAAATGTAAAGTCCGAAATTAACTCAATATTGCCTGATTTCACTTTAGAAATAATATAAATAATCGCAAGTAACATTAAAACAGATCCTGCTAGTGTGTAGAGAAAGAATTTGAAAGTAGCATAAAGTCTATTTTCTCCTCCCCAAATTCCAATAATCAAAAACATCGGGATTAAAACAGCTTCAAAGAAAACGTAAAAAATTACAAGATCGATACTAACAAATACTCCTATAATAAAACTNTCAAGCAATAAAAAATAAATAACAAATTCTTTGGCTCTATTTTGAATAGAGTTAATAGAACACAATAAACAAATAGGGACTAAGAAGGTAGTCAGTAATATAAGTGGTATTGAAACACCATCAACTCCGACATAGTAATTTATATCGAACTTATCAAACCAAGTATGAAACTCTATAAATTGATAACCATTTTTTGATTTATCATAAAAAATTGGTAATAATAAACTAAGAAGAAATTCACCTGTTGTTATCCATAAACCTGATAGAAAAATAGTTTTATTTTTAAGTTGCGTGCTACTTGAAAGTGAGAGTGTTAATGCTCCTATAATAGGCGTTAGAATTAATAGTGATAATATTGGGAAACTCATCTTAGGTTATGGATATATAAAAAATGATAGTTATAAAGAGTGTGAAACCAGAAATTATTATAAAAGTGTAATCGAAAATATACCCTGTTTGTATCCTTTTAAATGCTTTTGAAATTGTAGAAACTATCGAGGCACTTCCATTTGGTAAATACTTATCGATTATACCTTGGTCTATTTTAGTCCATAAAAACTTNCCTAAATTGTAAAGTGGTAAAACAAAAATTTTATTATAAAGTTCATCAAAATACCATTTGTTCAAAATAAAATTATATATTGAGTGAAAACGTTTTTTTAAGTCAGCAAGTTTATTTAAATTATAACCATAATAATAAACTGCTAGCCCTACACCAAAAGCTACCAAAGATTTTGATAAAATTGGATAAAAAGAGGAGTAATATTGCTTATCTTGACTCAAAAATATTATTCCGTTCCAGAAATTTTTTGAATTATATCCCGCTAATAAATCGTTTAGGAAGAAGCCTGCTAGAATTGCTCCTACGGAAAGTAATAATAATGGAACTAACATNNAAGGACCNGATTCATGAATTTTTTCATAATCATAAGATCCATTATAATTCCCATGAAACACCTTAAATATGAGCCTGAAAGAGTAAAATGCGGTCATGGCAGAGACTATAGCTAAAATTACATAAACCAATGGGCCTAAACTAATTAAGTTAAATGATGAACTTAAAATTAGATCTTTTGAAAAGTAACCTGATGAATATGGAAAACCTATAATAGCTAGTGTACCTATCCACATCATTACTGCGGTGATTTTCATCTTTGAAAAAAGATTTCCCATTTTATCCATATCTTGCTCATCNTGAACACCATGAATNACAGANCCTGAAGATAAAAAGAGTAATGCCTTAAAATAACCATGTGTTATTAAATGAAAAATTGCGATATTAAATGCGCCTAAACCACAAGCCACAAACATGAAACCCAACTGACTACAAGTTGAATAAGCTATTACCTTTTTTATATCTTTTTGAAAAAAGCCCACTGATGCAGCGAAGAATGCTGTTAATAGACCTATTATTAAAACAAAAGTCATTATGAAGTCAGACATGACCATTAATTCTGAAAATCTTACAGTCAAGAAAACACCAGCTGTTACCATTGTTGCTGCATGAATTAATGCTGAGACAGGTGTAGGTCCCTCCATAGCATCAGGTAACCATGTATGAAAGCCAAACTGGGCAGATTTTCCCATAGCACCTATGAAAAGGAAAAAACAAGAAAAAATTAAAGCATTAATTTCAAATCCTAAAAAATTAATTTGATAGCTAAATAATTTCTCTTTCCCTNCAATTATTTCATTAATAGATAATGTGTCTAAAAATATATAGAGAGTTGCAATACCGATGAGAAATCCAAAATCTGCAACTCTGTTNACTAAAAAAGCTTTCATTGCAGCTAAATTTGCAGACTTCTTATGATGCCAGAAACCTATCAATAAATAAGAGGCTAGACCAACACCCTCCCATCCAAAAAATAATTGAATTAAATTATCACTTACAACTAATGCAACCATACAAAAGGTAAATAGACTCAAATAAGTCATGAACCTTACTTTTGAGTTATCATGAGACATGTACTCAATTGAATAAATATGAACCAATGCAGAAACTGTGAGAACAAGTGTTAACATCAAAAGAGTAAGAGAATTTACAGAAATTCCCCAATTAAAGAACTGACCAGAAACAAAAAACCACTCTAGGACAGGAATTATAATTTCAGACGATGAAGAACTAGAAAAACTGATAAATAAGAACCAACTTAAAATAGCTGCTATAGATATTANAGTAGAAGAGAAATATTGGGCAGTTTTTTCACCTAATAACACTCCAAAAGGATATGTAAAAATGGTTGAAATTAGAGGAAGAAAAAAAAGTAATTTATAACTTAACATTAATCTTTTAGTTGATTGATTTGAGTAATATCAATCTCTCCCTTATTTCTGAAATAAATAACCAATATAGCTAAGCCAATGGCTGCTTCTGCAGCGGCAATAGTTAAAATAAAAATGGAGAATACCTGACCATTAATATCATTTAGGAAAACCGAAGCTGATACAAAATTAATATTTGCAGCCAATAATATAATTTCAATACACATTAAAATTAGAATCATATTTCTTCTATTTAAAAATAATCCGAAGCACCCAATAATAAAAACAATTAAAGAAAGTATGAAGAAATGATTATANGTAAGGCTAGTCATCTTTAATACCTTCACCAGACTTAATTTTTACTAGTTTTACTCTATCTTCGGCTGTAGTAGAGTTTTGACTTTCTATGTTTTGTCTTTTGATAGTTGGTCTATACACATGTGTTAAAACAATTGCACCAATCATAGCAAGTAACAAAACGATACCGCTTAACTGGAAATCAATAAAATACTCTGTGTAAAGCACATCTCCAATTTGCTCAGTATTATTTTTAGATCTAATGAAAGTGTCTAAATTATCTTTTGAAGTTTTAAATACAGTTAAATAGATTATTTCAGCTAAAATTATACCAGCAAAAAGTAATGCAAGGGGTATATATCTTTTAATATTAAACATTAAAGTTGTGATTTGAATATCAAGCATCATCACAACAAAAAGAAATANTATAGCTACTGCTCCTATATAAACGATCGCAAGAATAATACCAACGAACTCTGCACCAATAAGAATAAAAAGAAATGTAGAATTTAGAAAAGCTAATACAAGAAAGAGTACAGAGTTAACTGGGTTTTTTGAAAATATAACAAATATACATGTGGTGATCAAAAATGCTGCAAACAAAAAAAAAGAGCCAACAAGAAACATTATCTATATTTACTGTCCCTTTTTAAATTTTCGCTAATTTGTTTTTCCCAAATATCNCCGTTTCGTAAAAGCTTTTCCTTGTCATAAAGCAATTCTTCTCTTGTTTCAGTAGCGTATTCAAAATTGGGTCCTTCAACAATTGCATCTACTGGACATGCCTCTTCGCATAAACCACAATAAATACACTTAGTCATATCAATATCATATCGGGTAGTTCTTCTACTCCCATCAGGTTTTGGTTCTGCTTCAATAGTTATAGCTTGCGCAGGGCAAACTGCTTCACATAACTTACACGCAATACATCTTTCCTCACCATTCGGATACCTTCTCAAAGCATGTTCCCCCCTAAAGCGAGGACTAATAGGACCNTTTTGATTAGGGTAATTAAGAGTGACTTTTGGCTTNAAAAAATAGGTGATCGTTAATTTCAAACCTTTCATTAATTCGAAAAGAGTAAAGGATTTNATGTATTTAATNAGTGTTGTCATTGTTAGTTAGGTAATAGTCCAAAGTAAAATAAAAATGCTGATGTAATAACTACCCAAATCAANGTAAAAGGTAGAAAGATTTTCCANCCAAGTCGCATAAGTTGGTCATATCTATATCTTGGAAAAGTTGCTCTGACCCATAAAAACACAAAAAGAATTAAAAATACTTTAATTACAAACCAAAATATTCCAGGTATTGCGTTTAAAGGGAATATATCTATTGGAGGGTACCAACCACCTAAAAATAGAATTACAGTTAGGGANCTCATTAAAATCATATTGGCGTATTCTGCTAAAAAAAATAAGCCAAATGATATTGATGAGTATTCGGTAAAAAAACCTGCAACTAATGTGGCTTCATCTTCAGGTAAATCAAATGGGAGTCTATTTGTTTCAGCTAATGCTGAAATAATAAATATAACAAACATAGGTAACAGTGGTATGGCAAACCACATATTCTTTTGACTCTCTACAATATCAATTAAATTTAATGAGCCGACACAAATCAAAACTGTTATGATTACAAAACCTATTGATACTTCATAAGAAATCATCTGAGCTGCTGATCTCAATGCACCTAAAAATGGATACTTAGAATTACTAGCCCAACCAGCGATAATGACTCCATAAACACCAAACGATGACACAGCGAACAAATATAGAATACCTATATTTATATTTGCTATAACATAAGTTGAGCTAATTGGGATAACAGCCCAAGCTATTAAACTTAATATTAAAGTAAGCATAGGCGCAAAGATAAAAAGGAACTTGTTTGAGCTAGAGGGAAGTAAATTCTCCTTAGTGAGTAATTTTAAGACATCAGCAAAACTCTGTAGTATTCCGAATGGTCCAACAACGTTAGGGCCTTTTCTTAATTGAACAGCACCAAGCACTTTTCTTTCTAGGTACACTAATAATGCAACAGAAACTAGAACAGGGACAACAAAACTAAATATTTTTAAAATACCAATTGTTAACTCAAAGGATAAACTTGTCATTATGCTGATTTCTCCAAAAGAGATGGAGTTGAGATTATTTCCTCAACACATTTGGCCATAGTGACAGAATTTTTTGAAATCACATCTGACATATAAAAATTACTTACAGGATATTCTGCCTTACAATCTTCAAATTCAATATCTGGTGTAATTGAAGTTGAATTTTCAACAGCAATAATTTCATGATAATCAGAAAGAATTGGGTNTTTGTCAAATAACTCAGATCTTAATTGATCAAATGTATTTGGGATAAAATCAAAAGATAATTCATCAGATAGTTTTTTTAGTATCGACCACTCTTCTTTGGCGGATCCAATTGGATTATGGCATTTTTTTGCTTCTTGAGGTCTGCCTTCAATATTTACAAAAGTACCATTTTTCTCTGTATAAAGAGGTGTTGGCAAAACAATATCAGACCCCATTGCTCCATCATCACCATGATGGCCAAAATAAACTTTAAAACAGTTATTGAACTGCTCGTTGGCAATATGTTCTGAACCAAAAGAAAGAACCAATTCAAAATTATCTTTTTTTAAATTAGAAAACGGNTCACAAAGGTTATTAGTAGTATTACCTATAATCAATTGGCCCACACGTGAGGCATATGGATTTAAAAAATTTAGATTATTTTTTTCTTTTGTAATAACTTTGTATTTATCAGCATATGAAAAAATAGATTTTAAAGTTTTAATATTTTTAATTTTATTTAAAAACGCAGAGCCAATAATTATNAGAGGGTTTGTAGATTTTTTTAATGCTTTGATTAGATTTTCATTATTTAAACTTGATAAACTCTCTCCTAGATACTCTGTTTTATAGTTCAAAGATATATTTTCACCAATGTTAAATACTTTTGCGTCATTATTGTAAGCTTTAAATATCTTATGATTTATAATTGGTGTTTCTATTTTTGGGTTTGTTCCTAAAAGTATAATTAAATCTGAATTTTCTATATCGTTCAAAGGTGTGTTAAAACGATAACTATCTAAGCTTTCTAGGATAGCATGATTATCAGTTCGGCACTCCACATTGTCTTTACCATAATTTGACATAAATTTTTTGATTGCATATCCGGTTTCTAAATCTACGTGCTCACCAATCAAAGCTAATGGTTTTAAAGTTTTTAATTTATCTTTTAAAACTTTTAAAGACTCTTCCCAATTTGATATTGATAATTTTTGGTTTTCTTTAATATAGGGTGTGTCTATTCTTTGTTGGTAGTAACCATCATAGTTAAATCGAACTTTATCTGATATCCACTCTTCATTTATGTATTCATTTGTTCTTGGTGTAACTCTTAAAATCTCCTCCGCTCTACTATCGACTCTGATATTAGAACCAACACTATCGAAGATATCGATTGAGTCNGTNCGTTTTAGCTCCCAAGGACGTGCTTTAAATTGATATGGCTTACTCGTAAGTGCTCCTACAGGGCATAAATCAATTACGTTACCTGAAAGCTCTGAAGTGATTGATTGTTCAAGGTAAGTGGTAATTTCTGCATTCTCTCCCCTACCTAACATACCTAATTCTGGAACTCCGGCTACTTCAGTGGCAAATCTTACACACCTAGTGCAATGGATGCATCTAGTCATTATAGTGTTTACCAAAGGTCCCATATTTTTATTATCTACAGCCCTTTTATTCTCTTTATATCTAGATTTGTCGAAACCGTAGTACATGGCCTGATCCTGTAAATCGCATTCTCCACCTTGATCACATATTGGGCAATCTAAGGGGTGATTAATTAATAAAAACTCCATTACACCTTTTCTACCTGCATTTACCTTTTCAGAATTGGTGATTATCGACATGCCCTCCATTAGAGGCATAGTGCAGGAAGATACTAATTTTGGAGCTTTTTCAATTTCTACTAAACACATTCTACAGTTACCAGCTATAGAGAGTTTGTCGTGATAGCAAAATCTTGGAATTTCTTCACCAGCGATTTCGCAGGCTTGCATCACAGTCAGATTTTTATCTACCTGAATTTCTTTTTGATTAACTTTAATATTTATTAGATCGTCACTCATGAAGCTTTTAACTTTTTATTATATTTACTTATTAACTCTGATTTAAAATTTTTAATGAGTCCTTGTATAGGCCAAGCTGCTGCATCTCCTAAAGCGCAGATAGTATGACCCTCTACTTGCTTTGTAACATTTTCTAAAAGCTCTATTTGTTCAGGAGATATCTCTCCTCTAACTAATCTCTGCATCATTCTATGCATCCAGCCTGTTCCNTCTCTACAAGGTGTACATTGACCACAACTTTCATGTTTGTAAAAGTGAGCAAATCTCTCAATNACCTCAGCAATATCATTATTCTTGTTAACAACAATCACTCCNGCTGTACCTAANCCTGAGCCATTAGCTTTTAGATCATCAAAATTCATTAGAACTGACTCACAAATATTTTTTGGAAGCATTGGGGTACTAGAACCTCCTGGTACTATTGCCTTTAAATTATCCCAACCTCCTTCAACTCCATCACAATGCTTTTCTACTAATTCTTTAAGTGGTATTCCCATTTCCTCTTCTATTGTGCATGGTTTATTAACGTTACCAGATATGCAAAAAATTTTTGTACCTGTATTATTTTCAGCGCCAATTGACTTAAACCAATCTGGGCCTCTTCTTAAAATAGTTGGAACTACTGCGATTGACTCCACATTGTTAATAGTTGTTGGCATACCATACAAACCTACACCGGCAGGAAAAGGAGGTTTTAATCTTGGTTGTCCTTTTTTTCCTTCTAAACTCTCTAAAAGAGCTGTCTCTTCTCCACATATGTAAGCTCCGGCACCTCTGTGAACATAAAGATCAAAATCAAATCCGCTACCACAAGCATTTTTTCCGATAAAGCCTCGTTCATATGCCTCTTCAATTGCCTTTTCTAATTGGACATATTCGTNATGGTATTCGCCCCTNATGTATATGTAACATTTAGTGGCTTGAATTGCGTATGAAGCNATCAAGCANCCTTCTACAAGAGTATGNGGGTCATTTCTAATAATTTCTCTATCTTTGCAAGTACCNGGTTCNGACTCATCAGCATTNACAACCAAATAATGCTGTTTACCAGTNTTCTTTGGCATGAATGACCATTTAAGACCNGTAGAAAATCCAGCTCCACCTCTTCCTCTTAACTGACTGGATTTAACTAATTCGATAATATCATTTTGATCTTTAGACAAAATTTCTTTTGTGTTTGACCANGANCCTCTTTTTAAAGCTCCNTCTANGAAGGGTTCTTGAAAACCATGAAGGTTTTGAAAAACTTTATCTTTTTCATTAAGCATTTTCTGAACTTCTCCTNCCTTTTTGAGAACCAATNACATTTGGTTTTCCCTCTTTAATATTGTCTATAATTTTTTTTGTAGACTCTTCATCTAAATCCTCAAAGAAATCATTATTGATTTGTATCATAGGTCCATTTGAGCAAGCACCTAGACACTCTACTTCAACAACTGTAAATTTATTATCGTCACTGGTATCATTAATTTCACATTTTGTTTCTTTACAAATAGTTTTCGTAATCTTATTTGAACCTCTAAGCCAACAAGGAGAGGTTCTACAAATCTGAACAAGATTTTCTCCAACAGGTCTTGTATTATACATTGAATAAAACGAGGCCACTTCTGTGACCCTTATTTTAGGCATATTTAAAGTTTCAGCGATTGTTTCTATACATTCGATACTTATCCAATTATTGTTTTGCTCTTGCGCCAAATAGAGAAGAGGCATAACTGCNCTTTGTTCTCTNCCTTTAGGGTATTTAGAAATTATATTTTTAATTGATCTTAGATTATCTTTTGACCAAGAAAATTTTTCGCCTGATCTAGAAAAATTATTTGATAAACCTGGATGATTACCGCTCATCTGTCTACCTCTCCAAATACTATATCTAGGCTTCCTAAAATCGATGGCACATCAGCTAGTTGGTGGCCCTTTGATAAAAAATGTAGTGCCTGTAAATGGACAAAGCCTGGTGCTCTCAACTTGCATCGATATGGTTTGGAGCTTCCATCTGAAACTAATACAACACCAAATTCTCCTTTTGGTGCCTCTACACTTTTGTATGTAATACCTTCAGGAACTCTATAACCCTCGGTAAATAATTTAAAATGATGGATTATAGCTTCCATTGAATTTTTCATTTCTGATCTCTTAGGTGGAGTAATTTTATTATTCTCAACCATTACGGGTCCTTCTGGAATATTTTCAATACATTGTAAGATTATCTTAACTGACTCTCTCATCTCTTCCATTCTCACCAAATATCTATCATAGGTGTCACCAGTTTTTCCAACTGGTATGTCGAAATCTAAATCCTCATAAACATCATAAGGTTGAGATTTTCTTAAATCCCAAGCTACACCACTAGCACGAAGAACAGGGCCACTGCAACTTAGTCTTATTGCATCATCTTTCTTTAAAATACCTATATCAACAGATCGTTGTTTGAATATTCTATTTTCAGTAAGTAGTTCTTCAAGCGTATCTATNAATTTAGGAAANTTAGTAAAGTACTTTTTCATTTTTTCTAANAAATTTTCAGGCAAGTCTTGGTGAACTCCACCAGGNCGAAAATAAGCTGCATGAAATCTNGCNCCAGATACAGCTTCATGGAACTCCAACATTTTTTCTCTTTCTTCGAAAGCCCACAGCATTGGAGTAGCGGCACCTATATCCATAGCAAATGCTGGTATATTTAATAAATGATTTAGTATCCTTGTAACTTCTGCAAACATAACTCTGATGTATTGAGCTCGTTTAGGAGCTTCAATATTTAATAAATTCTCAACAGCTAAAGCGAAAGCATGTTCTTGACACATTGGTGAGACATAATCTAGACGATCAAAATATGGAATAGCTTGAGTATAAGTTTTCTGTTCAATTAATTTTTCAGTTCCTCTATGCAAAAGTCCAATGTGAGGTTCAGCTTTATTAACTACCTCCCCTTCTAATTGTACAAGAAGTCTTAAAACACCATGAGCGGCAGGATGTTGGGGTCCAAAGTTTAGAGTTACAGGTTTAAAATTCTCTGACATTACTTCTTTTCAAGCTCCTCTTTAATTGTTTCTTTCATTCCCTCCCAGGGACTTTCATTGTCAAAATCTCTAAATTCCTGTTTTAATGTTACAGGTTCATAAACAACTTTTTTTAAGTTTTCATCATAACGAACCTCTTCATAACCCGTCAGAGGAAAGTCTTTTCTGAGCGGATGACCTTGAAAATTATAATCATTCATTATTCTTTGAAGATTTGGGTGATTAACAAAGTTTATGCCAAAAAGATCGTAACATTCTCTTTCAAACCAATCGGCAGACTCAAAAATTTGTGTTATTGAATTGATATCTAAATTATCTTCGGAAATGTTAGTAAAAATAAATAATCTTTTATTAAATTTTAAACTTAGAAAAGAGTAGATAAGAGTAAATCGTTCATTTGAATAACTTGATTTGGATAGCATATTATCAGTTACAGTAATATCAATTAACTGATCATAGAGTAGATCTTCGTCTTCTTTAATTTTTTGTGTTACTTCTAGAATGGAGTCTTTGTTAACTAATATATTGTCTATTCCAGACTTTATTGGAAAATGGAAGTTACCAGTTGAATATTTTTGTAAAATATTTGGAGACAAGAAATTTACCTATAAATCTTCTTTTTCTTTTTGATTTTATCTTGAAGTTGCATAATGCCGTACAAAAGAGCTTCTGCTGTAGGTGGACATCCAGGNACATAAATATCAACAGGCACTATCCTATCGCATCCTCGAACAACAGAGTAAGAGTAGTGATAATATCCTCCTCCATTAGCACAAGAACCCATAGAGATTACCCATCTTGGTTCAGGCATTTGATCATAAACTTTTCTCAAAGCAGAAGCCATTTTGTTTGTAAGAGTTCCCGCAACAATCATTACATCAGATTGTCTTGGAGAACCTCTTGGAATTACACCTAAACGATCTAGATCGTATCTACTCATATAGGAGTGCATCATCTCAACACCACAACATGCTAAACCGAAAGTCATAGGCCATAAAGATCCTGACCTCGCCCAATTTATTAAATTTTCAAATGATGCTGTTACAAAACCTTTTTTTTCAAATAGCTCATCAATATTTAATGATTTGTCTTTTTCTAATACTACTCCCAATCTAGTGCTCCATTTTTCCATTCATATATAAATCCTACTGTGAGAATAAATAAAAAAAACATCATTGAATAAAAACCAAGAGCTCCAATATTGCTAAGACTCACGGCCCAAGGAAATAAAAACGCAATTTCTAAATCAAATATAATAAATAGTATTGATACTAAATAAAACTTAACATCAAATTTTGANCGAGCGTCGTCAAATGCCTCAAAACCACATTCATATGCAGATAGTTTTTCAGTATCAGGTGAGCTAGGTGATAATATTTTTGANAGCAAATACATAGCGATTGCCATTCCTGCCCCAATAACAATGAATATCAATATGAAAATATAATCTAGGTTATACATTAAAAGTTTTGATTTTCCGTAACGCAATACATTATAAGAAACAATATGTATTTAGTGACGATAAAAATGACGCATTAGTCTTACACTTGATTTTTTAATATTTGAGTGTAAAAAAGTTAAAAAAATATTTTATCCTCTAGTATAATAAGCAACTCTATCTTCTGTAAAGATAGGAAATGATTCATTTATTGTTTGTTTTTTTAGATTACTACAATAATAGCCAATATTTTCTATTAAAAGGTCCTTACATTCAGTTCCAAAGTGGATTTCATCAGCATAAATAGATTGATAAGAGCCATCTAATCTTGAACCATAAATACCAAATTTAAAATTTGCCAAATTATCTGAGTTTTTTACACCTTTTTGATCTTTCCAGAGTGTTTGGTTTTTTCTGTAATGCAATAACTTTCCATTTAACCAAATTTTATGAAAAGCTTTGGAAATATCCTTTTTATTAAAATTAATATTGAAGACTAAATCATACCATTTATTTCTTTGTAAATTTTTTGCAGATATTATTTGGTACCAATCATGCCTAGCTTCACAAAAAATTCTTTTATCAGTATCCTCTGGACCTCCAGCACCAGGTGAGCAATCATCATTCCCTCCTTCAATAATAATAACTCCCTCACTAGATTCGTGTCTCCAAAGCAAACCTTTCTTCTTGTCTATTTGAAGCATAAACATAGGACCAAAAAAACTCTCTGTGCTATGAAATTGCAATATTGATTTATTCATAGCGCTATCATTATTTAGTTCGTAATTTTCTGTGATTAAAAAAGAATAAGATAACCATATTTCTCCTTGAAAACCATAATTGGTTCCTACCTCTACTCTTTTTTGTTTTTCACCATTTGGTCGTGAGCAATCTTTTAATTTGTTATAACACTCATCTCCTGGTGCTTGGATAAAAAAAGCAGTATCTCCGTATCTTGTTTTCTCTTTCTGAAGTTGAAAAAGTACCAAGTTCTTTTTTCTTTGATATTTTTTTATTTCTTCTTTTGAACTAGCATTCCAACCTGGGTCAATTTTAAAACCTTTAATTGTTGTATCGCCAAAGCTCATACCAAGTGTCTTTAATCCATGAACATCTTTTGATTTATAAGAAGAACATGAAAATAAAGAAAAAATTAAAAAAAACGAAATGAATATTTTGAAGTGGCGGGAGCGACGGGACTCGAACCCGCGACCTCCTGCGTGACAGGCAGGCGTTCTAACCAAACTGAACTACACCCCCGACAATTGTCGAATGGTGGGCGATGACGGACTCGAACCGCCGACCCTCTCGGTGTAAACGAGATGCTCTACCAACTGAGCTAATCGCCCTATCTAATTTGCAAAAAATTAGACTGTGGACTTTATTAGTTCTTTTAGCTGTTTTCCAGCAAGAAATTTTGGCTTTTTTGATGCAGGAATTTGGATTGACTCTCCCGTTCTTGGGTTTCTTCCAGTCTTAGCTTTTGTGTTAGCTACCTTAAAAGTACCAAAACCGGCAATCTTAACATCCCCTCCTGCTTTCAAAGTAGATGTGATAATATCAAATAAACTTTCTACAGCCTTAGTTGCATCTGATTTTCCAACACCATTTTTCGTACTATATTCAGCAATGAGTTCATTTTTGTTCATACCGAACCTCCTTAGTGATTCTATTAGTTAATTGTAGTAAGAAAAAGGTAAGAAAATCAACAACAATATACTAGTTGACGAATGTTTTTTCNTGATTTTGCTGGTTTTTTGGCTTCATAGACTCTGTAACTAGGTGTCTCCAGTCCAATTTTTTGTTGATTTTACTAATTTTTCCATCGAGAGCTAAGTCCAATACCTCTTTTGCAAACTCGACTTTCTTAATTATCAACTTGTTTTGAATGTCTTTTTGTATTTCAACTAAGTCCTTTTCATTTTCTTTTGGGATTATAACAGTTTTAATACCGTACCTTATCGCAGCCAATAATTTCTCTTTTAATCCCCCAATTGGAAGAACTCTTCCTTTTAATGTAATTTCCCCAGTCATTGCAATGTCTCTTTTAATTTTAATATCAGTTAGAGATGAAATTAATGAGGTAAATATTGTAATTCCAGCACTTGGACCATCTTTAGGTATAGCTCCTTCAGGTACATGTAAATGAATGTCTATTTTATCGAAAACCTTTGGATTTACTCCGAACTCAACGGAATTAGATTTAATGTAACCTAAAGCAGCAGTAATAGACTCTTTCATCACGTCACCAAGTTTACCTGTTGCATTAATCATTCCCTTACCTGAAGATAAATTAACTTCAATATTTAAGATATCTCCGCCAACCTGAGTCCATGCAAGCCCATTGGTAATGCCCACTAAATTTTTCTTTTCTAAAACACTATCCTTGAATTTTTCCGGTCCTAAAAAATTTTTTATAGCTTTATCATCAAAAACAAATGGTTTTTTTGACCTTGATTTATTTTTTTCTAATTGGAAAACAAGTTTTCTAAATAGCTTATCAAAAACTTTTTCAAGCCCTCTGACACCCGACTCCCTAGTATAGTGTCTTACTATTTTTGTAATAGATGCCTTATCAAGCTTAAATTCATTATTTTTTAAAATATTTTTATTCATTTTTCTTGGTATTAAATATTTTTTTGCAATTTCAACTTTTTCTTTTTCTGTATAACCAGATACTTCAATGACCTCTAATCTATCAAGAAGAGGACCAGGTATGTTGTAAGTATTACCTGTACATATAAACATTACATTTGATAAGTCATAATCAACCTCAAGATAATGATCATTAAATTGATTATTTTGCTCAGGATCTAAAACTTCTAATAATGCAGAGGATGGATCTCCTCTCCAGTCACTACCCACTTTGTCAATTTCATCTAATAAAATAATGGGATTAGATGTTTTGGTTTTCTTCATAGCCTGAATAAATCGACCAGGCATTGAGCCAATATAAGTTCTTCTGTGGCCTCTAATTTCAGCCTCATCCCTAATTCCACCAAGAGAAATCTTTGCAAATTCTCTGCCAGTAGCTCTAGCTATAGATTTACCTAATGAAGTCTTACCCACACCAGGAGGTCCTACAAAACATAGTATTGTACCAGATGCTTTCTTTGATCTTTTTTTGACTGCTAAAAATTCAAGTATTCTCTCTTTTACTTTTTCGAGACCATAGTGGTCGTCATTTAATATTTTTTCAGAACCTTTTATATCAATGACTTCTTTTGAGAATTTTTCCCATGGTATATCTAATATCCATTCTAGGTAATTCCGAATTACTGATGCTTCTGCAGACATTGGACTCATAGATTTTAATTTTTTAAATTCATTTAAAGCTTTTTCTTTTGCCTCTTTTGATAGTTTTACCTCATTTATTTTTTTCTCTATTTCAGAATATTCGTTAGAACCGTCTTCACCATCACCAAGTTCTTTCTGNATNGCTTTCATTTGNTCATTTAANTAGTACTCTCTTTGAGTTTTTTCCATNTGTCTTTTTACTCTATTTTTAATTTTTTTCTCAAGAGCAGAGAAGTTAAGTTCTTTCGAGAAGAAATTTAGTAGGTTTTGAATTTTTTTATTAATGTCAATAATTTCTAAATTTTTTTGTTTATCTTCAATTCCTACATTTAAGTTGTAATAAATGTTATCAATGAACTGATATGGATCNTCNATATTTAAAAGTCCTTCAAGGATGTCATTATTATTTCCTATATTTTGTATATAATTTTGAAATTCATTTTTTAAAACTCTTAAAGAAGCTTTTAATTCAACTGAATTTTTTTTGTTAATTACTACTGGTTCAATTTTAGCTGTAAGGAAGTTATTACTTGCCTTAACAGCAGACTTTATTTTTACGATTTCTAAACCTTCAGTAAGAACTTTATATGTATTATCAGGCAACTTAAGAAACTGGATAATTTTTGATTTTACACCATAAGAATAAACATCATTAACTTGGGGATCATCAGTTGTTGGTTCTTTTTGCGTAAATAAATAAATAATCTTATTGTTGTTATTCATAGCAAAATTGATTGCATCAATAGATTTAGCTCGGCCAACAAACAAAGGTGAGGTTATAGAGGGATAAACAACTAAGTCCCTTAAAGGTAAAATAGGTCCAATGATTTGATTTTCCATACTATTAAGATAGTGAGGAATTTTTAATTTTCACCCACTTTTTTTTTAATTTTNGCTTTTTCTTTNTATACGATTATTGGTCTATTTGAGATTACTGACTCTTTACTTAAAACTACCTTATCCACAGAATCCTTATCAGGAATATCATACATACAATCTAGAAGTAGCTTTTCCATAATTGACCTTAGGCCTCGTGCACCAATTTTTTTTTCAACAGCTAATTGAGCAATTTGCTCTCTACCATCTTCAGTTATCTCGAATTCAACCCCTTCAAAAGAAAAAAGAGCNTTGTATTGTTTTGATATTGCATTTTTTGGTCTTGTAATAATCTCTTTTAAATCTTCTAGGGATAATTCATTTAGACTAGCGCTCACAGGGAGCCTTCCTACTAGTTCAGGTATTAATCCGAATTTAATCAAATCGTCATTCTCAAGTTGTGATGTCATTGGTTGATCCTGATTAATTGATTTATTAAAACCTATAGACTTTTTATTAACTCTATTTTTTATGATTTTATCAATGCCTTCAAACGCGCCCCCGCAAACAAACAATATATTTTTTGTATCAACTTGAAGGAACTCTTGTTGGGGATGTTTTCTTCCACCCTGAGGAGGCACACTGGCAGTTGTTCCCTCAATTATTTTTAGCAAAGCTTGTTGAACTCCCTCACCAGATACATCTCTTGTAATTGATGGATTTTCACTTTTTCTGCCCACTTTATCTATTTCATCAATATATACGATACCCTTTTGAGCCAAAGCTACATCATAATCACATTGCTGCAGTAATCTTAAAATAATATTTTCAACATCTTCACCAACATATCCCGCCTCCGTCAACGTAGTCGCATCAGCAATTGTAAAAGGTACATTTAAAAATTTTGCTAGGGTTTGTGCTAAAAGTGTTTTACCACAACCTGTTGGTCCAATAAGTAATATGTTTGATTTAGAAATTTCTATATCTTTTGAGGGGTTTTGAACTCTCTTATAATGATTGTAAACAGATACAGATAATATTTTTTTTGCATGATCTTGACCAATTATATGATCATCAAGATAATTATAGATCTCACTTGGCTTTGGTATCTCAAATTTTTTCTTTGTGTCAATTTTATCATCTTCAACAAGTATATCCTTACATAAAACCACACACTCATTACAAATATAGACATTTGGTCCAGCAATTAATTTTTTAACCTCTTCTTGGCTTTTACCACAAAAGGAGCATGATATTTTTTTATCAGAGCTATTAGCAGAGATTATTTTTTCATCAGACATTTTTATTTTTCAATTCTAGTAGTAATTACTTTATCTATCAAACCAAATTTTTGCGCCTCTTCAGGGTCAAAGAATCTATCTCTTTCCATTGCCTTTTCTATTTCACCAATGCTTATTTTGGTATGCTTTTGATATATTTCATTGAGTCTTTTTTTTGTCTTTAATATCTCTTCGGCATGAATTTTAATATCACTTGCTTGTCCTGAAAAACCACCAGATGGTTGATGAATCATTATTTTAGAGTGTGGTAANGCATACCTGTTGCCCTCTTTTCCTGCAGCGAGTATTAATGAACCTGCAGAGGCAGCTTGACCAATACAAACAGTATGAACAGGGCATTTAATATACTGCATAGTGTCATACATCGCCAATCCAGCTGTGACCAGACCACCAGGTGAGTTAATATAAAGATTAATTGGTTCTTCAGGATTTTCAGACTCTAAAAATAAAAGTTGAGCGCATATCAAAGAGGCAGTTTCATCATTGATAGCACCTGTTAAAAANATAATTCTTTCTCTNAGCAGTCTGGAGAAAATATCAAAAGATCTCTCCCCTTTTCCTGATTGTTCAATGACTATGGGTACTAGATTCATNATTTTGAGATCCTTTTTTCATNAGCTCTTCTAAGCTTAACTTAGTTTCTTTNATTTTAAAAGTTTTCATAGACTCATCTGCTATTTTATTTCTNAGAAGAGTACCATAAGCAGCTTCTGCCGTTCTTTGATCAATTTTTTCACCATAATATTTTTGAATATACTCTTGGAGTTCTTTCTGCTCAACTTTTACATTTAAAAATTTTACTAATTCAGAAAAAAGAACNTCTTTTTGAATATTCTCACTTGTGAGTTTTTTTAAACTATCAATTCTTTCTTTGTGCTCATCTTTCATTTTAGATAAATCAATTTGATATTTTCTTTTAAGTTCAAGATTTACAACCTCCTCGTTGATGTCAATCTTTTTCTTTTGTGATAGAACTTTAAGTAGATCTTCAATAAAAAACTCTTTTTGAAGATAATTCATATCCTCATTGAGTTTATTATCAATTTTGTCATTTAATTCTTTAGTAGATTTTAATTTTAAAATCTTAATCAACTCGTCATCATTCTTGGGATAGATCTTTTTATTTATATCTTTGATTTGAGCGTTTATCTTTATTCCTTTTGTAGAAAAATTAATGTCAGATTTATTTTTAATTTTTAAAAGAGCTTTTTTTAAGTCTAAAAATACTTCTTCTTTAGTTTGGGTGTTTAAGTCTACTCTTACCTCTTTTTGAGAAAATAATTTTTTTTGTTCATCTTCATAATTTAATATTTCAAAATCTATAACAGAATTTTCATCTGATATATCTATACTCTCTAATGAATAGTACTCTTTTCTTACTTTTTCTCTAAAATCATCAATATCTTTTTTTGTTACCTCTGATGTAACTTTCTCTATTTCACTTGTTTTTAACTCATCCATTTTAATTTCGGGTTTTAAATAAAAAGCCAAGGTAAAATTATAATTATCTTTAAAATTAACATCAGGTTGNATAAGGGATTGTATTTTTTCATCCTCACTGATTTTATTTATATTTTTTGATACCTCTTCATTTAATACCTCGTTTTCAATTTGAAGACCAATTTTAGACTTTATGATGCTTACCGGTACTTTGCCCTTTCTAAAACCTGCAATTTCAAAAGTGGGTTGCTTTTCTGATATTTTTTCGTCAATAATTTTAGCAATAGCGCTTTGATCTAAAGATACCTCAAAAGATGATTTGTAACTTTTTTTTTCTATGTTTTTATAATCCATATTACTTGTATTCTGGTGCGCCAGGAGGGACTCGAACCCCCACGGTTGCCCACTGGTTCCTAAGACCAGCGCGTCTACCATTCCGCCACTGGCGCACAAATTGGGGCGAGTAAGGGGACTTGAACCCCCGACCTCCGGTACCACAAACCGGCGCTCTAACCAACTGAGCTACACCCGCCAAAAATTGAATTAATTTATAGTATAGATATTATGCAAATTAAACATTATATTTGGATCGCTAAATATGAAAAAAATTGAGGCAATAATTAAACCTTTTAAATTAGAGGATGTTAAAGATGCCCTTGGCGAAATAGGCCTAAGTGGATTAACCGTATCTGAAGTAAAAGGGTTTGGTAGACAAAAAGGTCATACTGAGCTTTATAGAGGAGCTGAGTATGTAGTAGACTTTCTGCCAAAGGTTAAAATTGAATTAGTAGTTGATGACAAGAAATACAAAGAAGCAATCGATGTTATTATCAAGCATTCTAATACAGGTAAAATCGGCGACGGTAAAATTTTTGTATACGAAGTTTCAGAGGCTATTAGAATTCGCACAGGCGAAAAAGGTAAAGACGCAATTTAGTTTTTACACAAACCAAGTTAACAACTCAGGAGGTTATTAGATGGACAAAAAATCATTACAAAAAATGATCGATGAAAATGGTATTAAGTATATTGATTTTAGATTTACTGATCCTTTAGGAACATGGCAGCACTTTTCAAACCATATTAATACATTTGAAATGGATGTATTTGAGGAAGGTATTGGTTTCGACGGCTCTTCAATTAGATGTTTTCAGTCAATTGAAGCTAGTGACATGATATTAATTCCAGATATTGAGACTGCATTTGTAGATCCTTTTTTTACAGATCCTACTCTAGTTCTAATATGTGATATTCAAGATCCAATTACCGGGCAAAAGTACGATAAAGATCCAAGATACGTTGCAAAAAAAGCAGAAGAATACGTTAAAACCTCAGGAGTTGGTGATAGTATTTTCTTTGGACCAGAAGCTGAATTTTTTCTTTTCAACAACGTTCAAATTAACACGCACCCTCATCACTCCTCTTTTTCTGTTGACTCCGGTGAAGCCGTTTGGAATACAGGCACAGCCGAAGGTCCAAATCTAGGTTATAAAGTTAGAAATAAAGGTGGATACTTCCCATGCCCACCTCATGACACTATGCAGGATGTTAGATCAGAAATGGTAAATCACATGGTTGCNATTGGTATGAGTGTTGAAGCGCAACACCACGAAGTTGCTACTGCTGGTCAATGTGAAATTGATTTAAAATTCGACACATTGGTTAAGATGGCCGATGATCTTCAAAAATATAAATACGTTGTAAGAAACACAGCAAAAAGTAATGGTTTAAGTGCTACTTTTATGCCAAAACCTCTTTCAAACGACAATGGTTCAGGAATGCATTGTCATCAAAGTATTTGGTCAAACGGTAAACCAGTATTTTATGGTGAAGGTGGATACGCTAATCTTAGTGATGAAGCAAAATTTTATATTGGTGGTTTGCTTAAGCACGCACCATCTTTATTAGCTTTTACAAATCCAACTATTAACTCTTACAAGAGATTAGTTCCAGGTTATGAGGCTCCAGTTAAGCTTGCATACTCTAATAGAAATAGAAGTGCTATATGTAGAATACCCGCATACTCACCATCTCCTAAGGCAAAAAGAGTTGAGTTTAGATGTCCAGATGCAACTGCAAATGGTTATTTAGCATTTTCAGCTATGCTTATGGCAGGTTTAGATGGAATTAAGAATAGAATTGATCCTGGTGAACCAATGGATAAAAATCTTTATGATTTACCTCCTGAAGAGCAATCTAAAGTAAAGGAAGTACCTGGTACTCTTGAGGAAGCGATTAATAATCTTGAGTCAAATCATGATTATCTTTTAGAGGGTAATGTGTTTACCAAAGATTTAATCGAGTCATATATCGAATACAAAAGAGAAGAAGAAATCGAACCAAATAAACTGCTAGTTACACCTGCAGAGTTCGACATGTATTACGATTACTAAACTAAATTAAAAGCAACCTGTCTAAATATTTTTTATTATCTACTTTGGACGGGTTGCTAGTTAGATTTTCAAACATAAGCAACTCTCTTAAATAATTAATATCGTCACGATATGAAAACTCTTTATTATTTATGTGGTTGATGTCTTCTTTAATTTTAAAGAGTTGAAAAAGATCCTTATTATTTTTTAAAGGATTTTTTATATCTACTATTTTTAAAAAGTATTCATTATCAATTTTAGAAAAGTTTGAAATAATTTGATTTTTCATTTTTGTAAAATACTTAACTAATTTTAGATTATTTGTTAAAAGACATACCTTCATAAAAGACAATTTATGAAATGGTTCACTAGTCTTTGAATAAAATGAAAAGAAATTTTCAATATTAATAACTTGATCAGAGTCTCTATCAAAAGGTTTATTTCTATCGTCAATTATTAGGATATTTGGATCAATATATTGTTTCATTATCGAGTAAAATCTCCTTACAATTTTAATATTATCTATGTGATTATTTTTGTTTGATTGATATATAAAAAAAATATCTAAATCGGAAAAATTCGTAGCCATTTTGACACCGTAACTTCCAAATAAAATCGGTGTTAAGTCAGAGAAAATATTGCTTCTATTGACAATGTATTCATTTTTAACTAGTTCAAAAATATAAAAAATAAACTTTCTTACAGCGGTATTTCGTTTTTTGAGGAAGTCAGTATTTGTTATTTTTTTTGAAAGTAACAAATAATCTAAAAGGAATAAAATTTCATAAATATCCTGGATTGATTTTTTTAAATCTAAATCAAAATTATCAGAAAATTCTCTCAGCTTAAAAGTAGGTATGCCATAATTAAAAAAATAGACTAGTGACTCTATTAAAAAATGATTTTTGTAAATAAGATTTGTTAATTTTGAAGAATTCTCAAATATGAAAGCTAACTCTAAAAAAATTTTATTATTGTATTTGTATAAAGCAGTTAAATGGACACCAGACTTATAATAGTTAATTAAATAGTCAAATTTTATAATTAGATCATCTCGTTTATTATGTGTTGATAAAATATTTATGAGACTTGAAATAGACTCTAAATAATCATTTTTTACTGTTTCTGAACTATTGATGTTCTCAGCTCGTTTTAGAAGACTATCAATAATTTTTTGGCTAGACTCATTAAATTTTTCACGTCGTAAACTTTCTCTATTTATTTTAGGGAAAAATAAACGCTGATATATTGTTTGAATTTCAGATTTATGCTTCTCTAATTTGTTTGAAAAGTTATCTAATACTGCATTTAAATAGGTTTCATTAGAGTCAATTATATTCTGAAAAGTATTCTTTTTTATATGTAAATAATTCTCAATTTTACGGAAGTAATAATATGCCTCTGTTATATTTTTTAAGTCATTTTTTGGAATTATATTTTCATGTTTTTTTAAATTTATAAGTAATTTATGAATATTACTCTCTTTAAGAGAATTTATTTTTCCAGACCAAAGAAGTTGGTTAAAATGTATTATATTTTCACAAGATCGAATAAAGCCATAAGAATTTTTTATATCTAGCTTTTGTTCAGTATTACTGGAGGCAAAAAGCTTTTTAATTTCATCTATAGCGTAATAGTCAAATGTTCTTCTAAATAAAAAACTTTTTATTGCTTCCTTAAATGAGAAATATTTTTGAATATCGCCACACAAAAAACTTGATCTATGAAATGCTAATCTCTCCCAATTTCTGCCAACTGAAGTATAATAATTAATTGCTTGATCCATATCAGATATAATTAATGAATCACCAAAATCTGGTCGTAACCTTAAATCTATTTTATGAAAAAAAGACTCAGAAATATTCGATATGTCACTAATGGTTTTCTTTATAGATTTATTAAAATCTTGGAGGGAAATAGGACTATTTTTGGAGTCATAGAATATGATTATATCGATATCAGAGGCAAAATTTAAATCTCTTACGCCAATTTTACCCATACCTAGAATAAAATAATATTTTTTTAAACTATTATTAAATGATCTGTATAGATTGATATTAATGATTTTACTTAAAATATTTTTGCATAAAACAGACCACAATCTTGATCCATTAGACTGAGAAATTAAATTTTGATGAATTGATATAAAAATTAAATAAATAAGCTCATTTTTAAGTGTATTTATATTGAGAAAGTTAGTTGTAGAGGAATTAGAATATTTTTTTATATTACTTTTGTAGTGGTTAAGTATTAATTGAGCATCAACCTTTGAAACATCATAAGAATTATTAAGATATTCATATTTTGATAAGAAAGTGGAAGATTTATATAATCTCTCTAACTCCAAATGGCATTCCTCTCAAAATAATTTAGTAAGCCACTATAGTTATTAATAACTGAGATTTCTTTTTTTACTTTTTTGGAATTTGATATGTTACTAAGTGCAGTGAATATACTTTTTTTTAATAAATTAATATTTAAATATTTGTAATGCTCTAATTCATTTATTGTATTAATTATTGAAGCTGTCTTCTTTTTGACATTCTCAAGATCTAATTTTTCTAAAAAAAAGGCGTCTTTCGCAAATTGCCTACCAATCATAAATTGAGTAATATTTTTTGACTGAAAAAATTTAAAGGTTTCTAAATCATTAACCTCACCATTAGGAATAAGTTCCATTTCAGGAAATTGATCACAACACTCTAAAAATAAATTGTAATTAATTTTTGGAATTGTTCTATTTTTTTTGGTATCTAAGTTCAAAACACCATTTCTACAATGTATAAATACTTTTTTAATTCCTATTTCATTAAACAATTTAAGATAATCAAAAATATAACTCTTATCCTCATTCATGCCTAAACCAAGTCTACATTTTACCGATACATCTTTATTATATTTGATCAATTCATATAAACATTTTTTTACTAAGTCATACTTTTGGGTTAAAGCTAAACCAAGCATATTTTCTTGGACTCTAGAACTTGGGCACCCTAAATTAAAATTTACATGTTTAATAATATCTACTTTATTTAAAATATTTATTGCTCTTTTAATTTCTTCAGGATCTGAGCCTGCAATTTGAATGGCGCTTTTATTATTTTTTAAAAAATGCTTGGTTATTGTTTTAGTCTCATTGTGGATGATTGCTTTATCCACTATCATTTCAGAAAAGGTAGTTACACTATTTCCATAAATGTTTTCCACTAAACTTCTAAAATAGCAGTCTGTGTAACCCATCATTGGTGCTAAATAATAATTCATCGAAAAAATTCTTTTAATAATTGAAAAATACTTTAATAAAAGTAAAAATCATTAAAAATCAAGACATTGGAAAATTTCAACATAAATCAACTAGTTTTTAATTCTGATGGGCTAATACCTACAATTGCTCAAGAGAAGTCAACTAATGAAATTCTTATGATGGCCTATTCAAATAAAAATTCTATTGAAATGACAGTAAAAACAAAAAAAGCTCACTTTTGGAGTAGAAGTAAAAAAAAATTATGGTTAAAAGGCGAAACTTCTGGCAATAAACTTAATATTATTAATATTTATACTGATTGTGACAGTGACGCTTTAATTTATGAAGTTGAGCTTGAAGGAATTGGCGCTTGTCATACGGGTAAAAAAAGTTGTTTTTATAAAAAATTAGAATTATGAGCGATATAATAGCATTTAAAGACTCGAATAATAATTATTGGGATACTGAAGTTGAAAATAGCACTCCCATTAAACCTAAATCTGATGATGCATTAAATATAATGCGCCACGATATGGCTCATATTTTGGCTGAAGCTGTAATTACTCTTTTTCCAAATGCTAAACCAACTATTGGTCCTTTTATAAAGAACGGTTTTTATTATGACTTTGATATGGAAAGCACTCTATCAGATGATGACTTAGCTAATATAGAAAAAAAAATGAAAGAAATTCTCTCAGAGGGAAGAGACTTTTTAAAGAGGGCTGTAACTAAAAAAGAAGCATCAGAAATATTTAAAGATAATAAATATAAATTGGAACTTATTAATAATTTAGATAATTCCGATGAAATAACACTTTACGAGCAAAAAAATTTTACTGACCTTTGTAAAGGTCCTCATCATAAAAGCACAAAAGATTATAATGCCAGCTTTAAAATAACAAATGTATCAGGGGCTTATTGGAGAGGTATTAGCACTAACAAAATGCTTCAAAGAATTTATGCAACTGCTTGGTATTCTGAAAAAGAACTTCGAGTTTATTTAAAAAATTTAGAAGAGGCTAAAGAAAGAAATCATAGAAGATTAGGCACTGATATGGGTTTGTTCCTTCTAACTGATTTATCAGCAGGGAATGTATTTTGGAAAGATAAAGGCTTAACATTGTATCAAAATATTGAAAAATATATTCGCTCTGAGCAACAAAAACTTAATTATTTTGAAGTAAAAACACCTGAGCTAGTATCAAATGAGCTTTGGATAAAGTCTGGTCATTGGGACAATTTTAAAGAAAATATGTTTACATCAGAAACTGACAACAAGACATTTGCACTAAAACCTATGAATTGTCCATGTCATATTGTTTTATTTAACTCTCAACTAATAACTTACAAAGATTTACCACTTAGATACTCGGAGTTTGGTAAGTGTCATAGATACGAACCCTCTGGAGCTCTAAATGGATTATTTAGGGTCAGAGGTTTTACTCAAGATGATGCCCACATATTTTGTTCTGCTGAACAAATATATGATGTTTGTAATGAGACAACCCTATTAATTGAGAGAGTGTATAAAAAGTTCGGATTTGAAAAAATAAAATATAATATTTCTACTCGCCCAGAAAAAAGTATTGGTACGCAAGAAAACTGGGACAATGCAGAAAATCAGTTAAAAAAAGTTTTAAAAGACAACAATAAAGAATTTAATATTTTAGAGGGTGAAGGGGCATTCTATGGCCCAAAAATAGAATTTACATTAGAGGACTCACTGGGTCGAGAATGGCAATGTGGAACGATACAAATTGACTTCAATCTCCCTGATAGATTGGGTGCAAAATACAAAGACAAAGATGACAAAAATCAAGTTCCAATAATGATACACCGAGCAGTTGTCGGATCTCTAGAAAGGTTTATAGCAATTATTCTTGAAAACACTAATGGCTGGCTTCCCTTATTTGTTACGCCTATACAACTTGCAATTCTNCCTGTGTCCGAAAAATTTGTTGATCATAGTAACCGAATTAAAGGGGAACTTCAAAAACTGGGTGTAAGAGTAATTGTTGATGGATCTGATAACAAATTGGGTTATAAAATAAGAAATTCTGTTTCTAAAAAGATACCCTATTCTCTAGTAATGGGTGAGAAAGAGATTGAGTCAGACTCATTTACTCTAAGAAGTAATGAGGGTAAGAATACTTCTTTTGATGATATTAAAACTCTCTCAGATTTCTTTATCAGTAATTAACTATTAAAAAGTTAATTTATAAAATAAGTTAATTTCTTAAAATGAGCGACCACATCAAGGCAGTAATTATAGTANTTTTAAGTGG
>FUFK010061240.1_pt1 | contig 35123 bp, 30 predicted proteins | sample 1021851 | NCBI WGS metagenome assembly FUFK01 (sample SAMEA51879418, study PRJEB19060) | metagenome | reverse complement strand
ATGAGGGCCGCACGCTCCAAGGCGCTCGCCCCAAACTGGCCGACTTTTGCTCCGCCACAATGGCCGATTTTTACTCCGCCGTTGACAGCTCTTCTTCGCCAAACAATTTACCGATGATTTCCATTGACTTTGCGGTGTGTTCAAAAGGCTTTTCGCGGAAATCAACATAAACGATAGGGATGCCGACCTTGGCGAGCTTTTCCTCATAGCCTGCCTCATCGGTAGCCGCCTTGGCTTCGAGGTTCATGATCATCACGTCAGGGGTCAGGGATACGGCCTGTTCAATATCGAATGTGCCATCCTTGAAGCCGCCGAAGGTCGGAATATCAGCGATCTCGGGAAATTTTTCAGCATAGGCCTCATAGCTCTCGGGCGCGGCTTCACGGAAATCGTCCCGCCACCCCACCACGCGCTCGAATGGGTCTTCGCCGTCCAATACGGCCGCAAAGAAAATTTGGCGCCCTTCGCCGAGAATTACCCGGTCCACAGGTGCTTCGAGTGTGACTTCTCGCCCTGCAATATCCGTTATGGTGATCGGGTCTGCAAAGGCAGGAGCGCAGAAAAGACACAGCGCACCGGCGCTCAAGGTGTAGCGAAGGGACATCAGAAGACCTTTATGTTTGAACTGGCCCACCGCCTATTAATTCCGACTTAAATAGTCAAGTTTTAATATTGACAAAAATTGTCGCCTTTAACATGGAGGTTATCGACACGTCTTGGAGCAGACCTATGACCCAACCGCTTGGCAGCAACCGTGATCTACGCGATGAGATCCGCGACTACTGGTCGGATCGTGCCGCCACTTTCGACGCCGAGCCAGGCCACAAGATTGGGCAAGGTGAAGAACAAGCAGCTTGGCAGGCGCTTGTCCAAAAACATCTCGGATCTGCCACGGGACGCCGACTGCTCGATCTGGCGTCTGGAACAGGAGAGATTGCGCGCCTGTGCCACGATCTTGGGTATGCGGTAACAGGTCTCGATTGGTCCGAGCCCATGCTCGAGCGCGCCCGCGCCAAAGTTCCGGCCGCAGTTTTTATGCAGGCTGACGCGGAGCGTACCATGCTGCCCGATGCAAGTTTCGATGTGATCGTAACCCGCCACCTTGTATGGACCCTCGTCGATCCAGCTGCAGCCTTCGCAGAATGGAAGCGCGTTTTAGTTCCGGGCGGACAGCTGCTGTTGGTCGATGGCGATTTTGTCACCCGTAGCTGGGTTGCGCGCACCTTGGCTCGGCTCTCTCCACGTCGGTCCCAGAACATGAATTCTCGTCATCAGGAAATTCTGTCGCAAATTCATTTCGCTCAAGGCGCTCGGGCGGAGCAAGTTGCTTTCCTGTTGGCCGAGGCAGGCTTTACGGATATTCGCATCGATACCGATCTTAGTAAAATACATCGCGCACAGGCACGACAGCTCGGCTGGCGCAGGTCTTTGATCCGTCACAGTGAGCATCGGTATGCTATCAGCGCAAAGGTTTAAGCAGGGAAGGACGAGCGCTTGTCTCACAGGCATTTCGATACACAAATTGCTCTTGCAACCAGCATGGTCCTGTTCTCTAGTATTTCTCGTTCATGATTAATGGTGTTATCCATATGCAGGTCAGTGTCCGCGATAATAATGTCGATCAGGCTCTTCGGGTTTTAAAGAAAAAGCTTCAACGCGAAGGCGTTTTCCGCGAAATGAAGCTCAAGCAGCACTTCGAGAAGCCTTCTGAGAAGAAAGTTCGCCAACAGGCCGAAGCAATCCGCCGGGCTCGCAAAGCGGCGCGCAAGCGCTTGGAACGTGAAGGCGTGATGTAGGTCTACCGTCGAACGTCCCAACCTTCCGCGAACCCTTCGTCTTTAGGGTGGCCGATATGCTGAATTGGCCCGACTCTTCGAGTTTAACTGGTATTTCGATCTAGCTTTGCAGACATCAATGATGGTCTCGGCTCGGGTTAGGGCTCGGGCTGCCAACGCAGCAGAGTATTGGCGCGACGCTAACAAAGTTGGTGCCATATTTTTAAAGGGCCTATGTGCGAGTATCTGTCATAGCGCTTTCTAAAGCTCCAATTCGCTAGGTGCCTTGTTCCGGTCTCCACACTCGGAGTCCAGTACCTTTTGTGTCCGCCTCTGGTCAGGACCCCGGCCTGGCGACCTACATTATTGGAGGAATGTAGATCAGAAAGCTCACTGCCGATCTTTGCGTGTCTCCTCAGTTGAGCAGGTAGACGAAAGCATTGAGCGTGTTTGGGCCGCTGGTAGGGTTAGGTGAAATACAGCTAACTGTCAGATGACATGGCGGTCAGGGAATGAGGGTGCGACGGGACATCCTTGTGTTCTGCCGCCATTCGCCACGGTCTCGCTTTGAAGGCTCAGTCCCGTTTCGAATTTCTGCATCGCTGACGTGCCACCTTTTTCAGAAGGCCACGTGACGAGAAGGATCGCACTGCCTGTCACGCGATGTTCCCGCAAAACATTCGCCATCGTAGCGACAGTCGCTTCCAAATACCGTTGGCCTTGTTTGGTTACCTCAACACAAATATCCACCGAGCAGTCCGGCGGCATCCCTTGTTGCATCCACAGGCCGGACAGTCGGCTGGCTTGAGAGACCGACATATAAAGCGCCGTGGTGGTGCCGGGACCGGACAGGCGGATACTGTCGGGCAATGGGTCTTCGGCCCTGCCGGTGCCTGTCGCCAGCACAAGGGTATTGGCAACACCCCGCTCTGTCAGGCTGCGGGTAAGCCCGGCGGCGGCGGCACAGGCGGCAGTCACACCGGGCACGATTTCGATTGGAATACCGGCGTCACGCGCGGCATCCACTTCCTCGGCAGCGCGTCCAAACACCCCGGGATCTCCGGATTTCAACCGCACAACGCGACGGCCCTTCTTCGCCTCGGAGACGACCATGCTGTTGATCCGATCCTGCGGCCAGCGGTGGGCGCCGACGTGTTTGCCGACGAACACGCGCTCAGCGTCACGGCGGGCCAATTCCAGAACCTCTGCGTCGACCAACCTGTCGTAAAAGATCACATCCGCTTCCTGAAGCCTTTCGACCGCGCGCAGGGTCAACAGGTCGCGCGCGCCAGGGCCAGCGCCGACCAAGGTGATCTGGCCGATATTCCCCCGGGTGGTGCCGCCGCTGGCAATGGCAGCTTTGATGTCACGCGCGGCGTCGCGTTCGGCGCCGCGCACCCATTGCCCGCGTGGGGTCCCTTTGAAGATCCACGCCCAGAAGGCGCGGCGCCGCGCCAAGGGAATATTGCGTGCGACACTGGGTCTGAGCCGCCCGGCAAACGCGGCGAGGCCGCCAAGGTTCTGCGGCAAAAACCGTTCAATCTTGGTCTTGATTTCGCGCGTTAATACAGGTGCGGTGCCTTCGCTCCCGATGGCCACGACGATGGGGTCGCGGTCCACGATGGCGGGCGTGGTCATGTCGCAAAGGTCGGGCTGGTCGACCACATTCACCGGGCAGCCCGCCGCCTTGGCGAGCGCATGCGCCGCTGCATCCAGCGCGGGACACCCGGTGCCGACAAAGGCCATGACCGCATCCTCAAACACCGCCCGCGATAGCTCTGAGATCTGCCCTGCCCGCCCGCTGTTCACCAGATCAGCCAGTTCCGCATCAAGCGCAGGAGCCACCAGAACCAGCTCAGCGTCAGTTTTCAGGAGCAACCGCGCCTTCTGTGCCGCCTGCTCGCCGCCGCCAACGATAACGACCCGGCGGCCAGTCGTACGAATGAACATTGGAAAAGATTTCATGGCAATCTCCTGTCAGGCGGCCTGCTCGGCGGTGTCGGGAATACCCAGCGTATCAAGCGCAAGTGCTTTAGTGCCGGTGATGATCTCAGCCTCGAATGCGGTCGGCGTTTGGTGCGCCCACGTCCGGGCTGTATCGGAAGACAGACGGCGGGTTTCATCACAAAGCGCGGGAAAGGTCGCTTCCCAGCTACGCCCCTGCCGCAATCCGAAGGCCGCGATCTCCTTTGAGGGGTGGCGTTCGAACTCCCCGCCGCCGCCCTTGATCACGGTCAGGCCATTCAGCCCCAAAAGCGCTGCCGCGTCTGCCTGCAAGAGGCGATAGGACGGGTGAAACACACCCTGCACACTGGCCGGAGCAGCGCCGGGATTCAGTATGCGGCAGACTGTGTTGACGCAAGACCGCAATCCGAAAACCCGCCGCAAATCCAACAGCCGGAACAGAGCGGGATGTGCACGTTCCAGCGGCAAATAAGCGATGCGGTCGCGATCAAGCAGCCGTGCAATTTCGTCAGCGCAGTCTCCAACCCCTATCCCTGCAACGGCTAAGCCGTCCCGTACCTGTGCATCCCCGCCGTTCCATCCATGCAACAAGACGCGGTGGCCTGCCTGCGCCACCTCCTTCGCCGACAGCAGGAACCACGGCGCACCGCGTGTGCGGCCGGCGGCATAGCTGGGCCAATCCAGATCGACGGGCGGCAAGGCGGGCATATGCGCCTGCGCCGCGGCGGCAAACCCGGCAATCTCTGGCGCAGTCTCGCCTTTCATCCGTAAAAGCATCAAAAGCGCGCCCACGGCCTCGGCATCTGCATCCCCCCGCAACATGGAGGACATGGCATCGAAGGCTTCCTCCTGCGTTAAGGACCGTGACCGCCCGGGCCCGTGCCCCAGCGTGCGAACATGGGCTGACAAGCTCATTCTGCGGCCTCGCGGGTTAAAAGGTTGTTCAACAGCTCCGCGATTTCCGGGCGGCAAGAACCGCAGTTGGTCCCAGCCCCCAGAGCTTCGCCGATACTTTCTACTGACATCAGGCCGCGCGTTTCGATCGCTTCAAGGATGGTGTTGATCCCCACGCCAAAGCAGGAACACAAGGTTGGTCCGGGGTTCGGGGCGTCGGCTGCAGGGCGTCCCGTTAATGCGCCAGCCGCACGGGTGCCGGGCAATGTCACGAGGTAATCGCGCATGATCGCGACAGGGGTTGGCGACACAAAGAGCGCGCCCAAAAGCACCCCGTCGGCGTGAGCCGCGATCCGCGCAGAGCCGCGGCGCGCATCTATGATCGTGGTCAGCACAGCCGTCGGCGCGTCAAAGAGCCGCCTTGCCTCGGCCTCCCAATCGTCAGGCTGCACGCGGCCAGCCAACTCGGCGCGAAACCCGTGCGATGTCCGCGCCAAGGCCCAGTAGTCGGCGGTCAGGTGCATCGGTTTTTGCGCGATGGCAAAGCCGTACCATCCGGCATCGAACCGGCGCAGGTCAACAACGCCCGCCTTGCTTTCGGGCTGGCCGGAAACCGGATCGCAGGCCGCCGCGATCAGCGCGTCGATCCGGGCAGAGGGGGCTGTCTCTGCTGTCCAGTGCATTGGGGCAAAGACCTGCCCTTTTTGCACAGCATCGGTGATCCGCGCGCGCAGGATACTGACACCCGTTGGGCTGGAGACCTCTACCAAATCGGAGGGGTGAATGCCCAATGCCGTGGTATCTTCGGGATGAATTTCAAGAAAGGGTTCCGCCAGATGGGCCGACAATCGCGGGCTTTGGCCGGTGCGGGTCATCGTGTGCCATTGGTCTCGCACGCGGCCTGTGTTCAAACGAAACGGATAGCGTCGCGTCGTCCGAGCCGCTGGCGGCCGCCACGATACGGGCAGCAAACGCGCCTTGCCATCTGGGTGAAAGAACTGCCCATCCGCAAAGAACCGCCCGCCCTGGCGCGCTGCGGTGACCGGCCAGCGCTGCGGGGCGAAATCATCATATTGCAGGTCCGTGATCTTGGCCAAACCCGAGATATCAAAATCCCGCTCGAACCGTCCCGCAATGCCAGAAAGAGCTGCATGTTCGCGAAAAATCTCTGCCACGCTGGCAAACTGAAATCCCGTTTCGAACCCCATCCGCCGCCCCACCTCGGCCAGAATATGCCAATCCGGGCGGGTCTGGCCGGGTGCGGGCAGTACGCTGCGTTGGCGGCTGATGGTACGGTCGGAATTGGTGACGGTGCCGGCCTTTTCAGCCCATGCAGTGGCGGGCAAAAGCACGTCGGCCAGCCGCGCCGTATCGGTCTGATCGGTAATGTCGCTCACAACGACGAAGGGGCATTCGGAAATTGCATCACGCACGGCATCGGCTTCGGGCATGGAAACGGCGGGATTGGTGTGAATAATCCACAGCGCTTTGATCCGCCCGTCGCCCGCCGCTTGAAACATGTCGACCGCTTTGAGCCCCGGCTTATTGGGTAGGGAGGGCACGCCCCAGAAATCACGCACGGCAGCACTGTGATCGGCATTCTCCAGTTCCAGATGACAGGCTAACATATTGGCCAGCCCACCAACCTCGCGCCCGCCCATCGCATTGGGCTGTCCGGTCACCGAGAATGGGCCGCAACCGGGCTTGCCGATCCGACCGGTCGCGAGGTGGCAATTCAGGATCGCATTGACCTTGTCGGAGCCGCTGGTCGACTGGTTTACGCCTTGCGAGTAAATCGTCACGACCTTCTCATGCTGCATCCAGAGGCGGCAGAAAGCGATTATTTCCGCTTCGCTCAGCCCGGTTGCAGCCCCGCTTTCGATACGTGCCGTGTGCAGGGTTTCGTCATAGCCGCTGGTATGGCGCAGAAAATCCGCATCACAGGCACCGCCATCATAGATCTCGCTAAAAAGCCTATTGAAAAGCGCCACATCTGAGCCGGGCTCCAAGGCCAGATGCATATCGGCGCCATCACAGCTCGCGGTCCGGCGGGGGTCGATCACCACAATCTTGGTTCCGCGGGCTGCGCGTGCCCCCAGCAGGCGTTGGTACAGTACAGGATGACACCAAGCGAGGTTCGACCCCACAAGCACAACAAGATCGGCCTCGTCGATGTCTTCATAGGTCCCGGGTACGGTGTCGCTGCCAAAGGCGCGCTTGTGGCCAGCGACAGAAGAGGACATGCAGAGCCGGGAATTCGTGTCGATATTGGCCGACCCGATGAAACCTTTCATCAGCTTGTTGGCGACGTAGTAATCCTCTGTCAGCATCTGGCCAGAGACATAGAAGGCGACGCTATCTGGACCGTGCTGCGCGATGGTTTGCGAGAACCGGTCGGCGACATGCTGCAAGGCCCGGTCCCAGCCCGCCTCCTGCCCGTCAACGCGGGGGGCCAGCAGGCGGTTTTCCAGACCCACGGTCTCTCCCAGTGCCGCCCCTTTGGAGCAGAGCCGCCCACGGTTCGCCGGGTGATCAGGATCGCCACGCACATCCAAACCGCCTGCCCCATCCGCGCGCAGCAGCACGCCACAGCCCACGCCGCAATAGGGACAGGTCGAGCGCACCTCTGGCATGGCAGAGCCGTCCATCACGCGGCACTCCGACTTGCGAGTTTGGTCGCATCAATCAGGATGCGCCCAGCCTCTACCCGCGCAGGATATGTGGAGATGGCCCCCTCTTCGCCCTGCGCCTGCCCGGTGTTCAGGTCGAACACCCAGTTGTGCAGCGGGCAAGTGACGGATTGACCATGAACGATCCCTTCGGACAGCGGTCCGCCCTTGTGCGGGCAGCTATCGGTGGTGGCGAAAACCTCCGCCTCGCCAGTGCGAAAAAGGGCCACGCAGCCAAGTGCCGTCTTGATCTTGCGCGCACCGCGCAGGGGAATTTCGTCTATCGCGCCGATGTCGATCCAGTTCATTCCGCGGCCTCCAGTGTCAGATTGGCGAGGGGCTGGTACCGCTCTGCCGTTTTGGCGTGCTCGGCCCAGGGGTCTTTGCGATAGATGGATTGGCTGAGCTCGAATGCCGCGATCAGCCGTGCGCGTTCCTCGGGGTCGGCGATGCGGGCCTGCACCCAATCGAGCCCAACCTTGGCGACCCATTTATAGGCGCGGTCGAGGTATTTGGCCTGCTCACGGTAGAGTTGGACAAAGGCAATCGTCACATCAATCGCCTCTTGCTCGGTGCCGACATCACAAAGGCGCTCGGTCTCTTTGACGTCCATCCCCGCTGCGCCGGCGACGCTCACCTGATAGCCGCTGTCGACGCAGATGATGCCAACGTCCTTGCAGGTGGCTTCGGCACAGTTGCGCGGGCAGCCGGAGACACCCAGCTTGACTTTGTGCGGCGTCCATGAACCCCAGAGCGCCTGTTCCAGCTTGATGCCAAGGCCGGTGCTGTCCTGCGTGCCAAAACGGCAGTGGTCGGTGCCGACACAGGTTTTCACCGTGCGCAGCCCTTTTGAATAAGCATGTCCCGAAACGAGCCCCGCCTTGTTCAGATCGGCCCAGATATAGGGCAGGTCTTCGCCCTTCACGCCCAACAAATCAATGCGCTGACCGCCTGTGACCTTGACCGTCGGCACATCGTATTTGTCGGCGGCGTCGGCAATGGCGCGCAATTCGGCCGGGTTGGTGATCCCGCCCCACATGCGCGGCACGACGCTGAAAGTGCCGTCTTTTTGAATATTCGCGTGTTTGCGTTCGTTCACATATCGGCTCTGCGGGTCGTCTTGATACTCTAGCGGCCAATCGGCCAGCAGATAGAAGTTCACCGCGGGGCGGCAAATGTGACAGCCGTTGCGGGTTTTCCAGCCCAACTCCTGCCAAACGGCCTCTTTGGACTTCAACTCCTGCGACTTAATCAGCAGGCGGATGTCCTCATGGGTCAGGTCACAGCAGGGGCAGATGGGCTGGGCGGTCGGCATGACGAAGTCATCGCCCAGTGTGACCTGCAAAACCTGTTCGACCAGCCCTGTGCAGGTCCCGCAGGACGCACTGGCCTTGGTCGCCGCCTTGATCGCGGCCAAATCCGTCGCGCCGCCTGCGATGGCGTCGGTGATTGTGCCTTTGCAAATGCCGTTGCAGCCGCAAATTTCCGCCTCACGCGGCAATGCTGCAACGGCTGAGAGCGGGTCCAAGGTATCGCCCCCCTGAAATGCCGGTCCGAAGATGAGCGTTTCGCGCATCTCGTCGATATCGGTGCCGTCCTTGATCAACTGGAAGAACCAATTGCCATCTGCCGTGTCACCGTACATCACCGCGCCAATCAGTCGGTCGCCCTCAATGACCAGCCGCTTGTAGATGCCCCGCGCCGGGTCACGCAGCACGATGTCTTCGCGCCCTTCCCCTTCAGCAAAGTCACCCGCGCTGAATAGATCGCAGCCGGTTACTTTCAGCTTGGTGGCAGTATCCTTGGCGATGAAAGCGTCGACCCCGTCCAGCAGGCTCCGCGCCAGAACTTTGGCCTGATCGTAAAGCGGTGCCACAAGCCCGAAAAGCTGCCCGTCAAATTCCACGCATTCGCCCACGGCAAAGATATCTGGGTCCGACGTCTGCATCTGCGCATTCACCTCGATGCCCCGCGCAACCGTCAGCCCCGCGTCGGTCGCGAGCCGGGTTTCGGGCCGGATGCCAACGGCCATGACCACCAGATCGGCTGGCAAGGTTTCCCCGTCTTCCAGCACGACGGCCTCGGCACGGCCCGCACCGATGATCGCCTTGGTTGAGGCCTGCGTGCGGATGCTGATGCCGCGCCCCTCTAGGTCTTTGCGCAACAGGTAACCTGCCGCCTCATCCAATTGCCGCTCCATGAGGTGGCCCATCAGATGCACCACCGTGACCTCCATGCCACGTTCGGCAAGGCCGGCTGCGGCCTCCAACCCTAAAAGCCCACCGCCGATGACTACGGCTTTGCCGCCCTTCTCCGCTGCGCTTATCATCGCATTGGTATCGTCCAGATCACGATAGGTGACGACCCCGGGCAGGTCTTTACCGGGAACCGGAATGATGAAGGGCGCAGAGCCGGTGGCGATGATCAGCTTGTCATATGGGAGATGGCCACTCTGACCGGAGACCACCTTCATTGCAGGATCGATGCCCGACACAGGCTCGCCAAAGCGACAGGTCACTCCCTGTGCGGCATACCAGTCGCTATCATGGGTGACGATTTCCTCATAGGTCTTTTCGCCCGACAGCACGGGGCTTAGCATGATGCGGTTGTAATTCCCCCGCGCCTCCGCGTTGAACAAGGTGATGTCAAACGCATCTGGATCGGTCTCAACCAGATGTTCGATGACGCGGCCCGATGCCATGCCAGCGCCGATGATGACCAGTCTTTGTTTCATGGGTTCACTCCGCCGCCATTGTTTCAGGGGTTTTGGGCTTGGGCTTTGCGCCGTGCTCATATTCTTCAAGGAAATCGAGCACCTCTTGCCTGTAGCCGTAGTAGTCAGGATGCTGCAGGAGCATCTTGCGCGTTCTGGGCCGGGGCAGATCGACCTGCGTGATCTTGCCAATGGTGGCCTGCGGCCCGTTGGTCATCATGACCACGCGGTCAGCCAGCAAGATCGCCTCGTCCACATCATGGGTGACACAAATCGCCGTGACCTTGGTGCGCGACCAGACCTCCATCAGAACCTCTTGCAGCTCCCAACGCGTCAGGCTGTCGAGCATGCCAAACGGCTCATCAAGCAACAGCAACTTGGGGCTGAGCGCAAAGGCCCGGGCGATACCGACACGCTGCTGCATACCGTTGGACATATCGCTTGCCCGCTTGTCCATCGCATCGCCCAGCCCGACCCGCTCCAGATAATACTCCACCACATCCTGACGCTCGGCCTGCGAGGCGCGGGGGTAGACCTTATCGACACCGATCGCCACATTCTCTTTGGCGCTGAGCCAGGGGAACAGATTGGGTGATTGGAACACCACGGCGCGCTCGGGGTCGGCGCCCTCCACATGGGTGCCGTCCAACACGATTGAGCCCTTCGATATGTCGTTCAGCCCCGCCGCCATGGTCAAAACTGTCGACTTGCCGCAGCCTGAATGGCCGATCAGCGAAATAAACTCTCCCTTCTCGATCTTGAGATCGAAATTCTCGACCACGGTCAGCGGGCCTTTGGGCGTGGGGTAGACTTTGTGAAGCTGGCTAAAATCCAGATAACGGCTGCGCAATGTGCTCTTCTCTGCTTCGGCCAGAGCGGCGGGGAGGCCGTGGATCGGGGTCACGTTCGGCAGAAGTCGGGTGCCCTCGACCTTGGCCTCAATCCCAACATCCATCAGGTATTTGGTCACATCCGCGCGCAGGCTTTTGAAGGTTTCTTTGGTGTTCATGCGGCCCCGGTCCCGAGGGCGCGGGATCTTGACGGGGAACTCCTTGCCCAACGTTCCATCTGGGTTCAGGGCGATGATCCGGTCAGCAAGGATAATCGCCTCATCCACATCGTTGGTGATCAGCACACAGGTCTTCTTGTCGGCCTCCCAAATATGCTCAATCTCATCGGCGAGATTGGCGCGGGTCAGCGCGTCGAGCGCCGACAATGGCTCATCCAGCAAAAGCACTTCAGGGTTCATCGCCAGCGCGCGGGCCACATTGACCCGCTGCCGCATCCCGCCCGAAAGCTCCGCCGGGCGGCGCGTAGCGGCATGGCCAAGGCCCACCATTTTAACGTAATGCGCAACTTTTTCGGCGCGCTTTGCCTTGGACAGACCGGGAAAGACCGTGTCCACCGCGAGGCCGACATTGCCGCTGACCGTTAACCAAGGCATCAGCGAATAGCTTTGAAAGATCATCGCGCGTTCCGGCCCCGGCCCGGTGACGGGCTTGCCCTTGAAGCTGACCTTTCCCTTGGACGGCTGCTCCAGCCCCGCCATCAGGTTGATAAGGGTCGTCTTACCACTGCCGGAAAAGCCGAGCAGCACGAGGAACTCCCCCTCACGCACATCCAGGTTAATGTCCTTCAGCACATGGGTCGCATGGGTGCCTGAGCCGAAGCTCTGGCTGACATGATCAAGTTTCAGAATGCTCATTTGAGTGTTCCTTTTCCGCTATCGCCGCAGCACAGCTCAGCGGTTGTTCGTGAAGGTAAAGAGCGACTGCAGGGCGTACATTACCCGGTCCAGCAGGAAGCCGATGATGCCGATGGTCAGCACAGCGACCATGATCCGGGCGAGCGAGCTGGAAGACCCGTTCTGAAACTCGTCCCAGACGAATTTGCCAAGTCCCGGATTCTGCGCCAGCATTTCCGCGGCGATCAGGACCATCCAGCCCACCCCGAGCGACAGCCGCAGCCCGGTAAAGATCAGCGGCAGGGCGGAGGGCAGGACCAGTTTGGTGATCTTGGTCCAGGTGTTCATCTTCAACACCTTCGAGACATTCACCAAATCCTTGTCGATGCTGGCCACGCCCAGTGCGGTGTTGATCAGCGTCGGCCAAAGCGAGCAAAGCGTCACGGTGATGGCCGAGACCAAGAAAGACTTGGACAGCAAGCCATCATTCGAGGCCGCAACGGCGGAGACCACCATCGTCACGATCGGCAGCCAAGCCAGCGGCGAGACCGGTTTGAAAATCTGGATGATCGGGTTCAACGCCGCGTTGGCCGTGGGCGAGAGGCCCGCCGCGATGCCAAGCGGGATTGCCACCGCACTGGCGATCAGAAAGCCGAAGAACACGGTTTGAATAGAGGTCCAGATTTGTTGGTAATACGTCGGCGCACCGGTATAGGCGCGCTCAACAGGGGGCATGCCCTGTTCGACGCGGCGTTCATTCAAAACCGCGACCTGCGCTTCGAATTTGGCACGGCTCTCGGCCTTGGCCTGCGCGTCCTCATGCAGGGTGATTGCCTCAGACCATACCTGTGCCGGGCCGGGGATCGCGCCGAGCGAGGTTTGCACTGTCGGGGCCAATGCCGCCCAAAGTGCGAGGAACCCGACAATCGCAAGCAACGGCACCCCCAACAGACGCCAGATCTCGGCGACTTGCGCCTTAGGGTTATCACCAGCGACGGCTTTCAGGATCGGGGTCAGCCATGCCAGCCCAATAACCTGAAACCACTTATCGGCGGTGTTGATCCGGGTGAAGCGCCGCTCGCGGCGCGCCGTGCGTGCTGGATCAGCGGTAAAATTCGGGTCTGCGGTGCTCATCGAATTGTCTCCTGCGGGAATGGGAAAGGCACGGGCGAGACGGCTCGCCGGTGCCGCCGGGCCTCAGCCCTGAACTTCGTCGCCGACCACGGTTTGATCGCCTTTCAGCCCGATTGGCAGGCTGTCGAGGTAGGCGTTGGGGGCGCGACCATCGAAGGGAATGCCGTCGATGATATCAGCCGCAGGTGTCGGTGCTTTGAAGCCGTTGGCCTCCCAGGGGAAGTCTTCCTCCTTCGCCAAGCCGTCGTCGACCAGCGACCGGGCGGCCTCCAGATAGATTTCAGGGCGGTAGACGCTGGCGGCAACATCTTTGAACCATGCGTCGGATTTTGGCTCAGCAATCTGACCCCAGCGGCGCATCTGGGTCAGGTACCAGATCGCATCCGAATAATAGGGGTAGGTCGCGTTATGCCGGAAGAAGACGTTGAAATCCGGGATGTCGCGCTTGTCCCCTTTTTCGAACTCGAAAAAGCCGGTCATTGAATTGGCAATCACCTCGTAATCGGCGCCGACATATTCTGGGCGGCTGAGAATCTCGACGGCTTGGGGGCGGTTGGCATTGTCGTTTTCATCCAGCCACATGGCTGCGCGGATGAGTGCCCGGACAACCGCTTTGGTGGTGTTGGGGTTCTCCTCAGCGAAAGCATCGGTGATGCCGAATACCTTTTCGGGGTTGTTCTTCCACAGTTGGTAGTCGGTGATCACCGGCACGCCGATGCCTTTGAACACCGCCTGCTGGTTCCAAGGCTCGCCCACGCAATAACCGTGGATCGTCCCAGCTTCCAACGTGGCTGGCATCTGCGGCGGCGGTGTCACCGACAAAAAGACATCCGCCCCGATCTGCCCCGAAATGTTATCGGGGCTGTAGTATCCGGGGTTGATCCCGCCTGCAGCCAGCCAATAACGCAGCTCGTAATTATGGGTCGAGACAGGGAACACCATCCCCATGTTGAAGGCCTCGCCCTTGGCATTGAACTCTTCGATCACCGGCACCAGCGCCTCGGCTGAAATCGGATGCTCGGGCCGTCCATCGGCCATCTTGGGAATGTTGGGCAGCATCTTTTCCCAGACCTCGTTGGAGACGGTGATACCGTTGCCGTTCAGGTCCATGGAAAAGGGCGTGATGATATGCGCCTCAGTCCCGTAGCCGATGGTCGCAGCCAAGGGCTGCCCGGCCAGCATATGCGCGCCGTCCAACTGGCCGTCGATCACCCCATCCAACAGCACCTTCCAATTGGCCTGGGCTTCCAAGGTGACAAAAAGCCCCTCATCAAGGAAGTAGCCCTGCTCATAGGCGATGGCGAGCGGGGCCATGTCTGTCAGCTTGATAAAACCGAAGGTCAGCACGTCCTTTTCAAGATCAAGCAGTTCAGCGAAGGCGGCGCTGGTCATCACGGTCGAGGCCGCAAGGCCAAGGATAAGGTGTTTCATGGTTGGTCCTTTTGAGGGCGTCCGAGCCGAGGGGAGGTGGATCGGGCAAATAAAAAAGGCCGCTCACTGACCATCGTTGCAAACGATGGAAAGCGAGCGGCCCTGCTCAACCTATCCCAGTCATCGGGAGGAATTCGGTGCAAGCCACGCCATTGTGGATGCAACTTCGATCATGCCGCAATGCAGCGCGTTCTCAACCCTATGAGGTTATTATCCAGCAAAAAAGTCGGAGGCGTTTTGCCGTTGCATAAAAAATAGTCGCCTACAGCGCGGAAGGGTCGAAAATCTGGCCGTCGAAAAACTCATTCGGCAACAACGTCAGCCTCCCCCCCGCTGAAGCCACCGGCGTAGCGCGCGGAATCGCCCCTTCGACCTTTTCCGATGCGCCGGGCAAATCAGGGTCCAGCATGCTAAGATGCAAACGATGTAGATCTGAGCGGAACACGTTCGCGATCGTATCCGCAGTGGGATTGCCGCTGCCGTACGACTGACACAAATGTTGCGCGATCCACCGTGATTGGCTGCGCCACGGAAAGGTTGCAGCGCCACGGTGAAACTCGAGAAATCCATCAATCTGGCGGTGCGCCCCGCGGGACGAGACAATCAAATGCCCCGACAAGGCCCGGTTAATAAGTTCAGACGGCACATCCAGATAGGCTTTGCGCGACAACAGATCGCTGGCGGCCGCATGAACATTCGGGTCGGCCAACCACCGGCCCGCTTTCCAAGTCGCGCGCAACAGACGGGCAAGCAGATCGGGCTCGGCCTCAGCCCAGTTGGTGCGCACGGCCAAGACCTTTTCGGGTGCAAAACTCCAGATCGCCTTGCCCGGCAGGAGCAATGCACCGACGCCGCGCTCGACCGCAACCGACCCCCAAGGCTCTCCAACGCAAAAGGCGTCCACCTCTCCCGCTGCCAGTGCGCTTGCCATAAGCGCAGGCGGCACGGTGCGGATTACGATCCCCTCCGGTCCGAGTGCTGATGCCCGGCTCCAGTAGCGCAACAGTTCGACATGCATCGAAAACGGGAATGGCACCCCAAATACGATCGGTCCGCGGCGGACCTGTGCAAGTGCTTCTGCCGCCTTGATAGGATCAACAAAGTCGAAGTCATAGCCCAAGGCGCGCAGCCGGTCTTCGAGCGGTTTGCCAACCCCTATGACAGTGCCGTTGACCGACAGGACAGACACGGCCGACAACGCTGTCGCGACCCCACCCAACCCCATCGCCATTGCAACCGGTAGTGGCGACAGCATATGCGCAGCGTCGACACGGCCAAAGGCCAGCATGTCTCGGAGTGACGACCACGACGGCGCGGCGGTCAGGTCCAGCGCAATGCCTTCAGCTTCGGCAAAGCCCAACTCATGCGCCACGATCAAGGGCGCGGCATCCACCAAGGGGACGTAAGCAACAGGGATAGTCGTCGTCTTCATCCGAGCAGCCCCGACGCGGTCACCAGTGCTTCGGCCACGTCAGCCACCCGCCGCCCTTGGTCCATCGCGGCTTTCCGCAGGAGGGCATAAGCGGCTTCCTCGTCGAGGCCCTTGGCCTTCATCAACAGCCCCTTTGCACGGTCAATCACCTTGCGTTCTTCCAAAGCGCGGCGTGTCTCGGCCAATTCACTGCGCATCTGACGCACCATCGCAAAACGCGCAATCGCAGTGTCCATCACTGGCTTTAGCCGGCCCGGCGCGAGCCCATCGACAACATAGGCCGAAAGCCCCGCCTCAATCGCCGCCTGTGCCAGCCCGCCGGCCGCACCGGATACGAACATCGCCACAGGACGCTCCAACGGGCCAGACGCCAGCGTCAGTTCCTCCATCACGTCGCGTGTCGGGTTGCCTGCGTCGATCAGCACAACATCGGGCACATGGGCGGCAATCTTGCGGGCGAGGCCACTGGAATTGCCGACAACGAAAACGTCACAGTCGCAGGCGTCTTTCAGCGCGTCTACGATCGCAACGGCGCGGTCTTGATCTTCTTCGACAACAACGATGCTTAGGGTCTTGGTCATGGGCGCCCTGCAGCTTTCTGCTTGGGTACGGCATCTTTGGCTGGTGGCACGGCAACTGGGCGAAACTCTGACACCAAGAAATCAATGAAGGCGCGGGTCTTCGGGGGGAGGTTTCGCCGCCCCGCGAACAGCACGACAATATCAGTGCTGGCAGGCGCATAACCGGGCAAGATCCGCAGCAACTCACCCGACTGCAGTTTCGCGTCCACCAGATAGCTTGGCAGCCGCGCGATACCGATGCCAGCAAGGGCGGCGTGAAAGATTACATCTGTACTGTTGCCTTCGAAATCCCCATCCGCGTCGAACGGCTGTGCCTCTCCCGCCTCGACATCGCTCCATGCGTTCCGACGGCTATTTCCGGCGATCCTCAGGCAGTTGTGCTCCGACAACTCGGCGAAGCTGGTTGGTGTCCCGCGTTGCTCGATGTAGTGCGGCGCCGCGCAGAGCAAGCGGTGGCTATGCATTATCCGGCGCACGAAGACATCGGGGTTCTTATGCTGCTCGGCAAAACTTACCGCCGCGTCGAAACCCTCTGATTGCAGGTCAATCTCGCGATCCATCAGTTCGAGCGATACCTCAACCTCTGGGTTCATGGCCAGAAACGCAGGCAAGGCCGGGATCAACTGAGATTTGCCGAAAGCCACCGTCGACGCGATCCGCAATTTGCCGCGCGGCACATCATCAAGGTTAGATATATGCGCTTCAGCGTCCTTGAACTTCTCTGCCATCGCCTGACATTTAAGATAGAATTCCTGACCCTCCGGAGTCGGCAAAACGCCGGTCCGCGTGCGGTTGAGCAGACGAAAGTGCGCGTGATCCTCCAAAAGGCTGATCTGCTTGCTGACTGCGGATGGGGTTTGGCCCATGGACCGCGCCGCCGCGGAAATGCTCCCTCGCTCTACCACGGTGGCAAAGATCAGCATTTGCGCTGATAAATCCATGTCATTTCACTCGTATGTTCCAGTTTGGCGCTGTGCCGCCGCGCGAGGGGCAAACTGCGAAGGGTTGGGGGAGGCTCGCTTCCGTGATGCACCACGATACTGCGCTGCAGCAATGGACCGAACGATATGAGCTTCGATTCCCATGGGCAGCTAGGCTAAATGCCCACTTTTGGTGCCGCCTGCCTATATTTCAATCGAATACGCGATTGCACGATATTGGAGGCGCGGAGCAAAGCAGCAGCAATCGCGAATTCAATTCTCGCGAGCAGCTCAACAACCCAAAACCCCCCTCTATTCTCGAAATTACAAACTAATTTGAAGACCAATTATGCATCCGACCCCAAATATCGTTATGCTGTAGCACTTAAATCCTAAACTCTAACTAAATTGGTTCTAAAATATAAATCGGGTCCAGGACGCGCCACAATCGGTAGTATGATGACATGCAGATGTCAGAAAGCGCTCTAGAACGGCTCTATAGCTCGGAGGATATCAGAATGGATATTCGTCGTCCGCGATCGGAATTTCGAATATATCCTCAATTCTCGGGAACCGTTAACGATAATTTAACGAGCTTCCTATAGGTATAGCTTGCGATGGTCGAAAACAACTCACTCGCATAACAAACTTAAATTTTAGGAAAAAACGATGACTANTAATTACAAAGATAAGATTACCGTTCTCGCAACCGAACTGGCCTATCAAGCAGATGAAATCAAAGCTGGCTTTGAATTCGCAGACCGNAAGAGCCGCAGAGTCAATCCGCCCGGAAATTGGGATAGTGNNGGACGTTTTTATGCGGAAGAACGCAGCAGTTCCGTCGAAAACTGCTGCGCCCCGAGCCGNAATTTTCCATTTNCGGAGATGAAAACTGCGCGGACGGCAGCACACTGTGCAGAAATAGCGGGGGTGGAGNCNGTCACGCATGTGCGCCGCATAGCCTTAGCCCTGGAAAAGTGCATTGNCGGNGTATCAGAACCAACTCTGCGCAAACTGCTTACCCCGGGGGTTCAGAAACGAAAAGCAAATCGTTACCCACCTGAGGAACAGCACGGCAGTTGCACAAGCCCAGATTTCACTTGAGAACCGTATTTGACTGCGCGATGCAAAGCCGGGCACCAACAGGAAGCTGTCGTGCCCGGTCACGTAGTTAAAGAACGGATAGGAAGCGTTCACGTATTTGGGCGACTGGAACCGACTGTAACTCACCGTGACTGCCCCCCTGACCGGCTTGGTCAAGCCGATCAAATGCAAGGCTTCGGGCTCAAAGGGATCAATACGGATAAGGTGCGATCTTCTGGAAACGTTATACGCGCGGTCGGATCGAGACACCTCATGCCTTCCGGGACTGTTTCCCGGTTACTGTCCCCACCGTACCACCCTTACAATTCGCCGTCATCTTCCCCTGAAAAATATGGCTAGATTAGATGGCGCTTTCCAATGTTGAGTTGAACACAGCAGAAGACCAAGAGATTTGACGCCAGCCCAGACTCACTTGTCAGTATAGAGATCAAGCGGAGATTGCGGAAAGCGGACCATGCCGCCTGGTGCTGTATCGTGCCTGGTAAATCCGTGTCGATTATAGAAGGCCTCCAGCTCACTCATGGCAAGGCCTTCTTCGCCAAACGGCTCGTGATAGAGCTCAATACTCAGATCAGTTTCATCAACGGCCTCAACTAAGACTCGCAGAATTTTGTGGGCTACTCCCTTGCCGCGATACTGAGGCGCGACCCAAATTCCACCGAGGACGAACCGTTTATTTTTCAGCGCGTGCTCAATATAGGCCACATTGTCCTGTTCATTGCGGTAATAAGTTCGCTCTGCGGTATCACCCGCGGCACCCTGTAATCCGGAAACATCGCGGATCCTGATGAGGACCCGATCGTATTTCTGGCGCGCGCGGAGCTGTGAATGCGCGTAGTATTTCTCAAGCTCCGCAGTCAACTCTGGGTGCCGAATTGCACAATAATCGCGTAGCCCGTGCTGCAGCGCGACAGCAACAAAAGCACGGAGTTCGCGATTCAGCCTGTTAACTTCGGTTTTGAGGGTCTCAACAGTTTCCGGTGTGGCCATCGCCCCTGCCTTTCCTTTCGCTTTTCCATCATACAAGATCTTTGCTTAGACGCTTGAGATAGCCTGCTGCGGCGGATTAGCTACCAGTTCTTTTGATTGCGGAGGGCGAACTGTAGCTCGAATGATAACCTTGAAGAGCATAGCATCTACTGAGCTATCAACCGACCTACGGCAATTGTTTACAGCCGGTCTGGCAACAAAAGCATATAGTGAATAAATCCAACCCGCGCGCAGTATCCATTTGCTGATCCTCCGTGGGCAGTATGCAATATCGTTACCCCCTTAGGCCTCCTGATTTTGCCATACCGCTAGCTAAAATTGATATAATTCACAGGCCCAATGTATTATTCCTCGTGCTTTCATCATTCTTTAAACAGCTTCATGTATATCTGTTTGTGAGAGTTCCAGCAAAGAATACCTCAATTACTGGACACTTCTCATAAAAAGTTAATTAATGGAGAAAATTTTATATGACGACCTATCCAATTATAACCAGCCGTAAAGCCGACAATAAAATATTCAAACTCGAATTTGAAATCGAGCTGGGAGAAAAAGCACTGGCAGCGGCCCAAGAAAAAAAGCGCTGGCTGGATAATTGGCAACCCGAACAGGTTGCGAACCTCCAGGCTGAATTAGAACAGAAAAAACTCGAAAAGCATCAGATCAACACGGCCGGTAGAGCGGAAATGGCGGCAGTTCTGAACCATGTGAACGGAAAAGCCCGGGCCTGGACGATCTGCCCCGATAGGCTCATTAGCATCGCTCATGACTGCGAGAAATTGCTCGATACTCGCGGTATCAGGGTCAAGAATCGAGCTGGAACTTTGGTGCGATTTCGCCCGGCGGGAAAGTCTTCTGCGCGCTTACAGATCGGCAGAAGCATCACAACTTACGTTGTTCTGCGCCGCGTGCGCGACGGCTGGCGACTGATGCACGCTCAACGCGATTATTGTTTCATAAATCAACGGGCGTTTAGAGAAGTGATTGTGCGGTCTGCGGCACATGATGATATAATCCGCCATGCGACACGAGGCTTCAGAGTCTGAGATGTGCCTCCAAGCGAAACGCCACCCGAAGATAAAAAACACGCCTACCTGCCTAAGAAGAAGCACGGCCGAAGTACAACCCTTTCGATTCGTTGGCCCGGCCAACCCCCGGGTCGCCCTCACGGATCCGCCGGAGGCGCGCCATGTATAGGGCGGCACAGGGAAGACGCCCGAATTGGTGGGTGGCCGGAGCCCAAAGGGCTTCCGCCAGCCAGTCGGAAAGTCGCAATTACGAGGTGTTGTGGAGGCATTCTGGCGGGCGTGTCGTGCCTACGGAACGCTGCGAAGGGAATAAATCTTTGGAAAGTTCATCCAAATCGCTTCTGGTCAACTCTCTTCTGCAAATCAGCTCAGCTGCGATCCGCTTCAGACCATTTAGGTGTTCCTTAAGCAAACTGCTGACAGCCAGTTCTGCATCCTGCAACGTCGCCTGGATCCGCCGTTGCGTCCTGATGGGGAGCCTGTCAAAATCCACTTGGCTCGCATCCCGCCAGATCAAGTCAGCGCCGCCGAACGACCAGTTCAAGTCCATCTCCAGCGCAAGCCTAGTTGCCTGCGCAAGGTCGCTAGCCGCCCCAAGCCCGGCTCCATTGGCCGCTTCGCCCAACACCAAAGTCTCGGCCACGCGGCCTGCAAGACACATCCTGAGTTTGGCCTCTGCCAGCTTAGGAGTGATCGTAGGCAAAGGAGCTGGCTCAACATGTCCACCCCGAGCCGTCATCCAAGCCCTCACAGGAGTCGGCAAGGGCGACAGCAATGCCGCGAGAAGATGCCCTGCTTCGTGGATGGCAACACGGTGCATCAGGGCCGGTTCGAGAGGTGGCGCGACTTGGTCTACGGCCGCTTCCAGATGTCGCTGGAGCAACCGCGTCCGATCCGTGCGCGCTCTGCCAAGCGCATCACGCGCAATTGCCTCGGCGGTGGCCCCGGGCTCGCCGAGGAGGCGGTCTGCAATTGAGCCCAAATTCAAATCAGAGCCATCCTCGACCTTCAATTTTGCGGCGAGAATTGCAAGAAGTCCGGCGCGGTTTGGCGGCGGGATCTCCAGCTTCACATCGAACCGTCCACTGCGGATAACCGCCGGATCCACGATGTCGAGATGATTGGTCGCACCTATCAGGATCAGGCCCTCGACATCTGCTGCACGATTGATTTGTTCCAGCAATCCATTGGTCACCCCGCGCAGGTAGCCATCGTTCTGCCCGCCAGAAGACCGATCAGAAAAGCTATCGATTTCATCGATAAACAGCACCGCAGGTGCTTGTTGAGCGGCGCGCTCGAAGGCGGCTGAAAGGGCCGCAAGCATATCGCCCTGATGCCCGTGTCGCTGGCAGTCGGAATATGATGTTGCGACAATCGGAATCCCGGCAGAACCAGCGAATGCATGCGCCAGCATCGTCTTTCCGGTGCCGGGGGGGCCATGGAACAACGCGCTCCGCGTCACCTCAGACCACGCCGCCCTGCCCGCGCGCCAATCTTTCAGGTCAGTCAGCATTTGCCGCAAAGGTCTTGCGGCACCCCCGAGGCCTTGTACGTCATCGAGCGATACCGATGGCCCTCCCCTCTGTGCGGATGCAATCTGCGCAAGACGATCCGCCACACGTAGTGTCGTCGCTTCCTCGAAAGCCGCACAAATTTGCAGGGGCTCTAACCGCCGGAATGCTTCAGCATCTGGCAGCCGTTTCAGCAACTCATCATCAGCGAGCTGCCGGGTATTGCTATGTGTGCAACGCAGTGTTTCCACAATTACTGCGGGAGAAATTCCCCCCCATCGAAATTCCTGGTGAACAAGGCTTTCTTGCTCTGCTGACAGCTGGTTTTTCGCGCTACAGATCGCCAAAACGGGGACATGCCGCATGAGACTTTTATCGATCGCTTGCCGGAATTTCGGAACCGAGCGCTTCTGATCTCCGGCTACGATGCTTGAGCCGCTATCATAGATATGATGGGCCGCCTGCTGGCTTGACGGACCGGGAGGCCTCCTTTGCCAGTGCGTCAGAACTTCGGAAGCAATGCTTTCAAGCTGTGACCGCATCTTGTCCGATGGACAGAGGATTAAGGTAAGGCCCCCCGGTCGAAAAATCTGTGCCAGCGCCTGTTCGTCTTTGATCATGGCGCACATTAAGATGGTGGCGAGAACAGCGACAGGTTGAGGTTTGATCTGCCAGAGCGGTGAGATATTCAGGTCGGCACAGGCAAAAGGGTCTTCGCTATCTGCAAAACACTGCTCGATTTCAGCGGACGTCATGGCCTCCGCGGCGGGAGGCCCTTCGAAACCACCCGGGTTGCGACCCACATCGTCTTGAAAAATTTGGCGCACTGGCGGGTGCAATAGATCGACGGATGCTTCTCCGTCAGCTTCCTCGTCACCATATTCATAAAAACGTTCGGCGTTTGATCTCCACTCAGACAGAGCGCTCTCGCGCAGCGCAGCGACGGTGGAGCGCGCGAGGTCAGCAGAAAATGCGGTCGGAAAAAGGGGGGATCGGTTGAAAAGTTCGGTCATATTATGCGCCCTTTCAATAGCAAAACGGCATTGGGCCAACTGGAGCTGGGGCCAGTTGGTCCCCCCCGAGATCTGCCAACGCGCTCTCGAAACTCGCACCCGGCTTCCGTCTGAGCCCCTCGATTTCCTCGATACCAATAGTTTGTGACCGCCTACGATCCACTGAGAATTTTACGACGTTGTCCTGAAGCCCGACCAAGGCCAACAGATCGAAATCCGTCTCTGCATAGCGTCGCACCCCGCGTGGTGACCGATGATACCCATGTGAAATATTGAACTGGTAACAACCGTTGTTCACACGGGCCGCGGTTTTAACCTGAACCCGCAAAATTCCAATTTCATGGAACACAAAGAAATCCACGGGCATGAACTCCGCCGGCGAAACACTCGGAAGGCCCATTCGCAATAAAATGCTTTCGACCAAGAGCTCGCCCGCCCTCCCGATCTGCTTGCCATGGTGCTTGAGCGTGTCTGAATCGACATTCGGAAAATGCATCAGTTCTGTATTTTGAACAGGAAGGTCGGGACGGAATACGTCCTCGAGCCCCCGCAAGGGTGGTTGATGTGTCATTTATTGATCCTTAAGCGCAATAGAATGCCCAACCGGGCGCCGGAACGCCGGTCAGGGAACTCAAAATTATGGCTGGGTGGCTGTTACGCTGCGGAAGACAGGCCGAGACCAATATCAGGCCCGTTTGCTTCTTCCGCCCGAGCCGTATCCGCCATCTGTTCGAGGCAGGCCTGAGCTTCCTTCAACAGAAAATGAACGAGGCCCGAGGCGGGCTTTTGCATATATGTCGCCAAGCGATCGAGCGCTGCGTCGATTTCTGCAGGCGATCCGGCGCGGATAGCGCGGTGGATTACGCCCGCACCGCGGCAGAGCAGCCGTCCGCCCGCGTTGCGGGTGGGGTACTTTGCCAGCAGGAACGCGTCCTCCGCCAGCCCTTCCCAGATTGCGTCCACTTCGTCGTGCCAATCAAAGCCGTTTGGCCAGTCACTGGCATCGAACCAGACTTCTTCTTGAAGCGTCGATTGAATATCGCCGACCAGCCGCTCGAACATGAGCACCGCTGGCGACCGGGGGCAAGTTTCGCCTGTCGCCGGTTGCAACAAACTATTAATATGAATTTTAGACATGATGATCTCCCTTTTAGATCGTTGTGTTCAGAGCAGGATGAGGGTTGCCGCCCTTGTCTTGCTCGCTATATAATGATACCATTATACAACTATGTCAACCTGTAATTAGAGGTTCTATTGCAAAATGGTTCAAAAAGGACGCCCTTCGATCAATTCCACCGGAATTATGCTCCGAATTCGAGATGATATCGTGAAGAAAATAGATGATACCCGGCGTGAGGAAGAGGATTTGCCATCACGGCAGGAAATGATCCGCCGCATGATTGATGAATGGTTCGAGAACAAAGAAAATATGAAATAAAAAATATGAAGGCCTAAAAATATGAAATCATGGGCGCAGGTCTCTGCGCACCCAAATCCTAATTAAAGATCCGGAGCGCAGAGGTAAGCAAGCAGCATGCAAGTCTTTCACTTGGATGCTGACTTCTATCAATTTGCTCCGAGATCTGAACCCAGATCATAAAAGGGACCCTGCTTCTGCCTGCGGATGGGACTGCTTGCGGTCACCCGGATGATTTGCTGGCTTCTGACAGATCGCAGTTTGCGACCACGATTTGATCCACCATAATGCTGCAGTGTGCGCGTACTTTGTTGGCCGAGGCATGCAGCGATGATTTCATCCGAAATCCTTTCATCTGCCCTCATATCTGCTGCAAGGGCATGTCGGAAAACATATGGCGTCACATTTTTCCTCTGCCTTGGAAAAGCGCGCACGCCGAGCCTTGTCATCAGCTTGCCGAGGCTTACGGTCAGCCGCCGCTCCTGTTCTGCAACAGAGAGCCATATCCCGGAGGGTGAACGGGGAGTAGTGGCCTCCTTGATCTCCAGACGCGCGCTGCCAGACTGCGCAATATAGTCTCGCAGCCAAATCGATTCCGGGCTCTGGCAGGTCATCTCGATCCTGCGTAGTGCTTGTCCCTTCCCTCCTAATTCAGGTCCTAGTTCCGGAGCCGTTTTGGCGCCCCTGACCGCGAATGCCAGAATGCTTTCGCCATTCGCCTCTCCCAGTTCAACGGTAACCCCGAGCCTTTCCGAGAGCTCAACCGGCCGGCAGCCGGTCAGCATCAGGGTCGCAATGATCGCGCAGCGCTGTGCACTAAAATAGTCATCTGCCAAAGCCATTTTCCAGAAATGGTCGCGCCAGCAGTAAGTCGGGTGCTTTTTGCGCTTATTGTCTTCATGCCGGTTAAGCGCCCGCAGAGCGATGATTGCAGGTGCTAGTTTTTTCTTTGGATTGGTATCTTCTTTGGGTTGCCTTCTACGTAGTGCCCGGTGCTCAGGGTCAGGGGGCATGGCAATAAGAAAGGCCACGGCCTCCGCCAGACGGTTGCGCTCCATTACGCTGAGTGTCTCGAGTGCCGCCCGCATTCGTTCCATTGCTTCTGCATCGACCGTTCCGCTGAGCTCACTAATTAATGAAGTCCGGGCTGGTCCCGCTTCCGTCAGCCACAGGACTTCTTTCCAAAAGACGGGGGCGAGTTCGGCAACCACTTGACCGGCCATGCGAACAAGAGCGGATCTGCTGGCTTGCCGTGTATTTACGCTTGCCCAGCCCCGCGTGCGGTCTTTCTTTAGAAAGGCACTAAAGGGATCATTATTCCGGTCGGAGCGGGCGAGGGCTGCCACGCGCTGTTCATATTTCTGCCAAGTGCCCGACGCGACCAAAGCTTCCGCCGTATAGAGCAGGTCGGCCTCTTGCGCATGGGTGTAGGCAATCAAGCTGATGGCGAATAGGGTCTCGACCGCCATATGCTTATCAAGCAATTGATCGGCCGCAGAGGTCCGCTCGTGAAAGTCGTCATAAGAAGAACCTGGAGGGAGCTGTTCAGTCATGACATGATCTCCGTGCAGTCTAAGGCTGCATCCCCTCCTAGCGGATCAGGCCACTTTATTCCCTTACTCGACGTGGCAACCCCACAATAGATTTGAGCATTCCGTGCATAGTGTTCACCCTTAGCCGTAGGGTGAGTATCGTAAATGTCACTAAAAATCGCATCACTGAACCCGACGTGGTGGCTCGTCCGGAAAGGCGATAAAAGATGCGAAGAAATGCAAAAATAAACCGCCATGTCAGCAACCCTCCTGACGGCGTATCTCCAGGACGCATACCCATGCGGGGCCGCCCTGCGACGCATAGGGCAATACACTGAGGCGGAAGATAGCCACCTGAAAGTCAACGCGACCGACAAAATGAGGGACTTCCGCCTCATTGGGATGGAAAGGCCGCAACTCCATCCTGGGCGGCTTTAATAGAAAAGAAAGGCCGTGAATTGCGGCCGTGATTAGGTTAGATTCACGGGAGGATTGGTGCGGTGTCAGGCAGCCATAAATTCTGATCTCGAGCTTCCGCCCCAAGCCATCAAGCAAAAGGTCGCATATATACGCTTCGCCTACCCTGCTACCTCGTGCTTTCAAGACTCCGGCATAGGCATCGCGCCGCAAACCTTGCAAAATCAAGGCCGCGCTCTCTCGTTTCAGCGCGCCAAAGGGCAGTTCATTCGTTTTTATCAAATTGTCCATTTTTAATCTCCATTCTATTTAGGGAGATTGGCCAAAGCGGTTAAAGACGAGTGAATGGCCGTGAATGGGCTAACAGGGTGAACTGCTTTCTCGCCAAGATTTTGCTATTATCGCGGACTTAGGTGGACCAAAATTCGCGCTTCATCTGTGAATCCGGAATGGCGGCAGGTCGAAAATTTATAAGCTAACTTATGTAAAATCGCATGCCCATGGTTGTCGGACTGCATAACATGGCCCTCGTAATGCACGCGCAGCCCACGGGATCGACATCGCCCGCTGCCGTTCCGTCAACCGCGCGCCTGCCGCGCCATAGACCCAAAAACGCAATTTCCACTGCCTTTTGCAGATAGGCCCAATCGAGAACACAAACCCACGCCCTCGAAGGTGGGTGCTTCGCATCTTTCATTCTGTCAATCCTGCAATATTGATCCACTTCCAATTTCTTAGGACAGTTTCGGCGCTAGGTGTCCCTATCAAGTTGCGCGCCCCATGGACCGGTGCAACGCCATCGACGCCTCAATGAAAGCCAGCCCGGCAATAAAGGTTAAAAGCGAGATTGTCCCGGCTTCTACAATCATCCAACCGGCGATCAGGGGAAAACCAAAGATGCCAATAAAATAGGTCAGCGCAAATAGCTGAAGGGTCTGCGCGCTAAGCTCTTCCTCTGCGTCATTCGCAGCCACGGTAACTAAGATTGGATAGGAAATGCCGTATCCCACACCGAACAGCACGGCGACGATCAGATAGAGCGGAACGCTTGTACCACTGAAGATAAATAGCATCACGCTCCCTCCCATGACTGACAGCAAGAACGCAATGGTCCGGTACGGATTATCGCCTCCTTTGAACTGGGCTAAGACCAGCCGAAAAGCAACGACTGTAAGGGTGTAGATCAAGAAGAAATTGGCATAGTCTAAACCGCGTGCGTCGGCGAAAACCGTCTGAAAGTTGATCATACCTGCAAAGACACTGGCCCCAAGACAGATCATGCCAATCGGCAGCGCGGACCGAGATTTCATGACTCCTGCCAACGCCCGGAGCGTGATCCGTGAAGGAACTTCCGGGCGGGCGCTGATGGCTTGGGCCTTGATCGGATGGTCCAGCAGGTAAAACAACACTGCACTCACAATACAAAGTGACGCGGTGAGGTAAAATGCATCGCGGATGGAGTGGCCGGCCTCTTCAAGACCGGTGGCAAGCACGGGAGACAATCCAAACCCCGCCATATTGAACGCCGATAACAGAGTAAAATAGCGCACACGGTCATCCACGGAGACGATACGCGAAAGGACAATCGGCCCGAGGGAATAGGTCAGCCCCCAGCCAAAGCCCATCAGCAGGCTTGCGATCACCAGTCCGATGCCGACACTGTCGATCCAGCCAAAGAGAAAGAGCGAAAGCGAAATCGCGAGACAGGCGCCGCTCAAGGTGCGCAAGCGTCCAAAAATATCGGACAGATGGCCTGAGAAATAGACTGTCAAAAGGGTGGCAAGTGTCGTCGCAAAAAGCATACCCCCGACGACCTTTTCATTGGCCCCGAAACTGTCAAACAGCTTCGGGAGCAAAAAGGTCAAACCATAGGCGCCTGCTTGCAGAAAAATCGCGACCAAATACAAGGCAATGAGCGAGGCGCGGTTCATAAGCAAACCTTAAAAAGACCAGTCTATCGCGGAGACAACGCTGGAACAGAGATATTATTCGCGGCAGGATACCTTTGAATAAGGTCACATAAGTCTGCTGGTCCGTCGCACCTCCGACCATCCATTGCGCTATGAAAACACAACTGTCCGCTGCCCGTTCAGCATGACGCGCCCTTCGAGATGGAGCTTCACCGCCCGCGCCAGAACACGCGATTCAATATCACGGCCCACCGCTACAAGGTCATCCGGCGTCATGGAATGAGCCACCCGTTCAGCCTCTTGCTCAATGATCGGCCCTTCATCCAGATCAGCAGTCACATAATGCGCTGTAGCGCCAACCATTTTCACGCCGCGCTCATGCGCTTGATGATAGGGCTTGGCCCCTTTGAAGCTCGGCAAGAACGAGTGATGGATATTAACTACCCGGCCTGAGAGCTTGCGCGACATATCATCTGACAGCACCTGCATGTAGCGTGCGAGAACGACAAGGTCAGCGTTCGTGTCACTTACAAGCTGCATCAGGGCGGCTTCTGCCTCGGCCTTTTTCTCTCGCGTGACGGGAATGTGGTAGAAGGGCAGCCCTTCGTGTTTCGCAATCCGGGCCGCATCTGGGTGGTTTGAAGCAATGGCCACCACCTCGGCGTTTAGCCAACCTACGCGCACTTGGTACAGCAGATGCAACAGCGCATGATCAAACCGTGAAACCATGATCAAGACACGCGGTTTATACGCGGCATCGGTCAGGTTCACCTCCATATCAAAGCGGGTCACAACAGGGGCGAGCGCCCCTTCGATCTTAGCCGCTGTGGCCCCCGGCGCGCTGTTAAAGGCCAGACGGAGGAAAAAGCGATTGCTTGGGCGGTCCCAGAATTGCGCGGTCTCAACAAGGTTTGCCCCCTGTCCGGCAAGTGCGGTAGTGACGTCGGCTACGATCCCCGGCGCGCCCTTGCAGGTGACGGTAAGGATAAACTGTTGCTCACGCGGCGATGCTGCCGGTTGAGCAGAATCAGCATTCGGGCAGATTAACGGCAAGGCCTCCAAGGCTCGTCTCCTTATATTTTGTGTTCATGTCTTCGCCGGTCTGGCGCATTGTTTCGATGCAATTGTCGAGCGGCATAAAATGTGTCCCATCACCACGCAGAGCGAGACTGGCCGCGCTTACCGCCTTGATGGCCCCCAACCCGTTGCGCTCAATGCACGGCACCTGCACGAGCCCTGCAACCGGATCGCAGGTCATGCCGAGGTGGTGTTCCAGCGCGATCTCGGCGGCGTTTTCGATCTGGGCGTTTGTTCCGCCCAAAGCCGCGCAAAGACCCGCGGCGGCCATCGCAGCGGCGCTTCCCACTTCGGCCTGACAGCCACATTCCGCACCCGAGATCGAGGCGCGATGTTTGATCAGACCGCCAATCGCGGCGGCTGTTAGCATCATCGTCTCCACCCCCGCGTCTGACGCGCCAATGCAGTGGTCGCGGTAGTAGCGCACCACCGCAGGGACCACCCCCGCCGCGCCGTTGGTTGGAGAAGTGACAACCCGCCCCCCTGCCGCATTTTCTTCGTTTACCGCCATGGCATATACCGACAGCCAGTCGTTGGAGGCATGGGGTTGGCGTTGGTTGCTCCCGCTTTCGGCCAGAAGCTGTTGGTGAATGGCTTTGGCACGTCGTTTGACGTTCAACCCGCCCGGCAGAAGACCGTCGAGTTGCAAGCCGCGGTCGATACAGGCGTTCATCACGTCACAGACGCCCCTGATCTGCGTCGACAGTTCGCGTGACTGAATGGCCTTATGCGCACATTCGTTGGCACGCTTCATCTCGGCGATGGACTTGCCCGCCTCCGCACCCATCCGCAACATCTCAGCCGCCGAACCAAAGGGATAGGGATAGGCGCAGCCCGTCTGTTGGGGCTGCGCTTTTGCGTCCTTTTGCGCGTTAAGCTCCGCCTCCGTCACGACAAATCCGCCGCCGACGGAGTAATAAGTCTGCGTGTGGTAGGGATTGCCGCGCTCATCAAAGGCCCGCAGTACCAGCCCGTTCGCATGGCCCGGCAAAGAGGGGCCATAGTCAAAAACCAAATCCTTATCGGGATCAAAGTCCAAGGTTCCCAACCCCGGCGGGCTGATCCGTTTGGAGGCGCGCACTTCGGCCTCAAGCTGTTCAGCCGCGTCAGGCTCAAGCGTCTGCGGCAGATAGCCCAGCAGCCCGAGGATCACCGCCCGATCGGTCGCATGGCCCTTGCCGGTAAAGGCCAGAGATCCATGCAGTGACGCGCCAAGACGGGTCAGACTGCCCGCACCGGGAATTTTCTCCGCTCCGCCGCGCAGATCGTCCAGAAACCGCGCGGCGGCGGTCATCGGCCCCATCGTATGAGACGATGAAGGGCCAACGCCGATTTTGAAGATATCAAAGACGGACAGAAACATCGGGCTAGACGCCGTCAGCGTAGATGGGATGAGCCGCACAAAGCGCCTGCACCTCTTTCAGCACCGCCGCTTCGACTTCGGCATCGCCTTCGGGCTGGTCCGCCAGCGCGTCGATCACGCGCAGCATCAGCTCTCCGACCTTCCGAAACTCTGCCTCCCCAAAACCGCGCGTGGTGCCAGCAGAGGTGCCAAGCCGCACGCCCGAGGTCACGAAGGGCTTTTCAGGATCAAAGGGGATCGCATTTTTGTTGCAGGTTAAGCCGGCCCGCTCCAGTGCGATTTCTGCCACCTTGCCAGTGACCCCTTTTGGGCGCAAATCGACCAGCACCATGTGACAATCCGTCCCGCAAGAGACCACCCCAAGCCCCCCTGCGACCAACACCTCCGACAAAGCACGCGCATTGGCGATCACATCCTGTGCGTATTGCTTGAACGACGGAGCGAGCGCTTCGCCAAAGGCAACCGCTTTGGCAGCGATCACATGCATGAGCGGCCCGCCTTGGTTGCCGGGGAAAACAGCGGAATTGAACTTTTTGGCCAGCGCTTCGTCATTGGTCAGAATGATCCCGCCGCGTGGCCCGCGCAAAGTTTTATGGGTGGTCGATGTCACAACATGGGCATGCGGCACCGGGTCGGGGTAGTAACCGGCGGCGATAAGCCCGGCGTAGTGTGCCATATCGACCATCAGATAGGCGCCAACTTCGTCTGCAATGGCGCGGAAGGCGGCGAAATCCATATGGCGGGGGTAGGCCGATGCCCCGGCAATAATCAGCTTGGGCTTGGTCTCTCGCGCCACTTTGCGCACATTGTCCATATCGATCAGGTGATCGCCCTCGGACACTTCATAGCTGACCACATCAAACCATTTGCCTGACATGGTGACCGGCGAGCCATGCGTCAGGTGGCCGCCATGGGCGAGATCCAGCCCCATGATCCGGTCGCCCGGTTGCAGCAAGGCAAGAAACACTGCCTGATTGGCCTGCGCCCCGGAATGGGGTTGAACATTGGCAAAACCGGCTCCGAACAGTTCTTTCACCCTGTCGATGGCGATCTGTTCAACAGTATCCACATGCTCGCACCCACCGTAGTAGCGCCGCCCCGGATAGCCTTCGGCGTATTTATTGGTCAGCACCGATCCCTGCGCGCGCAGAACATCGCGGCTGACGATGTTTTCTGACGCGATCAATTCAATCTGGTTCTGCTGACGGTCAAGCTCGTGGTTGACCGCATCGGCAATGGCGGTGTCGGTGATTTGGTTTTTATCGACGGTCATAAGCATGACGAATTTCCTTTCAAACACTTGGGAAGAGCGCGCTCCCGTTGATAGAGCGCGGCATTATTGGGATGTAGCGAAGCCTTAGGAGCCAGCGGCAAACTCGCGCGTTGCGATCTCAAGTATGCCCTGCGCATGCGGCATGTAGGATCGCCAGACTTCGAGCCGGAAAACATCCTCCGCATCACGGATCAGCACGACCTGCGCATAGTCAAAAACAGTGCGTTTGGCCCCGCCAATTGGCAGGCGCGACAGATCAATGGGACAGCCAACTGACAGCAGTTCAGCTGCGGCTGGCCCTTTTATGCTCAGGGCCAGCTCCCGGTCTGATATGACGGCAAGACTGTGGGGCGTGGTGGCGCGCACCTTGTCAAAAGCTGAGACAATCGCTTGCTGGTCGCTTTCTGCAGCGTGGAGCAGCCATTCATCTGGCCCCATACAATAGGCGGCGCGGTCCCCATTTTTCGCCCCCTCCCCGATCTTGCCGGGAAGGGTCAGCCCAAATGCAGAGGCGGCAGCGGGGAGGTCCTTGGGGTCGATGCGCAGATTGAACCGCGCAACAGGCGTCAAAGGCGTGACACTCACCGCATCAAAGGAAGTTACAGGTGCATTCATAGTTTCGTCCTCCTTATTCGACCTTCAGGCGGTCGCCCGCAGGGTCGTAGAACATGGTTGAGGTGACTTTCGCCGTGATCGGTTTGCCGGTTTCGTCGGGCAGATAGAGGGTCTGATCCATCCGGTCGAAACCCCCTTCGACCACCGCCATGGCGATGGACCGGCCAAGCGCTTCGGACCAATAGGAAGAGGTCACATGGCCGATCATCTTCATCGGTTTGGACTGGTTCGGATCGTCAACGATCTGCGCCCCCTCGGTCAGCACCGTTTTTGGGTCATCGGTCAACAAGCCGACCAATTGCTTGCGCCCCGGTGCCACGATATCAGGCCGCTCAAGCGAGCGTTTGCCCACGAAGTCCGGCTTATTCTTGCCAATCGCCCAGCCGATCCCTGCATCCAGTGGGGTAACCGTGCCGTCAGTGTCTTGCCCGACGATGATGAAACCCTTTTCGGCCCGCAGAATGTGCATCGTTTCCGTGCCATAGGGGCAGATGTCGTATTGCTGACCCGCCGCCCAGAGTTTCTCCCACAGCGCTTTGCCGTGCCGCGCAGGCACATTGATCTCGAACCCCAATTCCCCGGTAAAGCTGATCCGGAAAAGCCGCGCCGGGAAGCCGCCCACGGAGCATTCAACCACCGACATATGCTGCATTGCCTCGGCAGAGATATCGGCACCTTCGACGAAGGGCGCCAGCAGCTTGCGGGCGTTTGGGCCGTTGAGCGCAATCGTCGCCCATTCCTCCGTGGTTGAGGTCAGCCAGACCTTGAGGTCAGGCCATTCGGTCTGGAGGTAATCCTCCATCATGTTGAGCACACGTGCCGCGCCGCCAGTAGTGGTGGTGACATGGAACAGATCGTCCCGCATCCGGCCAATCACACCATCGTCGCGGATGAAACCATCTTCCCCTAAGAGCAGCCCATAGCGCGCACGACCTACGCCCAGCTTGGTCCAGGGGTTGGTGTACATGCGGTTCATGAATTCGGTCGCGTCGGGGCCAGAGACCTCGATCTTGCCGAGCGTGGAGGCATCGAAAATGCCCACGCTTTCACGGGTCGCCTTACACTCCCGCGCCACGGCCTTGTGCATGTCCTCCCCCGCTTGGGGGAAGTACCAAGCGCGCCGCCACAAGGCTACTGGCTCAAAGGCAGCACCATGTTCTTCGGCCCAACTGTCAATCGGCGTGCGTCGGGTGACTTCAAAATGCTTGCCCTTGTGATATCCAGCAAAGGCGCCGAAGGTCGTGGGCGTATAGGGCGGGCGGAAGGTGGTCAGCCCCACCTGCGGGGCCTCTTTGCCAAGCGCGTCAGAGGCGATGGTCAGACCGTTCATGTTCGACAGTTTGCCTTGATCTGTGGCCATGCCATTGGTGGTGTAGCGTTTGACATGTTCAATTGATCTCATGCCTTCGCGCACGGCGAGCCGGATGTCTTTGGCTGTCACGTCGTTCTGAAAATCGACAAATGCTTTGGCCTTGCCCGCACTCCGGTCGGTTGGCAGTTCCTTTTGCGTGATCCCGGTCCCGGTTCGATCATCCATCACGTTGTAGGTCGCCGTGCCAGTCATACGGCCCAGAGATTTCACCGCATCAGTGCCCGCCTTCGCCCCATCTTCGAGCGCGGCGGCGATGCCCCAGAGGCCGCGACCGGCACCGGCGATATGTACATCCTCCGTCTTATGCCCGGGCAGATAGACTTTCGCCTCGGGATCCCAATGCAGGGAACCTTTGGTATGGGAGAAAAGATGCAACGACGGGGTCCAGCCGCCACAGACAAGCACCGCGTCGCAACGTAGCATCCGCGCCGGGCCGACGTTTCCGTTCCGCACCGGGTTAACGCGCAGGCCCTTCACCCGAAGCCGCCCCTTTGTCCCGGTCGCCGTATGGCCGACCAAGGTCTCAATACCGCGCTTCATCGCCTGTTGAACCAAAGATGAGGAAACCTCTGGCCGTGTGTCCACGATCGCCACAACCTTCGCACCGGCATCTGCCATGTCAAAAGCGCTATACCACGCGCTGTCATGGCTGGTCAGAACGGCAGGGTTCTCGCCCACCAAAACCCCAAAACGGTTCAGAAAGGTCTGGGCCGCGCCCGCTAGCATGACGCCCGGCGCGTCGTTGCCGTGAAAGACCATGGGCCGTTCAATCGCCCCCTGCGCCAAGACGACCTCTTGCGCCCGCACCCGCCACATCCGCTCCCGCGGCGCGCCCTCAGGCACATCGCCTAGGTGATCGGTCAGTTTCTGGACCAGCCCGATCATATTCTGATGGTAGTAGCCCATTGCCGTGGTGCGGGTCATCCGCGTGACGCTCGGCAGGCTGTCAAGCTCGTCCAGAGCGGCTTTCAACCAATCCCAGGCGGGTTTTTCATCGATGCTGACCGACGGTTCTGACAACAACGTGCCGCCCATCTCCGCGTGCTCATCGACCAGCACAACCTTGGACCCTGCCCGCCCCGCCGACAAAGCTGCTGCGATGCCCGATGGGCCAGAGCCCACCACCAGAACGTCACAATGCAGGTAGCGGCTGGCATAGTTGTCCGGGTCAACCTCGCTTGGCGCTTTGCCCAGACCGGCCGCTTTGCGGATAAAGGGCTCATAGACCGAGTCCCAGAAGCTGCGCGGCCACATGAATGTTTTGTAATAAAAACCCGCTGAAAACAGCATGTAGAGGCGGTCG